>Ga0310691_10008193_pt1 | contig 10776 bp, 10 predicted proteins | sample 176DNAGHGlowgp2_FD_203887 | JGI IMG/M metagenome (GOLD analysis project Ga0310691, IMG submission 203887) | Sheep rumen microbial communities from Palmerston North, Manawatu-Wanganui, New Zealand - 1766 DNA GHGlow gp2 (v2) (version 2) | ecosystem: Host-associated > Mammals > Digestive system >... | reverse complement strand
TAATTCGACGTTCATGGACAGCATCCATTCCGCGCTGAAGGAGGGCGGGACAGTCCTCGGGGCGTTCCAGAGCCTCGCCTGGAATTCCGCCACGGCCGCGCGGCTCAAGGTCAAATATCCGGAGGGGAGCAGCGGCATGATGAGCATGCGGCTCCTGAAGGAGAACTATGAGAAGCACGGGGTGCGCCTGAAAGAGAAGAAGGTCGGGGAGGTGCTGAACACCATCAAGCACCATATGTTCACGGAGCACGTGGACGGGGAGCCGATCTCCCTGTACGTGTACCGCGCGGATGGTAAAAATCAATAAGGGGCCGGAAGGACCTGTTCTCTGCCGGTCATGAAAAGGCACAAAAAGCTGAAGCACACTTTATCTTTTCTGTCGGAATCGCCGAAATACTATCTTGACCTTCTGTTAGATAACTGAATTATCATCTGATTGTCAAACAGAAGGGCCGCGCAGGATGCGGCAATCAAGATCTAAGGAGGGGTAACATGCAGGTGATTTTAGACGGTATTATGGCATTCACAGACTGGCTTTGGGGACTGCCGATGCTCATCGTGATCGTGGGCGGCGGTTTCTGGATGTCGGTGAGACTGGGTTTCCCCCAGTTCACGAGGCTCGGATTCATCCTGAAGAACACCATCGGAAAGTCCTTCGGCGAGAAGGGTGAAGAAGGCAAGTTCTCCGGATGGCAGGCAGTTACGGGCGCTCTTGCATCCACGCTGGGCGCGGGCAACATCGTAGGTACGGCCATGGCGATCGCTTTCGGCGGCCCGGGCGGCGTGTTCTGGCTCTGGCTTTCCGGCCTGTTCTGCTGCGCGGTGAAGTTCTCTGAGGTCACCATGGGCATGAAGTACAGGAAGCTTGACGAGAAGGGACGCTGGGAAGGCGGCCCGCAGATCTATCTTTCCGAAGGTACCGGCTGGAAGTGGATCAGCCCGCTGTACGCGGTCATCGCGATCATCTGCCTGTTCCTCGCGGCTTCCGCACAGATCGGTTCCGGCGTCGACAACGTCGTTTCCCTGGGCGCTCCCAGAATTCCCACCACTGTTATCCTGACGGTCCTCGCCGCTGTCGTCGTCATCGGCGGCATGAAGAGCCTGCTCAGCGTGACTGAGAAGCTGGTCCCGTTCATGAGTATCGCTTACATGATCGGCGCGGTCATCGTCCTCATCCTGAACATCCAGAATGTTCCGGCTGCGTTCCTTTCCATCTTCCGTTACGCGTTCACCGGCCATGCGGCAGTCGGCGGCTTTGCAGGCGCGGCTGTGAACATGTCCATCCGCTGGGGCGTTGCCCGCGGATGCTACTCCAACGACTCCGGTACCGGCGTTACCACGATCGTCCATGCGGTCGCAGACGTCAACCATCCGATCCAGCAGTCCATGTGGGCAGTCTTCGAGGTCTTCTTCGATACCATCATCGTCTGCTCCCTGACCTGCATGGTCGTTCTTTCCACCGGCGCATGGCAGCTTGACGTTCCGGCTTCTTCCATGACGGCGACTGCGTTCCAGAACAGCATCGGCATTGCCGGCGGACTGCTCGTCACGGTGGCACTGGTCCTCTTCACCTTCACCACCGCCTGCGCACAGATCGAGTTCGCGGCTTCCCAGTTCGCGAAGCTGTTCGGTGAGAAGAACACGGCGATCTGCCGCTGGATCATGCTCGGCCTCCTGCTTGTCGGCGGCATCGTCGGCATCGGCGCCCTGATCGCGTACGTCGACTTCTTCGCCGGCCTTTACACACTGATCAACCTGCTCGGCGTTTACTGGTGCGGCAGCCAGATCGTGGCGCTTTCCAAGGAATACTTCTCCGATACCAAGAAGTGGGAGACCGAGAAGTGGCCGCAGTGGAAGGCTATGGAAGAAGAGTACAGGAAGAATCACTGATCGCGTAAAAGGCACGCAAAGAGCTGTTGCTGAAGCTGTTACTGAATACATCTGATAAGAAAGGATCAATAGCATGAAAAAGCCCTTGATCGGTATCACAGTCAACTATGACCCGCTGGACATCGTCGGCATGTCCTCCTGCATGGGGATCAGCGGCCAGGACTGGAGCTTTGTCGCCGGAGACTACGTTTACGGCATTGAAAAGGCAGGCGGTATCCCCGTCCTCCTTCCCAGGACGAAATCGGTGGAGACCCTGAAGCCGCTGATCGACGCGATGGACGGCATCCTTGTCACAGGCGGCCACGACGTGGACCCGCACTCCTACAATGAGAGGACGAAGGGATACTGCGGACGCGTGGTCCCGCAGCGCGACGAGATGGACCTCTTCGTCGTCCGGTATGCCTACGAGCAGAAAAAACCCCTTCTCGGGATCTGCCGCGGCATCCAGATCATGAACGCCGCGTTCGGCGGGAAGCTCTACCAGGATCTCGAGAAGGAAGGCGGATTCGAGCACCACTTCATGGACAACACGCCCCGCGAGTATCCGGTGCACACCGTGACGATCGAGAAGGACTCCATCCTTGGAAGGATCCTCGGGGAGACGGCTGAAGTCAACAGCTTCCATCACCAGGCGGTGAAGGATCCGGGCGAGAACGTCAGGATCATCGCGCACTCCGCGGACGGCGTCCCGGAGAGCATCGAGGTGAGCGGCGGCAATGCCTTCACCTTAGGCGTCCAGTGGCATCCGGAGATGATGTTCACCTCCGACGTGCAGCTGAAGATCTTCCGCGCGCTGGTGGATGCCTGCGCGAAATAAGCCGGCGGGGCGGTCCCCTGACAGGCTGAAAACGTCATAAACGGCATGAAAAAGGGGCTGTGAAACAATGGGCTTTTTAAAAGCTCATTGATTCACAGCCCCTTTTTTTGGCGTGCTTTTTTCTGTTTATCCCGGGCCCTGCATGACGTCCGTGATCCCGAGCTGTTCGAAGACCATGGAGAAGGTCGAACGCTTGCTCGTCAGGATGTGCTGCCGCAGCTTTTCGGCGGCATCGTCCCAGTTTTCCTCAAGGCAGGCGCGGGTGATCTCCAGGTGCTCCCGGAAGGTGTCGGAGAGGCGCGTGTCGTAGATGATTCCGGTCATGTGCCGGAAGCGCGCGTTCTGGGTGGCGATCTGCGTCACGACCCCGCGGATATACTCGTTCGGGCAGGCTGTGACGATCATGGCGTGGAACTCCGCGTCCAGGTTGAAGGCGCGCGTCCCGCCGTCGGACTGGTAGTTCTCCACCGGGGGCTTGCTGAAGATCCGGCAGTAGCTGTTCAGGCTGTCGGCAGGAATGCGGCTCCCGTAGTTTTTTATGATGTACGGCTCAAGGAGCAGGCGCACCTCGAAGATCTTGTTGACGTCGCTGATGTTCAGAGGCGTTACCGTGATGCCGATCTTCGGGCGGATCTCCACCAGGCCCTCGTGCTCCAGGCGGCTCAGGGCGTCGCGCACCGGGGTGCGGCCGAGGCCCAGCGAGGTCGTCAGCATCTCTTCGTTTAAGAAGGAGCCGGGGGCGTATTCGCAGTTGATGATCCTTTTCCGGATCTCGTTGTAGGCGATGGTCTTCAGGTTTGTCTTCGGCATTTGCATCCTCCGCGTTTCATTTCGCCCACCCGGTCGTTCTTTGGAGCGTTATATACATTAAAGTATATCATCTGAGACACCTGCCCGCAACCGCGGAAAAGACGGCCTGACTTCAGGAAAAGAGACTTTAAAACCTGCACAAAAATAACACCTCAAAACAGGCAGAAACCACAAAAAGAAAAAAAGAATGACTTTGATATTGACGCAAGATATTTTTTGATTTAAATTTGAAATATACAACGAAGTATACAACATGATATACATTAAAATATATCAGAGCGGCGTTGCATGAGTGATTCAGAAGAGCGGCATCAGAGATCATCAGACATTATTTGACGGAGGTAAAAGTTATGAAGGCAATTCGGATCAATGCTCCTGGCGAAGTGCAGATCGTTGACGTACCGAAACCGGAAAGGAAACCCGGCGAGGTCCTTCTCCGCATCCTGTACGGCGGCATCTGCGGCAGCGACAACGGCTCCTACCGCGGGACGTTCGCGTATTTCGACTACCCCAGGATCCCGGGACATGAGTTTTCCGCGGAGGTCGTCGAGTGCGACGAGAACAACAGCTACGGGATCAGGCCGGGCATGATCGTGACCTGCAACCCGTACTACAACTGCGGCCACTGCTATTCCTGTCAGCACGGGCGCATCAACGCCTGCATGGACAACCAGACCCTCGGCTGCCAGCGTGACGGCGTGTTCCAGGAGTACTTCTCCATCCCGATCGAGCGCGTCTATGACGGCAAGGGCATGGATCCGAAGACGCTCGCGGCCATCGAGCCGTTCTGCATCAGCTATCACGGCATCAGCCGCGCAAAGGTCGGCGCGGGGGACAAGGTCCTGGTCGTCGGCACCGGCACCATCGGCGTCCTTGCGGCGATCGCGTCGAAGGCAAGAGGCGCTGAGGTATATATGTGCGATGTTGCGCAGGGCAAACTTGATCTCGCGAAGGGCCTTGATTTCGGCCTCGACGGGACCATCCTGAACGACAGCCCCGAGAACTTCCAGGCGCGTGTCGACGAGATCACCGGCGGAAGCGGCTTCGACGTGACGGTCGAGGCGGTCGGCCTTCCGTCCACCTTCCAGAACTGCATCGACGCTGCCTGCTTCGGCGGACGCATGGTCCTGATCGGCGTCGGCAAGAAGAACCTTGACTTCAACTTCACCCTGATCCAGAAGAAGGAGCTTGACGTCTTCGGCTCCAGGAACGCGCTGAAGAAGGACTTCCTCGAGCTGATCGATCTCGTCAACGCAGGAAAGGCCCCGCTTGACAAGATCATCACCAACACCTACCGCTTCCACGACGCGCCGAAGGCGTTCGAGGACTTCGCGCACAACCCGGGCGACATGCTGAAGGTCGTTATCGATTTTTCTGACATCAACGACTGATGTCATGAAAATAAACACATGCATCTAATTTATGAAAGGGAGGAATTAATCATGAAACTCAGAAAACTTATGGCACTTGGTCTTGCAGGCGTCATGGCGGCATCCGTTTCGGCATGCGGCGGTTCTTCTGCATCTTCCACGACTGCGGCGGCAGCTCCGGCAGAGACCACCGCGGCAGCGGCTGCGGCAGAGACCACCGCGGCAGGGGCTGCGGCAGAGACCACCGCTGCGACGGCTGACGCTGCGGCAGCTCCGGAAGTCACCTTAAGGGTCGCTTTCGAGAACAGCATCACCGAGCCGGTCGGCGAGGGCTGGACCAAGGCACAGGAGATCATCAAGGAGAAGTCCGGCGGCACCATGGCCATCGAGGTCTATCCGGATTCCCAGCTCGGCGACAAGAATTCCCTGATCGACTCCATGATGCTCGGCGAGAACGTCTGCACGCTGGCAGACGGCGCTTTCTACGCTGACTACGGCGTACCGGATTTCGGTATCGTCTTCGGGCCGTTCCTGTTCGACTCCTGGGATCAGTGCTGGGCGCTGACCGAGTCCGACTGGTATGCCGAGCAGTGCGCGAAGCTGGAGGAGAAGGGCCTTAAGATCATCGCTTCCAACTGGAAGTACGGCGACAGGCACACCCTGACCGTCAACCCGGTCAACACGGTCGATGACCTGGCCGGCATGAAGATCCGCGTTCCGAACAACGCGATCCAGACTGAGGGCTTCAACGCGCTCGGCGCGACCGCTACCGGCATGGCGCTCGGCGATGTCTACCAGGCGCTGCAGACCAAGACCATCGACGGCGCTGAGAACCCGCTTGCTACCCTGTACGGCAGAAAGCTTCACGAGGTCGCAAAGTACCTCATCCTTGACGGCCACGTCAAGAACTTCACCACCTGGGTCGTTTCCGCAGACTGGTTCAACGGCCTGACCGCTGACCAGCAGCAGTGGCTCATCGAGACCGCGAAGGAGGCCGGCGAGGTCAACAACAAGACCCTGGACGAGCAGGAGGCCGAGTACCTTCAGAAGATGAAGGACGAGGGCGTCACCGTTGTCGAGCCGAGCGAGGAGGTCCTTGCCGGATTCCGCGAGAAGTCCAAGGCCTTCTATGAGAAGGGTGCTTCCTTCGGCTGGAGCGACGGCCTGTACGACACTGTCAGAGCAGCAATGGGTGCGCAGTAATCAAGCAATGATTCCGGCAGGAGAGTCTTCTCCTGCCGGTTCTGGAGGGATAACAATCGTGGACAAGAAAGAAAGCAGGGGCCTTTCCACCCTTGCGAATCTTGATATCGCCGTCGCGGCGGTCATCCTTGCGGTTCTGATCGTGCTTACGTTCGCTGGTGTTATCTGGCGCTACATCTTCAACGCGCCGTTCACCTGGCTTGAGGAGGTCCAGACCTCCTGCATGGTCTGGATCGTGTTCGCCGGCGCCGGCGCGGCTTTCCGTATGGGCAACCATGTCGCGATCGAGATGATCGTCGACATGATGCCTGAAAAGATGCAGAAGGCGATGAACTGGATCATCTCCGTGATCGTCGTCATCGTGATCGGCTTCCTGTTCAAGCAGAGCCTCGGCTTCATCCAGGTCTTCCTGCGCAGCGGCCGTTCCACAAGCATGCTGAAGATCCCGTACGCGTGGGTCTACGGCATCTCCATCGTCGCCTACATCGACATGATCATCAGCTATTTCTACTCGATCATCAAGGGCGTCAAATCTGAAGCAAAGGAGGCAGTGAGCAGCAATGAGTAATATCCTTCTTCTCGCCTCCATCGTCATGCTGGTGCTGCTGTTCCTGAAGGTCCCGGTCTTTATCGCGGTCCTGGGCGGCTCCATGGTCTATTTTGTCCTGAACCCGAACATCAACCCCGTCATCTTCGCGCAGCAGGCGATCATCGGCACCGAAAAGATCTCCCTGATGGCGATCCCGTTCTTCGTCTGCGCCGGCATCTTCATGAACTACACCGGCGTCACGAAGCGCATCATGGACTTCTGTGAGGTCGTCACGGCGCACCTGCCTGGCGGTCTGGCACAGGTCAACGTCCTTCTTTCCACCGTCATGGGCGGCCTGTCCGGCTCCAACATCGCGGACGCCGCGATGGAGTCCAAGATGATGGTCCCGGAAATGACGAAGAAGGGATTCTCGCTTGAGTTCTCCTCCGTCGTCACGGCTGCATCGTCCATGATCACGCCGCTGATCCCGCCGGGGATCGCGATGATCCTTTACGGCTGCATCGCGAACGTCTCCATCGGAAAGCTGTTCGTCTCCGGTATCGGCGTGGGCGGTCTTCTCTGCGTCAGCATGATGCTCCTGGTCGGCGTGATCTCCAAGAAGCGCGGCTACGGTGTCCTGACTACGGAGAAGCTGACCGGCGACAAGGTCTGGAAGGCGCTTAAGCCGGCCATCCTGCCGCTCCTTCTTCCGGTCATCATCATCGGCGGTATCCGTATCGGCGTGTTCACCGCCACCGAGGCCGGAGCTGTCGCGATCGTCTACGCGGCCCTGCTCGGCTTCATCTACAGGGAAATGCACGTGAAGGATATGATCCAGGGCCTGAAGGAGACGGTCGGAACGACCTCCTCCATCATGCTGATCGTATCCGCCGCGAGCGTGTTCTCCTGGTGCCTGACCAACGAGAGGATCCCGCAGATGCTGACTGCCTGGATGCTTGCGAATATCCACTCGAAGTACGTCTTCCTGATCGTGGTCAACATCTTCCTGCTGATCGTCGGCATGTTCATCGAGGGCAACGCGTCCATGATCATCCTGGTCCCGCTGCTGGCCCCGATCGCCGCGCAGTACGGCATCAACGAGATCCAGTTCGCGATGGTCTACATCTTCAACAACGCGATCGGCGCGCTGTCTCCGCCGATGGGCACGCTGATGTTCGTCACCTGCTCCATCACGAAGTGCAAGACCGCAGATTTCATCAAGGAGGCGGTTCCGTTCTACATCCTCCTTGTGGTCAACCTGCTTCTGCTTACCTGGTTCCCGCCGTTCACTACCTTCCTTGTGAACCTGGTCTATTGACAAGCTCCTTAAAAGGAGAACGGCGGTGCCGTGCAGACTGAGAAGAGACTGACATGGCGGACACGGAACTGACTGACATGGCAGACCCGGAACAGACTGACTGAAAAGACATAACGACTGACTGGCTTAACGGGCATAAAAAGAGAAGCTGCTGTATGAAGGGAAAGACACGGCGCTCCACGGGGGGCGGGGAACCGGTCTTAAGACCTTTCATGCGGCAGCTTTTCTGCGTGAAAAAAGTGCCGGGCCGTCGTATGAAGAATGCATTCCTTCATGCGCCGGCCCGGACTGTCGTTCAGAATACGGATCGTTTTACCTGTTTTTCCGCCGCCGCGGCCAGGCGTTCCGCGAGCTCCGGGTCCGCGTCCGGCTGGGAGCGGTAGGTGTTGAGGGCGGCTGTCAGGATGGCGAAGGAACGCGGGTTCAGGCGGACGTTCCCGCAGGCGTTGAAGGCGTCAAGCGTGGCTTCCGCGACCTCGCGGATGGGGTTCCGCATGAGCTGCCCGGAGAAGGCCTTGATCTGGTTATGCGGCCGCGCGCTGGAGCCGCCGATGCCGAGGATCACCATCCCGATGAGCGCCGCCGGGATCACGAAGCCCCGGAGCCCGAGCTTCAGGACTTCGTTCAGAAGGACGGTGACGGCCAGGATGGCGCCGCCGGCAAGCTCGAACGCGTAGCAGCTTTTCATGTAGGAGCGGTACAGCACGGAGGGCTCCCTTTTTCCGGCCTCAGCCGGGCTGTTCACGGTTTCTTCTTTCCTGTTCTCTGTCGGGTCGTTCATGGGTACTCCTTTCCCGGCGCGGAAACGGCGCCGGTGGCAAATTTTCGAGGCATGCAGTAAGATAGTGTTATGGATAAATTGATGCTTTTAAACAGAGGGCCCCTTGCCTGGCTTCTTGCGGCCAGCCTTTTCACCTTTGCCCTCTACGGGATCGACAAGTGGAAGGCCGTGCACGGGCGGTGGCGGATCCGTGAAAGCGCGCTGCTTCTCGCGGCCCTGTGCGGGGGCGCTTTCGGCGCGCTTCTCGCCATGCGGCTCTTCCATCATAAGACCAGGAAATGGTACTTTGCCTTCGGCGTCCCGCTGATGCTGGCGCTCCAGGCAGTCCTTCTCTTCTGGCTGTACGGGAAGGCCTGAGGCGGCCTTCTCACATGTTCAGGAGCACGAGGGCCAGGGCGATGACGCCGAGGGCCGCGCGCTTCCGCAGGCTCAGCGTTTCCCCGAAGAAGACGCGGCCTGCCAGGGCCACCAGGATGATGGTCCCGGCGCTGACTGCCGGGTACACGATCACCGCGCTGACCTCCCCCAGTGCAAGAAGGAGGAAGCGGGTGGAAAAGTAGTTCGGGATCCCGACCATGACGCCTGCGATGAGCTCCCTGCGGCCGACCCGTTCCCGCTTCGAAAGCATGATCAGAAGAGAGCAGAGGAGCGCCGCCGCGAAGGTATAGAAGAGGTAATAATCCTTCAGGGCGCTGTCGCCGACCTTGTCGAAGACGTTCGCCATGGAATCCGTCACGCCGCCGCAGAAAAGAAGGACCGGCAGGAGGTATTTCCAGGGCGCGGTCAGCGCCTGGTCCTGGTCCGTGTGGATCATGAGGATCGAGACGACGGCGAGCAGGAGCCCCAGGAGCTGCGGGACGCGCGGCGTTTCGTGAAAGACGAAGACCGCGATCAGCGTGGAGATCACGACGCCGAGCTTCATGAAGGTCGAGGCCATGGCCATGCCGTTCTTCCGGATATTCAGCCGGAGGAGCACAAAGCAGAGCAGGAACAGGAGGCCGGCGGTGCAGCCGAGCCCGATGGCGAGCCCGATGCCGGGCGCAGGCGTGTAGACCGCGATCCTGCCGGCGTAGAGGCAGGAGAGGACCGCGCAGACAAAGTAGTTTACGACGAACATCCCCATCGCGCTGTCGCAGCGGCGTTCGCCGATCCGCATCATGACGGAGATCATGGAGCTGAAAAATACAGCGAGAACAAGGTAGATCATGGTTCGGCCTCACCGGGGGAGTCCGGCCGGAAAGGACCGGAGCGTTTCGGGGCAGCATCAACAGTATACCACAGAGGAGGTAAAAGCGTATGAAGGAGATACCGGTCAGTTCATTTGAGGGACTCGGGATAGGACAGGCGGAAAATGCCGCCGCAGGCACAGGCTGCACCGTCTTCGTGTGCAGGGAGGGCATGCGCGCGGGACTCGACGTGCGGGGCGGAGGCCCGGCGTCCCGGGAAAGCCAGCTCCTGAATCCGCTTATGGCTGCGAAGGAGATCCATGCCGTGGTCCTTGCGGGCGGCAGCGCCTTCGGCCTCGGGACGGCGAACGGGGTGATGCAGTGCCTTGAGGAGCGGGGCATCGGCTTCGATGTCGGCGTCACGAAGGTGCCGCTCGTCTGCCAGTCGGATCTCTTCGACCTCACCGTGGCGGACCCCTTCGTCCGGCCGGACCCGGAGATGGGCTATGAAGCCGCGCGGCTTGCCCTGGACAGCCCGAACTACCGCGACGGGAACTTCGGCGCGGGCTGCGGGGCCACCGTGGGAAAGATCGCCGGGATGGAGCACTGCATGAAGACCGGCATGGGAAGCTTCTGCATGCAGACCGGGGAGCTGATGGTCGGCGCGGTCGTCGCGCTGAACGCCCTCGGCGACGTGTTCGACTGGAAGACAGGGGAGCAGATCGCCGGCGTCCTGAAAGAAGACCGGACGGGCTTCCGCAGCACCACGGAGATCATGAAATCAAACATCCGGGTCGTGGAGAACCGCTTCACGGAGAATACGACGCTCTGCGTGGTCCTGACGAACGCCTTCTTCGGGAAGGCGGAGCTCTCGAAGATCGCCGGGATGGCG
>Ga0310691_10008192_pt1 | contig 10776 bp, 19 predicted proteins | sample 176DNAGHGlowgp2_FD_203887 | JGI IMG/M metagenome (GOLD analysis project Ga0310691, IMG submission 203887) | Sheep rumen microbial communities from Palmerston North, Manawatu-Wanganui, New Zealand - 1766 DNA GHGlow gp2 (v2) (version 2) | ecosystem: Host-associated > Mammals > Digestive system >... | reverse complement strand
GACCCCCCCCCCTGAATCGGGATAACCCGCTCACGGAACATCTGCGCGAGGGTCGGTACTATCTTCGCCATCCTCTATCTCCATAACAGCCGTGGCAGGATAATGACCCCCCCGCAGAAGCAGGATAGGTAGCACCTCGCCTCAAACCTCGTTACTATCGTGAACGCGCACCCATCTGCGGTGGTGTTGAGCGGTTCAATCTTCCTCATAAACCTCCATTATTGCCGTCCCGGTTGTGCCGTAGCCCCCCCCGATAAGGGTTGCCACCCCGTACTTGAAATAGCCGGAGAGGATGGTTCTCGCCACGCCTTCGTCAGCATTTAATTCAATCCTCCACATAGACTTTTAAGAACACTTCCGATGACGCAGAGATTCTGGTTGTGATCGCAAAGGGGAACACATCGAAACCGATCGTTCCGCGATACGAATCGAAAACGCAGTCCAGGGGGGGAGAAAAGGAATTATGCAGTACGGATAGAGCGTGTAGCCTTCCGGCACGGCCTTCTCCGTCCTGACCTTGATGATGCTTTCGTCAATCCTCATAAAATTCCATCACTATCGGCGGGGACTTGTAATCCGTTGCGAGCAACGCGCCAGCCAGCCCCCACTCGGCCCTGCCGTAGTTCTTCTCCGGGTTCCTCGTAATAAGGGCATCAATCCTCATAAACCTCGACTATTCCCGTTGCTATGAATCCGTCTTGGCACCCCCCCCCACTCGCGGGCGAAATTCGTCCACCCCATCTTGTAGTAGTTGGCCTTGATACAATGTGCGTTCCCGTCCGAATCCGTGTTCATCGGAATCAGTCGGAGCATATCATATCGAGTTTCGGCTTCTCCAGCTCGGACACGAACTGCGCCACCTTCACGTCGTCGAGGTAGTATTTCTCGTCCACCTTGTCCTCAAGCATATCCTTGAGCCGGAGCTTGAGTTCCTGCGGCTGGGGGAAGGAATACCAATCATCGCCCAGTATGGAAACGAGGAATATCCTCTCGCGGTTTTGCGGGATGCCGTAGTCTTTCGCGTTAAGTACCTGCGGCCAGTTGGTGTAGCCGAACTTGACCAACTCGCTCTGCCACAGGTTGAACATCCCTACAAACTTGCCGGAGATCATGGCCTTGACATTCTCTAAAATCGCGTATTTCGGCTTCTTTACCTTGATGGCATCGCGGACGTTCCAGATGATGCTCGACCGCGTTCCCGACCCCTCCACGAATCCGTGCTGGAGCCCGGCGTTTGAGATCGACTGGCACGGAGTCGAATAAAACAAGAGGTCGAAGTCGGGTGCTTTCTCCCAATCAATCTTGGTCATATCGCCCCAATTCCTGTCGGCATACTCCGGGAACACCGCATTGTGCGCGATGACCGCCGGTTGCTTCTCCAGGGGGGCTTTGCTTTCCGGGTCGAACTCCGCCCACATAACGAGGTCGAACGGGACTCCGAGGTTCCGCAGAGCCATACATTGGCTCTCATAGCCGGAACAGAGGGTCGCAACCCTCAAGGGGTTTTCTTTTGTATATTTCCAATCCATATTTCTATCCCTAAAACCTATCTCTCATCACCTTGCACCAATCCCCTTTCAGGGCGATGCACTTGTTCTGCGTCCTGCTCCAAAGCGGGCAGGAAAGACAAAGATTCTTCATACCTCATTCAGTTTATCTCCCAGCGCCGGAACGAGCAATCCCACCACCGCGCAGAAGGCGACGAAATTGTAGATGTACTGCCACCCCCGGTTGCAACCGAGGAGGACGAGCCAGTCGGTGATGATGCCGATGGCGAGAAGGGCGATGAGCGCCCAGCAAAGGGCTTGGATGAATTTGCGTTTCATATCAAGAAATTTGCGTTTGATTCAAGAAAAGGGGGCGGTGGCAGAAAAGACTAAACCAAAAACATATACAACTAACCCATCCCCGCCCCCTCTGCCGCATCCCTGCGGCGGCTTCCCAGGGCCTCTTTGCAGGAAAAGTCCTGCGGCTATATCTCCGGGATTCTTATCCCCTTGTATCTCGCTTGGAAATCCCGCCCCGGCGTGTCCCACACCTTCCCGTGTTCGCACTCCAGCGCACACACCAGCCCGTTCTCGCGGATGAAGGCAAGGGCCTCCCGCTTGGTCACGAACTTCACCTTCAGCCGGAATCCTGCCCTGTCCGGGACGGCGGTCAGCCGCGCCCATTGGGGCCAGGAATCGGAGTCGCGGAAACCGAAGGAGAACTCCTCATAGTATTTGATGATGATGCTATCATTTGTCATATCCTTGCTGGCTTGAAGTGAAACCTTTCCCGCGACTTCTCCGCCCGGTAGCACCCGCAGGAGCGCGTAGTGCCGTAGCGGACATTCCCGTAGCGGGCGATGAGTTCGTTCCCGCAGTCGCATCGGAACACGCAGAGCGCGTGGCCGGTGGTGTCCTTGCCGTAGTAGCGGAGAAGGGTCAGCCGCCCGAAGCGGAGGCCGGAAAGGTTGTCAAATGCAATCATAACTCAAAAATGCCCCGTTCAGGCGGCGCGGGGCGGAAGAACAAGTAAAACGAACTGCAAATGTACAAAGGTTAAATGCCTGGATGCGCCTCGCGGCGGTTGTGTAGGTGGGAGGAGTCGGACCTCCATCTCCCGCGCTCCGAAAGTTTCACTCATTTTACCACAGGCAACTGGTTTGCCGGAGCCGGGCGTTGTGACCAATCACACCGCACCCGCATTGAACGGGGAGCTGCTTGCTTCGATTGCTCCCCGCCCCCGTCTTTCCGGGGCTGTCAATATGAATAAACAAAAAGCAGCGCCTCACGGCGTTTGTATCTTGCGTAGTTCGCTCTCCGGGATGCCGACCCGTCCGTCCCTCACGCCTTTCTTGATGATGCCCTGGGCGAGATAGCGGGAGATCGTCTTGGGGGATTTCCCCACCATCTTCGCCACATCGGAGCAGGTCAAAAGCCTCTCGGATTGCTGGGATTCAAGGGCGGCGGCGAGGCGGTTGTTGGATGCGGTCAGCTCGGCTATGAGCTGGCGGTCGGTGGTGGAGAGGTTAGTTTCCATATCTATTCGTTTTCTTCTTCGTCGTCATCTTCGTAGTAGTTGTGATTCGCCAACTGCTCGTATCTCGTATTTCTCTTTTCGCCGTTGTGGTCTGTAAAAGAAGTGATTATGTGATACTCGCACATCTGTCCGCAGGCGTTGAAGTAATCCCGTGTTTCAACGGATAAATCCGATGGGTATTGACCAGGAGGACAAAGTGTAAAGCCAAAGGCGAGTGCGGCTTTCTCTATATCAGCATCATCTACTATGGCTATTTCCTCTGCGCTCTTTAGTGGGGGCGGTAACGCTCCCCTGTAATAATTTGACCCAATGCCGCTTATCACAAGGTATTCAATATCCCGCTCGCAATAGGCATACAACTCAAGCCCAAGACGGCTGTATATGGTTGCGCTGCTGCTATTCAACGACGAAAGCCTCTGCTTTATGTTCGCGGAGTGGCCAATCTTATAAACACCATCGTAGATTGAAGATTTTGCGATATATGTAAACTTTGGATTATGGATAATATCTTTGCGATATATCATCCGTAATTCCTCATCAAAATAATAATCAATCTTCCGATTAGACAAGCGAGTCATTGGCGTGGAGAACATCTTTAGGCGTTTCTCCGTTATCCTATTCGGCTTAATCTTCGCAAGGCAATCGAGGATGTCTTGTTCTGCCCTTGAGTAGTCCATAATCACTTTGTTTTCGGGATTGCAAGGGCGCAAACGGCCTTCGTTTCGTAGTTCAGACCGCTAAAGGTGTAGCGGCACTTGTCCTCGTCCAATCCCATAGAATTGAGCCGGGAGGCCACACTACGGAGATTGTTGAGGCTGATAGCGGAATCCAAGACGAGAGGAACGCCCTCGCCCACGGGAAGCGCACGGAGAAGTTTCTGCCATTCGTGCTTCTCCGCATGATCCATCAATCTCTTTTTCAGTTCTGCGTTCATTATCTAATGATTTAATAGTTTCGTCCTCTGCGTTTACCCCGGCTTGGAACGGGCATTTGGCCGCATTACGGACTTTTGATTTGACTGATACGGGAATCGGCTATGCCATCCCTTTGCGCCGATTTCTCCCGGCTTTCATCGGAGCTTCTTCCGCTCCCGCACCTGCAACCTCCGGCGTTCTCGTTTCGGATTCCTTGTGACAGTCATCCTCCCTGCCCCGTTTGCCCGGCTGATTGCTCCCTCTCGGGCGTGTCTCATCGCGTTGTGCTGCTGGCGGACACCTTTTGTTGAGAGGATTGAGCGGATTTTTTACCCCGATTGTGGCGTAAATTGACAAAAGTTGTTATCTTTGTGTTGGAACATCGCTTGCAACGATTCACAAAGGGGTTTATTTGTACCCACAACTTTGCACCCGCTCAATCAATCAACACCGCAAAGATGGGGACAAAAAACCACATTTGCAAGAGTTTTCAAAAAATTTTGGGGACAAAAGTCCAAATAAATTTTCTTAAAAACTCGAATCGTTGTCTGGCATACTTGTAAACACTATTTGAGTTATGGCAACGATTAGAGAACGACTGGCCGAGTTTGCAGTAACCCAGGGATTCAAGTCCTTATCGGGTTTTGAGAGCGCCTGCAAATTCAAAAAAAACACCCTTACCAAAGACCGGGAAGGGATTTCTTCAACCACCCTCATTAAGATTGTGGACAAATTTCCCCAACTCTCGCTTGACTGGGTGATCCTCGGACGGGGCGGTATGCTTGTGGACGAAAGTCCCCAACCCCTCCCCTCTCCCCAAAATGACATTCACCATAACCGGCAGGTCGTGATTGCCAACTGGGGCGACCTCAAGGAAATCATAGCGGACGTAATCAAAACGCAATCGAAATGAACGAGCAGAAAAGAATCGAAGTTCTGATTGAACACGTCGGCAAGGCCGTCACCTTCGCGGAGATGATCGGGACCACCCCCGCCTCCGTCACCAAACTCCGCAACGGAAAGTTTCACATCGAGGCTTTTGCCGTCCGCATCGCAAATGCGTTTCCAGAGGTGAATTGCAGATGGCTGTTGACCGGGAACGGAGAGCCGTTTGCGAAAGAGGCCGCAGAAGGGCGAATTAGTGCCGAATTGCGGGCATTGAGAAAGTCGGTGGATGAACTTACCGCAAAGGTAGGAGAAAGGCCCTAAAACGAAAAACGCCCGCCGAAGCGAGCGCAGTCTCATTTGAAGAAGGGGTTGTCTTTCATCCGGACGGCGGCTTGCTCCTTGCTGGTGCGGACATAGGTTTCAAAGGCGCGGAGGGACTTGTGGCCGGACAGGAACATGCAGTCCTTCGCGGGGACTCCAGATAGGTATAGTTCCGTAATCGCGCTCCGGCGGAAGGTGTGCGACTGCACCATTTCCCATCGGTAGGTGGGCTTGCCGTCCGGCTTGCGGCGCGACTTGGGGAGGTCAACCACCCCGCCTATCCCGGCCTCCTTTGCGACCATCTTTATGTATCGGTTGAAAACGACCTGATGCACGGCGGGGGCCTCCCCTCCATTCCTTTCAAGGATTTCAATGAGTTTGGGGGATGCCGGGAGGACAACCTTGTCCCCGGTCTTTTGCTGGTAGAACTCCACCACCCCGTCACGGATATTGTCAAGGGAGAGGCGCGAATAGTCCGAGAATCTGGATGCGGTGTAGTAGCCGACAAGGGCGAGGTCGCGCACTTTCGCTTTCAATTTGCTCTTGGTCTTGTACTTCCAGAGAAGGTCGATTTCCGCTTTCGTAAGGGCGATGGCCTCGGTCGGCTCCTTCGCCACCCGCACGTCTGCGTAGTCCGTGCTGGCGTGGTACTTGAGCCGCCGCCCTTCGCTCATTACACTTTTAAGCCGGGATATGACGTTCCATTGGTAGTTCACGCTCGCCCCGATATTCTCAAGGCCCTTTTGCAGACGGAAGAAATACGCGGAGTCGATGGCCTCCCAGTCCTCCCGCCTTCCCATGATGGCTGCGACCTTGTCCCGCGCGAGCTTGCGCTGGCGTTTCGACGTGGATTCCCGCTCGGCCCAGGAGTCAAAGTATTCCCAGAATGTAGGCCGTGGCGGGGTGCTTGGTTTTTCGATATTGACCCCGGTAAGCGCATATTCGATTGCCGCCTCCACCTCCTCGTCGGTCATGCTCATACCCTCCTTCTCACGCAGCCGGGCATCAATCAGGCGCAGATGATCCAGCACCCTTCGGTCGGTGCATCGCGCCCGGAGCGACTGGCCGTTCTTGTTCCAGAGCTTCGGCTCGGTGGTAAGGCCGGTCGCCTTGCGCCACTTCTTCCCGCCGTGGGAGACGACAAGCCGGATGGAGGTCTTGTCGAGGTTGAAAGTGTGTGTCATGAATGATTCCCTTTGTACGGAACAAAGGTAGAAAACATTCGGCACTTTCGGTACTTTTTCGGTACTTTTATGGGAAAAAAGCGGGAAATACACCCCATTTTCTTCCCATTTTTGGCATTTCCGACCCTTTCATTTTTGTTGTGGAGAAACAAATAAATGCCCTCCAGCATATTAAGAGGCCGTTTTTTGGTTTAATTTTGTTCAGGCCCGCCCATCTCCACAAAAAGATGCCTTCGGGGTATGTGTAGAGGGGGCTTCGGTACTTTTTTCGGTACTAACTTACTCCCACCATTGTTTGATAGTCCGTTCGGCATCCTTTTTCGGCCTCGGTTTGATATATAATTCAAAAGTGGTCGATTTCCAATGCCGTGTCTTGGAAATATAGCCGGATTCCGCCAGGACTTTCAATGTGGCGGATATTTTCTCTGGTGTCATATTTAGTTTATCCGCTATCGTACCGCAGCGCATCCGTCCTCCGTCAAAACTCTTTTGGATATGATAAATGTATGAGAATACGATGAGGGATTTTCCATTCAACCCAGTCTGCGGAAAAAGTTCAAAATACTCGGACAGGGTTTTTCTTGATATATATACCGTCTTTTCGCAAACGAGTCCTGCATAGCGTAAGCGTTCAAGGGATTTATAGACCATCCTCTTTGTTATGCGGAGATCGTTTGCAGCCTTCCAGAGATCAATCCCGGAAAAGTCAAGTTCGTAGTCAATATCCGCCGCAACGCCGCTTGCATCGTTTTCTCCTTCGACCAACTCCTGCCGTGCGTGGACGACGTTCTGGCAATGGTCCTCATACCAGAATGATTGATAAACGAGATACGAATAGACGATACGGTCCATGTGTGTGAGCTTATGCTCATCGTTGCCTTTCTCAAAAAGAATGGCGTTGTAAAGATAATGTTTCATTGCCTTTGGTATTTCAAAACGCCTTTGCAGATTCTAAAAAGAATGAGAGGAAGGAGCCAAAGGCTTTCTCTTTGTCGGCAGGTAGCTACTCCTGCCTATCCTCTCATTCGCAAAGGTAGCATTTCTTTCCGTAAGAGCAAAAAAAATTGCTTCTTGCCACTTCCGGGCGTGTGAACAAATCGAAATTTAGTCTGTGAACAAATCAAAAATTACTTTGTGAACAAATCGAAATTTTGTGTGAACAAAACGAAAATGCTATAATATATATAACAATTACAAATAACAATCCTACAAATAACCTAATATATGATGGCTAAAGCCATCGCGTGTGTCATTTCGGAAAAATTTTGAGAAGGAGAGGTATGTCACTACCCCTCCCCCCTTTTCATTTCTTGGCAAATGAAACGTAGTGTTTCTCCTCCTTGTAGTCCACGTCGTACTCCGCAGAAAATGACGTTCGGCTCAAAATCTTTCCCCCGCCAAAGTCATAAGCGGAGAAACGGATGATGTGGTCTTTGTAAGAAAACTCGTCCCGACTTGTGTGGACGAACCCAGTAATAGACACTTCGTCACCGATGACCTCAAAGAACCCCTCGCGTTGTTCACCCGTACCGGCCTGCATCAAGCACTTGCCGTCGCTGATGACTTCGATTGTCATAAGTCCATACGGGCTTATGCTTCCAACATAAGTTCCACTTTCCAAACCGCCCATCTTGGAGCAACCTGCGGCCAGAATCAACGCCGCCGCCAGCATCAAAACAAATTTCTTCATAACTCTAAAATTAAAGCATTAAACTGATTGTATGATAAAATCCTCGCGGAATCCCTATAAGCGTCTGAAATCGCCCGAAATCGGCCAAATCGAGGACGGAAAGGGAATCACCCCTCCCCGCCCTTTTCTTTTCACTCCACCCCCAGGTACTTCGCCGCCTTTCCCGTCACGTTCGGGTGCGTGACCGCGCAGTACCGCTCGGTCATGGCCACGTCGGTGTGGCCCGCCAGCCGTGAGATCGTCAGCAGGTCGAGGCCCGCCTTGTGCAGATTCGTCACGAACGAGATACGGAAGGTGTGGGAGGTGACGTACATGTACTTCGGCCCCCTTTCGTCCTTCCCGCCGACGTGTACCAACACGGGGGCGCAGAGCGCGGCCCTCTCGCAGAGCGCACGGATGATGCGCCCACGCGCCCGGCGGCAGGTCGGGGAGTATTCGCGGTTCTCCTGGGCGAACTCCAGCCACCCCCTCGCCCTTTGCGAGAAGGGGATGTCGGCACGCCGTCCCGTTTTCTTGGAGACGTACACGATGTTCCCGCCCTCGATGTTCTCGGTGGTGAGGTCCACGATGTCCGAGACCCGCGCCCCGGTGAAGGCTTCCAGCAGGCACTCGCACTTGACGACCTCCTCCTTCTTGTTCTTGGTCCGCACTTCGGCGAACTTCTCCAGTTCCTCCGGGGTGAGGTAGGTGCGGACGGTCTGGTCGCCCTTGCACGAAAGGATTTTCTGCCACCCGTCCGGGAGGTTGAGATAGTCGGAGAATCGCTCCAGCATCGCGTTGGTGCGGGCGAAGATGGTGCGGGCGGTGTTGGCGGACACGGAGCCGAGAATCTCGTCCCGCAGCTCATAGAGCTTCTCCTTGTTGATGTTGCTCCAATCGAGGATGCCGACGGCGCGGAGGTGCTTCCTGACGGATGCCCTGGCCCCGCCCTTCTCGACGATGGTTTCCAATGCTTGATTAAGTGTTGTCATAACTCGAAATTTTTAAGGTTTGGAAGGGGAAGGCGCGGTCAGGCCCCTCCCCTTTTGTTTCAGAGATTAACAAAACGAATTTCATCAAAATCTTCTCCGTAGTTCTCCTTGCGGCACTGAAATCCGGCGGTAATTTGTTTTTTGGCAAGGGAGAAAGCATCTTCTTTCGATGCTTTGATTTCGTGTACGCCGTAGGCATCCACAAGGTAGCCATCATGCGAGAAATAGCGGATTTCTGCAAGATACTGGAATCCCGGGCCGGTCGTGAAACTCCATCCGCTCTGCCCGTTGCTTCTTGTAAAAGAAGTGATGTTTACAATGATTGTCATAACTCAAAAAATTTAAGGTTTGGAAGGCCGGGGAGGTATCACCCCCGCCCGGTCTTTTTACTCGGCTTCCGTGACCTCTTTGAGAAGGTACTGGAAGCGGTCGATGGTGTCCTGAATGTTCATTGTGCCGCACCCCCATTCAGCGCTCTTGTCGCGCATCTTGGCAAGTTCGGAAATGGATGAAATGATGGATTGCGCAAGGATTTCCTTGTCGCGGTCGTCGCGGATTTCTATAAACATAACTCAAAAGATTTGTTACAAAGTTAGTAATTTGTATTGATTAAACAATACTTTTTTGAGAAAAGTTGGGGTGTCACCCCCTCCTTTTCTTAAATCTTGCACCCGGCCAGCCGGAGAGTTTCGCGGGTGTAGCCGGAGCAGCTTGTCAGAATCAATCCCACGGACGGCTCTGTGCGGAAGATGTAGAGCGCGACCCACGTCGGATTGATTCGGTCTCCGCCGTAACCACGATGCAGGGCGATTGTCTTGCTGGAGCAATACGGCTCGTTGTTCACCCACCACGCGCCGTTGTTGGACTTGAAGTGCTTGTCGAGATTCGCGTTGATGCGCTCAATTCGTTCGGTGTGTTTCATAACTCAATAATTTTAGAAGTTGGAGAGCAGTAGGGGTATCGCCCCCTGCCGCCCTTTTTACAAGCAATGATGTACTGCCGCAGCCACCTCCACGCCGTACTCCCTGGCGATCTCGTCTATCATAAGATCGCAGAGGATTACGGATGCAGTCAGGGCTTCGCGCTGTGCGTGTTCGCAGACCATTTTGTACTCCTTCCAGGCATCTGCGAATTTGCGGTACTTGCTTCCTTTGTGTCTGATGTCAAAGAACTCCGCGATTTCAATACGGACTTCAATGTGGTTGTTTGCGTCGGTCATTTCCTCCCAATGCTTGAGTGTTTTTTCGGTAAGTTCGATTTCTTTCATAACTCGGTATTTTAAGGATTTGGAGAGCGGGGAAGGTTCCACCCCTCCCCTCCCTTAGTTGTATGAGATATACCTCATATTGAAGATGTCATGGAACAAAAGCGGTAAGGTCTTGAAGGCGTCGTGCCTTGCGAACTCTTCGGCTTTGTGTGCTCCATAGGTGTAGAGATGGAAGAGACGGCCCTCTTTCTTGATGGTATAGCGCCAACCCTTGAGGGTGAAATCGTAAGTTTCTCCGTTCTTCCATGTGTGCGCTTCGCACATGCTTTCAAGTGCAAAGGTCTTGAATTGTCCGATTGTCATAACTCAAAATTTTAGAATGTTTGGAGAGCGGGGAGAGCATCGCCCCTCCCCTCCCTTTTAGCAAATGTAGGTCGGCGGATTGAAATACAAGCCGATTTTGGCTATCTTGCAGTTCATCCCGCCCAGATTGTTGCGCCGATACTCATACGCCTCCGAAATGGTCTGGAATCGCTTTGCATCGGTCTGCTCCGGCGTGAAGGTAGGCCCCCAGCCG
>Ga0310691_10008191_pt1 | contig 10776 bp, 11 predicted proteins | sample 176DNAGHGlowgp2_FD_203887 | JGI IMG/M metagenome (GOLD analysis project Ga0310691, IMG submission 203887) | Sheep rumen microbial communities from Palmerston North, Manawatu-Wanganui, New Zealand - 1766 DNA GHGlow gp2 (v2) (version 2) | ecosystem: Host-associated > Mammals > Digestive system >... | reverse complement strand
CGTAAATAAGAGAATTCCGCTCGTTGCGACGAGCGGCAAGGGGCTCCGCCCCTTGACCCCGCAAACTTTTGAAAAAGTTTGATCAAAACTTTAATTGAACTACTAACGAAGTTTCTCGACAAGCTGACACGGAGACAGGATAAAACCTGTCTCCGGTTATGATTATTCAAACATCGGGGTAGAGAGGTAACGCTCGCCGGTATCCGGCAGCAGCGCCACAATCGTCTTGCCCTTATACTCCGGACGCTTTGCAAGCTCGATTGCAGCCCATGCGGCAGCGCCGGAGGAAATGCCGACCAGAACGCCCTCAGTCCGTGCGATGCTTCTGCCGACTGCGAATGCATCCTCGTGATCGACCGTGATGATTTCATCGTAGATCTCAGTATTCAGCGTCTCCGGCACAAAGCCTGCGCCGATGCCCTGAATCTTATGCGGTCCCGCCTTGCCCTCGGAGAGCACCGGAGAGCTCTTCGGCTCAACCGCGATGATCTTGATATCCGGGTTCTTCGATTTCAGATAGGCGCCGACACCGCTGATCGTACCGCCGGTACCGATGCCCGCGACGAATGCATCAACCTTACCCTCGGTGTCATCCCAGATTTCGACACCGGTCGTTGCCTTATGAACGGCAGGGTTTGCGGGGTTTGTAAACTGCGAGGGGATAAAGCTGTTCGGGATCTCGGCAGCGAGCTCCTGCGCCTTTGCGATTGCGCCCTTCATGCCCTTTGCGCCCTCGGTCAGCACGAGCTCTGCACCGTATGCGCGCATCAGATTGCGGCGCTCAATGCTCATCGTTTCGGGCATTGTGATAATCAGCCGGTAGCCTCTTGCAGCCGCAACCGATGCCAGACCGATACCGGTATTGCCGGAGGTCGGCTCGATGATGACGGCGCCCGGTTTCAGGATGCCCTTGCTCTCGGCATCGTCGATCATAGCCTTTGCAACTCTGTCCTTGACGGAGCCTGCGGGGTTGAAGTATTCGAGCTTTGCGAGGATGGTCGCCTCAAGATTCAGTGCCTTTTCGGTACCGGTGAGCTCCAGCAGCGGGGTTTTGCCGATGAGATCGGTGATTTTCTGATAAACAGCCATGATAAATTTCTCCTTTTCAAATTATAATATTGTTCATTCAAGCGGATTAACATCCGGATTCTGCTCGATTATCAATCCTCGCAGCAACATCGTTTCCGATGCACGGTAACGCCTCCTTTTGCAGTTAAAACCATATTTCCTATCTGAATGATATGCTTTATGCATCTATTATAGCAGAGTGCGGCAGATTTGTCAAGGGGTTTTGAAAAAAATATTGCGCGGGCAGTGCCCGCGTCCAATACAGCGAAGCGCCGTCTGTGCGAATTGTCCTATCCCGATTCCTTTCTCGCCTGTTGGGTTCTCGAATCAGCAGGCGAGCGAATAGAGGGATAGGGGATCAGGAAAGCGGGGGCGCATGTTTTGTGAAACAAAACTGCGCAGTTTCGCAAAGCGAAACATGTGCGGGCGGCGAAAACCTAAGGGGGAAGGGAGAATAAGCGAAACGAAGTTGAGCGCTCTTCCTTCCCCCTTGGGTTGTCACCCCCGTTCCCGAGGATGACAAGCGTAACTCGGAGAAAAATAAAGTGAGCGTTTTACCCTGTTATTGAGATTTCTCTCTCGCTTATCGTCTTCTCGGTGTTGTGCTGTGAATTTTAGTTCTGAATTCTGCATCTTTTTGTCCTGCCAAGTCTTTTGTTGGGCGCAGGGGCGCAATCCTGAGAGGGCACCACAAGAGAGGGGCGAGAGCGCTCAACTCCGTTTCGCTTATTCTCTCCCCTCTCTTAAGGCAACACCGCACAAAGCACGCCTGACGGCTTGGCGGCGCATCTGCTTGCATCTTTTCCGTCATCTTGCACAGAAATTCCTTGCTGGGCGACAGCCCAGCGGCGTCATTTCTATACAATCTGACGAAAAATCTGGCGGGTCAAACTTGTTTGACCGTAAGCATCCTGCACCACCAGCTCTGTGCGGTATTGCCTTAAGGTTCCCTCTCAGACTCTCCTTCCTTATCTCACCCCTCTCTGATTCGCTCGCCTGTTGATTCGAGAAGCTGATAGGCGAAAGAGAAGCCGGGATAGAAAAGCGCGCTAAGACGGCGCTTCGCTGTATTGGAAGCGGGCACTGCCCGCCGGGCACTGCCCGCTCGCCTTTTATTCCGAGAAGCTCCGGCAGAGAAACCGAAAAGAAGAAAATCACAGGGAAAAAGAACGATGTATGAAATTCTATGCCCCGTTGCTTGACAGAAAAGGAAAACTGTGGTATAATGAGCACACAGTGTGCCGGCACATTATGTGCTGAACAACCGATCAGCGAAAGGAGTCAGTGCGGGATGGCAGCAGAGCAAGCCCATCGGATACAGGACGAAATCTCCGACAGAATCATCGAAATCGTTGCCCGGATCGCCGCGGACGAGGGCGCGCATAAGGTCACGGTGAAAAAAATTATCTCAGAAATGGGCGTCACAAACCGCGTGTTCTATAACCGCTTCGCAAATTGCGACGAGGTGCTGCGGATTGTCTATAAAAATACAGTCGTGCAGATGCGCGAGCATATCAAGCCGGAATTCCATGACAAGGAGAGCTTCATGCAGTTCTGCATTCAGACCGCCGTGGATATCCTGATGCAGACCTACGACGTCAAAATGCAGTTCCGGTATTATGTCTTCGAGCACGACTCCCTGACCGAGGAAAACAGGCTCTGGTGGGCGGATAAAATCAAAAAATACTACCGCTATGCAAGGGAACAGGGCTTTGCACGCGAGGTTGATCCGGATGCACTCTGTTATGCGATCTGGTGCTTCTGCCGCGGTTATTATGCCGATGCGGTATCGCGGCAGCTCGCAAAGGAAGATGCCGTGCGGTATTTCACCTTCGGCTTCACCTGTTTTCTCGGCGGGCTGGTTTTGTAAAACCGGCATGATTTTATAGTATTGCTTAGGAGTTCTTGACGATGAGTATTCAGATTCTCGGAACCGGCGCGTATGTGCCGGAAAAAATCCTGACCAACGACGACCTCTCCAAAATGGTGGAGACCTCGGACGAATGGATCATGCAGCGGGTCGGCATTCATGAGCGGCGGGTGTCCGTGAATGAATCTGCGGCGGAAATGGCGGAAAAGGCTGCACGGCGGGCGCTTGAAGCGGCAAAGATTCAGCCGGAGGAGCTCGATCTGATCGTCGGTGCGACGGTTTCCTCGGACAGCATTTGCCCCTCGCTCTCTGCAAGAGTACAGGCGGCGCTCGGCGCACATTGCCCGGCGTTTGATCTGAATTCTGCGTGCAGCGGCTTCCTGTTTGCACTTGATACCGCAGCGGCATTCATTGCAAGGGGCGGTATCCGTTACGCGCTGGTCATCGGTGCGGAGCGCCTGAGCAGAGTGCTTGACTGGACAGACCGCTCGACCTGCGTGATTTTCGGAGACGGTTCCGGTGCATTTGTCATCGCGCCCGGCGAGCAGTATCTTGCATCGCGCCTGTTTACACAGGGCAATGATTCGGCGCTGTCAATCTCTGCGGGCAAGGGCAATTCTCCGTTCTATGAAAAGGAGCTTGCACCTTATAAGGTTGTGATGAACGGGCAGGAGACCTTCAAATTTGCGGTTCGCCGGCTGGAAGAGGATATCAAGCTGCTCTGTGAGCAGGCGGGCATCACCCCGCAGGACCTCGACTGGATTGTGCCGCATCAGGCAAATGTCCGGATCATCGACCTCTGCGCAAGAAGACTGAAGCTGCCGCTTGAAAAATTCTATATGAATATCGAACGCTACGGCAATACCTCGTCGGCAAGCGTGCCGATCTCGTTTGATGAGCTTGCGAGAAGCGGAAAGCTCAAAAAGGGCGATCTCATTGCCATGAGCGCGTTCGGCGGCGGACTCTCCGGCGCCGGCTGCATCATCCGCTGGTAGCGGGCCGTGCCCGCCTCCGATTCGCTTCGGTCGGCAGTGCCGACAGCCGTTTCGCTTCGCACCATAATGAGCGGAGGGGCGTTTGCTATCTCAGCCGAATATTTTGGCACGCTTGCGCGTGCAGCGGAAATGATTCACGGTCATACAGCCGGAAACGGCTTGTATAATATAAATTTTTTCCGAAACCAATTTTCAGGAGGAACAAATTATGAACAGCGAAAAGATTATTAAGGTTCTGGCAGATCACCTCGAAATGGATGCTTCCGAAATCACCGAGGAGACCACTTTTGCCGATCTCGGCGTGGATTCCCTTGAGGCAGCAGAGATCATGATGGAGCTCGAGGATGAGCTGGGCATCGAGATCGACGCACAGGAAGCAGGCAAGTCTGTCAAAGAGCTGATCGCTTACGTTGACAGCAAGCAGGGCTGAGCATGATGCAGCGCACAGAAAAGCTCTGTGAGCTGCTCGGTACCCGTTATCCGCTGATGCAGGGCGGCATGGCGCATATCTCCGATGCGCGTCTTGCAGCAGCGGTCTCAAACGGCGGCGGACTCGGCATTATCTCCGCCGCAGCGGGTGACCCTGAAAAGCTCGCAGCAGAAATCGACCTTGCCCGGACGCTGACAGACAAGCCCTTCGGTGTCAATATCATGCTCCGCAGCAACAATATCGCGGCGCTCGCTGCCGTGATTGCAGAAAAAAAGGTCGCAGTTGTGACCACAGGTGCGGGCAGTCCCGCAGAATTTATCCCGATGTGGCGTGCAGCCGGCGTAAAGGTTATCCCGGTCATCTCGACCGCAGCGATGGCACAGCTCATGCAGAAGGCGGGTGCTGATGCCGTTGTGGCAGAGGGCACCGAATCCGGCGGCCATGTCGGCGAGATGACTACAATGGCACTGGTGCCGCAGGTCTGTGATGCCGTGGAAATCCCGGTCGTTGCAGCAGGCGGAATTGCAGACGGCAGAGGCTTTGCCGCGGCAATAATGCTCGGTGCCTGCGGTGTGCAGATCGGTACGCGCTTCCTCGCTGCAACAGAATGCAGCATCCACCCCGAATACAAAGCGCGTCTCTTGAAAGCGAAAGATACGTCTACCGTTGTGACGGGAAAGCGGCTGGGACATCCGGTCCGGAGCCTGAAGTCGCCGTTCTCCCGCGCATACGCAAAGGCAGAATATACAGATATTTCCGATGAAGATCTTGAGGCAATGGCGGTCGGCACACTGCGTGCTGCGGTTGTGGACGGCGACGCCAAGAGAGGCTGCTTCCTCGCCGGACAGATTTCCGGGCTCGTGAATAAAGAACAGCCCGCTGCGGAGATCATCGAAGAAATCATGGCGGGCGCAAAGGCGCTGCTTTGCAATCATAACAACTGACGGAGGCCCCAGAATGGGTAAAATTGCATTTTTATTTGCCGGGCAGGGCGCACAGTACAGCGGCATGGGCGAATCGCTTTACAGCGAAAGTGCGGCTGCAAAGGCGCTCTATACTGCGGCAGAGGAGATTCGTCCCGGTACGATGGCACAGTCCTTCTCCGGAACGGATGAGGAACTGAAAAAAACCGAAAATACGCAGCCCTGCCTGTATCTGGTCGATCTGGCAGCGGCACTTGCACTCGAAGAAGCGGGCGTTCATGCGGACGCGGCAGCGGGCTTCTCGCTCGGCGAGATTGCAGCACTCGGCTTTGCAGGTGCGTATTCCGCCGAGGACGGCTTCCGCATTGTCTCTGCACGCGGCAGATTTATGCAGGAGGCTGCTGAGGCTGCCGATACGGCAATGTGTGCGGTCGTGAAGCTCGATGCCGATACCATTGCAAATACTGCGGCAGAATTTGAGCAGCTTTATGCTGTCAATTTCAACTGCCCCGGTCAGACGGTTGTTTCCGGTCTGAAAAGCAGTATGCCGGCATTCACGGCGAAAGTCAAGGAGCTCGGCGGCAGAGCAATTCCGCTTGCGGTCAGTGCAGCGTTCCATTCGCCGTTCATGAACGGTGCGGCGGAGAAATTCGGTGAGGCACTTGCGGCATTCTCCTTTGCGGCACCGCGGATTCCGGTCTATGCGAATCTGAATGCACAGCCCTATGATGCGGCGCAGATTCCGCAGACCATGCAGCAGCAGATCTGCAATCCGGTGCGCTGGCAGACCACAATTGAAAATATGATCGCGGAGGGCTTCACCGATTTCATTGAGGTCGGCGCAGGCAAAACCCTCAGCGGACTTGTGAAGAAAATCTCCGCAGATGTGCGCATTTACAATGTGCAGGATGCGGAATCTCTCGCAGAAACAGTAAAGGCGGTGAAGGAATCATGCTGAACGGAAAGACAGCACTCGTCACGGGCGGTGCAAGAGGCATCGGCGCGGCAATCTGTAAAAAACTGGCGTCTCTCGGCGCGGATATCGCAATCGCAGACCTGACTGTCACGGAACAGGCGGAAGCATTGCGGGCAGAAATTACGGGACAGTATCATGTGAAGGCAAAGGCATATGCCTGTAATGTCTCAGATGCGGATGCCTGCAAGGAAACTGTGAAGCAGGTGCTCGCAGATTTCGGCAATATCACAATTCTCGTAAACAATGCCGGCATTACCAGAGATACGCTGATTCTCTCGATGAAGGAAGCGGATTTCGATGCCGTGCTCAATACCAATCTCAAAGGCACATTCAATATGACACAGGCGTGCTACCGCCCGTTCATGAAGCAGAAGTACGGCAAGGTCATCAATCTGGCGTCGGTTTCCGCATTGCTCGGCACCGCCGGTCAGGCGAATTATGCCGCATCGAAGGCGGGCGTCATCGCGCTGACCAAGGTCACGGCAAGAGAGCTCGCCTCCAGAAATGTCACCTGCAACGCAATCGCACCGGGCTTTATTGCAACTGATATGACAAAGGGGCTGGAGGATCAGTATATCGACCAGATTCCGATGAAGCGCGCCGGAAAGCCGGAGGATGTCGCAAATCTTGCCGCGTTCCTCGCTTCGCCGGAATCCGATTACCTGACCGGTACCGTCATCCGCATCGACGGCGGTCTCGCAATTTCCTGAAGGCAACACCGCACAGAGCTGGTGGTGCAGGATGCTTACGGTCAAACAAGTTTGACCCGTCAGATTTTTCGTCAGATTGTATAGAAATGACGCCGCTGGGCTGGCGCACGTTTGCAAGCAAACTGCGCAGTTTCGCTTTTGCGAAACATGCGCCCAGCAAGGAATTTCTGTGCAAGATGACGGAAAAGATGCAAGCAGATGCGCCGCCAAGCCGCCAGGCGGGCTTTGTGCGGTGTTGCCTGAATTATTCCCCCTGCCCGGACAGTGTGCGGGCGGGATCAAAATCGTCATTCCACGGAGGAAACAGATATGAACAGAAGAGTCGTTGTAACGGGACTTGGGGCGATCACGCCGCTGGGCAATGATGTTGCGAGCTACTGGGACGGGCTGAAAAGCGGCAGAAACGGCATCGGCAAAATCACACGCTTTGATGCCTCCGGGCTGAAGGCACAGCTTGCCGCTGAGGTCAAAGATTTCAACCCGAAGGATTATCTGGAGGCGAAGGAAGTCCGCCAGACCGACCGCTGCGAGCAGTATGCGATCGCGGCTGCAATGCAGGCGTTCGGGGATTCCGGCATCGAAGGACAGATCGAGTCCGACCGGCTCGGCGTCTATTTCGGCTCCGGCATCGGCGGTTTCGAGACCTTTGTCAATGAGCACAACAACCTGCTGAACCGCGGGCCGCAGCGCGTTTCGCCGTTTTTCATCACGAAAATGATTGCGAATATGGCGGCGGGCATGATCGCGATTCATGTCGGCGCAAACGGACCGTGCCTCGATGTGACAACTGCCTGCGCGACCGGTACGAACGCAATCGGTGAGGCAATGCGCGCAATCCGTCACGGCTATGCCGATGCGATGATCGCGGGCGGCGCGGATGCCGTCATTCATGAGCTCGCATTTTCCGGTTTCATCAACTGCATGGCGCTGACCGACAGCACAGACCCGGATGCGGCGTCGATTCCGTTCGATAAGCGCAGAAACGGCTTCGTCATGGGCGAGGGCGCAGGCGCGCTGATTCTGGAGGAATATGAGCATGCAAAGGCACGCGGCGCAAAGATTTATGCGGAGCTTGCCGGTTACGGCAGCACCTGCGATGCATTTCATGTCACCGCTCCGGACGGCGAAGCGAAGGCTTCCGCAAAGGCGATTGCAGATGCAGTCGCGGAGACCGGGCTCGACTGCCCCGCCGCAGAAATCTATATCAATGCGCACGGCACCAGCACCCCGCTGAACGACAAAACCGAAACGCTTGCAATCAAAAAGGCGTTCGGTGAGGAGAAGGCGCGCGCACTGCATGTCAGCTCGACCAAGTCGATGACCGGTCATCTGCTCGGCGCTGCCGGCGCGATTGAGGCAATCGCCGCAATCAAGGCGCTCAGGGAGAATCTCGTCCCGCCGACGATCAATTACAAGGAAGCAGATCCTGAATGCGACCTCGATATTACACCGAACAATGCCGTTGAAACGCCGCTCAGCATGACACTCTCAACCTCACTCGGCTTCGGCGGGCATAATGCCTGCATCGCATTCATCAAAGCAGAATAACCGAATTTACCGGGCGCCCGGAGGCGCGATCGAACGGAGGAATCCCTATGAATCGGACAGAAATCATGGAACTGCTGCCGCACCGCAACAGTATGCTTCTGCTGGATGAAGCAGAGCTCATCGACGGTGTTGCGCACGGCAAAAAGAAAATTGAAGGGACAGAATGGTTCCTCGACGGGCATTTTCCGGGGCATCCGGTCGTGCCGGGGGTCATTCTGTGTGAAATTATGGCACAGTCGGTCTGCGTCTGCTTAGAGCGTCAGCCGGACGGCTCGCAGCCGCTTACGCTGTTTGCCGGGCTCGATAAGGTGCGCTTCAAGCACCCGGTCGTGCCGGGCGACGTCTTTGAGACAAAATGCGAAATCACAAGAGCCAGGGCGCCCTTCTATTTTGCAAAGGGCGAGGGCTATGTTGACGGAAAGCTCTGCGTCAAGGCGGAATTTTCCTTTGTGGTTCAGCCGAAGGAGGATGCAGCGGTATGAGCGGAATCAAGGACTTCTTCACCTCGATTACGAAGGGCAGCGCCGAACAGCAGCCGCCGCGTGTCTGCAAGAGCTGCGGCACGGAGATTCCGTATACGGATTATGTGGAGAATCACTGCATCTGCCCGGAATGCGGCGCTTATTTCCGGATGCGCGCTGTCGAGCGGCTGGAAGCGACCGTCGATGCCGGCAGCTTTCAGGAAATCGACAAAAAGCTGAAATCCAAGGACCCGATCAAGTTCCCGGACTATGCGCAGAAGCTCGATAAAGCCGAAAAGGCAAGCGGACTCAATGAGGGCGTTGTCTGCGGAACCGCGAAGATCGAGGGCAACGATGCGGCGCTGTTTATTATGGATTCCGCCTTTATGATGGGCAGCATGGGCACGGTCGTCGGCGAGAAGATTACGCGCCTTTTTGAAAAAGCGACCGCGCTGAATCTGCCGGTCATCGGATTTATCACATCCGGCGGCGCAAGAATGCAGGAGGGCATCTTCTCGCTCATGCAGATGGCGAAGGTCTCCGGCGCAGTCAAGCGTCATTCGGAGGCGGGGCTGCTCTATATCGCCGTTCTGACCGACCCGACAACGGGCGGCATCACCGCGAGCTTTGCCATGCAGGGCGATATTATCATCGCCGAGCCGAAGGCACTGATCGGCTTTGCCGGACAGCGCGTCATCGAGCAGACAACCGGCGAGAAGCTCCCTGCCGGCTTCCAGCGTGCAGAGTTTCAGCTTGAGCACGGGTTTGTCGATCTGATCGAGGAGCGCCCGCGCATGACCTATACGCTGGCAAAGCTGCTCGCGCTGCATAAGCAAGTGTGAGCAAACCGATGAATTCACCAGATAAGAAAGGCAGGGATTCCTCTAATGGCAAAGGCTGACAGCATTACCGCCTATGAGCGTGTTCAGGCGGCGCGGAACGGCAAGCGCCCGATGGGTTCTTATTATATTGAGCATATGGTCGATGATTTTGTGGAGCTGCACGGCGACCGCCGTTTCGGCGATGACGCGGCGATTGTTGCAGGTATCGGCTATATTAACCGGATTCCGGTGACTGTGATCGCGATGGAGCGCGGCGAGACGATTGAGGAGCGCATGAAGCGCAATTTCGGCTGCCCGGAGCCGGAGGGCTACCGCAAGGCGCTTCGCCTGATGAAAGAGGCGGAGAAATTTCACCGCCCTGTCATCTGCTTTATCGGCAGCTCCGGCGCATACTGCGGCATTGATGCCGAGGAGCGCGGACAGGGGCTTGCAATTGCGGAAAATCTCTATGAGATGATGGGGCTCAAAACACCGATTATCTCCGTGATTGTCGGCGAGGGCGGCAGCGGCGGCGCACTCGCACTCGGCGTATGCGATACCGCAGTTATGCTCGAAAACGCCGTATATTCTGTGATTTCGCCGGAGGGCTGCGCCAGTATCCTCTGGAAGGATGCAGCCAAAGCACCCGATGCCGCAGAGCACCTGAAGCTTACCTCCTACGATCTGCTGAAATTTGAGGTCATTGAGAAGATCATTCGCGAGGAGGGCAAGTCTGAGCGCGAGATCTGCTCGTCGCTGAAACGCTTTTTGCTCGACGAGATCATGCGGCTGCAAACACTGCCGGTTCCGGAGCTGCTTGATCAGCGCTATGAAAAATTCCGCAAAATCGGCGCATTTCGCTGAAAAACAGAGAATGGGGCAGGGATTTCAGAATCCCCGCCCCAGACTGTCGATAAAGTCCTTCTCTTCAAAATACAGATACTGAAAAAGAAGAATAAGTTATGGATAAATGG
>Ga0310691_10008190_pt1 | contig 10777 bp, 5 predicted proteins | sample 176DNAGHGlowgp2_FD_203887 | JGI IMG/M metagenome (GOLD analysis project Ga0310691, IMG submission 203887) | Sheep rumen microbial communities from Palmerston North, Manawatu-Wanganui, New Zealand - 1766 DNA GHGlow gp2 (v2) (version 2) | ecosystem: Host-associated > Mammals > Digestive system >... | reverse complement strand
GTAGCGGGACTGTAATCGGTCCAGTATTCAAAGTGGTGACGATTCCTGCCCTTGTGGTGCATCCAGGCCTTTGAGCAGCCGGTCATCTCACGCTCTTTCTCGTTAGGACTTCGGTCGCCCTGAAAGTAGAGAACGCCGGGAATGAACTCGGTCGGGGAGAATTTCGAGAGATCGTGCATAAGACCGCGCCAGTAGATGCCAGCCCGGAAGCAGTGCTCCCTGACCTTGCGGCGGTGTCTTACAACAGTGAGAAAATGTCCCTTGAGGTTATCAAGCATTTTTATTACCTCCGCTGATATCGAGAACGCTGTCCTTTACGGCGAGCTTTCCGCTGAGAACTATCCTTCCGCCTGAGAAAGTGGGGTCGGAGAGCTTCTTCACCATGAGCTCAACGGAGGTCTCCGCCATTTTTGCGATGTCCACCTCAATGGTGGTTATCGCCGGAATGCTTATCCCCGAGGTTATATAGTTATCGAAGCCGACAACGGAAACGTCCTCCGGAACGCGGACGCCCTTGTTCCTGAGAGCGCCTATAACACGCAGGGCAGTTTCATCGCAGTTGCAGACGAAGGCAGTCGGCATATCCTCCGGGAAATCGAGCTGTGTAAAGAGGATACCTCTCTCATTGCGGTCGTTGAGGGTCCATTCCCTGCGGTACTCGATGCCGTTCTCGATGAGAGCCTTCATATAGCCGAGGAAGCGGTCGTTAATGCTGCTGGTAGCGTTGAGGTTGCCGATGAAGCCTATCCTCGTGTGACCGTTGCTGATGAGGTGGTCTGTGAGGAGGTAAGCGCCGTTGTAGCTGTCGGAATTGACGCTGTCAATATTGTAGCGGCAGTCGTAGAAATCGACCAGCACCACAGGCATATCCGCCTTGCTGAGCATACTTATATAATTGCGGTGGAGCTGACCGATGACGATAAGACCGTCCACCTTTTTCTCGGTCATCATGTTCGGTGGGACAGCCTTTGTTTCGTTTTCGCCTGTGACGCACTCATATACCGTGAAAACGCCGCTTTGTGAGAGCAGGTTGGATATGCTTACGGTGAGCTCCCAGTAGAAGGTGCCGCGCGGACCGACAAAGCGTTCGGAGGTGAGAATACCGACATTTTTGCCTATCCTTGTGATGGCATTCTGTTTTCTTGCGGTCTTGGTGTTGGAGGGCTTATAGCCCATTTTAGCGGCGGTCTCGCAGATCTTCTGCCGCATCTGGTCGCTGACTCCGTCGCGTCCGGCGAGAGCGTTGGATACCGTTACCACACTAACGCCGAGCTTATCAGCGATGTCCTGCATTTTTATACCGTTTTTCATGTTCACGCTCCGGTTAGAGATTGAGAATTAGTGTAGGGGCGCCGTTCCGGCGCCCGCTTATACAAGAATAGTACAAAGCACACGGGCGGTGGAACGCCGCCCCTACATTGTGGGCAAAGAAGCTAAAATGTACTGATAAAAAATCACTATAAATTATACCATAGTTTAAGCAATAAATAAAGTGTATAAAGCTAAATTTGTACGATATATCAAAATCTCACAGCGTTATACATATATACTGCACAAAAAGCGTCCGCTTATGCCGGGAAGTAATAGTCGAGCAGGAGGTTCACTACATGGGAATAGGACTCCGTACCTTCCTCCCTGCCGTTCATTTTAATGTTGGTGTCAAGAGCGGTCTCGGTCACAGTGCTTACCGTTTCGGTCGAAATGATCTTCTTTTTCTTGTTTTTCTCCCAGTAGTCGTCCGGGAGGAAGCGGAACCAGTCCGCACGGACCTCGTCCGAGATATCGTCCGTGAGGGAATATCCCTCGCTGATATCACGCCGGTATATCGTGTTATGGACGTACTCCAGCGCCGAGAGATAGCCCGAATACCGGAACTCGGCGTTATCGCTTCCAATGGACGCGATGAAGCCGATGAAGTTCGCCTCGTCCTCCTGCATAACGCCCTTGAGGTGGGCGTATTCGTGGCAAAGCGTGTCCGGGAGGTTCGTCCGCACCATGTCGCCGTTGTAGTTTGCCTCCATTGAGAACGGGAAGTATATCCCCGTGAGCCCCATCTGGCTCATGAAGTAGGAGAAGCCTATTTTCTTGGGCTTGGGGTAGTAGCCGGCGAGCTGCGGATAGTCCTTCGCGGCGCGTTTCATAGCGGAACGTGCCTCCTTGTCAACATCGCAGGTGATGTAGAACCGTCCCTTTTCGTCGCGGGGGACTTGTACCGCGAGCTCGTTGGACTTCTCGATAAGTATGCCGTAAAGCTCGACAAGCTCACTCCGGGTGTGTTCCCTGTGGCTGAGGTAGCGTCCGGAAAAAGGCGTACACTGGTACATTATGAAGCAGTTGAGGGTCTCGGTGACACAGAAGTAGGTGAATATCCAGAGTGCCGTGAGAGCGGCGATGCCTCCGATGAAGCGGCGCCTGCCCTTCTTTATTATGAGCAGGACGATCAGCGCCGGTATGCCGAGGGCGATGATGAGCAGCAGCAGGACTATCATGACCTCGCCTGCCGAGAACGGGAATATCCCGCTGATAAAGGCGAAAGGTGTGCTGAGAATTGGGAAGATGTGCATGACGTAGAAGTCGGAAAAGCCTGTGCTGAGCCTTGCGGCGACGTTGAGCAGTACCATGAGAAGTATTATCCCCAGCGGTATCAGATACCGCAGACGTATTCGTTTTATCATGTCATCACCTTCCATTTAAAGTTTTTAGTTCATAGTTATTAGTGCATAGTAACCCCGGGCGGTTAATATCCGCCCCTACTCTCAACTCTCAATTCTCAATTCTCAACTTTAGGAACGCCAAGACCCGGCGTTCCTTACAAACGATTAATATACGTTGTGGCGCATGGCGCGGGCGCACGGAATGCGCCCCTACTCTCAACTCTCAATTCTCAACTCTCAACTTTAGGAACGCCGAGGGTGCGGGTGACCGGTGGACACCTCTGCGAAGCAGAAGCACCGACCGAGGCGACAGCCGAGACCCGGCGTTCCCAACTAATTATTTTGCAGCTCGCGTATACGGTCGCGGAGATAGGCTGCGTGTTCAAATTCAAGCAGCTTTGCGGCATTTTTCATCTCTGCCGTGAGCTTGTCTATGAGCTTCTGACGTTCGGAGGCTGAAAGCTTCTTCTGCTTCAGCTTCGCCTCGACCTTCGGCTTCGAGGTTATCTCGAGAACGTCCCGGACGTCCTTGATTATGGTCTTGGGAACGATGCCGTGCTCCGCGTTATATGCGGTCTGGAGTGCCCTGCGGCGTTCGGTCTCGGTGATAGCGCGTTCCATTGAACCGGTAACGCTGTCGGCATACATTATGACCTGTCCGCCCGCATTCCGGGCAGCACGTCCGATAGTCTGTATGAGCGAGGTCTCGCTTCTGAGGAAGCCCTCCTTGTCCGCATCGAGTATGGCGATAAGGCTTACTTCCGGGATATCGAGACCTTCGCGGAGGAGGTTTATTCCCACGAGAACATCGAAAACTCCGCTTCGCAGGTCCTTGATTATCTCCATACGTTCGATAGTGTCGATGTCGTGGTGGAGGTAGCGCACCTTTACGCCGAGCTTTTCGTAGTAGGCGGTAAGGTCTTCCGCCATTTTCTTGGTGAGGGTAGTCACAAGCACACGCTCGTTCCTTGCGGCACGGATATTTATCTCGGAAAGCAGGTCATCTATCTGTCCCTGAGTGGGCTTGACGATTATCTCCGGGTCAACAAGTCCGGTCGGACGAATGACCTGTTCGACGATAGTATCGGTCTTTTCGCGCTCTATCTGACCGGGAGTCGCGCTGACGTATATCGCCTGATGTATATGCGCGTTGAACTCGTCGAAATTCAGCGGACGGTTGTCCATAGCGCTCGGCAGACGGAAGCCGTACTCCACAAGGGTGGTTTTTCTCGCACGGTCGCCTGCGTACATAGCCCTGACCTGCGGGAGGGTAACGTGGCTCTCGTCCACGATGAGGAGGAAGTCCTCCGGGAAATGGTCGAGCAGGGTCATGGGAGTGCTTCCGGCAGGACGTCCGGCGAGTATGCGCGAATAGTTCTCGACGCCGCTGCAATAGCCGACCTCGCGGAGCATTTCCATGTCGTAGTGAGTGCGCTGTTCGATGCGCTGAGCCTCGATGAGCTTGTTGTTCTTCTGGAAGTAGTCTATCCTCTCGGCAAGCTCACGGTCTATCTCAGCGAGTGCGGTCTCCATTTTCTCGTCGCCGACAACATAGTGCGAAGCCGGGAATATAGCCGCGTGGGAGACAGTAGCCTTCACCTCGCCGGTAACAACGTTTATCTCGGAGATGCGGTCTATCTCGTCCCCGAAGTATTCGACCCTGACCGCGGTATCGCTCGACATCGCCGGGAATATCTCAACAACATCGCCGCGTACCCTGAATTTGTTTCGCTCAAAGGCTATGTCATTGCGTTCGTACCTGATGCGGACGAGCTCGCTGATGAGCTGGTCGCGTGGCTTCTCGGCGCCCTGACGTATCGAAACGCACATGGAACGGTATTCGTCCGGGCTTCCGAGGGAGTAGATGCAGGAAACACTCGCAACAATGATGACGTCCCGGCGTTCGGCGAGGGCAGTCGTGGCGGAATGGCGCAGCTTGTCTATCTCATCGTTTATGGAGGAGTCCTTCTCGATGTAGCTGTCGGTGCTGGGGACGTAAGCCTCCGGCTGGTAGTAGTCGTAATAGGAGACGAAGTACTCCACGGCGTTTTCGGGGAAGAACTCTCTCAGCTCAGAGCAGAGCTGTGCGGCGAGTATCTTGTTGTGTGCGAGGACGAGCGTTGGCTTGTTGACCCTTGCGATGACATTCGCCATGGTAAATGTCTTGCCCGAGCCGGTAACTCCGAGGAGTATCTGCTCCTTTTTGCCGCTGTTGAGTCCCTGAACGAGCTGTTCTATAGCCTTCGGCTGGTCGCCGGCAGGCGCATACTGCGAATGCAGCACGAAATGGTCCTTGTGCTCCATATTTCCTCCCTTTTATGATAACATACAATGAGTTTTTTCTGCAATGGAAAGTTTTTGAATTGAGAGTTGAGAATGAATGTGTCTGCTGACGCAGACGGATCAAAAAATTTTATGATTCATCGCCGTAAGGCGATACCACAATTCTCAATTCTCCATTCTGCATTCTCAATTTTTAAGGTACGGCTTGAGGTACTGTCCTGTGTAGGACTGCGGACACTCCGCGACCTCCTCGGGAGTTCCCTCGGCAACGACAGTACCGCCGCCGTCTCCGCCCTCGGGACCGAGGTCGATGATATGGTCGGCGACCTTTATCACGTTGAAGTTGTGCTCGATGACGAGGACCGTATTGCCCTGATCGGTGAGCTCCTGCAAAACCTGTATGAGCCTGTGGACATCGGCTGTGTGGAGACCCGTGGTCGGCTCATCGAGGATATAGATAGTCCTGCCGGTAGCGCGTTTGGAGAGCTCGGTCGAGAGCTTGACACGCTGAGCCTCGCCGCCCGAGAGGGTAGTCGCAGGCTGACCTATCCTGATATAGCCAAGACCTACGTCCTGCAATGTCTTCAGCTTCTTTGCTATCCTCGGGATATGCGCGAAGAACTCCACGCCCTCGTCAACGGTCATTTCGAGTACGTCGTAAATGGACTTGCCCTTGTAGTGTACCTCGAGCGTTTCGCGGTTGTAGCGCTTGCCCTTGCAGACCTCGCAGGGAACGTAGATATCCGGGAGGAAGTGCATTTCTATCTTGATGATGCCGTCGCCCTCGCAGGCCTCACAGCGTCCGCCTCTCACGTTGAAGGAAAACCTTCCGGCGGAATATCCCCTTGCCTTAGCATCGGGAGTTTTTGCGAAAAGCTCGCGTATATCGCTGAAAACGCCGGTATAGGTCGCGGGATTTGAGCGCGGCGTTCTGCCGATAGGGGACTGGTCTATGCAGATGACCTTGTCGAGAGCTTCGATGCCCTCCATGTCCGTGAATTTTCCGGGACGGGTCTTTGCACGGTTGAGCTTTGCGGCGAGGTTCTTGTAGATTATCTCGTTCACGAGGCTGGATTTTCCCGAACCGGAAACGCCTGTGACGCAGATGAACTTTCCGAGAGGTATATCAACGTCGATATTTTTGAGGTTGTGCTCGGAAGCCCCCCTGACAGTGAGGAGCCTGCCGTTCCCGTCGCGGTGCTTGTCCGGGAGGGGAATTTTTTTCCGTCCGCTGAGGTACTGACCGGTTATGGAGGCCTTGCACTTGAGCAGCTTGTCAACGGTGCCGGCAAAAACTACCTCTCCGCCGTGTATGCCTGCCCCGGGACCAATGTCCACGATGTAATCAGCCGCAAGCATGGTGTCGTCATCGTGCTCGACCACAATGAGGGTATTTCCGAGGTCGCGGAGACGTTTCAGGGTAGCGATGAGCTTGTCGTTGTCCCGCTGGTGGAGACCTATGCTCGGCTCATCGAGGATATAGAGAACTCCCACGAGCGATGAGCCTATCTGTGTGGCAAGGCGAATGCGCTGGCTCTCGCCGCCCGAGAGAGTACCGGAGGAACGCGAGAGGGTGAGGTACTCCAGTCCCACGCTGCTTAGGAAGCCTAAACGTTCGCGTATCTCCTTGATTATGCGTTCACCGATGAAGCTCTCCTGTTTTGAGAGCTTTATCTCCCTGAAAAAGGTGAGGGCGTCCCGGACGGAGAAGTCCGTGAGGTCGCTGATGTTCTTATCGCCGACCGTTACCGCGAGATACTCGTCGCGCAGCCTTTTCCCGTGGCAGGAGGGACACTCCACCTCGCTCATGAGCTCCTCGATGTCGTTCCTCGACCAGTCACTGTTGGTCTCCTTGTAGCGGCGTTCGAGGTTGTTGATAACGCCCTCGAAGGGGGAACGGTAGGTGCCTCCGCCGAGAGTGAGGGGACGTCTCAGTTCAAGCGCATCAGTGCCGGTACCGTAGAGGAAGATGTCAAGCTGCTCCTTTTTCAGCTTTTTCACCGGAACATCGAGCGGTATGCCGTACTTTTCCGATATAGCCCTGTAGTACATCATCGCTATGGAGGTATCATCGAGGCTGTTCCAGCCGGGAGCGCTGATTGCTCCCTCGATAACGGAGAGGTCCTTGTTCGGGACGACCATATCGGGGTCGATGTGGCGGAAAACGCCCAGACCCGTACACTTCGGACAGGCACCGACAGGGTTGTTGAAGGAGAACATTACCGGTTCGAGCTCGCCGATGCTGATGTTGTGCTCGGGACAGGCGTAATTCTGCGAAAAGAGCATATCCTCGCCGTCAATGACGTTGACGAGGGCAAGTCCCTCCGTGAGCCGGAAAATGGTCTCGAGACTGTCGGTAACGCGGGACTCGATACCGGGCTTGATGATGATGCGGTCTACTACTATCTCGATGTTGTGCTTTTTGTTCTTGTCGAGCTTTATCTCCTCGGCAAGCTCATACATTATGCCGTCGATGCGGACGCGGACAAAGCCTGACCTCGCAGCGCTTTCGAGCTCCTTTGTGTACTGACCCTTCCTGTTGCGGACGATAGGAGCAAGGAGCTGTACTCTTGTGCCTTCCGGGAGAGCCATTATCGTATCGACTATCTGGTCGATGCTCTGCTGGGAGATGACCCTTCCGCAGACCGGACAGTGCGGAACACCTATCCTCGCATAGAGAAGTCGGAGGTAATCGTATATCTCGGTGACAGTTCCGACGGTCGAACGCGGGTTCTTGGAGGTGGTCTTCTGGTCAATGGATATGGCAGGGGAGAGCCCCTCGATGCTGTCAACATCGGGCTTTTCCATTTGCCCGAGGAACATTCTCGCATAGGAGGAAAGGCTCTCGACATAGCGTCTCTGACCGTCAGCGTAAATGGTATCAAAGGCAAGGGAGGATTTTCCCGAGCCGGAGAGACCTGTCATGACGATGAGCTTGTCACGCGGGAGTTCGAGGTCGATATTTTTGAGGTTGTTGGCTCTTGCGCCCTTTATAATTATTTTATCAGTCATAATTCATACCTGCACTTTTATCATTTGATGATAGTGAATGAAAAAATCGACGTTCACCATAACATTATTATTATACCACATACACATTAAAATTACCAGCACTTTTTCATTGCCGTGTCCGTGGAGGACGGTCCGGACGCATGAGCTGACAACCAAAAAGGCGGACACGAAGTCCGCCTTAGGTGTTATGATTGTTTCTCCGGGAGCTCGCCTATGATACCAAGCTTGTATTTCTGTATAGCAAGAGCGTCCTTGTTGGTGATGCCGTCGCCTGTATTGAAAACGTCAGCATTCTTTACGCCGGTAGATGAAATGCCGTCCGGCTTGCCCTCACCGTACTTGTCGGGATTGTTTATGGACTGCATGATGAGTACAGCGTCAGCCATATTTACATCGCCGTCGCAGTTTGCATCGCCCCATTTGATATCGTCATCGCCTGTGGGCTTGTCGGTAGTCGAAGTTGTAACGGTAGTTGTGGTAGTAGTAACTGTAGTGGTAGTAGTGCTGCCGTCGATGATAACAGGCTGACCGTTGCCCTTCTTGCCGCCGTCGAGGTTGCTTCCCTCGGTATTGGCATAGCTTGTGTAGAACTCGTTGAGCGAGAGACCGGTAGCGCTGCTTCCGAGAGGTCTCTGATGGTCGAGACCGATGTACTTTCCGGTAGTTGCAGTCTGCCAGAGAGCCTTTTCCATGAGCTCGTACTTGTCCTCTTCCCAAGTGATAGTAGTACCGTTGCTTGTGGCAGTAGCGGCGTCCTTGTTGAAGGAGAAGCCTGCCCAGAGTCCGCCGGTATCACCGGAATTGGTATTGAGACACCAGAAGGTGTGGTTGATGTGGTGCTTTATCATGTAATCGCGGAGAAGTGTCATCCACTTGAGGTTCTTGCCCTCCATGTGGCCGCCCCACTCGCCGATGAGCTCGGGACCGATGTCCTCAGCGTTGATATAAGCCCATGTATCAAACCAGTAGTCATCAAGAAGTGTCTGCTCATTGAAATCCTTTTCGAACCATGTCTGTGCATAAACAGACGGACCGTAGTCATGCGGTGAGTAAACTATCTGAGAAGTTCCCTGCTTGGGCACGATAGGATTTTTTCTTGCACCGCGGAAGTTACCGCCCCACCATGCGCCGATATAGGGTGAGGGAGTATCGCCGGGGTTCATTACAACACGGTCGGGCATACCCCAGTAGTCGCCCTCCTTAGCGCCGCTCATGGACTGCTCAACGCCCTCGACAAAGATAAGGGCGTTCGGGTTTACGCTGAGGATAGACTCAGCGCACTTTGTAGCAGCCTTAGCCCAGTTGTTCTCGTCGTCGGAATCGTCCCACTTTGCCGCAAGCTTTCCCTCAGGTCCCTTGCCGTGGGGCTCGTTCTTGAGGTCGTAGCCGATGAGGGTATCATCGTTCTTGTACTTTTCGGCGAGCCATGTGAGAGTTTCGATCCAGAGGTCGGTAGTTACCATAACATCGTTGTCGGTCATTTCCTTGCCGTACCAGAGGTTGTAGTTATGACCGGAGTTGTCAGCATGAGGGCTGTGGACGTCCACGAAAGCCTTGATGCCGTACTTCTTGCACTTGCTGAGGATAATGTCGAAAGCCTCGTCCGTATTGACGCGGGTCTTTCCGTCCTCCTTGACGAAGTCCTTGTTGATGCAACCGTAGGTTCCAGCCTTTACGATACCGCCGTTTCCGTCGTCCTCGTCCTTGGGCGGGAGGCAAGATGCCTGCATACCGCCTGCGGGTACCTCGTCTGCGAGACCGTTCTGCCACTCATAGAGCAGCTCGGTTGAAACAGGGAAGCGGATAACGTTGATGCCTCTCTCGGCGCACTCTCTGAGCATATCGTCGCAGTCGCCGGCATAGAGATAATGCGGACAGCGTTCGGTACAGTTGAGACCAAACCAGTTAGCGCCTGTGAGCCATACCTCATTGCCGTTCATGTCGTAGATACGGCTGCCCTCGCAGTGGAGCCAGTCATCGTTGCAGTCATCGACAGCAAAAGCTGTGATGTTCGGGTCAGCACATACGACAGACGGAACTCCGGTGAGCGCCATAGCGCCGGCGGAGACGAAAGCCGCAGCCTTCCTCATAAAATTTTTCATAATAATTTTCCCCTCTCATCGGTGCGCGTTATTATTTCTGCACACCTATAGTTATAGTTATTGTATCATCTATTTCCCGGATTGTCAAGACCTTTTTATAGGAAAACGGAGCATAGTTCCTTCCGGAAGATGGCGCTTTTGTACAGTTTTTTGCCTGTGGGAAGGCTGCTATTGCACTTATTGGTACAAATTTGCTGAAAACCGCAAAATTGTTGACATTCCGGGAAATTTCGTGTAAAATAGATATGTACGTTCATTTTTAGGAACGTTGGTTTGTATGATTTTCAGGAACAAAAGAAAGAGCGGTCTCAGAATTGAGAATTGAGAATGCAGAATTGATAATGAATGTGTGTGCTTGCGCAGACAGCTTCAAATATTTCGCTGTAAGGCGATACCATAATTCTCCATTCTCCATTCTGAATTCTCAATTCATCGAAGCTCCTCGAAAGAAAAAGAATGTAAAACAAAGGGTGGTCAAATGGTATTCAGCAGCCTCCAGTTCATATTCATATTCCTGCCGGTGTTTATGATAATCTATGCGGCAGTCCCGCGGCAGTACAAAAACCTCGTTATCTTTACCGGAAGCGTCGTATTCTACAGCCTCGGCGTAAAGAAGCCGGTGTACATATTCCTTTTCCTGCTGACTGTTCTGCTCAATTTCATTGTGGCGCAGTTCATCGAGGAATCCCGGCATTACAAAAAGGGCTGGCTGACCTTCGGCATAAT
>Ga0310691_10008189_pt1 | contig 10777 bp, 8 predicted proteins | sample 176DNAGHGlowgp2_FD_203887 | JGI IMG/M metagenome (GOLD analysis project Ga0310691, IMG submission 203887) | Sheep rumen microbial communities from Palmerston North, Manawatu-Wanganui, New Zealand - 1766 DNA GHGlow gp2 (v2) (version 2) | ecosystem: Host-associated > Mammals > Digestive system >... | reverse complement strand
TTTGGTATGGAGAAGTCGAACAATATAATGAAGAGTACGGCAGAATTAAAGCAACAGTTAAGGATGGAAAGGGCGGCTGCTGAATCATATTCCGCAACTTAAAATTATCAAGTAAATACTGTTTAACGCCTAAAATTGTACGATAAAAAAAATATATTTTTTTTACATAAAGGGAGGTACGAAGTTATCAGCAATGTAAGCATTGTTTGACTTTTCACCTCCCTTTTTAATGGATTTTTTTATAAAAATGAATAGTATTTATAATAACCCTAATTAAAAAATTAAAAGGGAATGGTTTTTTGGGAAATAATAAAAATAAAATAATATAAAGATGATGAATGTAACAAAAAAAGACGGAAGCGTTCAACTTTTTGACTATGGAAAGATTGAACGAGCCTTAGAGAAGGCATTCTCATCCGTTGGCGAAACTGTTGACGAAAAGTTTATGGAGCAACTTAAGGCTCAGATAGACAAAGTAGTCGCTAGCCACGCAAAGGATGAGATTATCGATGTCGATGAGTTGCAAGACGTTATCCAAAAGGAACTGATTAAGCGCAACAAGTATAATGTTGTGGAATCTTACATCTTGTACCGCAAGAAACGACAAGAGATAAGAGAATCAAAGTCAGACCTTATTAAAAACGTCAAGAAGGCGCTCAACGCAACCGACATCCAAAACCAAAATGCTAATGTTGATGAAGCCTCATTCGGAGGAAGAATCGGAGAAGCTGCTAGGGTGGTTACAAAGGATATGGCATTAAAATCAATGTCAAAAATGTCAAGGAGAAACCACGAGAACAATGAAATCTATATCCATAAGGTAAAAGTTGTGGCGTAGCACGGTAACGTGTTAATGAAAACTGCGTGAACCCATACCAAAGGGGTGTAATTGAAAAATTGCTATCGGTATCAGTTAAATAAGGGGATAAAGGCGAATCGACCCACGAATACACTGACTAAGAGAGCCTACGGTCCAAGTACGTGGATAGCAGGTAATACCGAGCCAAATCAATTAAAATTGAGAGGTGTAACGACTAACGGTGATGAGTGTAGCCGTGTAGGGTAGAGATTGGTACTACTCGAAGTGCGCAGCAACCAATATAAGGTTGAAGAGATAGTCTGTTTTAAGTGTAATTACTTAATAAAAAACGGATTTAGATTCCTATCAAGCGGGAATGCATAATTGCTTGAGTATCCCATTTGATGATTTGTTGAAAAATGGTTTCAATACGAGGCAAACGGATGTAAGACCTGCAAATTCAGTTAATACGGCGTTCCAACTTGTTGCGGTTATATTCCAGCTTCAAAGCTTACAGCAATTTGGCGGGGTCGCCTCGACACACTTGGATTGGACAATGGTTCCATATGTAAGGAAGTCCTTCATAAAGCATTACAACGATGTAAGGGACACCTTGAACCTAAAGCCAATAAAGAAGAGCGATGACTTTATAGTTAATACCGAAATAGACTCAGATGCATACAAGGGAAAATGGTATGAACTTGGAAAACGGTATATATGGAATAAAGCGATAAAGAGAACGTATAAGGAAATTAGACAAGCGGTTGAAGGAATGTACCACAATTTAAATACACTTCAATCACGCAGTGGTAGGGATGATTGCCACCTTGCAGCATAATACATAAACTGCAAGAAAAACTCCGTAAAATCGGTGAAAGCTAAAAATAATGTTGACCTTTTTTGTAAAGTATTTAATATTTATATATAAACAATATAAAAAACAATGCGTATTCAAATAGGTGACGAAAATAAAATTATTGAAAGTTATAAAGAAGGCCATTCTATGGCTGAGATAGGGAAACAATTTGGTGTAACTGCTGCAACAATTTGGAGAATATTGAAAAAGCATAATGTTGAAACTAGAACAAACGGTGGAATTTACAAATTAAATGAAGTGCAAATATGCAAAGATTATAAGAGTGGTAAAAGTTCATCAGTAATTGCAGAAGAAAACAATGTTACAATTCATACTATCACAAATATTTTAGAAAAACACTTAATTGATAGAGATAACATTTATCATAACCTTAATTTAGTAGGGGATTATTGGGAAAATATAGATTCTTATGATAAAGCCTATTTTTTAGGCCTACTCATATCTGATGGTAATGTTATTGGAAATTGTACTAGGTTACAGTTGTCTAATAAAGACTCTTATATTCTAGAAGAATTTGCAAAGTGTACCAAAAACGAAAACAAGTTTAATGTTGATAAACGAGGATTAGTTGGATTAGCAGTTAAGAGAAAAAAATGGGTAACTGATTTGGCAAAATATGGGGTTGTTCCAAACAAGACAAGTAAAGTGTATTTGCCAAAGTTAGATGCAGAAATGATGCCACACCTTATTAGAGGTTTAATAGACGGTGATGGGTGGGTATCTTATAAAGGACACCAAATAGGGTTTTGTGGAAACGAAAATATAGTTACACAAGTAAGAGATTTTTTAAGTGATACTCTAAAAGTATATCGAATTAAAGTAATTCATTCTGATGAAAACTTGTGGATGATTGCTTGGTCTTCTACTAAAGACATTCAGACAATAGGTAATTACATTTACAAAGATAAAGAAAGTTGTTTCCTAAAAAGAAAATACAATAATTTTTTAAACATTATTAATGCTAATACCGAGGTAATTTCTGAGATAGCGAAAGGCTCAGAAACACCGTAGAGCGTAGGAGATGAATAAATATAATTCTCCCAAGAGTACGGAGCACCTTTGGAAGATAAGGTGAAAATGTACGCCAGACTGAGTTGGAAATGACCAACTGATGAAAATGAGGGAAACCTCCAGAGTATCAGATAAAAAACTGATAGTTAATAACTTACGAATCAGCTTCCGTTCACGAGCATCAATTACGGTACTTGTACTAATATGTCAGGCCGTATGGTGACTAAGGCTCTTTTAGAGGTCTCCATAGAAGGATTGGGAAGATATCACAAGACGAGCATATTCCCTTGTGGAATTTTCCAATATATGAAAGGAGTTAACGACAAGAAAGGAACCCCTAACTATGACTTATTCAGACTAGCCCTTAAATCAACAGCAAAGAGAATTTATCCAAATTATGCAAATGTGGATTGGAGTGGTAATGCTGGATATGACAGAAACGACCCAAGGACGTATTTTTCAACGATGGGTTGTAGAACAGCTAACGGTATGGATATTAATGGTTTTGGCCAATTAAAGGATGGAAGAGGAAATATTTGCCCAGTTACAATCATTATGCCAACGTTGGCGATGCAGAGCAAGGAGAAAGTTGAGAAGAAGGCTTCAAAGGAAGATAGAGTTTACTCCAACGAAGAGGTTATTGAGGAGTTTATGAAACTTTTAGACAAGAAGATTGCTGAAGCTAGGGATATGTTGCTTGAAAGATTTGAGCATATATGCAGTCAGTCACCAAATAGTGCTAAGTTTATGTGGGAAAACAACACTATGGCTGGATATGTTCCAGAAGAGGGTATAAGAAGTGCCCTTAAGCACGGAACAATTGTTATAGGTCAGCTTGGTCTTGCTGAAACCCTTCAGATATTGATTCAGAAAGACCATACAACAGAAGAAGGTATGGATTTGGCAAAAGTCATTGAGGGTTTGTTTAAGAAGAGATGTGCTGAATTCAAGGAAGAATACAAGTTAAACTTCGGTGTTTATTATACGCCAGCAGAAAATCTTTGTTATACTGCGATGAAGAAGTTTAAGAACAAGTATGGTGTGATTGAGAATGTTTCTGATAGAGACTATTTCACAAATTCGATACACGTTCCAGTTTGGCACGATGTTGACCCATTTGAGAAGATTGACATTGAGTCACAATTGACAAGCTTTAGTAATGCAGGGTGTATAACCTACGTTGAGCTTCCTAGCACCGCGATAAACAATATTGATGCTGTTGAGACTATCGTTAACTATGCGATGGAAAAGGATATTCCTTATTTTGCGCTTAATTTCCCTCTAGATACTTGCAATAAGTGCCACGCACAAGGCGATTTCAATGGAAAGTGTCCTGAGTGTGGAAGTGAAGATATTGATGAGCTAAGACGTGTAACTGGTCGATAAGTGGCCGTCCAAGATAGTGATATTTTGGATTATTATTCGGCAAAATCGGTGAAGCCTAAGTGTGATTTAAAACATATGGTAATACCGAGGTAAGAATTGGGTTAACAGACAATTCCACCGTAACGCATAGAAGATGAAACTGTTTATACAGAATATAATTCTTCCACGAGTGCCGAACATCTTTATAAGATGAAAATGTATGCTGAACTTATAGGAAACTATAAGAACTAAGGGATAAAAAGCCCATAGGATAACAAATTGTACTTAAGCACCACAAAAAAACATTTTAACTACGGTAAGCAAAAAGAAACAGACGATAGAGTTAAGCATATTAAAAACTGAATGTTATGGGAAGTTTAAAGTATATTTCGGTAACAAGCCCAGATATTAATAATGGACTAGGTTGTAGGGCAACGCTATGGATTAGCGGATGTAACAGAAGATGCCCACACTGTCATAATCAAGAATTATGGAGATATGACATTGGCAAACCAATTAATGAAGCAAAGGAAGAAGTAGAAAAGGCTTTAAATAAACCATATATTAAAGGTCTAACATTGTCTGGTGGAGACCCGCTTGACCAAGATGGCGAAGCCCTTAAAGAGTTGCTTGAGTTTGTATCTTGGCTAAAGGATAAATTTCCTAATAAGGATATATGGATATATAGTGGCGACTACTTCACGAACTTTGATGGATTGGCTATGGATATTCTAAAATTGTGTGACGTGATGGTTGATGGGCCTTACATACACGAATTAAGGGATATAACATTACCTTTTAGAGGAAGTCAGAATCAATCTATAATAGATTTGAAGAAGACTTTTGAAAAAGGAGAAGTGATTGAACTAGAAATTAAAAATTAAGTAATTAAAGGTGGCTTTAAAAAGTCACCTTTTTTTGTTGTTTAATTTTATATTTTTCTTATATTTTAAAAAGTTTTTAATTGGCTATTTATAGTTAATAAATTGTGTTTTAAAGAAAAGATGGAAAAAAACCAGTTTTATGGAATAAAATACCCATTTTCTACTGAAGACAGTGAAAATTACTATGTTGACCTTAACTCTAATCTGAAGGATAAGGTTAGAAGTATGCTTTTGCACGTTGTATTCACGCCAAAGGGACAGAAAATAAGAGACTTAGAGTTTGGCACAAATTTGATTAAGTACATATTTGAACCAAACGACGAATTAACTTGGGGTGATGTAAAAAATGAGATAAAGGATGTTGTAAATAAGTACATTCCAAACATAACCGTAAATGACATAAGCGTTCTTGATAGCGAGGAAACAAAGGGTAAGATTTATGTTAGATTAGATTATACGGTGTCTAACGGACTAACTGAAAATAAAGATAGTATTATAACTTCAATCTAATGGAGAAATCAATAAATTATACAGCAAGGGATTTTAATGATATTAAGTCTGAATTGATAAATTTCAGTAGAAAGTATTATCCTGAGATAAGTGACAATTTTAACGACACGAGCGTTGGCTCTTGGTTTATAGACCTTGTAAGCGCTGTTGGCGATGACCTTAACTACTATATAGATAAGTGTTATCAAGAGAATAATATGAACAGCGCAAACTTGATGTCATCCATATTGAATATAGCAAGGATGAACAATGTCAAGGTTCCAGGCCCAAAGGCTAGTATGTGTGAATTAAGGATTAGCTGCAAGCTTCCAGTTACTTATGACAATAACATAAGCAGTCCAAACTGGGCTTATGCTCCAACGATTAATCGTGGAAGCGTATTTGGCAATGCAGACTATCAGTTTGAATTGTTAGAAGACGTCAATTTTGGCGAACAATTCAATTCAGACGGTGTGTCGAATAGAACATTCACGCCAAATAAGAACAACAATGGAGTTCTTGTGGATTATACGGTTACGAAGAGCGTAATTGCTTATGGAGGCGTTAGCAGGGTCTATAAAAAGGTATTGACGGAGACTGACGTAGAACCATTTATGGAGGTTATATTGCCAGAGAGGGATATAATGAACGTAGAATCTATATTGTTTAAGGAGTCTGCTAATTTTAAGTATAATCCAGAGATGTATGAATTTTACATTGATGAGGAAGAATTCAGAGTTCCTAAAGAGAGTGTTTCAACCTATAGATACTTTGAAGTTGACTCTCTTTCAGACCAATATAGGTTTGGTTCGAAGACTCGCTATGCGAATGGTTCTGATGGAGAGCAATACGTTATAGATGATAGTACATCTGAAGTATATGAAGATTATACGGAAACTGTAGGAAGTGGCTCGTCTGCCGTAACTAGGACATCTAGATACTTTAAGGGTGAATGGAAACCAATTACTCAGAAATTTATTACTGAAACAACCGATAATGGATATACTAAAATTATCTTTGGTAGTGCGACAAGTGCTGGTTCTCTCTTCTCCACAAATGATGCTAGCACAACTTATAGTAAATATATAGCGTCTAAGATTGTAAACAATGCGATGCTAGGCGTTCTACCTAGGGCGGGTTGGACGATGTACGTTCTTTACAGAAGTGGCGGTGGAACGGTAAGTAACGTTGCGCCTGGAGCCATTAATTCCGTCGTTAACATCAATGTTGATTTTCATTCCATTAATGCAAAAGACCAACTAATTAAGAATTCTGTTGTTAACTCAATATTTGTTAATAATGCTAGCCCATCTGTAGGTGGCAAGGATGCACTTTCTGCTCAAGAAGCAAAGTATTTTATCAAATATTCAATTTCATCTCAAAATAGATGTGTTACTTTAAAGGATTATAAGGCTAAGATTATGTCAATACCGCCAAAGTTCGGTTGTCCATTTAGGTGTAATGCAAAGGAAGAGAATAATAAGATTGTTATTTCAACACTTGGCATTAATGCTAGGGGTAAGCTAGATAGGTCTCTGCCTAAAATCATTGCAGAAAACCTAGAAGAATATTTGACGCATTATAAGTCTCTTACCGATTATGTTGCTATAAAGAGCGGTAAGGTATATAATCTAGGTATTGAGGTGGATGTGTTCGTAGATAAGAATTACACAACACAAGACGTTGTTGCAAATGTACTTACAACGATTAAGGAATATATGGATGTTAATAATCACGATATGGGTGAGGATATATTCATTGGTGATTTAGAAAGGGAAATAAACAGCCTTGACGGTGTTATTAGTTTAATTGACTTGAGGGTGTACAACTTATACGGCAAACAGTATGGTGATAGGTGTCCATTGCCAGAGTATGTGGAATATGGAGATGCTTGTATGGCAGTAAAGAGCGAGTCTTTTGTTGGTGACCAATACAATTCTTTCAGAATTGACCTAGATAAGATTGATAGCGTTTTATATAGTGACTACGATTCTATGTTTGAGATATTAAATCCAAGCCAAGACATAAGATGTAGGGTAAAATTGAAATAAAAGTAAATTAATGTTGCGATATGGCTTGTAACTGTAAGGCTGATACTAAAGTTAGGAATATAAGAGCTAGCATAGCTGATGAAGTAGAAGAGATAAGCGAAAATAAAGTTATAAGATTTTTTGCTACCATATGGGAATATCTATTGGTAGCAATTAAAATGGGTATAGTTTGTCTTGGTGTGATATTAGTAACACCATTTATAACAATATTTGTGTTATATGGGTTTATATTCAAGGGTAATGTTACCTTGAAAGTACCAAAAATACTTAGGGAAAATATTGATGAAGAGTAATGTCCGAAAAAGCGTTTAGAATAAGAACTAATCTGTCTAATGACAGTGTTGTAAGGGTCAATGTTGAACAAGATATTGACTTCTTAGAAGTGTTGTCTATAAAGATTAACCAAACCGATAATTATAAGCTACACAATTCTAATTATGGTATAATTGTTGGGCGCGTTTTAGCTAATGATGCGTTTGGCGTTCCTAATTGTAGGGTTTCTGTGTTTGTTCCTTTAGATGAAGAGGACTCATTAAGAAGTGAGATTACTTCTTTATACCCATATGAAACGGTTACTTCTAGGGATAGGAAGAATATAAGATATAATTTATTGCCTGAAACGTATGACGATGAGTGTATGAGGGCTGTTGGTACTTTTCCTAATAAAAGGCTTGTTCTAGACAACGACACAGAGATTGAAATTTATGATAAATATTGGAAGTACACCACTGTTACGAATAACGCTGGTGACTATATGCTTTATGGCGTCCCAACTGGTTCTTCCACCGTACACGTAGATTTAGACCTTTCCGACATAGGCATTCTTTCTCAATCACCAAGAGACTTGATATACAAAGGATATGACCCAAATCTTTTTGATAGTCCGTCACAATTTAGAGAAAGTACAAATCTTGATAGTTTGTCACAGATTATATCACAGACGCAGCCCGTTGAGGTTTATCCTTTTTGGGGTGATTCATCATTGTCTAATGTGGCAATTAGCCGTTGCGACGTTCAAATTCAATATAAGTTTGAACCAACTTGTATTTTCTTAGGTTCAATCGCAACTGACGACTATACTAGTAACATTAATCAGAAATGTAGCCCAAGTAGGACAAACGGTGTTAATAGGTCGCTAGTTTCTTCTGAGGGTACAATTGAGATGATTAGGAAAACAATGGATGGCTATGTGGAAGAGTTTCCTATCAATGCAAATCAGCTTATTGACGGTGATGGTGTTTGGTGCTATCAAATACCTATGAATCTTGACTATATTGGTACAGATGAGTTTGGTAATATAATTAGGACAGATAACCCCAATAAGGGTATTCCAACAAGGACTTCTGTTAGATTTAGATTTAGTATACAAGAAACGGGTAATGAAGGAATCTCTCGTCATCGTGCTCGTTACTTAGTGCCAAATAACCCACAATTGTTAAGCGGGTCAAGTGTTCCTATGATTGAAGATGGTTCTAGGTTCAATGAAACTTATGAATTTGGTTCTGCAACGCCAGATGAATGCTTCAGAGACTTATATTGGAATAAGATATATAGTGTTAAGAACTATGTGCCTAGAATACAAACGTCAAAATCAAAAAGTACAAGAAATTACTCTGGTTTAAAAACAACAAACTACAGTGAGGGTAAGAACCCAATACCGTTTAACAAGTTAAGACTTAGATTACCTTTTGCATATTCACTTCTTTGTGTCATATGTAAAATTGTAATTAGGCTTATTTCGTTTATAAACAAACTAATATGTGTGATATACAAGGTTCCCATTATTAAGAGGGTTGTGCATATTGGTTGTGTTGGGTTTAATTTCTTGTTTGACGAAGATTCAACGGAGAGCGTTGCATATGTTCCTGGATGTAAGTGTTCACGAGGACAGAAGAATACGAAGTGTCCTGATGACGAAAAGAATTGTAAAAAAGTTTGGGACACTAAGGACATTATTGACAAAATGGAACAAACCCTTGGCGATGAATATTATAGAATAGCAAACCTAGACTTTTATAATGATTGGATTAATGGTTGTCTATATTTTCCACTTTGGTTTTGGAAGAAAACCAAGAAGCGCAAGTTCCTATTTGGCCTTTTCTCAAAAAAAGCAAAGAACGTCTTTTGTGATTGTGATAGAGGCTTTAAGAAAGCTCGTATTGTACAAAGTTGTGCTGTTCCGTATAAGAATATTAAAAACGCATTTAAACAAGGATTAATCCTAAATAAGAAAGATTCTACGAGAAATTGGCATAGAGATTTTACGCAGAAGAGACTTAAGTATGGTATTATTAAGGAATTCCAGAATAGGGATGGGCTTAACGTATATTATTATGCTTGTGGAATACCACCTGTTTCAAATTATGCTAATAGAGTGGAACCAGTTGAATATATAAGACTTTATTCAACCGATATTATACTTTTAGGCTCTTTCAATGACTGTTCGTTTGATGGACTACCTAGACTATATGCTAATTTGCCAACAACAACAGCGAACATTCCTATGATTGCTTCTATTATAGAATCTTCTTCTGATAAAGATATTGACGAAGAAGAAAACGCTAGTTTAGAGCAAAACAATGGAGACAACATTTCATTCTCAGACGAAGGAAATTACAACGGAGAGGTTGAGGTTACTGGTATGGATTGGACACATAGCGGTAATAAGGATGGCTATAAAAAGGGGTTGTTCTTTGACCTTTCTTGTGTTAAGGCAAGAACAAGGTTAAAGACTTGCGTTAACGTAGAGAGAATGTGTGAGCTTGGTGTGTCTTTTGACGCATCATATGATAACTATGTCTCAAATGGAAGGGAGTTGATACCTGAGCATTATGAGGCAGACGGTATGATTACTAGATACGAAATAGTTGACAATGAATCTAGGGCAATGTTTGCTTCTATGAACGGTATAGGACTCACTGAAAAGGTTACTAGTGAAAATACAACATATGACACGTATAAGATGAAGTATGTCTATCCTGTTGACTTTGGTGGTTCTATGAAGAATATTAGTAAAAATTATAGCAGTCTTAGAAGTCATCCAACATACGATAATTTCGATGCTAGTTATTTGAAGTTTAGGCTTGGAAACGTTGCACACTATTATAATACATCATTTTTGGTGTATGAAAATTCATTCTATTTCTATTTTGGTTTGAATGAAGGAAAAACAGCTATAGAAAAATTCTATACGAAGTATTATTCAGATTGTTTTCAAAACAATAAGTTCCCGTTCACTTATACAGTAAGTACTGAGAGTGGCAAATATTGTCCTTCAACTAATCAAGACTATGCCTTAATA
>Ga0310691_10008185_pt1 | contig 10782 bp, 6 predicted proteins | sample 176DNAGHGlowgp2_FD_203887 | JGI IMG/M metagenome (GOLD analysis project Ga0310691, IMG submission 203887) | Sheep rumen microbial communities from Palmerston North, Manawatu-Wanganui, New Zealand - 1766 DNA GHGlow gp2 (v2) (version 2) | ecosystem: Host-associated > Mammals > Digestive system >... | reverse complement strand
CGGTCGTGCTGCTTCTGTATGGCTTTCTCGCCGCCGCCGAGGCGGGCTTTCTCGCGATTCTCAATCAGTTGCTTGATTTTTTCTAATTGCTTACTCATTTTACTATTTTACTATTTTACTATTTCACTATTGCCATTAAGATACTTGCGAGTAGTCACTATAGAACTAACGATGATTTTTAATAGAGCGATGCACTCATCATACAGCGGCTTTACTCTATATTCAGGAAGCATTTCTGTCTCAATGATAATTTCCAGCCAATGACCTGTCTCGTCAAGTTCTTCTTCCACCATTTTCAACTTATTCAGAAAATCTTTGTTTGATTTCCCTATACAGGCTGCTCTATAATTGGCTGCAGGAGAAGTACCCGAACGCACAACTTGGTTTGCTATAGCTCTACCCGAAATTGTATCAGGCATGTTATCAACCATCTTGATAATGCGGATAGAAAAGTTTCTAAACCTTTCTTTCAACTCCTTTTCGCTCATTATTTACCAGTAATTGTCAAATGGTGAAATAGCTAAATTGTCAAATTATTCAGGGGTGTTCGCACAGTTCGGTAAGTACACCGGCGGTAGACTTCGGGTGGAGGAAGGCGATGTTCAGACCCTCGGCACCGCGGCGCGGCTGCTGGTCGATGAGGCGCACGCCCTTCTCTGATACCTCGGCCAGGGCATTGGCCACACCGTCTTCGATGCAGAATGCCACGTGGTGCACACCCTTGTTGCCTTTGTCTAACCACTTCTGGATAGTGCTTTCCGGGCTTGTGGGCTCCAGCAGTTCCAGCTTCACCTCACCGCACTTGAGGAAGGCAGTCTTCACCTTCTGGTCTTCTACTACTTCTGTTGCATAACACTCTAAGCCCAGCACATTCTGAAAGAACGGCAGGCTCTCTTCGATGCTCTGAACGGCGATGCCCAGATGCTCAATGTGTGATATCTTCATGTTGTTTACAATTATGGTTGTAGATAATTGCCTGCAAAGGTACAAAAGTAAAATGAAATACTATCCTTTTTTTGCCTTTTTTAAGTAATCGTTATTTTTTAACGCTTACTAAGCTGTTGGCGGATAGCGTTCTCCAGAAGTTCGCCGTGCAGGTTCTTGAGCACTATCCGGCCTTGGCCGTCGAGCAGGAAGACGAAGGGTATGGCCTGTATGCCGTAGTCTTGGGTAACGGGGCCGTTCCAGGCCTTGAGGTCGCTGATTTGCGGCCAGGGCATGGCTTCCTTGTCGACAGCCTTGAGCCATGCGTCCTTCGACTTGTCGAGCGAGATGCTGATGATGTCGAAGCCCTGGTCGTGGTACTTGGCGTAGAGCTCTTTGAGGAAGGGAATCTCCTGGCGGCAGGGTACACACCACGAAGCCCAGAAGTCGAGCAGGGTGACATGGCCGGGTTTGACGATGGCCGTAAGTTTGACAGGTGTGCCGTCGGGTTGCTGGGCACTGATTTCGCGGTAGCGATGGCCAATGTTTGTCAGCTGTTGCGACTGCTGAAACTCCCGTGCCCTCTGCTGGCGGGCCTCCTCCCGCTGGTGCATCCGGCTGAGCATCTGCTGGTCGCACTTGGCTGTCAGTAGCGCGCTGTCGGCTGCGGTGTAACGGTCTAAGGGGTAGCGGAAGAGCAGTTCGCTGGCGTATGGCTGGCTGATGTTGTCGACCAGGTAACGACCGTAGACGGCCATGAACTCGCGGCTGATGGTCTCCAGTTGCTGGCGTTGTTCGGCGCTCTCGTCGTCGGTCAGTGGTCGCTGGGCTTGCAGGGCGTTGTAACGGTTGTTGAGGGCAAACTGCTGCTGTCGGCGGCTACGCTCGGCGGCGAGCACCCGGCAGCTGTACTGCTCGTTCTGCGGCTCTCCGGCGAGGGTGATGCCCGTGGAGTCGACGGCCATCTTGACACTGCCGGGCGCCAGGATGAGCGGCATCTCCATTGTCGATGGCAGGTCGGTGGGCGCCATGGTGGTGAGCCGCACCTGTGCCGTCTTCATGAGTAGGGTGTCTGCCACGGTGGCCGTTATGGTGAACTTGCCGTCAGCAATGCGGGTGCTGTCGATAATGGTGGCGCGGTCGTAATAGATGGGGTCGTGATGCTCCAGCACAACGGTGCGGCCGTCATAGCTGCGGTCGGGTAGAGTGCCGCAGAGGTGGAGGGTTGAGGGTTGAGAGTTGAGGGTTGAGGGTTGAGAGGTTGTTGTCAGCGAGAACGATGTCCATGTGGCGGTGGTGCTCGTGGTGAGCAGCTGCTGGTAGCGGCGGTCGTTGCTGAGGATGCTGATAGCCTGCTGCAGGGCGTCGCCGCCGGCGGGCACAAACACGTCGGGGGCTATGCCGCCACCGCCGTAGATGGTGCGGCCATGCTGCAGCGTGTGGAAAACCTTCGTCTTAGCCTCGGCGGGCAATGCTCCCGTGGCGCTGCGCTGGCTCACCTCGTTCCAGTAAGCCTCGCGCGGTCGACCGGCGTAGGGCTTCTGTATGCTGCGCCCCGAGGGCGTCAGGTAGCGGGCTACGGAGAGACGTATGGCGGAGCCGTCGCTGAAGGGCAGTGTCTCCTGGATAAGTCCCTTGCCAAAGGTGCGACTGCCCACGAGCACGGCGCGGTCCTGGTCTTGTAGGGCACCGGCAAAGATTTCGGCAGCCGACATCGTCTGCTCGTTGATGAGCACCACGGTCTTGCCCTTCTCCCAGTGGCCTTTCAGCTGGGCTTTCACCTCGTTGTGTGGCTGGTGCTTGCCCTCGGTGGTGACCATCAGCGAGCCTATCGGCAGTAGCTCGTCGGCCATGCCTAAGGCAGAGTCGAAGAATCCTCCGGGATTGTTGCGAATGTCAATGATGAGGCTCTTCATGCCGCGCTGCTTCAGGCTGTCGAGCTTGCCGAGGAATTCGTCGATAGTAGATTGCACGAACACACCGACGGCTATGTAGCCAATACCTTTGGCCACCATCTCGGCCTTGATGCTGGTAGTCGGGGTGTTGGGTGATGGATGTTGGGTGTCGGGACCCATAGCCGTGGGGCCGAGCAGCATGTCCTCGTTGGCACGGGCCTGTGCGGGGGTGAGGTATTCGCTGTGCGGGTCGAGACACTGCATGAGAATCATCATCTGCTGCTCTACCAGCGGACTGACGTACACGCTGTCGACATACATGTTGCGCAGGGCGTAGAAGGTCATCTGCAGCTTGTCCTCAGGCTTGTCTTGCGCTAAGCTAAATGATAAATGGCAAATGATAAATGACAAACTTATCAATAGCCGTCGGTTAATATTTCTCATTCCTCTTTTTTCAATCTTTCAATCTTTCAATTTTTCAATTTTTTCAAGCTTTCCACGGCGTAGATTACCTCGTCGGCCAGCTGGCTGGGGCTGCCGCTGTAGCCCTCGGTGGTGAAGCGCACGCGGCCGTCCTTGAGGAACATTTTGCGGGGAATGGCCATCGAGTGGTTGATGTCGTTCATCTGCTTAAACACCACCTGATTGTTGCCCGGTTTCTTGGGGTCGGCCTTGGCGTCGAAGAGCACGTTAAACGTAAAGCCCTTCTCCTTCATATAGTCGCGAGCCTTCTGCTCGTAGCCGTCGCCGTGCTCCATGGTGTCGATGAAATAAAAGAGCACGTCGGGGTCGTTCTTGAAGTGGTCAACGGCCAGTTGCATGCCCGGGAAGGAGTTCTTACAGGGGTAGCACCAGGAGGCCCAGAAGTCTAAAACGACGACCTTGCCCTGCCAGTCTTTGCTGCTCACGGTGTTGCCGTTCATGTCTTTCAGTGTGAATGCTTTGTAGGGCGTATTGATCAGCTTATTCTGAATCTCAGCCTTCAGGGCGGCGGCACCCTTTTCCGACTTCAGCGAGTTGAGATAGTCGTCGAAACCGTCGGCCGAGCCGTTAGTGGCAGTATAGTCAGCCTTGACGATGTCGAGCATGGCGGGTGTCACGGCGTTGGCCTCAAAGGCGCCCTTGATGACCTCGCCCACCTTCTCCTGCTGACCTGTCAGTCGCAGCGCCTTGATGTGAGTCTCGTTCACCTCGGGTGTGGCGTAGCGGCGTTCGTTGCTGATGAGGGCTATCTGCCCGAGAGCCTCGGCGGGCTTGCCCACGGCGAGCAGGATGTCGGCATAGGTGCCGCGGTGGCCTTCAAGGAGGGCGGTGGCCAGCGAGTCGCTCTGCTGTTGAGTCATATAGCCGTCTTCGCAATACGAGCCGTCTTTGGTTTTCAGCGCCATCTGTTCTATCAGCGCCTTGGCCATGGGATAGTTCAGCGAGTCGCTCACGGCCTGCTTGATGTGATAGATGGCGGCGGTGGTGCGCATCACCTCGGCCAGCGTCTTGAAGTCCATGCCGGGCATAAGGCTGATGAGTTCCTGCTGGTCATATTCGCCTGAGAAATAGTCGCTGGCAAAGGAGCGGATGGCGTTGTAATAGACAAACTCCTGATAGGCGTCGAGCCGTGCCGACTCTTCCATAGGCCATTTCTTGAGCAGACCTATAAGGTATTCATGGTAGTCGTTCCTGTGGTTGAAGGCCTCGGTGAAAGCCTGTCGGCGCACCGTCCATCCGTTGGGGTAAGTCTTCAGTATGAGCTTGTGCATGCTGTCGGCCTTCACCGAGTCGTGCAGTTGGAATCGGTAGCGGTTCTCTTCCTCTATCATCTGTTTCTCACTCTGCTGGGCATACGAAGTGCCAGCCATTGCCGCCAGCAAGGCGGCCATAATCATTTTCTTCATATATGTTATTTAATATTTAATGGTTTTCAATTTCTCATATCTCATTTAGCGTAGCGTTGAGCCATTCGCGGACGGCCTTGGCCTTGCGGGCAATGCGGCCGCTGGTGTCGAAGCTTTTCACGGTGAAGCGAGCGTTGAACTCGTCGTCGGTGTAAGCTATGAGATACTTCACAAAGATGGCGAAGTCCTGCGCCGCCGTGAATGTCTTGGGGTTGAGATACTCTATGAGTCCGTAGGTGTTGTAGCTGCCTATGTAGTTGTTCCACGCCACGCCGCTGACCTCTTCCTTGCTGAATGCTGCGGGCACAGCCTTGATGCCACGGCCTATGCAGTAGCTGATGAGGGCGGCATTGAGCTCACCCTTGGCCAGTTTCAGGCTGTCGGCGCTGAGAGTGGCTATGCGCGGCGATGCCAGTGCGAAGCAGAGGTTGTCGTAGCCGTTGGTAGCGGCGGTATGCCAGAGGGTGTCGCGGGTATTGACACTGTTGCCGGCGGCGTCCAGTCCGGAGTATTCGAAGAGTCGGCCCAGGTCTGCTGCCAGATAGATGCGGTAGGGCAGGTAGTGGCGCAGCGAGTCCTTGGGGTAGAGGCTGAGGCAGTTGTCCTGCAGAAAGTCCACGGCCTGTGCCACGTAGCCCTCGTCGGCGGGTTTGGTGTAGTAGGTCAGCAGGTCGGTAATCTGCCAGCGAAACATGGCGTCGTTGTAGCGGTAGAGTATCTGTGTGCCGTACTGGTCGTAGATGCCTTTGATAGTCTGGTCGTAGGCGTTGGTGCCCTGCGGAAACTCTATCAGGTGGTTGTCGGGCGAAGGGGTGATGCCGTCGTCGGAGCAGGCGGTGCAGAGGGCTGCGGCAACGCCGCAGCACAGCAGACCCGAGGACAGGAGGCGGAGACTTCTTTGTACTATTTGCTTCATTCGTGTAAATAAGTGAAAATTTGTCTTAATTCGTGGGATACGTCTTAATTCGTGGAATTCGTGAAATTCGTGAAATTCGTCCTAATTCGTTGTTTAGCAAAGCGCCGTTAAGTTTCAGGCCTCAGTTTGTGCTTTCGCGTTTCTTGGCCAACGGGTTCTGCACGAGGTTGGTGTTGTGTTCCAGGGCGTTGTCGGGCAGGGGCACGCAGTAGGCGGGGTCGCGTTCCTGGAGCACATAGACGCTGGCCTGTCCGCTCTCGCCTATGAGCACGTGCTCAATGCTGGGCATGCCGTAGCGCTTCAGGTCGAAGAATCGGAACCCTTCGAAGCATAGCTCCTTGCGGCGTTCTGAGCGCAGCAGCAGCTGCAGGTCGTCGGCGTTGGTGAGTGCCTGTGGGGTATATACGCGGTAGCGGTTCTGGCGCAGCAGGTTCAGGTCGTCCATGGCGCGCTGTCCTGCGTCGCTGTTGCCCTGCTTGTAGAGGTTCATGTAAGCCTCGGCGCGGTTGAGATACAGCTCTGCCGTTCGCCATGTGAACTCATGCTCGTCGCTGCAAATCTTCTGAATACGGTAGGGGTAGTAGTCGTAGCCGCTGGGCACGAGGTATACATTCATGCGGCGGTCCATGGTCTCATACGAGTTTGCCAGTTCGCGGCTGACGCCGTAGGGCGTGCCCATGAGTCCGAAGGTGCCGCTCTTCACCTTCATGCCGCAGATGAAGATGGTTTCTGGGAATTTCTTCGAGATGACCCCGTTGGTGGGGTTGGTGGCGCTGTCGATGTTGTAGCTCTTGAGGTTTGCCAGTGCCGGTGCCGCCTCTAAGGCTTTGTCGGCATGGTCGATCACCTTGTCCCACTGTTCCATAAAGAGGTAGATGCGCGATGCCAGCAGGTGGGCGGCGGTATAGCCCACACGGTAGACGCCGCGGTTGGTCTTGTCGTCGCCGAAGAGTCGGCAGGCGTCGTCGATGTCGCTGCTAATCTGGCGGTACACCTCAGCCACGGTGGCCCTGGGCGCACCGGCATCCTTCACCTCCGACTCCGTGACTATGGGCACGCCGAGGTTTTCTTCGGGCGATGTCAGCGCGTCGTTGTAGGGCAGGGCGTAAGTGTTTACCAGCTGCCAGTAATAGAAGGCGCGCATGGTCTTGGCCTCGGCCATGACGATGTCCTTCTGCTGCTGTGTGCCCTCGCTGGCGGGTACGTTCTCGATGATGATGTTGCAGGCGGCAATGGTCTTGTAGATGTTGCGGTAGCTGTATTTCTCCGTGGCGTAGATGCCTGTGCAGGCGTCCTCCACTTGCCAGTAGTCGGGCTGCCACTCAAAGATGCTCTGGCGGGCGCGCAGGGCCTCGTCCCATAGCGACCCCTTGCAGCCCTGCACGTCGTCGTCCATCATATAGGTGATGGGGTCTACGGGGTTGTTGATATAGCCCTCGCCGTTCATCAGTTCCTGAAACGAGCTGGTGGTCTTAGGCTCAAACTCGTCCTGCGACACCTCTTCAAGGAAGTCACCGCAGGCGCTTAGCGCGATTAGCGCTACGCTAGTGAATAGTGAACAGTGAATAGTGAACAGTGAATGTTGAACAGCGAATAGTGCTTTGGCCATGCCACGAAGCGACTTCCACAGGGCAGTGTTGGTAATCATAAATCTCAAATTTCAAATATCAAATCTCAAAACTCAAAACTCAAATCTCAAAACTCAAATCTCAAATATTATAGGCTGATGTTCAGCGAGAAGGTGTAGGTCTGCGTGATAGGCATGGCGGTGGTGCCGGTGCCCTGAATCTCGGGATCCTGCCCTTCAAACTTCGACGAGCAGAAGGTGATGGGGTTCGTCACGTTCACCGACATCGACAGGGCGTTGATGCCCAGCGCCTGTATCACCTTGTAGGGCACGCTGTAGTTCAGGCTGAGGTTGCGGCATCTGAGGAAGTCGCCCTTGACGATGCGCAGGTCACTGTAGTTGTACATCCAGTAGCTGGAGCGCGAGGTGACGGTGGCCATGCCCGTATTGCCGTGAGAGTAGTTAAACCAGAGATTGTAGTCGGGCTCGCCGGTGCGGTTAAATCCGGGTATGGTTGTGTGCAGCTCGTCGCCGGGCTCCTTCCATGCGTTGAGCAGTTTGCTGCTCAGGTTGTTATAGGGCTGCGGCATCAGGTTGTTGCCCTCAAACATATAGTTCAGGCGCACCACATTGCCCAGGGCGTAGGCCCACATTGTGTTGAGGCTCCACTGCTTGTAGCGGAAGGCCAGCGAGAATCCGCCGTTGAATTTCGGGTCTTTCTGTCCGCTGTATTCCAGTACGTCCTTCAGGTTGTCCACCAGTTCGGCGCCAGCCTGCGTCTTGCTCGTGTGGGCAAAGGTGGCATAGCCCGTCTGGGGGTCCAGTCCCGTAAACTTCCACGAGTAGAGGGCGTTCACCGGCTCTCCCTCCTCATAGGCGTTGCCCGACAGGTAGTCGTCGATGGTGTAGGTCTGCTGTTGCTGCACGGCGGCCACGCGGTTGGTGTTCTTGCTCCAGATGGGCGTGATGCTCAGTTCCATGTCCTTGGTGCGCAGGGGTATGAACGTCATCGACAGCTCTATGCCGTAGTTCTTCAGGTCGGCACCGTTGCGGTAGACCTCTTCCTGGCCATACTCCAGAGCCACGGGCAGCTTGAACAGGATGTCGGTACCTTTTTTATAATAGTAGTCGAAGGTTCCCGTAATGCGTCCGTTCAACAGTCCCCATTCCAGTCCGAGGTTGATGGTCTGCGTCTTCTCCCACCGCAGGTTGGGGTAGGGCAGTCGCGAGATGTTCAGCTGGTATTCGCCCGACCATCGGTTGACCACCTGCGTCGGGTAGCGCACCACCAGGTTAGGGCCTACGCTCGTGGGGATGTTGCCCTGCATGCCGTAGCTGCCCCTGATGCTCAGGTCGTTAACGATATGTCGGGGCATCCACGGCTCGTCGGCCATGTTCCAGCGGGCGGCCACCGACCATACCGGCAGGAACTTATGGTTGGTATACTGTCCGAACCGGTTCGACGCGTCCATACGCAGGTTGGCGTTCAGCGTGTAGCGGTTCTTCAGGCTGTAAACCAGTGTGCCATACTCCGACACGGTGTTGCTCAGCGTGCTGACAATGGTCGTCGTGTGTTTGTCCACGGAGCCGTGCCAGTCGGTAGAGCCCGATACGGCGTTGTTATACTCAAAGCTCACCTTGTTGCCGCGGTCGGGGAAGTAGCCATACTCCTGCTCCTTCAGTCCCTCATACTTGTTAGAGCGGGCTTCGAAACCTATCATGGCCTGTATGACGTGCTGCTGGTCGCGCCCGAAAGCTTTGTTGTAGTTCAGCTGTGCGCGTGCCGTCCATGCTTTCTGCTTCTGGTCGTCGTTGAGCAGTATGCCGCCTCGCGGCAGTCGCGAAGCCAGTTCGTCGGCGCTGCCGGGGAGTACTGCGCCCACCTCATAGCCGCGTATGCCGCTGATGTAGTACGACTGCTCGTCGGCCCACTGCTGTCCTTGCGTGTTAGATACGCTGTAGGCAAACATACCGTCGGCCATGAGTCCCGGCAGGATGTTGGCGCGCAGGCTGATTTGTGCGTTGGTCTGCCGCACGTTGGTCGTGTTCGACGTGTGCGCCAGTTCGTTGAATATGTTGTAGCGCAGCATGTAGTTGTTGTCAGTGCCCTCGATGCGCGTCTGCGTCTGCTGGTAGTATTCGTCGGGGGCCAGCGTGCGTGCGGCATAGATGGCGTAGTCGAAGGGGTTGACCATGTAGAAGCCGTCGCTGTTGCGGTCGCTGAACATCAGCTTCGTGCCCACCTGCAGGAAGTCCCACAGGCGGGTGTCTAAGCTCATGCTCATGTTGAAGCGCCGCATCTGGTCACCCTTCGACGTGCCGCGTGCGTCGCTATATCCTAACGACGTGTAATAGCGTGTCTGTCCGCTGCCGCCGCTGATGTTGACGTTGTAATCCTGGTTCAGGGCGTTCTGCATGAGCTGCTTAAACCAGTTGGTGTTTCTTGTCTCCAGCTCGGTAACGCGGGCGGCAAACTCGTCGTCGCTGATTTTCTTGTCGTACAGGTCGTAGAGTGCGCCCTCAAATCCTGTGGCATAAGGCTTGACGTCGAACACGTAGCCGCGCTGCACCATGTCCTTCGACAGCTGTATGCGCTCCTGCGAGTTCATCATGTCATACTGCTCATAGGTGGGGCGGGAGGTGAAGCCTAAGGATGCCGAGAAGTTGACCTGCGTCTTGCCCTCGCGGCCCTTCTTTGTCTTCACCACGATGACGCCGTTGGCGGCGCGCGTGCCGTAGATAGCCGTGGCCGAGGCGTCCTTGAGGAAGGTGATGCTCTCAATGTCGTGAGGGTTCAGGCCCGTGATGGCGTTGCCTAAGAGCGATAGCGAGGCGTTCTCGTTGACCTGGTCGAGCGAGTTGTTGCCGCGCAGCACGGCGTTCACCTCGTCATTGCTGACGTTGACCGTCTCTTCCCAGATAACGCCGTCGATGACCCACACCGGGGCGGCGTCGCCGTGGATGGTCGACGAGCCTCGCATGCGCATCTTCGGTGCGGCGTTAGGCGATCCTGAGGGAGCCATGACGCTCAGACCAGGCACCGTGCCCTGCAGCATGTTCGACAGGTTGGGCACGTTCTGTATCTGGAAGTCCTCGGGCTTCAGCGTGTAGGTAGAGCTGGCCGACAGGCGCTTGTCGATGGTGTTGTAGCCGTCGCTCACCACCGTCACCTCCTTCAGGGCGTGGGCGCCCGTCTTCAGTCTCACCTTGCGGCCGCGTGCCTGGGCGGCGGTCATCTCCAGGGCGTCGTAGCCGATGTAGGTGAAACGTAGCGTGGAGCGCCCAGAGGGTACGCGGATGCTGTAGTGGCCGCGGTCGTCGGTCATCGTGCCCACCTCTGTCTCCCTGACGTAGACGCTGGCGCCCAGCAGGGGCTCTCCCTGCTCGTCGCAGACGGAGCCCTCGACAGTCGTCGATGGAATGGTGGCGTCGGTGTTGCCCTTTTGGTAGACCATCACCTGGCGTTGCTTCACGCGGTACTCCATCTGGGTGCCGCGCAGCAGGTGGTCCATCACCTCGCTGATGGGGCGGTTCTTCATGTTGATGGTCACCCGGCGGCTCAGCTGCGGCCGGATGCTGGCGTCGAACATG
>Ga0310691_10008184_pt1 | contig 10782 bp, 6 predicted proteins | sample 176DNAGHGlowgp2_FD_203887 | JGI IMG/M metagenome (GOLD analysis project Ga0310691, IMG submission 203887) | Sheep rumen microbial communities from Palmerston North, Manawatu-Wanganui, New Zealand - 1766 DNA GHGlow gp2 (v2) (version 2) | ecosystem: Host-associated > Mammals > Digestive system >... | reverse complement strand
CAGAAAGCCTTGCAGAAAGAGTATGAGACATGGCAGAAGCAACAGGAGAAGAAGCGTAAGCGCGAAGAGCCCTACGATAGCATTTTCCCCGCGAAGCCACTGGACGTAAAGTATAGTGTTCCACAAGCAATGGACCCCAACCGTTCTGCTTATATCGAACTGCCTACACCACCATCATTGGTAGACACCGCAGGTATCCACCTCTATACAAAGATAGACACGCTGTGGTATGAGGCAAGCTATCAGTTCCAACAGCGAGACAGTATGTTACGCAGCTACGAGATGGTGGTCGACTGGCAACCAGGATCGGAGTATAGCTTTGAGGTAGACAGTGCCGCCATCGTCGACATCTATGGTCTGGCATGCAAACCCTTCAAACAAGGCATCAAGGTAAAGACGTTGGACGAGTATGCTACGCTTTTCATGGATATCAGCAACTATGCTGACAGTTCTGCAGTCATCGTGCAACTGCTGGACAAGGGCGACAAGATTATTGCCTCCAGCAAGATGGAAAGCGACCACACGGCAGCGTTCTATTACGTGAAGCCCGGCACTTATTATGCCCGTGCCTTCATAGACCGTAACGATAACGGCTTGTGGGATACAGGAAACTACGATGCCAACCAGCAACCTGAGGCTGTGTACTACTATCCACGCAGCATTGAGACCAAGGCTAAGTTTGACATCACTCTGGCATGGAACCTGACGGAGAAGCCGCTGAACCAGCAAAAGCCGTCAGCACTCATGAAGAAACAGTCTAGCAAGAAACGTCAACAGAAGAACCGTAATGCAGATCGTGCTGCGAAACTTGGCATAGAATATGTTAAAGGGAAGAGGTGATAGTTGACAAGTTAAAAGTTAAAAAGTAAATAGATATGAAAAGAATTATCGTATTATGGGTTTTTGCTATGACGTTTATGTCATCGTTTGCCCAGTGTGGTATTGAGAATACAGCCTTTAAGTCGGGCGAGTTTGTTGGTTACGACCTCTATTTTAACTGGAAGTTCGTATGGATGAAGGTGGGTACTGCCTCCATGTCGACCGTAAAGTCGACTTTCAAAGGGCAGGATGCATTTCGCTGTAGCCTTATCACTCGTGGTAACAGTAAACTGGACAACATGTTCGTCATGCGTGATACGTTGCTCAGTTACACATCCTTAGACTTGGAGCCCCTCTACTATCGTAAGGGAGCACGCGAAGGTAAGCGCTACTATGTCGACGAGCTGTGGTACACCTATCCCAAGGGCAACTGCCACCTGAAGACACATGAGATTAACAGTCGTGGCGAACACTACTGGAAGGAACTGGAGTATAAGGACTGCATCTATGACATGATGAGTGTCTACTTGCGTGCCCGCAACTTCGATGCCTCCAAGTTGAAGGTTGGCGACAAAATACCTCTTCCTATTGCCGATGCGTCAGACATTGCCAACTCATGGCTGAAGTACAATGGCATCACCGATGTCAAAATGAAAAACAGCGACACCAAGTATCGTTGCCTTGTATTCTCCTTTATTGAGCGTGAGGACGGCAAGAACCATGAGCTCATCCGCTTCTATATTACGGACGACAAAAACCACTTGCCCGTGCGTTTGGATATGTTCCTCTCCTTCGGCTCCGCCAAGGCTTACTTGACAGGCTATAAAGGACTGCGTAATCCGATGACTTCTAAGGTGGAGTAGTATTAGGTGGTTTTCCACCAGTCATCCCTCATCTTGCAGATAGCTTGCGCCACGCAATTCATCGTCTTGCAGAAGGGAACGCTGATGCTATCTTCGCGTGTTCTATACTGATAGCTCCAAGGAGCTATCAGTAATTGTTGTCCTGCAGCGCATCGATCCATGCGATCTGCTGATGGATGATAGATTTCCGGGAAACCATTGTCCTCTATTCTTATGATCGGATAACCACGAAGAAGGACTGCATCCATAATCTCCTGCTCGCCTTTGGAAATACGAGCAGAAACCAATACTGCTCCTGCTGCAGCTTCTCGCAGACAGCAATCTTTCTGCTGCTCAAACAGAGAAGCATCCTTGCGATGACAGACTACTGGCAGCAAACGCCTACTGAGCAATTCCTTGCTACCATAGCTATCACACACCACACTATCACCGACCTTCAACAGCCGGTTTACAAGCGTGGAGAACACCTCGTCTGTTAACTGTCGTGGACACTCTCGTTGGAGATAGCCATACAGAGCCCGAAGAGAAACAGCCGTATCTATGGTATGGCGCTGTGGATGAAGCCATTGTTGGTTCGTCATCCTCATCAAGCGGCTGCGAGGATTAGCGTGGATATAAGCTCGTTGCGTAGCCAACTGGTCTGCGTCAACTGGCATAATGTCACAATACCCGGCTTCAAAGAGCGGTGGAAGCTTTTCCTTGGCGACAGAATCGCCAAGCACACTACTATCATTTTGCCTCCTTTCTGCCCCCAAAGTTTCTGCCGCTGTGGTCGCGTGTGTGCCTGGCGCTGTGGTCGCGTGTGTGCCTGCCGCTGTGTTCGCGAGTGTGCCTGCCGCTGTGGTCGTGAGTGTGTCTGGCGCTGTGTTCGCGAGTGTGCCTGCCGCTGTGGTCGTGAGTGTGTCTGGCGCTGGGGTCGCGAGGGTGCCTGGCGCTGTGGTCGCGAGTGTGCCTGGCGATTCTGTCGCCAGGTTAATCTTGCCCATCATTGCCCAATAGCGCTTGTTACACCCATATTTAAACCCCGCAATAACGTGGCCAAGATGCGTCAGCTTCCCACTCTGCGACACCACATCGCTATGGGCTACCAACAAGAAATGCAGATGCTCTGGCATTACAACATAGTCCTGCACCTCCAACATTGGGTAAAAGCGATGAATGCTTTCGCGCAGTTCTTCCTCCACCATACGCCCAACAGGCGACAGGTCCACATGCGGTGCATCGCTGTCTCCGTCAGGCTTGCATAGCTGTCCGCCTATACGTCCTAATGGTTGTTTAAGTCCTCTGGCCACATTGATGGTGATATGATAAACGCCCATGAAACTATAGTCGTGAGCCTGACTACGCCGTTTCATGCTATGCGCTGTAGGTTTTCTGATTTCTTTGTCCATATACTGTTGTAATTCGGTACAAAGATACAACTATTTCTGGTTTCAAAAAAATATAAGGCGTGAAATAAGATTATTTGCTAAAAAAGGATTACCTTTGTAGCATGGAAGAAAACGACTGCAACGCCACACTCTTGGAGAACGAACTGTTTGAGGGGCTGAAGGTCAGCGTGCTGGACGATGGTCTTCAGGTTGTGGAGCCCGACGTGCTGGTAGACATCTCTACCATTGCCGCCTGTTTCCAAGACTATGGGCATCATCCGTTGGCGTATCTCATCAATCGTCTGAAGCCCATGTCAAACACGGCGCCCATCCTGTTAGGTAACTTTGCAGGTACGGCGCTGGACCAGATTATCCACGACCCAGCGGCAGACTTCGGCGACATGCTTCGCACCTCGTTCAGCGAACAGGCTCTGCAGTTCTGCACCTGCGAGGATTTCAATCCTGCCAAGTTCAAGACGGATGCCTTGCGCCAGGTGAACAACATCCGCGAGGCAGTAGACGTGTTGTTCGACGACTACGACCGCGACAAGGCATTGCTGGAACCCTCGTTTGTCTGCAAGGCATTGGGGCTGCGTGGACGTGTCGACCTGATGACCAGCGACATGCGTCTGCTGGTGGAACAGAAGTCTGGCAAGAAATGGGCAGGCTTCAGAGAGGCCCACTATGTACAGGTACTACTTTATTATGGTGTGCTGCGCCATAACTTCCAGTTGGATGCCGACAGCGTGGACATCCGACTGCTCTACTCGAAATATCCAGCCAGCCAAGGACTATTGGATGTAGCTAATAACGACACCCTGTTCCGCGAGGCCATCCATCTGCGCAACCTCATCGTCGCCATGGAAATGAAAATAGCCCGTGAGGGCTTTGCCTCCGTCTTGCCACTGTTGCAGCCCGACGTGCTGTTGCAGCGACAGGAGAAGTCCGAATTCTTCCATCGCTATGTACGTCCAGAGATAGAACGCACGCTGCAGCCCTTGCGCAGTCTTGCAGCCCCAGAGCTCGACTACATGGAGCGTATGGTGACGTTTGTCTTCAGAGAGCAGTTTGCCCAACGGCTTGCGCAGGACGCCGACGACGAGCTGCGTCGAGGCGATATGGTGTATTACTACAGAAAGGATGGCGACCCTGACCTCTGTCACCATATCTTAAGTAAAGGTATGATAGAGCGCATCGACGATGACGAGATTACGGTATGGTCCAACGACAACAGACAGGACATCCCTGAGACGCTTTCCAAAGAGCATTATGCCATCGAGCCAGCCTCCACCGATGCTACCACCACGGCAGCACTGCGCAGTTTGATGGCCTTCTGCGGAGCCTCGCCCCAGAAGCGCCACCTGCTGATGGGAACCCAGCCTCCTCGCCAGGACCCCACGCTGCGGCTCTCCCGTTCCTATCATCCTGCCTACGACGACATCTTGTTGCATGCCAAGCAGGCTCGCGACTATTTCCTGTTGCAAGGACCTCCAGGAACAGGCAAGACTTCTATGGCCCTGCGCTTCCTGGTAGAAGAGGCATTAGCCACCAGCCACCAGCCATCAGCCATCCTGCTCACCGCCTACACCCATCGGGCTGTCGACGAGATCTGTGCCATGCTGGAAGACAGTGGACAGGACTATCTGCGACTGGGTAGCGATACCAGCTGCGACCCCCGCTTTGCCCATCGACTGCTGAGTAGTGCCTTCAGCGAGAGACCCAAGTTAAGTGATATCCGTCAGCGACTAGAACGAGTGCCCATCGTGGTCAGCACCACACTGACCTTGCTGACACGCCCCTTCCTGTTGAGTATGAAACACTTCTCGCTCTGCATCGTCGACGAGGCCTCACAGATTCTGGAACCCTATATCGTTGGACTACTCTCGTCAGACAGCATCGACCGCTTCATCCTTATTGGCGACCATAAGCAGTTGCCTGCTGTGGTGGCGCAAGCAGACGACGAGCCACGACTGCACGGCTGTCGCCTGTCACTCTTTGAGCGTCTGCTATGCCAAGAGCGAGAGGCAGGCCGCCAGGCCTTTGTGGGGCTGCTGCAGCACCAGGGGCGCATGCATCCAGACATTGCTGCCTTCCCTAATGCCTTTTTCTATCGACAAGAACAACTGCAGCCAGTACCCTGCCCCCACCAGTTGGAGACAGCACTCGACTATGGCGAACCATCGGAAGACGCGCTTGACGACCAGCTTAAGCGACACAGGGTGCTCTTCCTTCCTGCCGCCGACGAGGCCTCGGTGGTCGTCGACGTGCTGCGCCGCCTCTATCGTCAAATAGGCAGTGAGCGTTTTGATGCAGCACGTAGCATCGGCGTCATCGTGACCTACCGCCATCAGATAGCCCAGATACACCGCAAACTTGTGCAGTTGGGGTTGCCCCAACTGGAAGGCATCACCATCGATACCGTCGAGCGCTATCAAGGCTCCCAGCGCGATGTCATCATCTACTCCACGGGAGTCCAGGACCAAGACGGACTTGACTTCCTGACCTCCAACTGTTTTGAGGAGGACGGCCACACGATAGACCGCAAACTCAACGTCGCCATGACACGTGCCCGCAAGCAACTCATCATAACAGGTCAGAAAGCATTATTACGTAAAAATGCTATTTTCTCCGAACTTATTGCACATTATTCCATATAATTTCGTACTTTTGTACCATGACAGAAAGTGTTGTACTACAAAACTTAAGTATCGGATATACCGCTAAGGGTGGAAAGAGGGTTGTTGCTACCCAGCTGAACGGCACCATCAATAGGGGAGAACTGACTTGTCTGTTGGGTAGGAACGGTGTGGGAAAGTCAACGCTACTGCGCACGCTGTCTGCCTTTTTGCCAGCGTTGGAGGGAGGAGTGTTGCTTCAAGGTAAACCGCTCACCGATTATACGGACCATGATTTGAGTCAGCAGATTGGTGTGGTGTTGACAGACAAGTTACACCTACGGAACATGACCGTTGAGGAACTGGTAGCTATGGGACGTATGCCCTATACTGGTTTCTGGGGGGTGTTGTCCAAGGATGACCACCGCATGGTGGACGAGTCAATCCAACTGGTAGGCATCGAACCATTACGGCAGTGCCAGGTACAGTCGCTGAGTGATGGCGAGCGCCAGAAGGTAATGATTGCCAAGGCGTTGGCCCAGCAGACCCCCATTATCTACTTAGACGAACCGACAGCCTTCCTCGACTATCCCAGCAAGGTAGAACTGCTCCAGCTGCTGAGGAGCTTGGCTCATGAAGAACAGAAAACCATCTTCTTGTCAACGCACGATGTGGAAATCTCGCTGCAGCTGGCTGATATGCTTTGGCTGATGACTCCCGAGCAACTGCACGTCGGTACTCCTGCCGAGCTTGCTGCACAGGGTGCGCTGAGCACCTTTATTGAGCATGATGGCATCTCCTTTGATACCAAAACACTGACGATACAAATCAGGAAATAGACAAAATAACGGGCTAAAGAAAAGAAAATCAGCAAAATACTTGCAGCATTCACAGAAAATGCTTACCTTTGCAACCGTTCAGAGGAATGAGGGGCTTTACGAAGCCTCTCATTCTTGTTTTAATTAACAAAAACAATATGATAGACAAGAACGTCATTACAACCGCAGTAGAGGAGTGGCTCGCCAAAGGCGACTACTATTTGGTAGATGTAGAAATGACTGACGATGACCGCATCGTCATTGAGATTGACCATGCCGATGGCGTATGGATTGAAGACTGTGCCGACCTGAGCCGCTTCTTACAGGAGAAGTTGGGCGAAGAACTTGGCGAATATGAGTTGGAGGTAGGTTCTGCTGGTATAGGCCAACCTTTTAAGGTGATTGAGCAATACCGCAATCATGTAGGAAAAGAAGTGGAGGTTCTTGCTGCTGATGGCAAGAAGCTACAAGGCATTTTGAAGGAGGTTAGCGAGGATGGCAGTCAGTTTACGGTGATTGTCAAGGAGAAACAGCAAGTTGAGGGCAAGAAGCGCCCCGTCCTCGTAGACGTTGACAAGACCTTTGCTGTCAATGCCGTCAAGTACTGCAAGTATCTGCTGAACTTCAAGTAAATCGATAACAAGTAAAAAATAAAATAATATCTATGGCAACAAAGAGTGTGAAGGGTCCATCAATGATTGAGACCTTCCAGGAATTTAAAGAGACAAAGAACATTGACCGTACTACCCTGGTGAGCGTGCTGGAAGAGAGTTTCCGCAACGTTATTGCCAAGATGTTCGGTTCTGATGAGAACTATGACGTCATCGTCAACCCTGACAAGGGTGACTTTGAGATTCACCGCAACCGTATCGTCGTTGCTGACGGTGAGGTACAGGACGAGAACAAGGAAATCTCCCTTACCGAAGCTCAGAAGATTGAGCCCGACTACGAAGTCGGTGAGGAGGTTTCAGAAGAGGTCGACTTCCAGAAGTTTGGTCGTCGTGCCATCCTGAACCTGCGTCAGACGCTGGCTTCAAAGATTCTGGAGCTGGAGCACGACTCACTGTACAACAAGTACAAGGACAAGGTTGGTCAGGTTGTCAGCGCTGAGGTTTACCAGATGTGGAAGCGCGAGGTATTGCTCATCGACGATGAGGGTAACGAGCTCCACTTGCCTAAGCAGGAGCAGATTCCTGCCGACAACTATCACAAGGGTGAGACCGTTCGTGCCATCGTCAAGGAGGTGCAGAACGAGAACAACAATCCTCGCATCATCCTCTCACGTACCAGTCCCCAGTTCCTGGAGCGTCTACTCGAAGCCGAGGTTCCTGAGATTCAGGACGGTCTGATTACCATTCGCCGCATTGCACGCATGCCTGGTGAGCGTGCCAAGGTTGCTGTCGAGAGCTACGACGATCGTATAGACCCAGTAGGAGCCTGCGTTGGTGTCAAGGGTAGCCGTGTGCATGGCATCGTCCGTGAGATGTGCAACGAGAACATCGACGTCATCAACTACTCCAGCAATATGCAGCTGTTTATTCAGCGTGCCTTGTCACCCGCTAAGGTTACCAGCATTACGCTGAACCCCGAGGAGCACAAGGCCGAGGTCTACCTGCAGCCCGAGGAGGTTTCACTGGCAATCGGTAAGGGCGGTCTGAACATCAAGCTCGCCTCTATGCTGACAGAGTACACCATCGATGTCTTCCGTGTCGTCAACGAGGGTGAGGCCGACGAGGATATCTACCTCGACGAGTTCTCTGACGAAATCGACCAGTGGATCATCGATTCTATCAAGGCTATCGGTTTGGATACCGCCAAGGCCGTGCTGAACGCTCCACGCGAGATGCTGATTGAGAAGGCTGACCTCGAGGAGGAGACCGTTGACCACGTTATTGAGGTACTGAAGGCCGAGTTTGAGTAAATAGTAAATTGTAAATCGTCAAATTGTAAATTGATAGAATGGGAGTCAGATTAAATAAAGTATTATCAGAACTGAATATAGGACTTCAAACGGCAGTTGATTTCCTAAAGAAGAAAAGCAGTCTTGGTGAGATTCGTGATGATGCCACGACAAATACCAAGATTTCCGACGAGCAATATCAGGCACTGGTCGATGAGTTCAGCACTGACAAGGCAGTGAAGACCCAGGCCGAGATGTTGTTTACCAAGAAAGCGAAGGAGAAGAAAGCCGAAAAGGCTGAGAAGGCTGAGAAGGCTATTACCAAGACAGAAGAGATGCTGGAACAGCGAAGTGGTCTGAAGACACTGGGCAAGATAGACCTCGCTCAAGTAGGTAAGGCTAAGCCAGCCCCCGCTCCAGAGCCTGTTTCAGAGCCAGAACCCGCCCCCGAGGTTGCTGCCGAAAGCCCCGAGGAAGTAGAAGAAGACAAGAAGAAGGAGCCCGAGACTCCTGAAACGCATATTGCTGAACCCGTAGCACAGCCTGAGCCTGCCACCATTGTTGAAGATGATGCTGACGACGAGGGCAAGAAGGCTGAGGAGACTGCCGCAACCAATGAACCTGCACTGGCTAAGACTCCTGGCGATTTTATGAAACCAGCCACTCAGCTGAATGTGTTGGGTAAGATTGACCTTGACTCACTGAACCAAAGCACTCGTCCTAAGAAGAAGTCCAAGGAAGAGCGTCGTAAGGAACGCGAGGAGAAGGCCGCCGGCGAGCGCAAGAAGCGTGAGCGTATCCGTACCGACAAAGTGGATATTGAGGCAGCTGCCAAGCAGGCCAACCAGCAGAATAAGAACAAGAATAAGGACAACCGTCAGCAACAAGGTAACAACCAACAGCAAGGACAGGGCAAGAATAAGAACAAGAAGAATCGCCCTGTTCAGAAGCCATTGGAGGTTGATGACGAGGCCGTAGCACGCCAGGTAAAGGAAACCTTGGCTCGCCTGACTTCTAAGAACCAGAACAAGAAGGGTGCCAAGTATCGTCGTGAGAAGCGTGACGCTGTCGCTGAGCGCATGAGCGAAGAGATGGCAGCAGAGGCAGCACAGAGCAAGGTGCTGAAGCTCACCGAGTTTGTGACGGTTTCTGAGTTGGCTACCATGATGAATGTGGGTGTCAACCAGGTCATCGGTACCTGTATGTCTATCGGCATCATGGTGTCTATCAACCAGCGTCTGGATGCTGAGACCATCAATATCGTAGCTGACGAGTTCGGCTTCACCACCGAATATGTCTCTGCTGAGGTACAGAATGCCATTACAGAGGAGGAGGATGACGAGAACGATCTCGTTACTCGCGCTCCTATCGTAACGGTGATGGGTCACGTAGACCATGGTAAGACCTCGCTGCTCGACCACATCCGTAACACGAATGTCATTGCCGGTGAGGCTGGTGGTATTACCCAGCACATCGGTGCCTATAATGTGAAGCTGAAGGACGGTCATAGCATTACCTTCCTCGACACTCCTGGTCACGAGGCCTTCACGGCTATGCGTGCCCGTGGTGCTCAGGTGACGGATATCGCTATCATCATCGTGGCTGCCGACGACTCCGTGATGCCTACCACCAAGGAGGCCATCGCCCACGCTCAGGCTGCCAACGTTCCTATGGTCTTCGCCATCAACAAGATTGATAAGCCCGGAGCCAATCCTGACAAGATTCGTGAGGACTTGGCCAACATGAACCTGTTGGTAGAGGACTGGGGTGGTAAGTACCAGTGCCAGGAAATCTCTGCCAAGAAGGGTATTGGTGTCTACGAACTGCTGGAGAAGGTACTCCTCGAGGCCGAAATGCTCGACCTGAAGGCTAACCCCAACCGCAAGGCTACTGGTTCCATCATTGAGTCGTCACTCGACAAGGGTCGTGGCTATGTCTCTACGGTCCTCGTATCGAATGGTACACTGAAGGTAGGCGACGTCGTTATTGCAGGTACTGCCTGGGGTAAGGTCAAGGCCATGTTCAATGAGCGTAACCAGCGCATTGAGAAGGCCGGTCCTGCCGAGCCCGCCATCATCTTAGGTCTGAACGGTGCTCCTACTGCTGGTGACTCGTTCCACGTGATGGAGTCAGAGCAGGAGGCCCGCGAAATAGCCAACAAGCGTATCCAGTTGCAGCGTGAACAGAGCCTGCGTACCACTACGAAACTCGGTCTCGACGAGTTGTCACACCGTATCGCTCTGGGTGAGTTCCATGAGTTGAACATCATTGTCAAGGGTGACACCGACGGTTCTATCGAGGCTCTGTCAGACTCGTTCATCAAGCTGTCTACCGAGAAGGTACAGGTCAACGTCATCTCGAAGGCCGTGGGTCAGATTTCAGAGAACGATGTCATGC
>Ga0310691_10008182_pt1 | contig 10782 bp, 8 predicted proteins | sample 176DNAGHGlowgp2_FD_203887 | JGI IMG/M metagenome (GOLD analysis project Ga0310691, IMG submission 203887) | Sheep rumen microbial communities from Palmerston North, Manawatu-Wanganui, New Zealand - 1766 DNA GHGlow gp2 (v2) (version 2) | ecosystem: Host-associated > Mammals > Digestive system >... | reverse complement strand
TTTCGGCGGCGGTAATGTTGCTGCAGATTCCGGGAATGATGCGCATCGACGTGAACATGGACTACACCGAAACCATGGGTGAAAAGATTCCCTTCGTGGTGCGGCTCAAGGACATGCTCAGCGGAAAGCTCGGAAGCCTCTACGACTTTAACGTGATGGTGGAATTCGACGATGCAGACGCGCTCAAGGACCCCGCCAACATGAAACGCATCGAGCAACTGGAACAGAAACTCGGAACGCTCCAGCTCACGAAAATTTCGGGCGACAAGCCGCGCGTACAATCGGTGACGCGCCTCGTGAAAGAGATGAACCGCACGCTGAACGCCGACAGTATCGAGTATTACAAGATTCCCGACGCACAGGACATGCTCACGCAATTGCTTTTCCTGTACGAGATTTCGGACCCAGAAGCGCTTTTCGAATATATGGACGAAGATTACAAGACCTCGTTCATCCATATAGAACTTTCGGGCTACGACGCCAACAAAATCGTCGAGGACCTGGATTCGGCCAAAAGCTACGGCGCACAGATTTTCCCCGATGCAAAAGTTTCTGTCGTGGGCGAAGTCGTGAACTACGCCGAAATGAACGGCAAGCTAGTTGGCGGGCTATTGCGCTCGTTCAGCGGGTCGTTCGTGATTATCGCCATCATGATGATTCTTGCATTCGGGAGCATCAAGGCGGGCCTTATCGGAATGATTCCAAACGTAGCGCCCGTCCTCCTGATTGGCGGCGTCATGGGCTATTCGGGCATGCCGCTCGACATGATCACGATGATCGTGATGCCAATGATTTTGGGCATCGCCGTTGACGACACCATCCACATGAACAACCACATCAAATACGGATTCGAGCGAACGGGCAGCTACAGGCACGCGCTACTGCTTTCTTACCGCGAAATCGGAAAGACCATGGGCATGACCACATTCATCCTTTGCGCGATGTTCTTCGTATTCATCTTCAGCCCCATGGGCGCGCTCCACAACGTGGGCCTGCTCTCCATCGTGGGCCTAGGTGCCGCACTCCTTGCCGACTACACGCTCACCACCGCCCTCGTGTATCTAACAAAACCGTACGGTCGTGTGTCATCCTGAGCGTAGGCACAATGTGCCGAAGTCGAAGGATCTAGTGCGTTCCCCAGCCCCAACTTGTCATCCCCGCGCGGGGATCTCCTATAACCATCCGCTAAGGGCCGGGTCGGGCTATACTCGCTTCGCTCGCCGAGCCTGTAGTCTCGGCCCTTACGGGTGACTATCCCTAACGCTAAAAAATGGAATTAACAAATCACCATAATACTCTAAAAAGCCTTTTTTAAAAAGGCAAGTCGTCATCATCAACGAGAGTTGGTTTCCGACCTTGTTCCTGTCTCATTTTAACATAGTCATTGTGTTTTTGTTGAATATACACAGAATTATTGTTAAAAGAACTCAACCTATTATATAGTGCATCTATTTGCTCCGGAGAAAGTACTCTTTGAGATGAGTTGATTTTTCGTCTTATTACAGTAGATAAACTATTTCGCTTTAAAATAATTCTATCAGAAGAATTCTCAGGGACATCCTTCAACTCACATCTTTCACTGAATACAATAATCGAGTAATAGGGATAGTTATTACCAAGTATACGTTGAATTGCTTTGATATGACCTTCATTTTGCTTAACCGGATTGTAAAAGAACTCCTTTTTCCTTGGCATTGTTTTGCACCAGTTTTTGGAATTCAAATTACCAAAAATCCATCCAGAATAATTTTTGCTTTCAAACACATAGATTCCAGTTTCGTGAATCCAAACCATATCAATTTCCGTTTTAACCCCGATGTATATATTGCCAAGAATTTTATAGTAGAAGTCAAGCCCTTGACTCAAATTGACAATCTCTTTAAATGTGAGGAATTCTCCATATTCACCCAACTGCGAATTTCCTGGATGAATATTGAATAAGTCATTTAAAATGAATCTATTGGAGCGAGCTAGAGATTTGTAAAACTTTTGATTATTTTTAGTCTTGTCCGGTATATCTGCAAAGATCTCGTCTTCTTCGTCATCTTCAAAGCGAGACTGCCTAGGAATATTCTTTGATATGGCAGTATCGAGAATGCGCACTGCTGCTATTATTATAAGTATTACGAAAAAGCCTAATATCAACTGCAACATATTATACGCTCAAAATCAAGCCCACAAAGACGTTATGGATAATATATATAACTAATCCCCATAACGACAATTTGCAGAATAAAATCAACAAATTTTTCAAATTTTGCAGATTCAAATCAGCATTTTTAGTAAAAATTGTAGTTTTCAATCTACAAAATCGCCAATTCTTTTTTAGGCCTGCAACCGAAAGGAGTAGATTTCTCCACATTTTAATACTATAATTGGAACATGAACGAGCCTGTCTTACAAATTGCCCAAGGTCTTGCCATCCCGTTTTTAGGGACTGTTCTCGGTGCCGCCTGCGTATTCTTTATGAAGAAGCAGATGGGGCAAAATCTCAAACGTGGCCTTTTGTCGTTTGCGGCGGGCGTCATGGTGGCAGCTTCTGTATGGAGTCTGCTTTTGCCTGCAATCAGCGCGAGCGAATCGATGGGCAAACTGGCCTTCATCCCGGCGACGGTCGGATTCTGGGCAGGCATCCTGTTCCTGTTTATTTTAGATAAAATAACACCACACTTGCATTTGGGTAGCGCCACGCCTGAAGGTCCCAAGGCTAAACTCAAGCGTACGACCATGCTTACGCTAGCGGTGACTTTGCACAACTTGCCCGAGGGCATGGCCGTCGGCATCGTTTTCGCAGGCTGGCTTTCGGGAAATGTGGCCATCACGCTTTCGGGAGCGTTTGCGCTAGCCATAGGCATCGCTATCCAGAATTTCCCTGAAGGGGCGGTGGTTTCGCTCCCGCTCCGTGCCGAAGGGGCTTCCCGCAAAAAAGCTTTTGCCCTGGGAGCACTCTCCGGAGCCGTAGAACCCGTAGGGGCCTTAATCACGCTGCTTGCGGCTGAGGCACTCTCACCGTTCATGCCCTACCTGCTCTCGCTTGCGGCAGGCGCCATGATTTATGTCGTAATCGAAGAAATGCTCCCTGAAGTCAGCGAAGGCGAGCATTTTGACGCCGGCACCATCCTTTTTGCCGTGGGCTTCACGCTCATGATGGTGCTGGATTCGGCCCTGTAGGGTAAAAACCCCAAAAAATACAGAATTGACAATCATTCGCAAATTGACTATATTTTAATTTGCGAATCATTCGCAAATCGTGCAAATAGAGGAAAGATGGAATACAAGACCCAGTCAAGGCAGCAGATTTTGGACTTTATGGTAGGCAATCCGGACCGGATTTTCAAGGCGTCCGAAATAGCCAAAAGCCTGCCAGAAATCTCGCTGAGCACCGTTTACAGGAACCTTTCCAGGCTCGAAAAAGCCGGACTGATCCAGATTGTGGGTGCGGCCGAGAACAACGAACTGCAATACCGCTATACGGGTCCTGGCCGTTGCGAAGCCAAGATGCACCTGGTGTGCAAGGATTGCGGCAAGTTCTTTCACCTGGACGGCCCCGCCCTCAAGATGTTGCAACTTTCCGTGCAGCGGGTAAGCGGCTTTGAACTGGATCAGCAGCAGTCGGTGCTGCTTGGCCGTTGTGCCGGTTGCTCCGGAAAGCCTCGCCACTCAAGGAGGCGCCATGTTTAAGGGATTTGTAGTCAAGGCGTTCCTCGCCGTGACTTTGTTGCTGGCCGCTTGCGGAACAAAATCCGAGACCGAGGGTGCAGCGAAGAAAATTTCTGTTATTGCCGTGACATACCCGCAATACGACTGGCTCAAGAACGTTCTTGGCGAGCGTGCCGACGCGGTTGACCTGAAATTGCTCATCAAGAACGGTGCCGACCTTCACAGCTACCAGCCTTCGGCTCAGGATATTGCGACCATTGCAGGTGCTGACATGGTGGTGTATGTAGGTGGTGAATCCGACGAATGGATCGAGAAGGCTCTTGCGGCGACCCCGAAGGAAGGGCGCATAGAAGTAAACATGATGAAGGTCTTGGGAGACCGGGTGAAGGAAGAGGAAGTCGTAGAGGGCATGCAAGGCGAGACGAAAGACGAAAAGCCTGCCCTGAGCCTGCCGAAGGGACGAAAGACGAAAGAAATCGCAGAAGAGAACCACGAACACGCAGAAAGACATCACCATCACGACGAAGAGGAAGAAGTCGAGAACGACGAACACATTTGGCTATCGCTGAAAAACGCCGAATTGCTGGTAAAGGCTCTTGCAGAGTCCATCGCAAAACTGGATACGGCCCATGCCACGGAATACCACATGAATGCGGCACTCTACATTGCGAAAATCAGTTCACTGGACGCCCAGTATCGTGCCACAATGGAAAATGCAACTCTCAAGACAATCCTGTTCGGTGACCGTTTCCCCTTCCGTTACCTGGTGGACGATTACGGCATCAAGTATTATGCCGCTTTTGTGGGTTGTTCTGCCGAAAGTGAGGCGAGTTTCGAGACGATAACCTTCCTTGCGGGTAAAATAGATTCCCTTGCCCTACCTGCCATTTTCACCATTGACGGCAGCGACGGGAAAATCGCCCGTGCCATTCTCGATGCCAGCAAGAAATCGAAAAACGCCGAAGTGTTGATGCTGAATTCCATGCAGTCGGTGAAAGACGAACAGATAAAGGCCGGGGCTGACTATCTCTCCATCATGCGAGATAATTTGGAAGTTTTGAAAAAGGCGATTAAGTAATGAGTTATGAGTAATGGGTTGTGAGTGATGAGTAAGGAAAAAATACAGAAAAAGAATCTTGGCCAGAATTCTCAAAGGGAGCCTCAGGCGACCGAGCTCACGGCTCATACCCCATTGCTCAAATGCCGTCAGCTGACGCTAGGTTATGGTAGCAAGGATCTGGTCCGGGATTTGGATTATGATATAAACGAAGGCGATTACCTTTGTATTGTAGGTCATAATGGTTCCGGCAAGACTACGTTCCTGAAAGGGATCGCGGGCCTTCTTTCGCCAAAGTCAGGAAGCATTGAACTCTGTGGCGGTCTTAACCGCAATCAAATCGGGTACTTGCCACAGATGACGGTGGTACAGAAGGACTTTCCCGCTTCTGTCGAAGAGATTGTGCTGTCGGCATTTCAGGGGAAACACCGGCTGTTGCCCTTTTACAAGTCGGCGCACCGGGAGCGCGCCATGGAATGCATGGCGCTCACCCGAACCGAAAGTTTGCGAAAGTCCTGCTTCCGTGAACTTTCGGGGGGCCAGAAGCAGCGGGTACTGCTGGCGAGGGCCCTGTGCGCCGCCGAACGCCTGCTCTTGCTAGACGAGCCCGTTACCGGTCTAGACCCTGAATCTACCGGAACCATGTACCGCGTTATCGAAGACCTGCATCAAAAGGGAATGACAGTCGTCATGGTGACCCACGATGTGGATACCGCCCTGGACGATGCCACCCGCGTCATGGATTTCAATAAGATTTCAACTAAGGAAAGATAAAACCATTAAGCCAAGGAGATCCCCGTGATTCTATCGCTGCGCTCCAGAATGACAGCGGGGATGACAGTGTGGTATGCCAATTGACAAGCTTCTTTTCTACCTAGATTTCCCCTTTGTGCGCTACGCCATTATCGTAGGCGTCTTGGTTTCGCTCTGCTCGTCGCTTTTGGGCGTGACCCTGGTACTCAAGCGTTACTCCTACATTGGTGACGGCCTCTCCCATGTGGCCTTCGGGGCCCTTGCCATTGCCTCGGTACTCAAGGTCACAAACAACATGTTCGTCATTTTGCCTGTTACCATTGCCGTTGCCATACTGTTGCTTTGTACCGGCAAGAATGCCCGGGTCAAGGGGGACGCCGCCATCGCCATGGTCTCGGTTGGGGCACTTGCTATTGGTTACCTGCTTATGAACATATTTTCTACATCGGCGAATATTTCTGGCGATGTGTGTACCACTTTGTTTGGTTCTACTTCTATTCTTACATTGAAAGCGGGTGAGGTGTATCTCTGTGTAGCCCTTTCCGTTGTCGTGCTGGCCATTTTTGTGTTGTTTTACCACAAGATCTTTGCCATCACCTTCGACGAAAATTTTGCCCAGGCGACCGGCGTGAATACCGCTTTTTTCAACCTGCTGATTGCCGTTGTCGTTGCGGTCATTATCGTGCTTGCTATGAACCTGGTGGGGGCGCTACTGGTATCGGCCTTGGTGGTGTTTCCAGCCCTTTCGGCCATGCGGGTATTCAAGAGCTTTTTTGCCGTAACCGTTGCCGCAGCCATTATCTCAGTAGTCTGTTCGTTAGTCGGAATCCTTGTGGCCATTCTTGCAGGCACACCGGTAGGCTCCACCATTGTGGCCGCCGACATTTTTGCATTCGGCAGTTTTTATTTGTTAAGTTTGGTCAGTCAAAACCACTAAAAAATTACCCCATACTCTATGGATAATTGTCCTCACTGCAGCGCCGAATTAAAGCAAGGCGCAAAATTCTGCCCCTATTGCGGGAGCGATGCCGAAACCGGCTGGAAGGAAGGCGCAGAATTTACCGACCTGGAAACGCCGGATTACGACGAGATTGTGGAAAACGAGTTCGGTACGGACGAATACGGCAATAAGAAGAAAAAGGCGAACCCGCTCGCCATTGCAGCTGCAGTGATTGTAGCCCTCGCCTTTATTGCGGCATTTGTCCTGCACTAGGCAAGGGTCTTTTCCAGCTCCTTGATGGTCTCCCCCGCTTCCGTGAAGTCGTAGTCTCCAATCTGGTCTTTCAACTTCTTGAGCAGGGTCTCTTGAGCGGAGCTGAACGCAATATCCTTGATGGGTTCGAAATCCCGCTTGCACATGGTAGCAGAGCAGGCGTCCACATGCAGCTTGAGATTTTCCAGAACGCCCTTCAGTTTTTCTGCAGCCTGGGGGTCGGCCTTCTTAGAACTCGTATCTTCCTTTTCGGAATTCATATCGGCAAGAACCTTCGACAGAGCCTCTACCAACTTCTTGAGGGCTTCTTCAAAGGCGATAAGCTCGTTAAAGTTCTTCTGCTTGTTCAGTAACGAATTTTCTAACGCAAGTCCAAGCTTCTGGACATTGGCGGCTCCGATAGTACCGGACAAGCCCTTGATAGTGTGGGCGATTCTTGCGGCATCTTCGAACCTGGAAGCTTCCACGAACCTGCGTAAATCTTGGGCCTTGCTGCCGTAATCGTTGACAAAGCCCTGTACGATTCTGAGGTACAGAGTCCTGTTGTTGTTGGCGTGATAGAGACCTGCAGAAATGTCAAAGTCCGGTATCTTCTGGAACCTGGCGGCAAAGTCCTTGTCATCAGAAGAAAGCTGTACAGAATCTGACGATACCACCGTAGTGGTCGTCTGAGTCTCAGCCGTTTCGGAGGCTATTGGCAGGAACTTCGCCATTTCTTCGTAAAGAACTGTGGGGTCAATGGGCTTCACGATATGGGCGTTCATGCCCGCTTCGAAACATTCTTCCTTGTCTTTCTGGAAGGCACGGGCGCTCATGGCAAGAATCGGGACTTTCTGGAAATACTCTTCCTTCTTTTCACGAATCTGCTTGGTGGCCGTCAAACCGTCCATAATGGGCATCTGGATATCCATCAGCACCAGGTCAAAGGAATTGGGCTTCAAAAGCTCAATCGCTTCTTTACCGTTGTTGGCGATCATGGCGGTAAGACCCACACTGCTCAACAGGGAAACGGCCAGTTCCTGGTTCATCTTGTTGTCTTCGACAAGCAACACCTTGGCATCTTTGAAGTAAATTTTGCGTTTTTCCTTCTTGACGGCCTTCTGGTAAACCGGTTTTTCTCCGACGGCCTCCTGCATTGCCGTGAGCAACGAACTGATCTGGATGGGCTTTGCTAGGCAACTGTTGAATCCGATTTCTTCGGCATGAATACGGTTGCTTTCTTCGAAATGCAAGGGGTGCATCAAAATCTTGGGAATTGTCAGCATGTTTGCAGGCAGACCCTTCACAAAGTTGAAGCCATCCGAAATGGGCATCTGGTAATCCACGATAAAGATATCGTAGGGTGCCTCCCCTGCCGATTCATGTGCCTGAATCAGGTCGATAGCCTCGTCAACAGAGCAGGCCTCTTCTACAACGCAACGGAACTTTTCAAGAGTATGGCGCAACACGGAACGAAGGTTCGCGCAGTCATCTACAAGTAGAATGTTCTTGTTCTGGAAGGAGTGGACCGATTTCCACTTGGGTGCACCCACCTTGGGCGCAATGGGAAGCGTTATGGTAAAGTAGAATCGAGACCCAACGCCGGAGGTGCTTTCCACCTTGAGTTGCCCGCCCATCAATTCTACCAGGGACTTGGAAATCACAAGACCTAGGCCTGTACCGCCGTACTTGCGCGTGGTAGAACCATCTGCCTGAGTGAAGGCGTTGAACAGGCGCTTTAGCTGTTCCGGAGTCATGCCGATGCCCGTATCCTTGACGCTGAAGGCCAGCTGGACGTGGGTGTCGGTCATCTTTTCCATCTGCACTTGAAGGGTGATGTCGCCTTTTTCCGTAAACTTTGTCGCATTGTTCACCAGGTTGGTAAAAATCTGGGAAAGGCGAAGGGGGTCACCCATCAAGGTTTCCGGAATTTCAGGATCCACATCGACAATCAGCTCGATAGGACGCCCCGTAATACGCACCTCTGCCAGGGCCGCCACCTCGCTGATGGTGTCTTGCAGCACAAACTGAATGACTTCCAATTCCTGCTTCTTGGCCTCGATTTTCGAGAAGTCCAGAATGTTGTTGATAATGCCCAGCAGGGATTTTGCGGCACTGCTGATACGGTCCACAAAACTATGCTGCCGTTCAGAAAGCTCCGTTTCTGAAATCAGGTGTGCCATACCGATGATGGCATTCATGGGCGTACGGATTTCGTGGCTCATGTTGGCCAAGAACTCGCTCTTGGCCTGAGTGGCCTGTTCCGCAATTTCGCGGGCCTCCACTACTTCGGAAATGTCCACCATGGAAAGCATGTAGCCCACCACAGATTCCTGGACCTTCAAAGTCACGGCCTCACCACGGAACCAAATTTCACCCTTACCGTCCTGTGAATTCAGCGAGAAGGAGTCTTTCCAGATTTCTTGCTTGGAGAAGGACTTCCCTATAGACTTGACAATCTCTTCGGGCATGCCGCAAGAACTCAGGTCGTCCAGCGAAAGCCCTATCAAATGACGCCATTCCTGGTCAAAGACATCGGCCAACTGCTTGGACATGTACTTGATGTGGCGAGTCCTGTCAAAAATAATCAGCAAGGAACGGTCCGCCGACAGCATGATGGTATCCAGGATAGTATCCTTCTGGATGCCGCTGGTTTCATCGGTAATCATGAACAGGTAGCGGATACTTCCGTCGTCTTCCACCAGCAACTGAAAGAATACATTCCACCATGATTCTTCCCCGTTTGCGCTGGTAACCTTCACAATGGTCTTGCGTTCGCTGGGGTGTAGTTCTCCGCCCATGGCCACCTTGCGGGCGAACTTTTCGAATTCCTCGCCCGGAAAAAATTTCCAGAGAATTTCACCCTTGATGTCTTCCCCATTGTTCAAGAAATCGATAATGTTGGCACTGGCGTGGAGAATGTCGAAGGAATCGTTGGTCAGAATCAAGCTAAAGTTAGGCGTTGCAAGAAGTGTATCGAACAAGGTACTGGAGCTGACACTCTCGTTCAGGTCTTTTTCGATAAGCCACTTGAAAAGAAGATGCCCTGCAACGGCGGCAATAATCATCATGAAAAGAACCGCCAATGTCACAAGGAGCATGATGGCATTCAAATCTTCACGTAGCTTGGACACCACCTTATTCTGCTGGATAACATGGATGGCATACATGGGGGCCTTGGTCATGGGAGTCACCATGAACACATAGTTCTGGTGGCGGGAATTGGCCCGTTCAAAACGGAAAACTTTTCCGTATGTCAACGAATCGTTGCTAAAACCTTCTAGGGCAAGGTCACGAAGTTCCTGAATCGTATCCAGTTCGATCTTTTTGACATTGGTCTCGTAGGGGAAATAGGTATATACCGTTTCGTTATCGTTTCCCATCAAGATGGTAACGCCGCCCTCTTCCCTTGCAATGCTGGAAATCAGGGAACGAATCTTTTGCAGGTCGATATCTTCGGCAACCACACCGCGAATCTGCCTGTCCTTGTCCCAAAGCGGGGCGGAAATGGACAAAACGTTTTTCTTGAGGGCAGGCTTGATATACGGGCCCGTCAAGGCAATGCCCTTGTTGCGGGAAGCCTCTAGATACCAGGACTTTGTGCGGACTTCGGAAACGGTTTTTTCCAGTTTTTCACCAAGGGCGCTCATGTATTCGCCGTTGGAGAATCCGTAGAAGACATCGGAAATGTCTTCGTCTTCTTGCTGTTGCTTTGCAAGAACGGAGCGCAAGGACGCTTTTCCCGTCTGTTGAACTTTCTTCTGGAACTTGATGAAATCATCCTGTTTTTCTTGAAGGTAGAGTTCACACTGACGGATGTTTTTCTTGAAGCTGTTTTCGGTACTGCTGTAGGCCGAAGAAATCAGGGTGGACTTGATATAGAAAAAGAATATGAGGATAAGGGCCACCGTAGCAATCAGCACGGGAACCATGTAGACCAAAGAGATTCGCCAGTTCAGCTGCCGGCGCTTGTCGTTTAAAGAACTATCGCTCAAATTCCTTCATCCTTGAATTTCTGATACAGTGCGGGAAGCGTGTCGGCAATTCCGGCAAAAGCCTCCACCACATCGGGGTCAAACTGCTTTCCCTTGCCCTTGAGAACTTCTGCAACCGCAACTTC
>Ga0310691_10008177_pt1 | contig 10787 bp, 12 predicted proteins | sample 176DNAGHGlowgp2_FD_203887 | JGI IMG/M metagenome (GOLD analysis project Ga0310691, IMG submission 203887) | Sheep rumen microbial communities from Palmerston North, Manawatu-Wanganui, New Zealand - 1766 DNA GHGlow gp2 (v2) (version 2) | ecosystem: Host-associated > Mammals > Digestive system >... | reverse complement strand
TTGAACCAACTACCTTTTGATTAACATTCAAATGCTCTACCATATGAGCTAAAATACGAAGTAACTTTAACTATGACTATTCAATTTATGCGGAGATGACCGGATTCGAACCGATACGTCAGTAATTCGACTACTGGTAGTTTTCAAGACTACTGCCTTGCTCTGTTAGGCTTACATCTCCAAATTTAATATGCGGAGAGACAGGGACTCGAACCCTGAAGCCGCTCATCACGACCAACGGTTTTCAAGACCGCCCGACTACCAATTATCACACCTCTCCAAAAATATAACCATGTATGGGTAACGAGAATCGAACTCGTATCTCAACCTTGAAAGGGTTGCCACCTGACCTATTAGTAAGATACCCACAAATTATCCACTACAAACAACTACCGCATGCTTCGTGGATGTATGATAATCAACCGAAGTCTTATTAAGCACCGTACGTATGCACTATCAAAGCTTTTGTAGCCCGTAGGGGAGTCGAACCCCTCTTTTGAGAATGAAAATCTCACGAACTAAACCGATATTCGAACGGGCCAAATAATAAATAAACTAGAGAATGATTAAGAAGAGTATAATAAATTTAGTTTCTGAGGGACTCGAACCCACGTTCTTAATTTGGATAAAATTACGCATTAACCACTATGCAAAAAAACCGAAGTAACTCTTTACTTATGACTACTAATTTTATTTATTTGCGTGCCCAGTAGGGATCGAACCTACGATGGGGATTTCTCCACGGCAGATTAACAGTCTGCTGCCTTCAACCACTCGGCCATAGACACATTATTTATTAAGAGAATTTTTAATAAGAGGATTCTTATATTAGGTGAGATTATTTTAATTAGCAGATAACCTTAACTGCGAAACGAAGTATCTCTTATTATGACTACTTAATATTGCGCCTCCTGAGGGTCACGATCCCACGACTTCTTGATTAACAGTCAAGCGTTCTACCAACTGAACTAAAGAGGCATTATAAGCGCTCCGTGAGAATTACGATATCCCGACCTACTGGTTAACAGCCAGTCGCTCTACCTCTGAGCTAACGGAGCATTAATTAATTGTGGGCGGGCTTTTCACCACTTAAATGCGTTTCAACCATTACTGGAGCGTCCTTCTTGTTCTCTTTCGAGTGTTCTAGACGACCACAATTATATAGTCATATTTTGTTGTATCAGCATGTCAAAGAACTCAAATTAATATTATTGGTATTTCTACCGATTTACATTTTATAATATAGTAAATATCTTGAAAAATTCAATTTTTTCTTAAAATTTTTTCAAAAAAATAACTTTTAAATTTATCAAGTCATTTCTATATATTTTTCTAACGTTAAGATTTTGTTATTATCTTGTTGTTATATTTTTAATATAGAAAACTTTTTGATAAATTCAAAAGTTTCAGTAAAAATTTTACAGCAAATTTTGTTAAATAACAAAATCTAATCTTTTTTATTATCCCTATGTTATTTATTCAATCTTAATTCTATACCTATTATATATATTATATATTATATAGTATTAGAGGTTAGATGAGGGATGTTCAGATTCTTCAAAGCCCCAAAAATTACTTTCAAGACACATAACATTATTTGAAATAATACTAATATTATTCCAAACATTATTTTCAATATGTCCATTAAATAATTTCATAAGCTCTAAAATTTTTTGTTATTCAACAATTTTATTTAATTTAAATAATAATAATTTAATTATAGTACAGCGGACAAAAAATATTCAATTTTTTCTCATAAAAAATGGAGAATTTTTTCAAATTCCCCATTTAGTATTATTTATAGAAGTAATAACTGTTTGTAAACTTATCATAGAATACTTCTCCATCATATCTTATTTCTTTATCAAACTTTCCCATATATGTATAATATCCAGGAACATAGTTTACTTTGTCATGTTTGATAAGTTCAATCTTAGATGTATTCAATTGAGTAAAGAAATATGAATTATTAATTGAATCCTTTTTAATGTTATGTGTTAATCCTTTATATCTTACAACATTTCCAGATTCATCTAGATATGTGAAATATGATGACCAACCTTCTTGATATTCAATTTCTGGATGATGTTCTAATGTTATTTCTTTATGAGACACCTCTTGTTGAGTCAATAATCCATATGTTTCTCCAGTTATATAATCATTGATTATCTTTCCAACATATTGTTTCTTATTTCCATTCTCATCTAGATAATAATATTTCTTCATGTTTGTTTAACTATTTTTTTATTCACCAGTTTCTTTATTTGTATCTGTTTCTGGTTGTAGTTTTTCTCCATTAACATTAATAGTTATACCTTCTATTACTTGTAATGGATTTACACATTTTTTATCTCCATTTAAATTATAGAAATATAATAATTGATTATGTTCGCCAGCATTCATTCCTGTAATAGCTTGACCATTATATTTACAATTATTAAAATTAATTGTCCATGTTGCAAGTTTAGAATAATCACCTGTTAATGATACGTCTTGGCTAGCAGGTTGGAAAATCATAAGACCTGCCCATTTCCAATCTGATTTATCATTAGCTGCATCTTCATAATTCCATTCAACATTATCAAATGTAATTGTAACATTTTCAGAGTTCATATAGTTTGCCATACGAAGAACATTAGAATTATTAACATCTAAGTTAAATGTTGAATCTTTAATTATAATATTTGCATTATTTGCCGGTGTATAAACATTGATAATATTATGAGTAAGAGCAGGACAATCAATATTTACGTTTTCTACATTAACATTAGATATTCCATGATAGTTAGAATCATTGAGAACTTGAGATCCTTCAAATAAATTATAGATTGTTGTTTCTTCTCCAACAGTTACATTCTTAATGTTTAATGAATATGATGTGAATGTGATCTTACCATTTGTAGCACCCTTATCACCACTACCTGTAATTCCATCAAATGTAATGTTTTCAAGAGCTTTTACACTTACGGTAGAATTAATCTCAGCATCTTTTATAACAACATTCTTAAAATAAGGTTTATTTGTGCCATATACATTTGCTACTTCAGGTGATTCGATTAAAATATTCTTAGATATAGAATTTTCTAAATCTAAATCATTAATATCTACAATTGAATCATATAAAGCATAAGGATTGTTATATGTAATATTTTCAATTACTTCTTCTGGTAAATTTTCTACATTCTTAAATACATCTTTACCAATTTCAATATCTTTTGGCAAATTGATATAAGATAATGATGTGTTAGCAAATGCTTCATCACCAACAGTCTTTACAGTTTCAGGAACTTTAACAGTTTTCAATGCTGATAAACCACTAAATATCTTTGCAGGAATCTCATCTTTCTTCTTAAGTATAAAATCTACTTTAAGAGTCTTTTTTGAACCAGCTGCATAAACACCATGATTTGCATCAAGAGCTTGAAGATCAATTTCTTGACCATCAACAAGTATTTTATCAAATAATTCTTTAGCTTTATTCATTTTTATATTATTATATATTTAATCATTGTTTTCATTTATGATTTGGGCATCACCTTCATCATTAGTATCAAATTCCGTCTCTATAGTTCCTTCTTCTATATCATTATTAATAAGTTGTACATCTCCACTTTCATCTGATTCAAATTCAGTTTCAATAACACCTTCATCATCCATATTGATTATTTGTACATTACCTTCATCATCTGATTCAAATTCTGTCTCAACTGTACCTGATATCTTAATCCATAATACAACATATGTTATATCACTATCAAGTATAGCATCTACTGGAAGTATAGCAGTCTCACCATTTATAGACCAACCATTGAATTCATATCCTGGTTTTTTTACATCAGGTGCAGAGACTTCAGTACCAGCAGGACCTGTAACTGTCTTAAGTACAGTATCACCATCCTTGAATGTTATAGTGTATTCTTGTGTATCTTCTACATGAAGTGCAACAGATATAGGGAATGATGCTGTTGCTGAAGTATGAGTAGCATCACCTGCATATGTAGCTGTTATTGTTGCATCACCTTCTCCAACAACCTTCAATAAGCCATTTTCAAACTTAGCAACTGTCTCATCAGAAGAAGAATATGTTATTTCAGGATTAGTTAAAGTATTGTCTCCAGAAAGAGTAGGAGCATCAAATTCAATAGTATCTCCAACATTAGCATCTAAAACTGTTACAAGATAATTCTCTGGGTATGACATTTGCATATCAATGACTGTAGGAGCAACTTGTGAAGCTCTGATTGTGAATGAAAGTGTTGTGAATGCATAAGTACCATTATAGTCAGGCTCTGTACAAGCACAAACATTTACACGAGCATTACCTTGTAAGTTGCTATTTGTTGTGAAATGACCAGATTGATCAACTTGTAATATGTTCTCGTTTGTTGAATAGAAATATACTTTACTATTTGTATTCTTTTCTGGCAAAAGTCTATGTGGACGAATTTGACCACTATCACCAGCATTGATTGTACCATAAGAAGTTACAACCATACCTTCATCCATGAATTGGATTTCTGTTGGTTTGATCCTGAATCTCTCCTCAATAACATTATAATGATCATGAACACTAATCCAATTATCAAAATAGTATTCACCATCATCAGTCAAAGCTTCATAGTCAACTTCATCATAACCACCTAATATATTCTTCTCATAGTATTGTACACTACCGTCTTTCACTAATGTTGAATTATCTTCTACTTTTATAAATTTACAATAGTCAGGAATATAACAGTTTGTGCGTTCTGATAATGTTGTGAAGAACCTTGGTGGTGTTGTTGATTCAAATTTCAATTCTTCTAATGCAACACAACCATCAAATACATTAGGACCAACATATTCTACAGAACTTGGTATGTTCATTTGTTTTAAACTACTACAATTCTCAAAAGCATTTCTCTTGATCATTGTTATAGTCTCTGGAATATTGACAACCTTTGTTAATTCTGTACAATCTTTAAATGCATAAGCACAAATCTCATTAGAGTTATCCAATCCAACACGAACATTATGAACACCAGAGGTTGCAAATGTATATGTGAATGGAAGTTTTGTTTGCTCATTTAAAGTAACATTATGGCCATCTATAATAAGTTTATTTATCATAATTTAAATATTATATTAATTTATCTTCATATAGTTCTATTTCTTTGTCATATATATTAACAACCTCTAAAACACCTGTATAACTATTTGTCTCTTCATTATATATTGGTTTATCTAAATAGATCTCATTATCATTATATGTAAAATACTCTGGTTGGTACTCTATATTCTCTTGTGCAGGAATATATGTCAACCCAATCTTAGAAACATAATTTTTCTTAGCAATATATTTTGTTGAAGAAATCTTGTTAATCATATATGAGCTATCTTTAAATACTTTTTCTTTACCTTTATCCATATATGTGAAATATTCAGGAACTTCTTCAACACATGCATGATATGTCAACAAAACCTTTTCCTTTTTATTTTGAACTTGTTTTGTTTGCTTGTTTTTTATAGAATTATTTGTAAATGATAATGTTATTGTTCCCATTTATGATTTTTAGCTAATCTTTTATTAAAAATAAACTATAAATACAAACAAAAAATTATTTTAAATAAAGAATAATAATAAATAATATTAGATATTATGGGCTCAAATTTGTTTATAAAACATATGAAACCTCGTAAGAATGGTTTTTATAAACAGGGTATTGTAGACCCTAAATCATGTCATAAATATGCAGATTCCTGTAAGTCTGATCCAATCATTTATAGAAGTGGATTAGAGTTACAGTTTATACAATATTGTGAGAACAATTCGAATATTGTCAAATGGGCTTCCGAACCAATAAAGATACCTTATTATTCTAGATTAGACCAAAAAGAATGTAATTATTATCCAGATTATATTCTTGAAAACAAAAAAGGAAACAAAGTGATAGTTGAAGTAAAGCCATATAATCAGACAATAAAACCAGATATGACTGATACTGTATGGCTTAAAGAACAATGGGTAAAGAATATTGACAAATGGACAGCTGCAAAGAAATTTGCAGAAGAACATGACATGAAATTTATAATTGTTACAGAAAAATTTTTTACATAATATATGCCTTTTATAATTACTAAATCTGATAATAACAAAGAACAAGAAGAACAAAAACAACAAAGTCCAGAATTAAATAGACTACATAATTTGCATGATATAGACAGGTTCATATATGATGCTGACTCTATAGATGCGTTCAGGATGGATGAAGCTATTCAAGAACATCCATTGTCTCATAGGCCAACAAATATTAGATCTAAATTGGCTTATGCAGATATCCTTAAGGTGTGTAAACCAACAACAAAATACCTACTTCCCGGCCAAATATCGATTTTCGGATACAGCGAGCCGAAGTATAAAGAAGAGCTTGAATATTATGACAAGACACCTATGACAATATTCTTAGGTATATTCAGGACAAAAAATGGTGATATTCGAGAGTTGGGACTCAATATTCACTATTATCCACCAAGAGTACGTCTAAGGATATTGAACTCTACATATGAAGTATTTAAACATCACTTCCAAAAATATTTCAATGACGCTTCAGAAAAACCAGCACCATTTGTGAATTATAATGCTATCAAACATATAATGAAACATAATATCAAGGTTGGCTTTGGTATTAAAGAATATATTCCTGTTTTAAGAGGTAACACTTATGTCCTCCCAACAAGACTTTTGCCTACTGCATTTTTTACTGAGGGTCACTTTAGCAAGGCCACATTAGCACAAATTCAGAAATTTTGGAGACAATTTTAATAGAATTTAACTATTTTAAATTAATATATATAGAGACGAACAATGAAGAAATTTTGTATAGTAATTCCAATTTATAAGGAAAATCTTGATCCTATTGATGAGTTGTCATTAAAAAGGCTTTATAAAGTAATTAAAAACAAGTACGATATATATTTAGTAAGACCAAAGCTATTAGATGGTAAATGCCAGAGTTACTATAAGATATTGAAACGAAAGAATGTTTATGAAGTTGTGTTTGATGACGGTTATTTTAAAGATACTGGTGGTTATTCACAACTATGTATACTATATAATTTCTATGACAAGTTTTCTGGATATGAGTATATGTATATCTATCAGTTAGATTGCTACTTAGTAAAAGATGAATTAGAATATTGGTGTAATAAAGGATATGACTACATTGGTGGTCCTATTATTTCTGAGAATGCTGGATGGATTAACGTGAAAAATCCAAAACAATGGGAGCCACAAGTAGGAAATGGTGGATTTAGTTTACGTAAGATATCAACATTCAAAGAAATAACAAATCCAGAAGGTGAATTCAGGAAAGAATATGATTTGACTGATGAGAAACTCAAAGATGTCAATTGTGAAGACTTGTATTACATGAATTTTGTAAATAAATACTATGATATTGAAAAGCCAAATTGGATAGAAGCTTTGAGTTTCTCATTAGATATGAATGTTGATGTCATATATGATAGGTTTAAGTTTGACAAGCTTCCTATGGGTATTCATGGATGGCCACGTAATATAAGATACTGGCAAAATGTCTTAGAGGAGCTTAAAGGAAATAAAGAAGTCATAGATATTTGTGAGAAACGATATGAGAAATTCTTCAAAGGATATTATGGAGAAAATAATTCAACCGCAAGATTCTGGTATGGATAATAAGATTTGTGTGTTATGTATGTCATGTAATCAAGAGATATTCAAATATCAAGAAATGGTTGCAAGGAATACATGGATAAGACATCTTAAAGAACATGATATTGATGTGTTTATTTATAAGGGATCTGACAAGACTTATATAGACAACGATGTCATATATTGTGATTCTGGAGATGATTTAGATCATACTTTCGAAAAGACAAAAGAGGCATTCTCTCAAATATCAGGTAAATATGACTTCATTGTAAGGACAAACTTGACAACATATATTAATCCAGAATTGCTTATAAGATATTGTGAATGGCTTAAAGAGAATGATTATGACATAGCTTGTGGAGACATATGCAAGAATGATATTGGATGTTTTGTTTTTCGAGGCAACTCTTTTATAATGACTAATGAAGTGATGCAATATATCATAGATAGTGGTTATGATAATAAGAAAATGCTTCATGATGACTTAGCTATTTCAGAGATATTATTTGATACTAAATTCAATGTTTGTGTTTGTTCATTAAGGTATTATAAAGACACTATTCGAAAACAACACCCTAATTACCTTCATGAGATAAACAAGGATAATTTGGAAGGAATTATTTTTATAAGCTATAGGATATATGGTGAAGATAGTAAACCATTATATAGATATTTTGAATTAGGATTAGCTTACCAAATAGATAGCATATATATGACATTAGATAACAATTCTATAAAAAATGACAAACTAATCTATGATTTGAAAAGATCTAGTTTTATTTTTAATTAATTGAAATATATAATATAATTTGAATGAAAAGATTTAGTAATTATGTAAATGAAGGATGTGTTACTGCAGATGTAAATCAAGGTAATGCTTATTCAAATACAGGAGTGACTAATCATTTGACACCAGTAGGAAATATAGTTGCTCAAATACGTAACATATTCTCTCCATTGACAGGTGTTGTTGCATCGGTAGCTGAAGATGGATTCTCTGTCAAGTTGAATTCTTCAAAGTTTGTAAGCCAAGAAGAAGTGAACAAAATATTATATGACACAGCTATCATGAAAGGTACAACATTAGCCGGATATATACAACAACAAGGTCTTACTGTTATGAAGATGATTAATGTAGGACAATATTTTGTTGTATACTTCTGTCCAAATGACATCAAAGGTGCAGGAAAGACTGATGAAGTACCAGCTAATATGCCTTGTAAAGAAATGCAAGAGTTGGATATCGAAGAGACTGAGATGTATTCATTAATCAAAGAATCTGATGACGATGAAGAAATCAAAGATATAACACGAGAAAAGATTTCTGAACTTGTTGCTTCTAAAGACAAGGTTAAAGCCGCTAAGCAACTTGAACTTCTTTTAACTCAAGAATTAGAATTACCACGTGAATATTATTTTGCTGGTGTTAAGTCTAAGGATGGTGATGAGTCAATTGCACTTCGTTGGAAATATACTAAGAATCGTCCACATAACAAGACTTCTGAGAATGTAAGAAGTATACTTAATATCTATGATATGACAGGTGAAGGCATATGGGTACAAGATTTTGATAAAGATTCTATGGTTACTCTACCTGATGAAGTAGACAAGCTTATTCATACTGTTCTTGATTTCTTAGGAGCTGAAGAGACAGATAATCCTGCTGTTTGGTCATTAGAAGATTCAGAACCTGGTAAGAAGAAAGATCAAGAAGATGAAGACAAGAATAAAGAAACTTCTAAAGTAGGTGATAAAGATTTAAAGGACAATAAAGTTTCTGATGACGATGATGAAGATGATTCTAGTCGTGGAGATGATTCAGATAATAATTAACATATATGAAAAATCTAAGTATTTTATTACAAGAAAAACTGAAGATCAATTCTAAATCAAAAATAACCGATGACATATCTGATTGGTGTATAGCTATGCCAAAAGGAGACTTGTTTAAGGTTTTTTCAAAGGAATTTGAGGATTATAAATATGAAATGATTATTGAAGGTGGAATACTCACCGTATATATAATACAATCAAAAGAACTTGAAAAATATATAGATAATCCTGATTTATTCCTTTATAAGATTCCTGATAACTTTGATAATATTGATGATTTTAAAATGGCATTAACAAAAAGAGAATCACCGGAATTTGATTGGGATGAATTAAAAGATTGGCAACCAGAATGAAAAACTTAAGTATTTTATTACAAGAAAAACTGAAGATCAATTCTAAATCAAAAGTTAATAAAGATTTTTCACCAGAAGAATATTGTATTGTAGTTCCATTTTCAAAAACTTATGATGAGTTTTTTGATGATTTTTCTGAATATGAAATAATGTCTGACTCAGGACCTAATATATTCGTAGTTCGTATAGATGATTTAGGAGAATATACAAAGAGATCTGAACGAGAGATAGATTTTATGAAGATTCCTGATAAATATTCATCATTTGAAGAACTTAAAGATGAGTATGAAGATGGAACACTTGATTTAGATGAATTAGAAAAATTAAATTTTTAACAAATTAACTATATTAATAAATAGCAACGACGACAAAGTCTAGAGATAGATAAATGTCGTATTTTAAAATTAGAGGAAATTTTAATACGGCGCAATAAAAGTCGAATGAAAATCAATTTTTGAGGCAAAAAATTGGGTATGATTTTTTGAAGACTAAGTATATACATTGACCAGTTTAGATTCAAGAATTAGTATATACGAAAACTAAAAAAATTAAAGTACAATGATTATGAGTAGAAAAAAGAAATTTAAGAGAGTTTTATTATGCGCATTATTGATTTCACTACCTTTAGTACAATCATTAACTGGTAGAACATTAGATAATGTAAATGATAATGATAATACTAAAGTAGAAATGTGTATAAATGATACAATGAATACAGTGGTATTTGGCCAGACAATAAGTCTTAGGGATAGTATCAAAAACGAATTGATTAATGAAGCTGAACAATATATATTTGGAAAATTTCCAAAGGCACATAAAGATGTTCCATCATTGATTGTAGAAAATGGTTTAGAACATAATGTTGATATATTGTTCATGATGGCACAAACTCAACATGAAACTGGGTTTGGAACTCTTGGAGCAGGTAGAGA
>Ga0310691_10008176_pt1 | contig 10787 bp, 7 predicted proteins | sample 176DNAGHGlowgp2_FD_203887 | JGI IMG/M metagenome (GOLD analysis project Ga0310691, IMG submission 203887) | Sheep rumen microbial communities from Palmerston North, Manawatu-Wanganui, New Zealand - 1766 DNA GHGlow gp2 (v2) (version 2) | ecosystem: Host-associated > Mammals > Digestive system >... | reverse complement strand
TCATCCTCCTTAACGTTGTTGTTGGTTTATTTCTTCCTCTTCGTCTTCTTCATTCTCCGGCTCGTAGTCGTGGCTGTTCAGTTCTACCTCTAACTGGTCGGTACGTCGCTGAATGTCCTGATAGGCATGCGACAGGTCTTCCTGTTTGATGTCTATCTCCTTATCGACGGGTCGCCAGGGGTCGTCTAACGTGTGTCTGAAGAGCCACTGGTAGGTCTTGCTGGTGTAGAAGAAGCGTGCCAGCGCACCGTGCGAGGCACCCTTCAGCCAGTCGTAGCGCAGTCGGCTGGTGACACCTAAGCGTTGCATGCCCTCAACCACCTTTTGCGACTCCTTTACCGACACGGCACGGTCGGCCGTGCCGTGGGCTATCCACAGGGGCAGTTCGCCCAGCTTACGGTAGTCCTTCAGCGTACTGCCGCCGCAGAGGGCAATGGCAGCGGCAATCTTCTCAGGGTAGGTGCCTGCAAAGTCCAGCGTGCCGTAGCCACCCAGGCTCATGCCGAGCACATAGACGCGGCTTTTGTTGTAGGCGTAGTGCTTCTCCATCCACGTCAGTATGTCGTTCAGCTTATGTGGGTTCCACGGTCCGCCCGGGTTTTGCGGTGCCACGATGAGGGCAGGAATGTCGCGCCCCATCTTCACGGCATCAATGGGCCCGTAGCGCAGCACACGGTTCAGGTTGCGCCCGCAAAGGCTGGCACCGTGCAGAAACACGATGAGCGCTGTAGATTCCTGACTGAAGTAGTAGTCTTCGGGCGTATAGACCCAGAAGTCGTAGCCCCCTTTGATGACGCCTTTCTTGGCTGAGAGCAGGTCATACTGTGCCTGCATGGGGGTGGCGCAGGTCAGCAGTATGAGTAGTGATATGATTATTTGCTTCATTATATGTTGGTCGTGTCGGGTTCTGTCTTCTTGGTTTCTTGCGGGCGTACTCCTTCCTCCTTCGTTCTTCCTCCTTCGTCCTTCTTCTTTCCATCTTCCTCCTTCGTCCTTCGTCCCTCGTCCTTTTTCCACTGCTGGTGCAGGAATCGCAGATACGAGCTGTAAGTGTGGCTGGAGTAAGCCTTGAAGATGTTGTTGGCAAAGAGAATGTCCGTAATCTTGTTGTCGGCCACGTAGGCAATGATGTCCTTGGTGAAGTATCGTGAGTCGATGACGTGTATCTCCTCAAACGAGTAGAACAGGAAGGCTGGCAGCATATTGCCGAAGCTGTCTTTCAGGATGATGAGGCGTCGGCCGTTCTTCGTGCCGGTACGCACCTGTGTCAGTTTGTTGTCGCCACCCATCACCGAGCAGTAGGCTCCGCCGTTGCCGTCCTTGAACTTAAAGAAGAACGGTGCCTTGTAGGGCTTGCCCACGCCCGTCACCTTGTAGTCCTTGTTGATGGTGTAGTTGGTGTAGGTTGTCTCGTAGCTGATGCCCTTGGGCACGTAGAACACGAAGTCCTCGGGGGCGTTCTTCACCGAGATGTCCTTCGAGTATCCGTACATGCTGCCCACGTATCCGTGAACCACGCGTCGCTCGTAGTTCGTCAGGTCCTTGAACGGCACTCCGGCCACTTTGGCGAAAGCCTCTGCCGCATAATATCCGCCCAAGGGTGCCCAGTGGTGGTCTGTTCTCAGGTAGATGTCCTCGTCGGCATGCAGTCCTAAGGTGGTGTAGATATCTACGGGTTTCACGCCCGGGTCCAAGTGTGCAAAGACGTTCCGTATGGTGGGCAGCTGTGGCCGCGTGCGTTTCTTTGCCTTGTCGGGACAGTAGAACTCGATGGCAGTTGGTATGACCATGCAATAGACGTTCACCTTGTCGCCGAACACCTCTTTATATTTATTGGCGGCCTGTGCATAGCCCACGCAGCCCTTTTCCGTGCCGCCGTAGGCCATCAGGGCTCGCACCTTGTCGCCTTTTCCCACAATGATGATGCCCGCATTGGCAATCTTGGCGTTCTCGTTGGCGTTGACATGGTTTTCGTATTCGTCAATGGACAGGCTGTCACGTTCCCCGTCGCTCAGGTCGTCCGGTGAGCTTCCTACGTCCTCCTTCGTCCTTCCTCCTTCCTCGCTGGTCGTTTCTCCTTCGTCCTCCGATGCGTGGAACGTGATGTTGTCCTCGTCGGGTGCGATGCCCTCCAGGTCTTTGATGTACATGCTCAGCATCATGAACTTGTCGCGGAAGGGTTCGCTGTCGCTGAACCATGTGGAGATGTCGCTGGTGTAGGAGCCGTCAGCCAGCCTCTCCCACGAGAAGTCGGGGAAGGTGGCCAGCTCGCGTTTCTCCAGTTCCGACACCGTACTTCTTGGGAACAGGTTGAAGACGATGACGAATGCCGCGAATATCAGCGCAACGATGCTTATGTACAAGTAGTGCTTCATGCTGTTTGTGTGCTGTTGCTTGTCTTTTTACTGCTCCAGATAGCGGTGGTAGGCTTTATAGGTGGCCTCGGTGTGAGCATGTCCGGCATTGTTGGCGAACAGGATGTCAGAGATGGCATGCTCGTTGACGTAGCGTGCGATGTTCCGCAGGAAGTAGCGGCAATCGACGACGTGTATCTCCTCGAACGAGTGGAACAGGAAGCTGGGCAGTGCGTTGCCGTAGCTGTCTTTCAGAATCAGCAGTCGTCGCCCGTTCCTGGTCGATGTCTTTACCGTGGTAGTGTTCAGGTCGCCGTGCATGAAGGTCATGTATGCCGCGCTGTTGCCGTCCTCGTATTCGTAGAAGAAGTTTCCGTCGGTCGGTTCACTCTCGCTTACCACCTGTTTGTTTCTCCCTAACTTATATTTGATATAGGACGTGGTGTAGGTCACGTTCTGCGGAACGAACCACACGAAGTCTTCGGGAGCATTCTTGACCGCCACGTCCTTCGAGAAGCGGTACATGGTTCCCACGTAGTTGTGGATGGCATGCCGCTGGTAGGTGGAGAGGTCGGCAAATGGCACGTCGGCAATTTCAGCAAACTGCTGTGCGGCGTAGTAGGCCCCGAGGGCTGCCCAGTGGTGGTCTGTGCGTGCATAGATATCTTCTTCGGCATGTGCCTTCAGCGTCTCGGCCAGGTCGATGGCCTTCACGCCGTTCCTCAGGTGTGAATAGACGTTGTCGATGGCTGCCCACTCGTCCTTGGTCCACTCCTGTGCCTCTTCGGGACAGTAGAGAGCGACGGCCGTAGGAATGACCATGCAATAGACGTTCACCCTGTTGCCGAATGTCTTTTTGTATCGGTTGGCGGCTTCCGCATAGTTAATGCCGCGTTCCTCCAGTCCTCTGAAGGGTTCGACGGCCCTGACGGAGTCTCCCTTGCCGATGATGATGATGCCCGACTTGGTGCGGCGCACATCAGCGGCGTGAATGCTTAACACACACAGTGTCAAAAGTACAAATACAAACTTTATTCTCTTTTTGTTCATGATTCTCTTTTCACTTTAAGTAAGCGTTTTAAAAGATACTTGGTGGGGTCAGTGACTTTCTCCATTTGTACCAAGTTATTATTATTATTAAAACCTTGTATATATAAATGCATTGTTGGTAGCCCCTACCAACAGGGCGGTACTGAGCACAAGAATGACCGCTGACACCACAACCCTCAACAGCAAAGTTGCTGTGGATGCCAGTCCGTGTTTTTTAGGTGTGATGTAGCGGTCAGTAATTTTATCCATCCATTCCCTGAGGGGCATGCAGAACAGCACAGCCACCACCCAGAGCCAGAAGTTGTTGAGCAGGGCGCTCTCCACCACGAAGTCGGCCTCGGTAGCCGTCAAGCCGAAGTAGGCGTGGAAGAACACCAGCATCTGCTGGAAGTCGTCGAAGTAGAAGATGCCCCAGCCTGTTATCACTAACAGCATGCTGTACAGGTGGAGCAGGGGAGCCGGAATATGGTCTTTTACGCGTAGCAGCGTGTATTTCTCTGCCATAACGATGATGCCGAAATAGACTCCCCAGATGATGAAGTTCCAGCTGGCACCATGCCACATGCCCGTCAGGAACCACACCACGAGGATGTTCACGGCCTGGTGCTGGCGGTTGCCGCCCAAGGGAATATAGACGTAGTCGCGGAAGAAGCTGCCCAGCGAGATGTGCCAGCGCCGCCAGAAGTCGGTGATGGAGTCGCAGCAGTAAGGGTGTCGGAAGTTCTCGTTGAAGTGGAACCCTAAGCAGCGGCCCAGTCCGATGGCCATGTCCGAATAGCCCGAGAAGTCAAAATATATCTGCAGCGTGAAGGCCACGATGCCCACCCAGGCACCAGCCATGGAGAGCTCCTGCAGTCCGCTGCCCGTCAGGAACTGGTCGCTCAGCTCCGACAGCTGGTTGGCAATGATTACCTTCTTGCCCAGTCCGATGAGGAAGCGGAACAGTCCGTCAGCCATATCCTTCGCCTCCACCTTGCGGTTGTGAATCTCGCGGGCAATGGTTCCGTAGCGAACGATGGGGCCGGCAATGAGCTGCGGAAACATGGAGATGTAGAGCAGCAGTCCGCCGAACCTGCGCTGCACGGGCGACTCGCGCCGATAGACATCGATGAGGTACGAGATACTTTGGAACGTATAGAAGCTGATGCCTATGGGCAGGGCAATGTTCGGCACGGGCACCGCCAGTCCCACGTCGCACAGGCACTGAGCCAGGAAACCTAAGTATTTGAACGAAGCCAGAATCAGAATATTCACCGTCAGGCCACCCACTAACGCTGCCTTGCGGTGCCGTCGCGTCCGGTCAATGACCAGGCCCGCCACGTAGTTCATCAGCACGCAGAACAGCAGCAGGAACACATAGACCGGTTCGCCCCAAGCATAGAAAATCAGCGAGAAAACCACAATCGCCCAGTTTCGTGCCGTAAAAGTCTTTTCCTCGCCTTGCTCCCTGCCCTTCGTGCCCCGTATGCGGTCTATTCCTGTTGCCAACAAATAGCACAACAGGAATGCCGGTAGAAACACAAACAGAAAATACAAGTCAGAAAAAACCATTCTTTAATTCTTCAATTCATTAATTCTCCTTCCTATCAGCTGCCCAATGCAGCGTGCGCCGGCCTCGTTCGTGTGAACCCCGTCGGTGGTGTACGTCAGCTTTCTGAGCTCCTGCTTCCGCTTGATGCAACCCTCGCGGTCCAGTCGGATGACTGCTGTCCCCAACGCCTTGCCGCACCGTTCTATCGTGTCGCCCGCCCGGTGAATATTGCTGAGGCTTGTCTTCGTGGTCTGCATCGGGGTCACCAACACCAGTCTGCAGTCGGGAAACAGTTCCCGGAGCATCGTGCAGTCGTGCCTCACGGCCCCCGCAAGCGTCAGGCAACCATCCTGTTTCTCGTCCATACCCCTGCCAAACCACGCGTCGTTGGTCCCCGCCATCATGATGATGAGGTCGGGCCGTGGCTGTTCGCCAGCCTCGTAAGCTCTCTTCAGTCGGTTCACCTGGTTGAAGATGACGTTGTTGTCGCTGAGCACCTCGCTATATTCCTCCATGTCGCAGACCGTCTTCTCCGTGTGAGTCCAGGTAGCCCCGCTGCGGGCATAGCTGCGGCACGTTGCAGGGTTCGCCGTCAGCCGGAACCAGTAGTTCCAGCCACGTGGCTGCGAGCAGTCGTCGCCGCCTATCCACGTGTTGCTGTCACCCAGAATCACCACATGCCCCACACCGCCGGCACAAGCAGTCCCGGCGAGTATCAGCAGCGTGAAGATGATGGCTCCTATGCGTTTCACTTTCAGCAACATTTCGAAAAACGCCGCAAAGGTACGGAAAAATTCAGAAATTCAAAAATTTACAAATTATAATTTTGTTTTTTTTAAACCCCTTAGCGTATGTCAAACCTGTAGATGTTACGGCCCCGGCAACCCACCACGGCAGAGTTGCCCACCACCACCGGCGACGACTCGAAGTTAAAGCCCACCGTCTTCCGGCAGACCACCTCGCCCGTCCTGCCCCTGATGAGTCGCAGCACGCCCGAGGCATCGCCCGTCAGTACGAAGAGCTCGCCACGCTCGTTTAGAAACGGCACCGGCGACGACCAGGCAAACTGTCCGTAGGGCACCGTGTATAGTACCCGTCCGTCCTTGGTGCTCAGGGCAGTCAGCTCGCCCACCGTCTTCGAGGCCCCGTTGCGGCACACCTGGGCAAACAGCATGTCACTACAGTCGCCACGCCCTATGAGCGGACTGGCGTACATGCCGCCGTCCAGCGTCTTGCCCGGCAGGTTCAGTCGCTGGCAGCTTATCTGCCGCTCCCATACGCGCTGGCCGTTCAGGGCGTTCAGCTTGATGAAGTGGCTCATGCCCTTGTCGCCCTGCTTATCTACCTCGCAGGCCGTGTAGAGGTACGGTGTGCCCCCCTCCTCGCGGCACACCATCGTGCCGTCCGAGTCGTCGTGGTTGTCGTAGTGCCACACGGGGCGCATGGTGTTCAGGTTCACGCACATCACGTTGCCCCGGTTGTCAGAGAAGAACCCATAGTTGCGATACACGCACAGGCTCGACTCAATGCCCGGAGCGGCCCCCTTCACGCGGTAGCGCATCACGCTGACGCGCTTCAGCGTGCCCTGCTGCCGCTCATATTTGTAGAGGCTGCCGTTCTCGCCCGGCCAGAAGAGGTAGCCCCCCGCCACAATGGGCGACGAGTCAAAGGCGTTCCAGCCGCGCCATGCCTTCGGGTCGGGTCCGTAGAAGAAAGTCCGTTCGTGCTTCAGCAGGTCAAACACCTGACAGCCGAAGGGTCCCGGCTTTCGCGGCACGCCCTGTCCCACGTAGAGGTTCATCAGCTCCGGGTCCATCGACACCGTTCCTTTCACCACGTTGCCTAAGTCAAGCGGCCGTCGCGATGCCTTGCCCGTCTGGAAATTGATGAAGTAACCCTTTCCGCAGAGCGAGCCCACGATGACTTCCTCCTGTCCGAAGTCCTGCGTCAGTCCCGGCGACGCCTGTCTGAAGGCCGCCATCTGCTTGTCGGTCCATTTCATGTAGAGCGGTTGTCCCGTCCATCCCGAGCCGCCGCCCCACGTGCCGAACCTTGTGTGCGTCGTGTCGTAGTCGGTGGTAAACACCCATGCCGTCTCAATGCTCGTGGGCGTTCCCTTCACCGTGCCGCCGAAGTCAGCATTGCGCATCAGGTTCTTGCGGAAGGCCATCACGTTCGCGCTGCCCTGGTATCGGTCGTCAAGGTCCTTGAGCGGGTGGGGCATCGAGTCGGCGTTCTCCACCACAAACTGCACCGCCTCCACGCTGGCGTAGCACGTGTCGGGCAGCATGGCGGGAGCTGCCAGCGTGCTGTCCGCGTCGCCGTCGGCCGGTGTCTGGTTCGTCGCCGTCCTGCCACATGCCGTGAGCAGCATTGCTAAGGCGAGCCATGCGTAGGGTCTTTGTTTTTTCATGCCTTTGTTCTTTTGTTGTTCCGTTGTTCCGTAATCAGCAGGCAAAGATAATAAAACTCTGAAAAACAGCCAAATATACAACCCATTTTTTACTCTCTGCGAGACAGTTAAAGTTGGCAAATTACATTATTAACATATTTATACACTTCGTTTCATAGCAAAATGAAATTTGTAATTTGATATTTGATATTTTCGCATATACAACAGCAGGCTGACCATTGCGGCCAGCCTGCTTCTATTTCGTCTTTGTAAGATTTGAGGGAACATTTTGGGAACAACAAAACACTCTCAATCGATAATGCAGCTGAAATTCAGTGAGTTTTAGCATGAGTTGTCAATCTTGATAAGATGAATAAATTAAATCTCAAGTATTTATGTACAAATTTGCACATATGTTAACCTACAGCTTTAAGCATATAAGATGATGATGTTCTTTTAATTAATCATTCGAGTCTTTTATAAAATTCAGAAGCAAGAAAGTAATCCTTGCCAAAAGTCATGCTATCAACTTGGTATCCTACCTTTTGACAAATACGTCTTATTACATCTTCTGCCGTATTTCTTCCAGGGTGGAACAATTGCCATTTTTCAATTTTTACACTATATACTTTTGAAATGGTTTCAATTAAATCATTCCAATCCACATCTGTTTCTTGTAGTATAGGTTTATTTCCCTTAACGAACAAGGAAACAATGTATGAAATTTGATATGTTTGTATAAATCTTTTTAGATTATAACGCAAATCACTCAACCATACGCTAGATGTTGAACCGAAATCTTCTATATATAGCTTATATTCTTCAGTTGTACAGTCTATTTCATAAGAATCTTTTACAAGCGAAACAAATTTGTCCCAGTTAATGTTTGCACACTCTTCCTTCTCGTCATCGAAATCAGGATAGCGCACTCGTTTGTAGACATAGCTTTCACAAGCATAAATTATCTGGTCAACGCTTAATTCCTTTTTAGTAATTGATGGCCGCTTTGTTTGTGATCTTTCTTTCCCAACAACCCCTAAAGATGATGCGTCACCTTTGGCAATAGTTTCAGGTTTAATAGTACTTAACAAACGAGCTGATTCTGATGTGATATTTCCGTCTTTATCCAAAATGGGGGTGTCAAGAACAGTTTTAATAGCTTTTGCAAGACTTGCAGCGGCAGCAGTTGCCTGCTTTTGCTCTTGGCTGAATAATCTATAGTCTGTACCATGCTCTGCTATTGCTTCATCTATTTTCCCAATCAGTGGTTTGAAATAGCGATCCAATTTTTTGAGCAAATCTACAAACATATTGCATTTCTTTGAGATTGCGTAACACAAGTCAGATGCAGCTCCCAATTCTTCTGATATTTTGCGAGCTTTTGCCAAATTAGAGTAGGCTTCATCCTTGGCAGCACTTGCCTTTGCTCCAACAATAAATCCCATAATAGCAAGAGCAGGACCTGCAACTAAACCGCCAAGTACCATTGTTCCGCCTGCAACACCTAAACCTCCAGCGGCAAGTGAGCCACCACCAAAGAATGCTAATGTGGCATTTGTTGCAGCAGCACCACTCAAAGATGCTATTGCTGTACCTGTAGATGCAGCAGCAAATGTTCCTGCTGCACTATAAGCTCCAAAAGCTGTTATGGCTCCTCCCATGGCACCAGAAGCAATACCTCCAACTATACTTGAAGCAAAGTTTCCTAATTCCTTTAACTCTTCAAACTCTTTGCTATCAATACATAATCTACCCATTTCATCCAAACCTGCTGAATTCTGGAAATTGACATTTTTAAGTTTGCCAAATGAACGGATAAAGTGATTAACACTAGAATCTAGTATGATAACCTTTGTTTTTCCAAGGTTTTTCAAATCATTACCACACTTTTTCCTCGCTGTTTCAAGACTGTGTTTGGCATAATTGACAATGTCATTTGCTTTTTCGTTTGTCTTTTTCGCATCATGAGTATCAACAGCTGCTTTTACGGACTTTCCTACACCGACAAGTCCAGTTGCTGCAGCCACAGCAATAAATAATAATGGAAGTGGCATATATTATTTTTAATTAAAGGTTAAAATCTTCTTCTGAATCCATAAAATCGTTAAATTCATTCATGTCGGAGAATTGAATCAAACCACCCAGTGCAACCGTAATCTGGTTAGCACCTCCAATAAATTTGTCAATATCGTCCGTTAGGAAAGCATTGTCCATCTGCGCAAACGCATTATTGAACACCATCCTATGATGGTTCAAATACTTCTGTGCAATGGCATTCATCTCTGCTCTATATTGTCTGATCAAGTCAATTGACTCTGCACATTCTCGTTCTATACGCACTCTTTCTTCATGAGCTAATTGAGCTTCCTTCAGTGATGTTGTTAGTGTGTTATAGAATGTTGAACTTAAAGCATAACCTATCATTGAACCTGCCATAGCTCCAACAACAGGTATTGGAATTAGTGCTTGACCAGCAACAGCAAACATTGCTGCACCAATATTGCTTGTTCCCTTTTCACCTATTTCCGCTAGGCAATCAGCTCCTGAGATTTCGCCTTTTGCATAACGCATCAAAGACTTGGAAACATCAATTGTTGATGTTACAATCATGGCTGGGGCATTGCTCTTTGATAATGTCCTAAGTGTTGAATTACCTGCATTCTGCATTGCTCCCTTAATTGCGGAACCTGCAAAGGCTGTTGCATATGCGGTAACAGCACCTGTTCCTGTATCTTTAGCAAAATCAATTGCAGCGGTTTTTGCATCCTTCTCACCTTTGGAAACCGCCACAACATTTTTAATCATTGATATACCACCGCCAACTAATGCACCAATTTTTGCTTGTTCTACACCTGCACGATGTGAAATTTTAGCAACGTCTTTGGCTGTTGATAGTTTAGGGTGAAGACGGGCAAAAATTGCTTCTTCATTTGTTATTCCACTATCTTTGACACTATCCTTGATTTTCTGTACCTTTTCAATCTTTTTGCTGATAGAGTCTGCAAGTTCATTATTGCCATTCTCTTTCGCTCTTGCAAGCTGCTTTTCTAATGATTGAATTCGGGCATTTGCTTCGTTGATGATTCCTTCATAATAATCACTTGGCACAGTGATTGTTGCATCAGCATCTAGATACTTTTGGAATTTTTCACTTTCCAGTTTGGTTAAGCAAGCCTTAGGGTTACTACCCACAAATTTCATTTGCTCACCAGTACCAGGTATTTCGATACCTTCTCCATCTAATAATACATGATCATATAGGGGGTCATTGACTCTCCCTAAATCGTCAGTACGAGAATATCTCGTTTTTTCGCCTTTAATTATCTTCTCAGCATTTTGTCTTGCAGTATATTTATCTTCAGCTGCATAACCTGCTTGCTGTTTAATATTCTGTTCTCTATATTCAGGGTTAACTTTACTCTCAGAAGTTTTTTTCAGACCACGTTTGAGTGTTTTCCCA
>Ga0310691_10008173_pt1 | contig 10791 bp, 6 predicted proteins | sample 176DNAGHGlowgp2_FD_203887 | JGI IMG/M metagenome (GOLD analysis project Ga0310691, IMG submission 203887) | Sheep rumen microbial communities from Palmerston North, Manawatu-Wanganui, New Zealand - 1766 DNA GHGlow gp2 (v2) (version 2) | ecosystem: Host-associated > Mammals > Digestive system >... | reverse complement strand
CCGATCGCGGCGAGGCGGCCGAGCGCCTCCGGCGTGGCGGGGGCGTCCGGCCAGCCGAACCACGGATGCCGCGCGCTGCGGAACGTCCCCCACGGCTCGAGGATCGCGCAGTTGAACTTGAGCAGCGCCGCGAGGCGGATCGCGCGCTCGATCCACGCGGGGGGCGTCTCGGGGAACCAGCACAGGTGCACCGCGCGCAGCGCGAGGCGCGGCGCGTCGGAGATCCGGAGCGAAGGCAGGAGGCGCCCATTTGTCCGCATCGTCCCGCGCCGGGCGATCGCGAGCTGCCGCAGCGAACAGGCCGCCCAGCGCGCGCCCGCGAGGGTGTGCGCCGCGATGCGGACGCCGCCCTCGCCGGCCTCCGCCGCGTAGGCCTCGTCGCCGGGCGGGAGGGCGAGCGGCGCCGGACGCCGCGCCGCGCGGGGTGGCGCGCCCTCCCCGGCGTCCGCGACGACGCGCGGCGCCTGCGCGCCGAACCAGTCGGCGAAATGCCGCTCGAGCCACGGCACCGCCGCCGGGTCGGGGCAGTCGAGGAGGACCGCCGTCCCCGCGTCGAACGGGACGGGGCGGTCCATGTCGCTCTCGAAGACGGCGGGAGCCGGGATCGGCGCGAGCTCGACGGCGGACGCGGGCGGGCGCGGGCAGGCCGCCATGACGGCGCGGTCGTTCGCGCGGTGCGCGCGGGCGATCATGGTTCCGCCTCCTTCCCGACGATTTGCCCGTCCTGCGCGGCAGGCTTGCCCGTTTCCGGGGACGGGTCGAGGCGCTCCGGCAGCGGTGCGGCCCTTTCCGCAAGTCGGTCGAGACGCGTCCGCGCCTCCGCGCGGACGCTTTCGCAGAAGTCTTCGTTCTCCGCGAACCATTCGAGAAGCGCCTCGGCCGACGGGATGCCGTCCTCCGCCCGGCGGCGGCCAGGGTCTTTCCCCTCCATGACACCGGCGTCGAGCCAGACGGAACAGGCGGCAAGAAACATGCCGAGTTGGATGGACTCCGGAAACGGGCCGTCGGAAGATTGAAGGGCGGAAAGGAACGCCGCCCTCGCCATGCGATTCCGAAGCCGCCCCGCGGCCACTTCTTCGTCGGAATGAAGACGTGTCCACTGCCTCCGGTTCCGGACAATCGCCCCGGGTTGATCGTCGGCTTTTCCGAACCCGAAAGGCGATTCCGGTCCTTGTTTCAAAAAGCCGACATAGAGCGAGCGAACGAACCCGGGACGGTATTCTTCGGGAAGCCGGACCAGCGTTTCGTGGTACTTCTCCCCGTCCGTTTCGAGCTTGACCGGAATGTCCGCCAGTTCGTCGCGCAACGAGGCAAACAGGTTCGTGACCGAGACATCTGCATCCGGTTCGAGAGTCCAGGGCGTCGCGGGAAGCCTGCCGACGGCAGGCTTGGCGGGCGCGAGAATCGGTGCAATGCAGATCGTCAGGGCACAGACCTCGCAAGCGATCGAAACGACGCCCGACAAGAAGTATCTTTTGTATTGTTTCATTCCGATTTTCTCCGCTGTGAGGTCGTTGCGCAATGCGCTTCGCCGAAGAAAGAATGGGGTCCCTCCGTATTGACGAGCCAAACGTCACCCGAACCGCATCCGATGGACTGGAACAGAGTCTCCAGATGGTTTACGAACGATTCGGCCAGAGGATTCGGCACAAGGATTCGACAAGTTCTGTCTTCTTTGCAGAGAACTACCATGTTGATTGGATTGGGAAGGCTCTTGTCCGCTTCCGAAAAACCGGTCTCTGGGACACCGGCAAGCGGGTACAAGACGGGGAGCGGAATGACATCGTCCGATGCGATGGAAAGGGATTCCAGAACACGCCGACGTCGTTGGCCAGCAGCTCCTTGAATCCGTTTCGCTCCATCGACCACACAACGGGATTGCCGTTCGTTTCGATTCCGCCCCATCCCAATTCGGCAACGTCCTGGGGAAAGGGTGTGTGCGGCGTTTCGACGGCTGGAAGGAAAACAGAGACGGCATTCGTCACATCCAGCGCGAACGCCTCCCAATCCGGGGTGCCAAGATTGGCATAGAACAGCTTCTCCGCCACGTCGCAGTTGGACAGGACGAGGAAGGGGGCGACTCGGATGCGGATCGCGTCCCGGCCGATGACGGCGCCGTCGAGCGAAACCTCCGTCGCCAGGCTCGCGCTCGCGCCGTGGACGCGCCCCTCGACCCAGAACGTGGCGGGGTCGTCGCCCAGCCACGGGCAGGCCGCGCCCGTCAGGTCGAGAAGGTCCGCGCCTCCGTCGCCGAGCGGAAGCGCCCCGACCTCGTTCGTCGCGAAGACACGGAACTTTTCCTCGGGCGCCCGTTCCGGGAAGGCGAGGAGCGCTCTTCTCACGTCTTCGCTCCTTTCGCCGCGAAAATCCCTGGCGGCAGTCCTCTGCTCGTTCGGTGTCATGGCGCGAATTCTATCAGAACGCGCCGCAGGGGACAAGGAGCGGCGGTTCCTTTGAAGGCCGCGATTCGGCGGCGCGGGAACGGGGGAGGGACGATCGGTCGGCGGCTATTTCACGAGGAACATCGTCCCGGCGGCGTTGGCTTCGTAGCAGCCGATGTCGACGTGCGAGGCGACCTTGCGGGGCTGGACGCCCGAGAGGTCGAACGCGGCCATCGGCGCGTAGTCCGCGCCCTTGTCGTAGAGCGGGCCGCCGGCCTTGGGGCGGTACTTGACCGCGTAGGGGACGTTCTCCGCGTAGTGCGGGAAGAACGCCGCCGCCGTGCCCGTCACCGTTCCGGCGGGCAGGCCCGTCGCGTCGCCGTCGAACGCGCCGTTCAGGAAGTTTGCGACGGAACCCGTCGGCGGACACGGCTGGCCGTCCACCTTGTTCGTCACGCCGGCGATCACGACGTTCTGCATGGTCGCGCCGGAGGCGATCCGGAGCGCGGACCAAGCGCTGCAACCCTCGTTGGTCGACGAAAGACCGGAGTTCACGATCGAGCAGTTGCGCAGGATGGCGGAGCCCTCGACGCCGACAAGCGTGACGGCAACATACTGCGAATTGTCGTCAAACAGGCAGTTCTCGGCGCGGGCGTTTCCGCCGAGATGGAGAACGCCCTCGGTCACGCCGTTCCACCACACGGAGGCCGAATTCGTATTGTTCTTCCGGAAGACCGTGTGCGTGACGACGCCGGCATCAAGCCAGGCGCCGCCGGCCTTTCCGTTGTCGCGCGTGTAACCGGCCTCGACGACGCAGTTCGAGACCATGCCGCCGGAGGAGCCGATGTTGAAATCGCCGCCGTGGCCGTAGTCCTGGCCGGCCTGCATGGTCAGATTCGCGACCACCGCTCCGGCATGGTCGATCCGGAAGATGCGCTGGTCCTGGTTGTAATAGCCGGCTCCGACCGTGTTCGACACAAGAACGCGCGAGGGGTCCGGATCGTCGCCGAGGACGGCGATCGCGTTGGTGACGACGATCGGCTTCGAAATCGGGTAGAGTCCCGGCGCGACGTGGACGGTGCAGGGAAGCGCCTGCGAAATCGAGGCGAGCGAATCGACCGCGGCGGCAATGGTCTTTTTCGGCAACTCGGGCGTGCCGCCGTGGTTCGCGTCGTCGCCGGTCGTGGCGACGTAGCGGACGGCGGGGTCGTAGGCCGCGTTTACGATCGTGATCGATCCGGACGAGGGCGTTCCGACGAACGCGCCCGAAACGGAGAGCGCGAGGGTCGCGTCCGCGTCGACGTCGGTCGTGTAGACGGGCGTCACCGCCACGTCGACGGACGCCTCGCCGGCGGGGATCGTGAGCGTCGCGACGGTCGGCGCGACGACGGCGGCGAGGCCGGGGCCGGAAAACGCGACGTCGAACGAGATCGCCGGGAGGCCCGTCGGATCGGCGTCCGCGCGCGCGATGCGGAACGTGCCGGGCGAGAGCGACGCCTCGTCGGCGTCCGCCACGCCCGTCACGACGAGCGCGCCGGCGTGGAAGGGCGTGGCGGCCGTGCGCGAGACGACGGTCCCGCCCGCCGCCTGCGCCTGGACGGTCGCGACGTAGGTGCCGGCCGGGACGCCCGAGACAATCGCCGAATAGGTCGCGGGAAGCGCAGTGTCGGAGGTCGTCATCGGGAACGACGTTTCGCCGACGACGCAGGCCACGGACCCCGCCACGGGCTCGTTCTCGGAGATCTCGGCCGCGACGAGGAACGAGCCGTCCTGCCGGCGCTCGACGACGGGGGCGGAGATGCGCGGGTCGCCCATGTCGACGGACACGACGGCGCCGAACGCGACGGCGTTCGCCATCGCGTGGTATTCGGCGGCGAGGTAGTCGGCGGACGGGACGCCGTCGGCGAGGCGGACCTCGTCGATCCAGCCGGCCCAGGCGCAGTCGCCCGTTCCGTCGCCGTAGCCGCCCGTCAGGTTGCCGAAGCAGAGCGGGGCGTTGTTGTCCGCCACGGCGATGATCGTCGACGTCCCGACCAGGGCGCCGTCCTGGTAGATGCGGCAAGCCGTGCCGTCGTAGACGAACACGATGTGGCTCCAGACGTTCCGAAGCGTGGTCCTGAAGTTGAGCTTGGTGGTGGCGCTGCCGGAACCGAACGCCGTGACGTTGTTGGCCGATCCGTTGTTGGCGATCTCGATCGCGAAGGAGCCGTTGGGCGAGCCGTCGTTGTTTGCTTTCTTCCGCTTGCCGAAGATCTTGTCCCAGTAGTAGTCGAAGTCCTTGTGCTTGAACCAGCCGGAGATCGCGAACGTGTCGCCGAGGTCGAGCGGCGAGCCCGCGCCGGAATCGGGGACGAACACGCCGCCGAGCGCGTAGCCTTCGCCCTGCTTCGAGGTGGAGGGACAGATCATGACCGACTTGCCGAGCACGCCCTCCTCGTCCGCGACGGACGCCTCCGCCTTTTCGCCGTCGATTCCTGTCGCCGCGGTGGAGTTCGGGTAGGAGCCGTAGGCGCTCGCGGAGTTGGTGTCGCCCAGGTGCCAGACGCCGGCGTAGCCGCCCCAGACCTGCGTCGCGGCAGGACGGGCGTTGGCGAACGTGGCGCCATAGCGCGCCTCGATGGTGGCGCCCTCCGCGTAGGAGGGAACCTTCACCCACACGACCGAAACACCGTTCGTGTCCCAGGTGTCGAGCTCCCACGGCAGCAGGTTGCCGCTTTCGTCGACGAACTCGAAGCCCGACTCCGTGACGTCGGCGTAGCGGAAGCCGTCGATGCCGTCCTCGGAGAGGCGGAGCGGAACCGGAACGCCGGCGGCGGCCGTCCCGGCGTAGGAGATCGTCGCCGTAAAGTGCTTGTAGGAGGCGGTTGGCTCCTTCGCGAACGTGACGTCGAAGCTCGAGCGGCCGCTCTTCGTCGCGTAGGGGGCGCCGTCCAGGGCGGTGGTCGCCTGCGCGTACCAGACGTAGGTTCCGATGTCCAGCCCGGTCGCCGTCCCGGAGAGCGTCCCGTCGGCGGAGAGCGACCCGAGCGGGAGTTCCGTCAGGGTCGAGAGATCGGGGCCGTAGAAGACGGAGACGGCCGCCGCGGCGGAGAGGTTCGCGAGCGAAACGGAGAACGTCGCGTCGGAACGGGAGACCGCGACGGAGGCCGCGCCGATGCACGGGGCGTCGGGATTGGTCAGCTCGGCCGCGCCGAGCGCCGCGAAGGCGGCGGGGTCGGCGACCGTGTCGTGCTCCGCCCGGATCCAGTCGCCCGAGGCGAATCCGTTGAAGACGCGCAGCTCGTCCATGTCGCCGCGGAAGCAATCGTCGGTCGAATTGTTCCCGAGGGATCCGAAGGTCCAATACGCGAGGGTCGAGTCGGAATTCACGAGGTTGTTCGGGCTGTCCGACTCGTTGTCCTGGATGCCGTTGAGGTAGGAGACGAGCCGGGCGCCGGGCCGATCGTAGGAAAAGGCGACGTGGCCCCAGGCCCCCGCGGCGAAGCCGGCGCTCGCCAGGTTGGTCCCCGTCGTCCAGGTGTGGCCGCCCTTGTAGGAGACGGAAAGGCGCTTTCCTTCCTCGGCCAGGATCGCGAAGCCCTCGCCGTTGTTGCTCCACGTCTTGCGGTTGCCCATGAGGATGTGGGTGCCGTTGTTCTTGCCGCCGTTTCCGTCGCGCTTGAACCAGCCGGAGACGGAGAAGCGGCCGCCGTCCGAAAGCTTCGGCGTCGGCTCGTCGACGTTGACGCCCACGGCGTTGTAGGCGGCCTTGCGGATTCCGCCGCCGGCCTGTCCGGCGACCGGGTTCGCCGCGACGGACGCCGAGCCGGCGGCGACCGCGAGGCCGTTGCCGACGGCGTTCGCCAGCGCGTCGCCGCCGTGGATCACGACCGCGTAGCGCGTCCAGACGTCGGTCGGGTCGACGGCGGGCAACGTGGCGGGGTTCGCCCCGTAGAGCAGGTCGAACGCCGTCGCCGTTCCCGCAAGGGCCGGAACCTTGACCCAGACGTAGGACGTGCCGTTCGGATCCCACGACTCGACCTCGTGCGAGAGCATCGTGCCGTCCGCGGCCGCGAAGCGCAGATCCGAGCCGTCCGCCGCGCAGTCGCCGTAGTCGAAGCCGTCGGGCTCGCCCGCCGCGAGCCGCACGAGGACCGGGAAGTCCGCGAGCGTCTCCGTCCCCGCGTAGCCGGAAACCGTAACCGGGATGCGCTTCGTGAAGCTTCGCGCGGCGACCACGTCGCGCGTCCGGAACGAGGCCACGGGCGTTTCCGCCCAGTTGACGCCGTTGCTCGCGACGATCTTCCACCAGTAGGTCGTGGCGGGGTCGAGGCCGGCGAGGGACGCCGTGTAGTCGCCGGCGGAAAGCGCCGTGCCAAGGGCGTTCGTCGTCGGCGTCGAAAGCGCGGCGTCGGTCCCGTAGACGAGTCCCGCGTCGGCGCTCCGGCCCTCGGCGACACCGAGATTCCACGATGTCGAGAAGGAGTCCTTCCAGACGGTGTCGTCCCCGGTCGCGGCGACGTCGATGAAGTCCGGATCGGTGAGCAACCCGACATCCCGGCCAATCGCCTTGATCTGCGCGGGCGTCAGCGCCGCGTCGTGGATGCGCAGGTCGTCGATGAGGCCGCCGTACTGCACCTCGTCGGACTGATTGGAGGTAAGACGTTCGCCGAACTGCATCCGGCTGGCGCAGCCTGATGCGCTGCACAAGGAGAACTCGGTTGTGTTGGTGACCAAATTGCCGTCCACGTAAAGGCTCGTGCCAGACTGTTCCGCGACAACGGAGACGAGGTGAAAGACCGTGTCGCCATCCGCGAAGGTCGCATTCAGGAACTTTGTCGAGGCAGCTTTCTGGGGGCCCAGTCCGATGACGAGCGAACCCGCCTCCGCGCCGCGGCGAATCACCAGGTCTTTTCCCGCCGTTTCGCAACGGACATTCAGCGTGACGCCGTTCGCCCTCGCACCGAGCGTCATCACCGCAGAGACGGTGAATGCGTTCCCGGCCGTCGAGTATTTGCCGCCGGCCGCCGAATATGGCGAGAAACCGTCGGTGTTGAGCGCCCAGCCGTTCGTCACGCCGGCCGCATACGAGGCCGTTCCCTTGTTGGAGAACGAGATGGAGGCCGAGCCCTTGTTCGCCGTAGCGAGACCCGAGGCGCTGGGCTTGGTCTCGAAGTCCCACCAGATCGTGGGCACGAGGCCGGTGGCGTCCGCGTCCGCCGCGCGGACGGGCACCGCGGCAAGCGCGGCGAGGGCGAAGAGCGAGAGAATGGTGCGCTTCATACGAATCTCCATGTATCAACCGAGTGATTTCCGAATTCTGAAAACCGGTACCCCTACCCCGGGGATTCCCTTCGAAACGGAATGTAGCAAAACGCGCGTGCGCGTGTCAAGCCCCCACCCCGGCTCGCAGCCAGCGACGACAAGGTGATGGACACCGGTGCGGGCGGACGACTACGATGCGGGCGGACGACGACGGTGCGGGCGGACGACGACAATGCGGGCGGACGACGACAATGCGGGCGGACGACGACGATGCGGGCGGACGACGACGGTGCGGGCGGACGACGATGGTGCGGGCGGACGACGACGGTGCGGGGGGGACGACGATGATGCGGGGGGACAACGCAATCGCCCCTACCCCACCGCGCATCCCCGCCCCTCGATTTCCGACAAAATCCACGATTTTACCGAATTCTCATCGTCTCTATTTTTGAAACTTTCAAGATTTCTTGCATTTGAATGTATCATTTGATAGGATACCTTCGTTCTTTTCCTTTCCGATCGCCGTTCCGAAATCGGGCTCGACGCCTCCATTCCCCCCCATTCGTTCACTCCCCCCGCTTCCTCCCTTCCCATTCGTTCGCTCCTCCCGCTTCCTCCCGTCCCATTCGTTCGCTCCTCCCGCTTTCTCCCTTCCCATGTACGGCACCACCCCTTCCCGCGGCCACGGCCGCCGCACTCCCTCCTACCACTGGCAGGAGCGATACCGCACCACCCCCTATCCCGGCCGTCCCCGCCGCCATCACCGGCGCGAGGACGCCCGCGCCTTCCACGACGCCCCGCCCGCCGGGTACGACCCCACCCCCGTCATCGGCACCTACTCCCCCTTCGACGCCCGCTTCGAGCGGGATCTCGCGCCGGCCTTCCTCCTGCTCGCCATCCCGTTCCTGCTCGGCGTCTCCGTCCTTTCCCTCGCCGTCTACGGTCTGGCCATGCTCTATCGGCGCGCCCGCCGCAACGCCGTTGCGCAGGACCTGCGCACGCGCCGCGCGCTCCGCTCCCGTCGCAGCGTCTCGCGACACCCGCCGCCCATGCCCGAGGCCCTGCTCGAAGCCTGGGAGCGCTCCCGAACCTCTCTCGAGGGCAAGCTCCTGCTCGGCGCGCTGCTGCAGGACCTCGAGCCGGCGGTGGACAACGCCTACATCCGCGACGCCGACGGGGAGATCGTCGGGCGCAACCCCGGGCTGCGCGGGTGGCTCCACGAGAACTGCCCCGAACTCTCGCCGCGCTACAAGACGCTCATGCGCTACAAGGCGCTGGCGGACAAGTTTCTCCGCGTATGTGGGCTCACGGAGCCCTGGACCGCGGAGGATCTGGTCCCGGATCACGCCGCGAAGCCGGTCCGGAGCGCCGCCGCCCCGCCCTCGCGGGCAAGGAAGGCCGCGGAAGAGCTGCTACGGGACCACCACACCCTGCGCGCGCTCGACGACGAGCTGTGGCGACGGCTCGGGCTCGTGCGGATGGCGCGAGGACCTCGATGCGACGCATCCTAAGGAAATGAATTCAGAAGAGAATGAAAATGGAAGCAGAAACAGTCGTGAGAATTCGGGAAATCCCGGGGGATGCGGGCGGGAGGAAGATCTGGATGGCGCCGCTGCGCGGCGTGACGCTCGCGCCGTTCCGCCGGCTGCTGGCGGAACGGTTCGGCGGCGTCGACCTTGCGCTCGCGCCCTTCGTCGCGCTCGGGTCCGCCGAGAAGATGCCCGCCCGCCTCTTCGCCGACGTCGCCCCCGCCGCGTGCGGCGCGCTGCCGACCGTCCCGCAGGTGATCGGGCGCGACCCCGCCGCGCTCCGCGCCGCCGGGCGCATCCTGCGCGACATGGGGCACGCGCGGATGAACCTCAACTGCGGCTGCCCCTGGAAGTTCGTCGCGCGGAAGGGCCGCGGCTCCGGCCTGCCCGAGGATCCCGACGCGTTCGCCCGCATGCTCGAGGCGGGCTGCGAGGGGATGCCCGGCGGCTTCTCCGTGAAGATCCGCCTCGGCTACCGCGCCGCCGACACGCTCGCCGCGCGCGCCGACCTGCTGAACGGCTTCCCGCTCGAGTGCATCGTCGTCCACCCGCGGACGGGCGTCCAGATGTACGACGGAACCGTCGACCTCGACGCCTTCGCCGCCGTCCTGCCCCTGCTCCGCGCACCGGTCGTCTACAACGGCGACATCGCCTCGCCCGCGGACGCCGCGCGCATCCTGGCGCGCTTCCCCTCGCTCTCCGGCCTGATGCTCGGCCGCGGCCTCTGCGCGAACCCCGCGCTGGCCGCCGAGCTCCGCGGCGCCCCTCCCCCGCCCCGCTCCGACATCGCCGCGTTCGCCCGCGACCTCGCGGCCGAATACGCCGCGACGCTCTGCGGCCCCGCCCCCCTGATGGGGCGGCTCAAGGAGCTCTGGGGCTACCTGCACCGCTCGTTCGAGGGCGGGGACGACGGCCTCCGCCGCATCCTGCGCGCCGCCTCCCTTCCCGCGCTCGAAGAGGCCATCGCCGCGCTCGCCGGGGAAGGGGCGGTGCGCTGATCCGGGGCGCGCCGGGCGGGAACGCCGGACGCGGCTAGTAGTCGAACAGGTCCGACACGCGGTACGAGCCGCCCGTCGCGCGGTTGAACGCGGCCAGCACCAGCTCCTTGGAATGGATCGTCAGCCGGCGGCCGCGCGCCGCGCGCATCACCAGCTTGTGCGTGATCGGCCGGGCGGACGCCGCCACGAGGTCGTGGTTCGAGAGCCCCCGTTCGCGCATCCGCGCCGCGAGCGGCTGCTCGCCCATCTGGCGGGTCTCCTCCGCCCCTTCCGCGGCCCCGCGGGGCGCGTCGTTCTCGTTCGTGTCTTCCATGGCGCGCGCATTGTAGCCATCGCCCCCCGGTTTGCAAGCGAAATCCCCGGGATTCAGCATCTGAACGCCAATTCAATTTTTGTATTGACAAGCCGCCCGACCCCGGGGATAATGCAGGCCGAAAGGAGATCCTCCATGAAGAACCCGCCCGAACCGCCCGCCCGCCCCACCCGGCGCGAAAAGGAGCGTCTCGCCCACCGCGCCGCGATCCTCGACGCCGCCGAGCGCGTCTTCGCCGCCAAGGGCTTCCCCGGCGCCACGATCGCCGAGATCGCCCGCGAGGCCGAGTTCGCCGTCGGCTCGATCTACAACTTCTTTCCCGGCAA
>Ga0310691_10008170_pt1 | contig 10792 bp, 8 predicted proteins | sample 176DNAGHGlowgp2_FD_203887 | JGI IMG/M metagenome (GOLD analysis project Ga0310691, IMG submission 203887) | Sheep rumen microbial communities from Palmerston North, Manawatu-Wanganui, New Zealand - 1766 DNA GHGlow gp2 (v2) (version 2) | ecosystem: Host-associated > Mammals > Digestive system >... | reverse complement strand
GGAAAGCGTTGTGAACGCCGCTCCGCCGTCTTCGCTCACGGAGAGCCGGACGAGCGGCGAGGTCGCATCGGCGAAGTCGCCTTCGAGGCGCACGACGTAATCGGTGCCAACTTGCGGCGCGAACCCGCCGGAAAGGAGCCGCCATCCGCCGCCGAGGAAGGCCGCCCAGAGTGCGTCGCCGCCCATGGGGAGCGGGACCAGGGTGCCGGGCACCGCAACGGGGCCGACATTGGTGGCGACGTTTGGCGACGAAAGATTGGGAATCTCCAGCACCTGGTAGGTGACGGTCGCGCCGGCTGCCGCATTGACCATGGAATTCCGCAGTCTGTCCCCATGCCGGGAAAGCGCATCACGCCGGTTGCTCACGGGGACAGACTCTGCACCGCGACGCCTCTGCGCGGAACGATGTTTCGCGTGGCGTAAGGGGATGCATAGGCATCTTCTGCTTTCCCCGAATGGAAGGGACAGACTTCAACATCCCCTGGCACGTTCTGAAAGGGCCTTGCACTATCTCTCAACGCGGCCGTCGTCGGAGACATCGGGGCCGCCGCCGGCGCGTTCGCGTTCTTCGAGATCGCGGAAGAGTCGCATCAGGTCGCGCGTGGAGCAAATGCCGAACCAGACGGTTGAGACGGCCCCGACGATGCATGAGACAACCACGGAGACGGCGAAGAAATAGGCGCCCCACCACGATTCCGGCTGCGGTGGCACAATCCCCATTTCTCCCAGGAAGTGCCATGCCACGTTCCCAAGGAAGCAGACGCAGAAGCCCCAGCCAAAGGAGTAGAGGAACACCGACCAGGCCAGCGCCTTGTCGCCACGCGTGTAGTTGCGGTCGATTCCAATGATGCGGGTAAAGAGGCGTTTCGCGCAAGTTTGCGCGACCCCGGCGGAGACGCCGGGGTGCAAAACCTTGCCGCTATCCGCAGGCCGCCCGCCTTCCTTGGCGGCGTCTGCCCACATTCCCCTGTGCAGCAGACGGTCCATGTCGAAAGGTTTCCGGCAGGTGGCGAGCGACACGGCGACGTAAAGCAGCATCGCGAAAAGCTGGTTGGCGACGCCCACTTCCACAGAGTTGATCGGGAACTTGTCAGGCGTCAGCTCCCAGTGGACCCAGGGTTCGAAGGGCGAAGACAGGACGCGCAGGATCGCGTCCAGCATTGGCCCCCACCCGTGCGACGCGATCCACGGGTAGAGAACCGGCACCCAGAGTTTCTGGGCGACGATGGCGGCGATTCCGGCGGAGGCCCCGGCAAGAAGCGAAACAAAGGCCGCCTGGGTTGTCCCGCGCCTCCAATACAGACCGAGGGTGATCACGGGGCCGGCGGCTGTCCAGATTGCCCCGGTGATTGAGAAGAACATGAAAATGAAATCGACCTGTCCGAACTCCAAGCTGAAGGCGAAGGCGGCCGCCGCGACGGCGCAGATCGCTATGCGCAGATTCCAGATTTGTCGGCGCGGCGTCCAAGGTCTCTTGCGTATCGGCAGGATGCAGTCCTGGACGATGACGCTGGCCCAGCCGTGCAGGCATGTCGTGTCCGTGGAGAGCGTGAGGAACGCCGCGAGGGCGCAGAATAAACCGACAAGCCCGGTGGGGAGGATGGCGCGGATGGTGGCGGGGACACGCTGCTGGGCGAAAATGGTGGCGAAGGTCTGGTTGCGGGAGCGCCGGCTCGCCCAGAGCGCCTTTTCGGTGTCGGGCATGGCCTGGATTTCGGCCTCCGTCCTCGCGCCGCCGAGGGCGTCCGACGCGGCTTGCAGGTAGGGGTCGGCCGTTTCCTCGCGGAAGCGGTCGGCCTGCGCCTTGCGATCGGGAAGGTCGCGGTATTCCGCCTGGGTGGTGAAGCGATCCCGCAACCCGATGGCGGCGAACGCTGCGTGGACGGCTTCGGCCTCGCCATCGGGGACGGAGCCTCGCGGCGCGGCGAACGCGACGTCCTCGTATGCCTTGGCGGCGAGCGCGGCGCGTGTTTCGGCGGATTCGCGCGCGAAATTCGGTGAATTGTGGAACGAATAGGCGATGACGCCCAGAAGGACGAACATCGTGTTGCAGAAGCCCCAGCGCCAGGTGCCTAGGACGGATCCCATCTTGGCTTCATGGGCGTCGCGCGCGGCGCTGTCATAGCCGCGACTTCCCCAGGTGAGGCGGTTGAATACAAGTCCGAGCACACCCGAGCATACGTAGAAGACGTTGAAGTCACGCAGGTCGTATGCGTCGAAGGGGTTGAGGAAGCTTGAGCCTTCTGGTCGCGCGCAGAGCGCGGGGAGCAAATCCTCGCTCCACGAGAAGCGCCAGAGGAGCCATACGACAACGGCGAGGTAGATCGGGTAACTCAGTATCCCTTGAATGCAGTCGGTCACCATGATTGTGATTTGTCCGTCGGCGCACGCGACGAAGCACGCGAGCGCAAGGGCGGCGAGCATCAGCGCCGCGAATGTAGAGCAGTGGAATCCGAGGATCGTGAACGACACGGGAAGCCGCATGAAATACATCAGGAAGCGCGCGCTTACGGCAGGGAATATCGCGTAGTTGAGAACGCCGTAGAAGGCCTGGAGAAAACTCGCCGTCGTGCGGAAGGGCCGGCTGTAGCGCATTTCAAAGAACTGCCCAAGCGTCATCGCCCGCGTTTCGCGAAAGCGGTAGTTGCAGAAGCCGACGAGTCCGAGCGCCATGCCCAGAGGGCCAAGGATGTTGCCCCAGAAGCCGTATGCGAAGCCGCTGTTGTAATAGACTTCTAGGCTGCCGGCCACGGAGACAAGGCCCAGGGCGGCCTCGCCGGACGCGACGCACAGAACGTAGCGGCGGGCGACGCGCCCGGCGGAGAGGAAGTCGGCCACGCCGTGGACGTAGCGCTGCGCCCTGAGGGCGGCGAGGACGACGACGGCGACGGGGATGGCGAAAAGCAGCCAGTCAATCCAGTTCATGGCGGGTCGTTGGCGGGATTGCGAGGAAGTGCGGCGCGCGCGAAGTCCAGGCAGAAGGGCGCCTCGCCGTAGAGATAGTGGCCACGCTCGGCCGGAGCGTCCCCGACGGCGTATTCGATGTCGATGAAACCGTGGCCGCCTTGTGGCCAGGAGACATCGCCGACGCGCAGGGACGCATTGGCGGCGACTGTCCACTCGCCCTCCAGGAGCATCGCGCCGCTGGCGCGGTCGCGGAAGGCCGCGCGGACGGCGACCGGGCGCAAGGTGTCGTTTACAATCCAGGCGGAGCGGTCGTCCAGGACGAGCGCGAGGATGGGGCGCTGGGCGTCGCACAGCGCGGCGAAGGCGGCCTTGCGCCCCCCGTACCAGTCCACCACGGCGTCGGAGACCTGCGGCCAGCCATCGCGTACGTTCCACCAGACGAGGCCGCAGCAAGGCGCGAACTTGCGGGCGCGGAAACGCTCGACCATTGTCTTGAGCGCCTCCGCCTGGAAGAACTGGCTTGCTGCGATGAACTCGTCAAGGTCACGTGGCACGGTGCCGAACAGCCGCTTCACCTGGCGTGTCATGAGGTCGTTGCGACTCCAGAGATCCGAATCCGGGGCCAGGAATGGGTTGGACGCCTTGAGTCGCCATTCGTCGTTCCAGTCAAAGGCGGAGCCGTCTGGACCATCCTTCCACGGATAGACTCCTTCGGGCGTCATCATCCGCTCCAGTGAATCGCGCTTGGGGCAGCCGTGCCAGCCGGTTTCGCTCGCGAAACAGGCGGTGGAGTCAAGGTAGAAATGGGTCTTGTACCAGTCGCGGGCGCCCCAGAGGTGGGCCTCGGCGGGACGGGCAAGGCCGGCGACGACATCGGGCGAGAGGTATGGGCTGGAGGGCAGGTAGGGCCGCGTTGGGTCGAACTCGCGCAGGACGCGCGGAATGACTTCGCGGCTCACGCGGTCGGTTCCGGGGTCCGGCGACGAGACTCCCGCCAGACGGCTCCAGTTGATGGCGTCGTCGTTTTCGTTGTTGCCGGCCCAGATGGCGAGCGATGGATGGCTGCGGAGGCGCAGCGCGACGGCACGGACCTCGGCGGCGGTGGCGGCGGCGTAGGCGTCGTCCTGGGGCGTCTGGGCGCAGCCGGTCATGAAGTCCTGCCACACGAGGACGCCGTGTTCGTCGCACCAGTCGTAGAAGAAGTCCGGCTCGTACACGCCGCCGCCCCAGACGCGGACTAGATTGCAGTGGCTTTCCTCGACCAGCGCCAGCGTGGGGAGGATGCGATCCGCCTGGCGAGACGGGATGGCGTCCGTCGGTACCCAGTTTGTGCCGCGAATGTAGATCGGCTCGCCGTTGACGCGGAAGAGGAACCGGCCGGGCCGCTGCGGGCCGTAGTTGTCGTCACGCTCCAGTTCGATGGTTCGGAAACCGATGCGCCGCGCGGCGCTCGCCAGGACCTCGCCGTCGGGTGCAACGACCTCGGCCGTGGCGTCATAGAGCGGATGATTCCCGGCGTCAGCTGGCCACCAGAGGTCGAATCCTGAGGCCTTGAAGTCCACTCGGCTCGTGACGGTGCGGAGCGGGCGTTCGGCGAAGGCGACGTTCCCGACCGCGATTCGCAGCCGCGTCCCGTCAAGGTAGCGTTCCATGGGGGCGTCAACGCGGATGAAGGCCCTGACGTGGCAGTGGTTCGCGCCAGTCGCCCCGTCGCGGGAGTAGTCGCCGGTGACGAAGGCAAGGTCGTCAATTCGGACCGGGCCTTCCACGTCAAGCGCCACGGGGCGCCACAGCCCCGAAACGAGCAGCCTAGGGAAGATGTCCCAGCCTCCCATGTAGGCCGCCTTGCGGAACGGCGCCTGGTCGGCTGTGCCCCACATGAACGCATGTTCCGCAACGGCGTGGCGCTTCGCCTCCAGAAAGATGCTGCGGATCAGCACCTGCACCGTGTTTTCGTCCGGGCGAAGACGGTCGGTAACGTCGAATCGGTGGGGGATGAGCATGTTCGCCGTTTCACCGATCTTCCTGCCGTTGAGGAAGATGTCGGCCAGCGTGTCGATGCCCTCGAACCGGAGAACGGCGCGACCGCCTTCCGAGATGTCCGGCGCCGTGAACGAGCGAGTGTAGAGCCACTGGTGGCCCTCGTGGCGGCGCCACGCCAGCGCGTTCAGGCCGGTCTCCGGCTCCGGCAGCAGCCCCGCCCGCGCCAGGTCTAGTTCGCAGTTGCCGGGGACAGTCGCCTGAACCGTTTCGTGCGGGACGGCGAGGGGAAGTGAGCGCACGGCGCCGGACCGAGGCTGGGGGAAGTAGTCCAGCCTCCATTGGCCGTCGAGGGAAAGAGTTGTCTTGTCCATCTCGCTACTCGAAGTCAATCATCGTGCAGCCACCCTCGTAGATGGCGCCGCAGACATACTGCATGGAGGTCGGGGAGAATCGTTCCGCCCAGAACGCATGGCAGTGCCCGCAGAGAATCGCCCGGAGGAGTTTCAGCGACGACAGATACCTCATGAACTCCCTTGTCGCCGCGTCGGGCCGCTGCTGCACCCGCCTGTCGCGCCACACCTCCCCCGGTGGCCAGTCGCGCTCCTTGCGCCAGGTATCGATCAGAGCGTCCGGGACACCCGTCTCGTAGGAGCACAGCCCGCCCGTCCGCCTTATCTGCTCCGCGTAGTGGCCGGGGACGTAAAGCGGCACATGGCACAGCATGACGATTGGCAGACCCTTCGCGGCCTCCGCCTCCATCAGCGCGAACTGCTCTTCGGTGAAGTTGTAGTACACGTCATCCACGGCCACGAAGTTGACTCCGTTCACGACACGCGAGGCGAATGCCAGGTCGTTGGGAAAGACGGCCTGGACGCGCCCCATGCTTGCCGCCTTGTAGGCGGCGTCCTCCCTTGCCTCCCCGACATATTGCGAGAACTCGTGGTTCCCGGCACAGGCGAACCAGTCGCCCGCGCCGAAAACGGACTTGGCGAACCGGAGATTCGCGTTCGACACGAAGTCGATCATGTCCCCGGCGTGAAGAAGCATGGCGTTCTCGCGATTGGCCACTGCAACCGCCTCGGCTAGGTAGTGCTCGCCGTGGCCCATGACCGGGCCGCGTCCGGCCGCGAGTTCGAGCTTGTCCGGGTCGTCGTCTGCAGGGTCGGCCCGCACGGCGTGGACGTCGGCGACGAGCATCGCCCTGAAGGGGCGCTCCGCGCCGGCATCGACGCGGACGCGCTCCATGCGCAGGGGGGCGAAGTCAATCGGCTTCAGCACCGCTTCCATCAATGGCCGCTCCTGGCGAAACTAGCGAAGCCCAGCCGTGCAGATGACGCGGAATCCATAGGTTGGCTGACGGAACCACTCGGGATTGTTCCCCCGATACGCCGCGCGACAGCCTTTCGCCGCACCGCCATACGCGCCGCCACGGAATACGCGAAGCATGTCCCACTCGCCCGTTTTCGTGACACCGGACAGCGTCTTCGTCGAATTCGAGGGGTCAATGTTCGCCGAGCCGCCGTTTCCGGAGATGTCGTCCTCGTACCAGTCAAGGCACCATTCGAACACGTTGCCGTGCATATCGTAGAGTCCCCAGGCGCTTGGCGCGTAGGAGCCAACCACCGCCGTGCCGCCTGGGGTGTTGGCGTTGTAGCAGCCGAGGTTGCCGAGGTTCGCGTCGGCATCGGTGTTCAATACCGCCGATCCGTCGTTCCAATGGCCGGAGCCGTTGCCGGAACGGGCCGCGAACTCCCATTGCGCTTCAGATGGAAGGTCGAAGTCCAGACCTGTCTTTGCGCGCAACAGGCCGAGGAAGGACGACGGGTGCGGGTCGTTTGGCCAGTCGTAGGCGGCGTGGGATGCGTGCGATGTGCCCGGATCGTTGCGGATTTCGTTGTAGCAAAGATTGTCCATGGGGCGTGTCTCGCCGACGTTGCTCGCGGTGGCGGATGATCCCGGATTGATGTTGGCCCATTGCGCCTGCGTCACCTCGAAGACGCCGATGTAGTAGTTGTTCGCGAGCGTGGCCACATGCGGCGTCTCATTGGCGTTGCGCTGGGTCTCGCCGTCGGCCGATCCCATCGTCCACTCTATGCCGCTGGCCATGATCTTGCGCATGAGCAGCTTCGTGGTCTTGTAGGCGGGATTGTTCGTGACGGCCGCACCTGGCTGGTCGAAGCCTGACTTCGGCAGGTAATCGACGCCTGGATAGTAACGAACGGTGTTGGCTGCGGCGAGATCGACCACCATGTAGTCGGGCGTGTTCTCCAGCGCCCAGGCGGTCACGACGGCGCGGGCGCCGCCGTTCTCTATCACATGGTCTGGCCACGAATGGTCTGGGCGCCAGGTGATTGTGCGCGAACCGGCCGCTACTTCCTTCCATACGTCGCCCTCCGCGTTCCAGATGGCTTCACCGCCGATGGACGTCCAGCCGGGGTCGTTCGCCGCGGCGCTTGTGTTGGCGTTCGTCTGCACATCCAGCGTGATGACGGCCGGTGCGTCGGAGAGAGTGTAGGTGATGGTGACGACGCGGTTGTCGGCCTGTGTCATGGACACGGGGGTTACGACGGGGACGGCGGAGTGTGCCGCGACGGCGGTGGCGATGGTTGCGCAAAGCGCGATGGAATTGGTTTTGTTCATTGTCCAGTTCCTTTGGTTTGGTTGTTGAGATTGAAAGGTTGAGAAATGCCGGCGCTATCGGATGACTATCACAAAAGCGCTCTCGTATTTGTCCGAACGCAGCGAGGTTGCGTTGGACTCGTCCCAAGTCCGGCAGCGGGCCTCCAGCGCGGAGGAGACGCTTTTGCCGCTTCGCGTCGCCGTCACAAGCGACGTTGACGCAAATGCGGCCGGATAGGATTCATTCGCCGCCGGGTAGCCGGAGACGATGAACTGGTAGTCGGCGCGGGCCGGAATGGCGGCGCCCGCCGCGACCGCCACTGCAGCCACAAGGCTCCTGAGGCGGCGTGATTGCCGCCTTGCTGGGTGTGCTGCATTCATGTGCGTTTTGTCCTTTCGTTAGGGGTGGATGGAAAATCAGTTGGCGGGATTGGCGGCATCTTTTTCCCGCGCGGGGTAGATTATGTCCTCCCCGTCCTTCTGCCAGAGCCGAACCCAGTCGATCCAATAATCGATGGGCAGGGATTCGTCCGGCGAGAGCCGGTATTTGTCCGGGCACCAGTGTCGGCAGGGCGAGAATATCTCGTTGTTGAAGATGACGCTTTGGAAGTCGTGGAAGCAGCCCATGCCGGGGAAGCCGTCAGGCGAGAAGTCATGCGCTTCGTCCACGGGGACGCTGGCGTATTTCTCTCCGTCGATCCAGAACGACATCTCCGCCGGAGTCCATTCGAAGCCATAGACGTGGAACTCGTTGTTCAGCGTTTCCGCTTTTGGGAAGGTGAACGACCGTGAGGCGTGGCCCTCGCCGTTCGGCAACATCGCGCGCTTGCCGTCGGTTGTCCACTTGTGGAGGTTGTAAACGACCGCATTGGTCGAAGAGAAGGATTCGAAAATGTCGATCTCCGCCTCGTATGGGGCGTCCCGGAACCTGAACGTGCTGGTCAGCCAGAAGCTCGGCCAGGCACCATGGCGGAATGGAACGCGACCGCGCATTTCAAGGTAGCCGTATTTGAAGCCCATGCCTTCGTGCGTGGTGACGCCCTGCGGGAGCATCCACGGATGCCCTGGATCGCCAGACGGGATCACCAGCAGGTGAAGGCAGCCGTCCTCCAAACGGACCGTGCGCGAATCGTTCACGTAAACGCAGTCCGCACCATGCATCGTCTGGCGGAAGCCCCATTTCGAGGAGTCCAGGGTCTTCCCGTCGAATTCGTCGCCCCAGACAAGGCGTCGTCCGGCGCACGGGTCGGCGGCAGCGTGGGCCTGTGCGGCGCAGATGGCAAGCAAAATGGCGAACACGGTGGCTGTTGTGGTTCTGTTCATCGTTTCGGCTGCTGTGGATGGACGGGAATACATCATCGGGCAAAACGCCAACGATTCTACCACGCAGACAGAGGGAGGATTGGAACTTTACGCCAACAAAATTTCAAGGTCGCGCGTTAAGCCTGCGCCAGTCTCGCAAAGAGCAGCCGAAGCGTTTCCGAAATAGCTTGTCGAGGTCGCGGTGAGTGCCAAAGCCGCTGAAGTCGGCGATGGCGCCAATGGGCATCGCATGGTCTTTCAGCAATTCAACCACCCGCTCCAGGCGGACCTGGAGGATTTCCTCAAGGACGGAGTGTCCCATCGCCTCGCGGAAGCGCAGGTTGAAAAGGCTGCGAGAGCATTTGAAACGGGAGATCAGTTCGCGCGGAGTCAGCCCCTCACAGGCTTCGCTGCGGATTGTCTCCACGGCGTCAAGGATGTAGGGCGCCCTGCGGCCGTGGCCACGTGTCGAGGCGCGACGGACGCAGAGAAGCGGACCAATTGCAAGCGGGCTTTTCGCGCCACCGTGCGAGATTCTAACCGCGAGCATTTTCGCGGCCAGGTAGCCCATGCGCTCAAAGTCGAGCTGGATTGAGGATAGCGATGGCTGCGCGGCTTCGCACAGGGCGGTGTCGTTGTCGGTGCCGATGAGCGTCAGGTCGTGGGGGATGAACCGCATGGCGGCACGTGCTGTTGCGGCGATGACAAACGCGGTCTCGTCATTGACGGCGTAGATGGCGGTCTTGGGCGGAAGCGAGGAGAGGAAGGGGCGCAGCCGCTCCATTTCGCCATTCCGGCTCTCGCCGCGCCTGGCCCGAAAGACGGTGCACTCCCGCCCAGCCTTGATCACGGAACGTCGGAATGCCTCAATTCGAATATCCGACCACGCTGCGAAGTCCCGGAATTTCGCAACCCGTCCCGCCGACAGGGCGCTTGGCCAGTGCAGGGAGACGACTGCGTATGCCGGAGGCAGTCCGGCCGAAAGTTCGCGGAACGCGGTGGCGGCGACGTTCGCGTCATCCACGCAGACGCGGCCGGCGACACCATCGAGTTTCGAGTCCTTGGTGTTTGCGAAAACAACAGGCACATCACCGAACTGGGCAATCGGGACGTTCTCCGCAGCGCCGTCGCAATCGTAGATACAGCCGACGGGGCGAAGCCGCGCGACGAGCGCCGGAATGCTCCTCCGGCGCGAGTGCGCACGGTCGACCGCCACGACGTCCCATCGCACCGCCGCCGCATAGCGCCGAACACCGGCCAGCTTTCGCCGCTTCGTGGGGTCTTCGTCGTTGTGGTTGAGGAAAAGGACGACGGCTTGCATGGTTGCGGGAAATCCGTGCTATCCATGCGAGATCATCGCATTCAAGGCAGGTCAATGGTGATCTTGATGCGGAAGAACTTCGCATCCGAGTCGGATGTGGGAACCGTGACCGTTTCGGCCGGCTCGAAGACTTCCGACTCGGTGCCACCATCCGCAAAATCGGCGAGGTCATCAACCTCGTACACCCGGTAGGCGACAGTCGCGCCGGCCGATTCATTGACCACGACACCGCCAAGCGACACCTCGACCGTGTCGGGATTTGCCCCTGCGGCGATGTCCGCATAAGGCAGTGCGGTCACGTCGAGTCCCAAAACGTAACTCTGCCACTTCGGGATGCCGTTGGCGCCGTTCTCCAACAAATCCGCCGCGATCTGCGCCGGCGCCCGACCGGCCGTCTCAATCACGAGGTCCGCAAGGTCCGCGAAGGTCACGTGGAGGGAGCCTTCGCCCGAAATCGCGCAAAGGCCCGCACTGACGGTAACGGTGTTTCCGTCGGCTCCTCTGCGATTGAGGAACTGGTGCGGGCGGGCGGATGATTTTCGCATGGTTCTCTCCGTTCGTTGTTGTGCCGCTATAGTCTAGCGGCGGTGTTCGTGTTTGGCAAGTCGAAGATCTTGAAGTGACTCGCCAAAGTAAACGCCGTTTTGTCAGAGTAAACGC
>Ga0310691_10008169_pt1 | contig 10792 bp, 10 predicted proteins | sample 176DNAGHGlowgp2_FD_203887 | JGI IMG/M metagenome (GOLD analysis project Ga0310691, IMG submission 203887) | Sheep rumen microbial communities from Palmerston North, Manawatu-Wanganui, New Zealand - 1766 DNA GHGlow gp2 (v2) (version 2) | ecosystem: Host-associated > Mammals > Digestive system >... | reverse complement strand
GCGTCGAACACCGCCGTCAGCAGCCCGTCCATCGTTCCGTCAAACACATATACCGTCATAATTGATGACAAAGGTACGAATAAGTGAGTGAAATACCAAATTTATTTGAGTATTTCCAAGCGAAAGTACCTTCGAGCGAAGCTCAAAGTACGAATAAGCGAGTCTTGGTTGGGGGCTCTTGGGTCTGAACTCTTTCCTCTTTCCACCTTCCTCTTTCCTCTTCACCAAGGAGATGCCTTCTTACATCGTAAGGGATAGGACTTTTACCCCCTAAGGGATGATACTTTACAATGTAAAGTGCCATTCCTTACAGTGTTGGAGATTATCTCCGTCACCCTTGGAAGGCATCCCTTACAATTTCACAGTCAATTTCATGATTTCTCGTTTTTCAATGAATTTCATTTTTACCCTCACATACTCACATAACCCCTCTCAAATGCCGATGTACAAAGGGCTGGAGGCACGTGAGGGATATTCGTTCTCCCTCACGTCTCCCTCACATTTTCACTCCCTTATCCTCACGCAGCCTTCAACGTTCAAATTTTTTAATAATTAAGCCAAGTCAGAAGGGGTATCGTCTTTGAAGTCAAGAGAGAGTTGCTGCTCAGCGACGGCACGCTTTTGTTGGGCCTTACTGATGAGCAGAGGACGGAGGCGTTCTGGATGCAATTCATTGATGCCGATGATGGGCTGTGAGAACGAAGATGTGAGCTCGCCGCAAGTGATAAAATATTTGGCCTTCTTCATCACCACACCCATTTTCTTGAGATGATAGGACGTGATGCGGTTGAAGCGACGTGAGTTGACGATAAGCATGGCCGACTTGACCCCAATGCCTGGTACACGAAGGATTTCTTCGTAGGATGCGCTGTTTATATCAACAGGGAAGAATTCTGGGTGGCGCAAGGCCCAGCCCAGTTTTGGATCGACATCGAGATCAAGATGGGTGTGCATCTCGTCGACAATCTCGTCGACGCTAAAGTGATAGAAACGCATGAGCCAGTCGGCCTGATAAAGACGATTCTCGCGTACCAAGGGAGGCTGCTTCAAGACGGGCAGTCGAGGGTCGTAGGTATTGACGCTGACATAGCCCGAGTAATAAACGCGCCGCATGGTAGGTTGCTGATACATTGCGTTTGACATCGTCAGGATATCGAGATCGCTCTCCTTTGTAGCACCCACAATCATCTGTGTAGACTGGCCAGCAGGCACAAAACGGGGAGCATGTCGGAACTTCTTTCTGTCTTCTTTATTCTCAAGCACGCCCTGCTGAATCTGTGACATCGGCAGTAAGATGCTTTGATGGTCCTTTTCTGGTGCCAGCGCCTTGAGCGATTCCTCCTTAGGAATCTCGATATTGACGCTCATACGGTCGGCATAGCGGCCAGCTTCTTGCAGAAGTTCCTGTGAGGCACCAGGGATGGTCTTCAAATGGATGTAACCATTGAAGCGATGTACATTACGAAGGTCACGTACAATGGCTGTCAGGCGTTCCATCGTATAATCAGGATTACGCACCACCCCACTACTCAAGAACAGTCCCTCAATATAGTTACGACGATAGAACTCCATGGTGATTTCCTCGAGTTCGGAGACGGAGAGCGTGGCCCGTGGGATGTCGTTCGTACGACGGTTGATGCAGTAGGCACAATCGTACATGCAGTAGTTCGTCAGCATCACCTTAAGTAATGAGATACAACGTCCATCATCGGCAAACGAGTGGCAGATGCCCACGCCGCCGACAGTAGAGCCTACCATGCCTTCCTTCCCCTTACGCACAGTACCACTCGACGAGCACGATACATCGTACTTTGCCGACTCTGCGAGAATCCGCAGCTTCTCCATTGTTTTCTCCGTCAGCATGGGCTCAGAAATTGTTCAAACATTCGTTTATAAGCTTCCACTTTTTTATCGAAAGCCAAGGGATAGGCACGCGATGATGAGGGAAGACGATAAAGGACTATCGACTCGCCATCGGTATTTAATCGTTCTGGAATAGTCACAAAGGTGTTGACCTTAGGGCCATGGGGTATCTGGAGCGAGGAACAGATGGTGTCAGTAGCCTTCTCGCCTGTGGTAACGATGGCCCGCAGATGGGGTAGCTGCTGTATCAAGGCAGGTATATCGGTAGGTTCCACCACCTCGAGGAATTTGTCGGAGGCGTTGTCTTGCAGACGACGGACAGCCGTTGATGTATCGTAGAAAGCTAGCCCTTTCTCCCTGCAGAAGTCCACGATATTGTCAAGTAGGAAACGTTTGGCATCTTGATCAACGAAATGATTCCTGTCGCCAAAGAACACCTGGCCCTCGATGCGCCAATGGTCGTTGATGAAGTTGGGATAGAAGAAGTCCATGCTCCAGCGCTTGCGCTGTGGCGGGAAGCTACCCAAGAACAGCAGCCGTGCATTCTCTGGCAGAAAAGGACGTAGCGGATGGTACTCTACCCCATCGGTACTACATGCTATATGCTCTGTATTCAGAAAAGATTCCTTCATAGAGACAACATTAGTTTATTGCATGTTGTAGGTATGAACGCTGGAACCTTGTGCAGATGGCAAGTAGTTAATGCCCCACCAGCACATCTGTAAGAGGATGAACGAGAAGATAAGCAGCCACATTGCCAGACGAGGCTTGTGGTTTGGCAAGCGACGATAGTGAATATAAATAAGGTATGCGAACCAAGTGATGGCAGCCCATGTCTCTTTTGGGTCCCAAGACCAATAGTGTCCCCAAGCTTCCTTGGCCCATAGAGCACCAAAGAGCATGCCGAAGGTCATAAAGGCGAGACCGACATAGACAAGGTTATCCAAAGAAGATTGAGCATTGAGGTTGGAGGCGTGAGTTTTCTTGAAAAGCAAATAGATTGCCATCAACGTGCTGACCCCAAAAACGGCATAAGCAAACATATAGACGATGACGTGGGGGGCGAACCATGGACTCTGAAGGGCAGGCATCAATGCTTTGGAATGAATCTCTGGTTTAAAGAGATTGACACAGATAAACACCAATGCCAGCATGGTGGAGAACGATAGTATCCACTTATATTTCCAACGCGAATAGACGATGATGCCTGCTAAGGGCAGAAAGAATGAATACCAAAGACGTGTCTCTCCCATCGTACGCAATGGCGGACGTTCCAACGATATCCACAACGAAATGATAAAGGAGAGGAACACGAACAGGCCAAGCGCAGTGGTAACATAGGCCAGCGTTGTCTTGTTTTTCCAGGCAGCCAATGCTCCAACAACCCACAGCAGTACTGCAGCTATTGCGAAATAGATGAATTGTTCCCAGCTCATTTCTTCTTTCCTCCAAAAATAAACATACAAACGGCTCCTGCCAGCAACATGTAAATGCCTGTATAGACCAGCGGCAGCCATGGGTCGCTCACCAGTTCCAATATCGAGATCTGGCTCTGCGGTCCCATCTGCGTATCGTAACTATATTGGTAAATCTTCCAGCCATCCACCTCGACAGGCTTGTTCACGTCGATAGTAGTCTGTATCTCTTCATTATCTTTCGTACGTACCAAGATATCTGAGGCAAAACGCTTGGGCGAGCCGTCATCATAGGTCTCCATGATAAACTGCTTCAACTCAATCGTCATGGGCATCTCTTGAATAGTGCCATACGACGTCACTGCACGCCATTCCTGTTCTGCTACCGTCGTCACCATCTTCAAACGCTGCATGTCAGCATTACCCAATGTGGCAGTAGTCATGGCCAGGAAAAGTCCCATATGAGAGAGAAGTGAGAAATGAGAAGTGAGAAGCGAGAAGTGAGAGAGGACGGTTACAAGTTGACGAACAACCACCACACCCAGAATCAACGCCATATAGACATAAATGAGCACGAAAGGCCAGAACACCAACATGTTTTCGAGCCATTTACCTTCAGGGTTCTGACGTATCAGGCCCATGACGATAGTCAGCAAGACGGCATAGACTAATGCAGGAATAGCCGCCTGATATGTGCCCACGAATCGAAATACTGACACCTTCTTCCTAAACAGATAGCAAACTGCTATCAGCAATAAGAAGGCTATCATCACAATACCGTTGACAGGCCACGCGAGGGCATCCCACACCACAGGGCCGACGCCAAGTTGCAGCATCAGCCCCAAAAGAATAAAGCCTCCTCCTATCAGGAAGCCCTTTCTCATAGTTTAACTCCTTTCTTCATTGAATCTCTTTAAAGCAGTTTCTTGACAATCTTCATCAAACGGGAAGAAGGTTGGGGTTCAGTTTTCACCGGCACCAGATACCAGCGCACCGTCCATTGCAGTTCGCCATGAGGCTGCAGCGTGGTATAAGCACCTTGACTTTCAAGTTCAATGTAGGTCTTACCACGATTCACATAGACCTGAATCTCTGCTTCGTTAGGTGCAGGCTGTGAGGGCTGCAGGTCCTCAAACTTCTTAAGCAGCAGTAGCCCCTTGTCAACAAAGGCGAGCCAGCCCTTACCATCGGCATTTATCTTGCGGTTGGCATTGGTTTCGTCAGTCTGATACCACACAGCGCCATTGGCTTCTGTGAAAGTCATCAGGCCAGCAGGTGTGATGCCATCGAGCGGTGCATCAAAGAAAATGATACCACCATCATTGGGCACACGAGTAATCTCCCATGGAGCCACTTGACGCACCTCGTCGCTCTCGTTAATAATAGAATAGGTAACAACAATAGCTTTATCTTTTGCATCGGTAGCAAACTCCTTGCGGACACGATATTTCAAGCGGGCCGAAGGCTGACTGGTCAAAATGAGACGACCATCATGCTCCTCGATGGTATAAGGCTGCTTGTCAAACTCTTGTACAGGAGGCCAGTTCCATTCTTTCTGAGGACTGGTCCAGAAAGTGCTGCCAAAGGCCTCTGGACGAGGCGACTGGGAGATAACCTCCTGATCTTTGTACTTGAGCGACAGGATTTTACCGCCCTTCTCGGGATTTACAGTCATGGTGACATCGCCCACCGTGATTTGCTTACAGTTTTCCGTTTGATCGGCCGTTTGTGCATTTGCCGTCATAGCGGCCAGCGCGATCATTAAAGTCATGGTTGTTGTTTTCATACCTTCTTCTTTTGATAAAAAGACCCTTGCTGCTCCCAAGAAGGGAGTGCAAGGGGCCTATACGTTTTTTATTGAGGTTTATTGATTCTCAGCTGGTGCAGCTGCTTCTGCAGGTGCAGCGGGCTGCTCCTCCTGAACGGGGCTTGATACAAGACCGTTAGAATTAGCAGGGCTTGTCATAGGAGCCTCTACAGCCTGATCGAGAGCATTTGAAGCATTATCGTTCTTAGGAGCCACATAGGCACACACGATACTAACTACAACCATGAAGGCTGCAAGTCCCCAAGTAGCTTTCTCGATGAAGTCGGTGGTCTTACGTACACCACCAATCTGATTGTAAGAGGCGAAGTTTGAAGCCAAACCACCACCCTTTGATTCTTGAATCAAAACAATGCCCACCATGAGAATGGAGGCAATCACGATAAGGATAACTAAAAGAAAATAAGTTCCCATTTTGTTAATTATTTTTTATTACTATTTATTATTAATTTCTTTAAGAAACGCATTTGGTCTGCAAAGTAAGCATTTTTTTTCGGATTATCCAAACTTAATTGCTGAATAATTTCTAAAGCTTTGGAATAATTCCCCTGTTTGATGTAAATTCTGGCTAAAGTTTCGGTAAAATACCCTTCTTCGCCTTCTTTTTGCCTATCAACCGTGTCGGCATCAAGATCAGGTTTGAGTGTGGGGTTCTCATTGAGGATTATCTTACCTTTGTCACTATTTATGAATGAATCAATAAGGCTCTGACCTATGAGTTGTGGCACCTCTGCGGCCTGCTCTCGGTCTTCATCACTCTCGCTTTCAAGAAGGTATGCTACATAGTCTACGGCAGCATCGGCAGGTGTAGGTTTGCGCTTGCCTTTTTTCTCCTGCTGCGACTCATCCTTAGGCAGCGAATCCAGGAAGTCATCAATGAGTGAAAGGGTACGGCTGTCTCTGTCGTCGGCATCAAGTCTGTCGACAAGCTCAGGCTGTGTATTCTGAACCTTCAGCTGATAATGGGCAGCCTCTATCATCTGGAAAAGTACCTTACGGTCAGTGATATAGATAGCTGCCTGACGCAACTCCTGGTCGAAAGAGGGGTCGTGAAGCAGGTAGAGGTTCTGAAGCATCAACAGGCGGGCCGTCTGGAAATACGGATATAAAGCCAATAGCGACCGCAACTCATAAAGGGTGTCGCGATCCATGCGCTCAGGATGTTCGATAAGTTCAACTATATCCATTCTTTCCTTGTTTTATTCTTTCACATTTTGCCATCCCTTTACCAATCTGCCACAGTGGCATTGAATATCTGATCAATGATATCCTTGGTCATCTGCGTAACCAGTTCTTCCTGAACAGAGTTAAGCGACTGCGTAGTCTCGTAGGTGGTTGAAGAGGAGAACTGGCGTTCAAAGTCCTTCTCATGGTTTTTATTGTTGGTAAAACGCACATTAACTGTCATCGTCAGTTCCGTCTGAGCAGAATAGCCTTCGCTACTGACAGACTTGTTACGCTGTTCATAGCGAGTAATCTCACCGTCCAGTTTCAAGTCGCCATTACGTTTCACCTGAACGAGTTTGGTATGGTCGGCATATTGATCCTTCAATGCAGTATTAAAGATATTGGCCATTGGTCCCCATACATAATTAGAACGAATGGGGAATTCAGTAATCTGTATGGTCTTTGTCTTCGTATAATCAATGCTGGCACCGTTAAAAGTATAACATGACGACATGAAAAGCGAGGCCATAAAGAGTACCAACATCAAACCATATTGCTTGAGACGACGATAGAGGGTGCGATCACTGATGCCCAGTTCCTGTGCCGCCTTCTTGCGGTTGCCGTTATTACGCTCTAACGCTTTCTCCAGCATCTGACGACTTAGGTCATTAAGATTCAGGTTCTCCTGCTCAGGCGTCGGCTCAATATACTCTTCTGCCTCAGCTTCTTCGAGCGGAGGTATCGAACTGATAGGACCTATGGGGCTGATAGGACCTATAGGACTGATGGATGAAGCTGGTGAGGCTTTCACATCCTCCATTTGTTTCTTGAGTTGACTCATCTCGCGACGCATATCGTTCACGTTGCCGCGCAATTCGAAAAGAATCTTATAGAGAATCTCGCGCTCATTTTCAAACGAATGGTCACTGTTGGGGGTGCCTACGACTGCTAACTGTGTCGTCTCCTTATCCTGAGGGATGAACTTTGCCAGAATCTCGGGCGTGATAGTACGCTCTTTACTGAGCACCGATATCTGTTCCGTGATATTCTTCAGCTGTCTGACGTTGCCCGGCCATTTATAGCGCATCAGCATGTGCTTGGCCTCATCAGTCAGTACAATACGCTCCATGCGGTATTTCTCAGCCATCTGCATGGCAAAGAGACGGAACAGCAGAATGATGTCCTCACCACGTTCGCGTAGCGACGGCATCTGGATAGGAATACTGTTCAGACGATAGTAAAGATCCTCACGGAAACGCCCTTCGCTGATAGCCAGTCGGATGTTGACATTCGTAGCAGCCACGATACGCACATCGGTCTTACGAATCTCCGTGCCGCCCACAGGGATATATTCGCCTGTTTCGAGCACACGCAGCAGACGGGCTTGCGTGGCCAACGGCAACTCTCCCACCTCATCGAGGAACAGCGTGCCTTTATCGGCTACGCCGAAATAACCTGGCGAGTCGTTGACAGCTCCCGTATACGAACCTTTCACATGTCCGAAAAGCTCAGAGTCAATTGTTCCTTCAGGGATAGAGCCGCAGTTGATGGCAAAATATTTTTCGCGTTTACGAGGTGAGTTATCATGAATCACACGTGGTATAATCTCCTTTCCCACGCCACTCTCGCCGATGATGAGAACGCTCAAGTCGGTAGGTGCCACCTGTAAGGCAACATCTAATACATGGTTCAGCGCATCGCAGTTGCCCACGATGTTATACCTCTGTTTGATGCGTTGTAGTTCGGCGCTATTCATAATTGGCTGACAAAATTACACATTTTTTTTGAAACACCTGCAATTTTGGCAGAAATTAACTCATTTACGAGGTTCTTTGTTGCGTGAGTTCTCATCGCTCGACGAACGGAAGCGCACTTTCTCACTATCGTCGCGCTTCTCGTGATAGAGCTTTGGCAGGGGATGTTCCATAGGCTCGTCATAGTTCTGACGGTTACGCCACACATCGATAGCTTCGTAGATGGCATTACGCAGCGACTGTTCGTCCACCATGTCCTTTCCAACCATATTGAAACATGCGCCATGAGCCGGCGCAGTACGAATCAGCTTCAAACCGGTAGTGAAGCGTACACCATTCTCGTAGGCCACAGCCTTGAAAGGCGTCTGTCCCTGGTCATGATACATAGCCAGCACGCCATCGAAATGATAGTAGGCGCTACGACCGAAAAAGTCATCGGCAGCATAGGGACCAAAGACCTGAATGCCCTGCTCTGCCAGTTCATTGATGGCCGGTGTAATGATAGTCTGCTCTTCATCGCCCAAGATGCCATCCTCGCCGCAACGGGGATTCAACGCCAGCACAGCAATACGTGGGCTCGACACTCGCAGGTCGCGCTTCAATGCCTGATAGAAGCAACGTGCCTTCTCAACAATTTTCTGTTTTGTGATAGCCTCGGCCACATCCTTGATAGACACATTATTAGTGACCAGCGCAACACGCAGATCATCGTTGGTCAGGATGGTGAGGCCCTTCTGACCGTCACCCAGTGTTTTCTCAATATAGTCCGTATGACCATTGAAGTTGGGGATGCTGTTCTTGCTGACGGGAGCCGTTACCAGAACATCGAAGAGTCCTTCCTTATAGTCGGCCAGCGCCCTGTCGAGAGCTGCCTTGGCAGCCATGCCCGACTCAGGCGTTGAGATACCCAGATCCACCTTCACTTCATCATCAACAGCCGCAAGCATGTTCAGACGGGCCTCACGGGCCTCGTTGGCATGATTGATGGTGGTAAACGGCGTTTCAATGCCGAGGGTCTTACTGTAATAAGAGGCCAACTTGGGTGAGCCGTAGACGATAGGGGTACACAGCTCCAACATAGTAGGGTCTGCAAAGGTCTTGAGAATTACCTCATATCCAATGCCGTTGGTATCACCATGCGTAATAGCTACGCGTATTTTTCTTTCTTCCATATCTTTATCTAATTTTACTTTTTTACTTTTCCGTCTTTTACCGCCGTACTCAGCAGGCCGCAAGCCGCAAAGATGTCCTGTCCGCGACTGGCCCTAATGGTGGTGAATACGCCATGCTGGGTAAGATAGTCACGCAACTGCTCCATACGTCGTTCGTCAGCACCAGGCAGGTCCACATCTGGAATCTGATGAAAACGAATCAGATTGACTCTGCACTCCAGCCCCTGCAGCAGATTGACGATGGCCCGTCCATGTTCCAGGCTATCATTCAGTCCACTGAAACAAATGTATTCGAACGAGCAGCGACGCTGGTGCGTAAAGTCATATTGCTTCAGCAGCGCCACCGTGTCGGCTATCGGCATAGCCTTCTCGGCAGGCATTAACGACAAGCGCTGGTCAGGCTGGGGTGAGTGCATGGAGATGGCCACATGACACTGGCTCTCATCGAGGAAACGCTTTAGCTTGTTCTTCACGCCCACGCTACTCACAGTAATGCGCTTGGGACTCCAAGCATAGCCATCGTTGGCCGTCAGGATGTCAGTAGCACGAAGCACGTTATCTAAATTATCCATCGGCTCACCCTGCCCCATAAACACCACGTTGGTGAGGCGCTCGCGTTCGGGCAGCGCATAAATCTGGTTCAGGATGTCGGCAGCACTCAGGTTGCCCTCAAAACCCTGTTTACCAGTCTGACAGAACAGACAGTTCATTTTACAGCCCACCTGACTGGACACGCAGAGTGTGGCACGGTCGTCATCGGGAATAAAAACAGTCTCAACGAACTTTGTTTCGTTTGTTTCCGTGTCACAGCAACAGACAGAGCTACATCGCACGGGAAACAGATACTTGATAGTGCCGTCCACGCTACGCTGACAATCGATAGGCTCCATGGCGCCAACACAGTATTTCTCTGCCAGCCGTTCGCGGTTCTGTTTCGAGAGGTTGGTCATCTCATCTATACTCCTGACATTTTTCTCATACAGCCACTTGGCTATCTGTCCGCCGGTGAAGGCGGGCATACCCAACTCCTGCGCAACCTGCTTCAGTTCCGCCGTTGTCAGTCCAAGTAACACTTTCTTGTCAGTCATACCAATCTCTGCTGATTACATACTAAGGTGCAAAGTTACAAATTTTTAAGGAAATGGCAAAATGTTTCTATGGAATTTTGTTTACTGACATAATTTTATTACTTTTGCAGGAAAATTTACGAAACTCATGAAACAATATCTTGATATCTTTCTGCCCGATGTCGAAGAAGCATGGGCTGAGACACTGAGAGAACAGCTGCTAACCAGCACCCTAGTACAAAATGTGTATCCCGTGAAGGGCATCCGCTCCAGCGAGGCACTAAGACAAATGGCCGAGCAGACCTCGGCCTCGTTTGTAGCGTTAGTGGTGAAGGACGCGGCATTAGAACTTGGATCAGGAGCCTTAGAACGCATGGTTCAGGCCGCCTGCGACAGCAACGCTGCCATGGTCTTTGCCGACCGTTACGAAAAAAAGAGGAACCAAGACCAATGGATAATAGAGCGGCATCCCGCCATCGACTATCAGTTAGGCTCTATCCGCGACGATTTCGACTTCGGCTCATTATGG
>Ga0310691_10008168_pt1 | contig 10792 bp, 9 predicted proteins | sample 176DNAGHGlowgp2_FD_203887 | JGI IMG/M metagenome (GOLD analysis project Ga0310691, IMG submission 203887) | Sheep rumen microbial communities from Palmerston North, Manawatu-Wanganui, New Zealand - 1766 DNA GHGlow gp2 (v2) (version 2) | ecosystem: Host-associated > Mammals > Digestive system >... | reverse complement strand
ATCATCACAGGAGGGTTGTAGTCGCCCAGTTCGTAGAGTACTTTCAGCAGCACCTGCATCACCGTCTGCTTGGCACCGGCGTTCAGCTGGCTCAGGTATATCTCGTTGCCGTTCTGATGGTAAATCTTGAAGCTCATTTCCTCGCCGTTGTCGCTTGCGAGGTCTACACGGCCGATGACACCGGCATACACCACCAAGTTTAGGTTCAGCTGCTCCTTCATCATCTGCTCGATGCTTTTTCGCTTGGCGGCAAGCAGTTTGGCCGACAGGGTCTTGAAAAATCCTGGCAGTTTGCACAGCATGTCGTATTGCGGATCGGGAATCTGCGGTATGTCGTAGTCGTAGCTGGCTATGCGGTCGGTGAGGCGCTGTATCTCGCGTTCCGTTTCGGAAATTTTGCCTTTCAGTTCCACCATCCGTTTCTCGTTGTCCTCATAGAGGGTGATGAGGTTGTAATCCAACCCGCTCAGCTCGCGCTCGAAGCTCTGCAACTGTTCGCGTTTGCGTGGCAGGTCGGCCACATCCATATCAATGCTCTCGCGTTCGTTGTCCAGTTGCAGGAACTGGTTGACGTAGGCATCGGCGATGAGTTTCTCCAGTACCTCCACGTTGGCGTCGCTCAGGTAGGGGTATTTCTCGGCCAGCACGTCGCCGTGCTTGCGTCCTTTCTGTATGTGGCGCACTATGTCGTCCACCTTCACGCCCTGCAGTTCCTGGTAACTCTCGGTCAGGTAGTCGACAATATCGCGCGTGATGCGCGTCAGTTGCTCGTCGCTGATTTCTTCGTTGCGTTCCTGTGCCAGACGCTTGCGCTCGTTGACAATCAGCTCCACCTCGGGACGTATGCGGTGGGCCAATGCGGGAAAGAGCACGTTCAGCTCCAGATCCTTCACCACCTTGTCCACGCTGTCGCGATAGTCGGCGGCTTTCTTCTCCACCTGCTTTATGCTTTCCTTCTGCTTGGCTATGCGGTCGCGCGTCACGTTGTCGGCCGAGCGTCCTTGCTTCAGTTGCTCGTAGTGCTCGCGGTTCTCGCTCGAGTAGGCCAACGCCTTGTCGTAGTCTTCGCGCAGTTGCTTCAATTCGGCTTCCCTGAGCTGCCGTTGGTGTCCCAGCTGCTCGTATTCCTGCCGTTGCTTCTCGTTCTCCAGCTTGGCGGCTTTCTTCTCGGCCAGCAGCTGCTCGGCGGCTTCGTTCAGTTGGTAGTATTTGTTGAAGCCCATCACCGAGTTGATGTTTTTCATTATCAGACGGCTGATTTGCTCTTCCTTCACCAGCTCGCTGGTCTTCATGGCGTCGAAGAGGAAGTAGTTGCTCAGTTCCGACGGCAGGTTGGCGGCGATGATTTTCTTCACCACCTCCTCGTTGGCCACACGTTGGGCGTTGGGGGTGGCGATGCCATAGCTGTAGCGGTTGCCGTTCATGTTGAGGTCCACATTCCAGCGCACCTTGCCGTCGATGAACTGGTAGGTGCGACGCAGCTTGTAAGGTGTCTCGTTGCCCAGCACCAATCCGCTGAACGATATCTCCAGCACGATGCTCTTGTTTTCAATGCCCTGTTCCAGTTTCACACCGGCGTTGAAATATTCGTCGAACTGGCGTGCCGTCTTTATCTCCAATCCGTAGAGGGCGTGGTATATGGCGTCGAAGAGGGTCGTCTTGCCGCATCCGTTGCCGCCACCGATGAGGATGATGGGGTGTTCTTCTTCGGCCGCCAAATCCAGATCCAAACGACGGTAGGTCTTGTAGTTCTCTGCGTAGATATGCGTTATCTTCATGCTTGGCCCTCCTTTATCTCTTTGAGTGCTTTGTTCAATATTTTGCGCAGCTTCTTGTCGTCTACAGCCTCTTCGTTGCGCGCCTCGTTGTAGGGCTTCAGTATGTATTCCTTCAGCCAGTCGGCGTCGATGTCGGCATCGCGGGCGGCATCCTCGATGATGTTCATGTCCTCCTGACGGATGCCATAGTGCAGGAAGGTGCGGTCGAGTCCTTTTTTCATGTCTTTCTTTATTCCGTAGCTGTAGAACGCCAGGTTCTCCAGCATTTTTCTTCTTTTGTCTTTCATATTGTGGCCAGGTCGAGGCGGCTCCAGCCGTCGGTGGTTTTGTCGTCGTCAATGAGCCCTGCGGGGTAGTACCATCCGTCGCCCACCTGCACCAGCACGCCACCAGTCATATTCTTCCCTTTGGCGCGATGCTCTTCAACATATTGCCACAGGGCGTTGTTCTTCTCTGGCGTGTCGGGGTCGCAGCCCGGTGTCTTGGTGTCGAAGAGGCCTATGGTGCCATTTTTCAGGCGCACGATGAAGTCGACATAGAAGCACCGTTGTCCTCCGTCGGAACCTGTGTATGGCACCGCGAAGTGTTGCTTGCCTTCGTCGCCATTCTTGTACCACCAGTCGACCCATTCTGTCCTTTGGTCTATCCATCGGGCAAAATCGCGCTCGGGCTTCGAGGCGTTGTTTTGCTCGAAATATGGTTTTAACGCGTGGTTGAAGATGTCCTCCGCCGGATGCACCACGGCGCTGTTGTATGGTCGCGTGGCGGGAATTTCGAAGTGTTCCGTGCTGTAGGCTTTCACGATGGTCGTCTGCCGCAGGGTGTTGCGATAGCGGGCCAAAGCGCCGGCAATGGCGTCTTCGAAGAAAGCACGATTGTTATAAGGTGCGTGGTTGTAGAGTATCACCTTTGGAGCTTCCGTTTCGGGTATGCCGAACAGATTCTCCATCGCGTCGAGCAGGGCACCTTGCAGTATGGGGGCGCTGTCGTATTTGCCGAAGCTGCCCACGTGATCGCGGCAGTAGCGCTCCAATGCGGCGCGCATCTCGCCAACGTTGATGGCTATGCGCGCTTTCTCCACCACTTCCACCTCGCCGTCGGCTCCCGTCAGGCGCATATCCTTGGGCAGTTCCACAAAGATATTCTTCACGTCGAGGTTCAACCTGCTCTTGTTTGCCAATGTGCGGTTGCGACGCACCTCCGCATCGAATAGCGTGGCCTCTTCTCCCGCCTGGCGTGTCCACTCGGCATCGTTCTGTGCGGGAAAATCAAGCTCCAGCGTCGCCTGCGCAACTTTTAGCCTTTCCTTTAATACGTCATTTAATATTCTGCGAAATCCGCTGCCCAAGCGGTTGCGCTGCTGGTGGTGGTCCATATACACGCTCCGCAGGTCGATATTTTGCAGTCCTTCGCGCCTGTTGGCGAATACGGTGCCGAGGTAGCCCATATCGTCCTGGCTCACCAGCACCATATCGGCGCTGAGGTTGGTATAGACGTAGCCGTAGTTGAGCCGGTCGTCGGTGTAGAAGTGTTGCTGCGGCATACGCAGTATGCGTCCCACCGTCTGGGTGGTGAAGACGAGGCTCTTCAGGTCTCGGTAGATGAGCAGCACAGCGGCTCTTGGGCAGTCCCACCCCAGAGCTATGGCCTGCTTGAAGAGCAGCACACGCGTTGCATCGTCGGCCTTCACTATGTCGGCCAGGTTGGGGCTCTTCTCTTTCGAGAGCCACACCGCCAAGCGTCCGTTCTCCTCGCTGATGTCTATGGCGGGGTCGGCCAGGTAGGCCTTCACCTCGTCGGCTATCTTGCGCTCGTCGTCGCCCAGGGCCTCCTTGGTGTCGTTGGGCAACTGCACCAGCAGCAGGGGGTTGATGCCGTATTCCTGCCAGGCGGCGGCCAGCTCGTCGCGCTTGCGCAAGGCACGTTGCAGCAAGCGCTGGTTCACCGTCAGGGCGTGCTGCTCGGTGTCGCTCCGCACGCCGGGGTTCAGCTGCACACCTTTCTTGATCATCTCCTCGCCGATCACCTCCTGGCGACGCACCACAACGTTGTAGTCGCTCCGCGACGTGGGTGTAGCACTGATGCGCAGCTCTATCTTGGGCTTTATCACCTCGCGCAGCAGGCGTTCGCTCTTCTCGGCGTTGCGACCGGCGAACATATGTTCCTCGTCGATAACGGCCACCACGGGGCGTTCTTCGCGCGTGCGCTGCAGCAGGGCACCAAGTGTGCGGTTCTGCTCGTTGTCGCGGATCAGCAGGTTGTTGTCCTTGTTGACGCTCTCCCAGTTGAGGAAGAGCACCTCGCCGGGACGCAGCCCTTCCGTCACCTCGGCCTCGTCGAACCAGATGGGGCGCAGCGAGCGCGTCTCGCTGAAGAAGTTGCGCATCGAGCGGTAGCTCTGCTGATGCAGTTTGTTGGGTGCCAGCCACACCCACGCCACGCTGCTGTAGTTGCATTCCGCCGCTCCAGCAGCCAGCTCGCGCGTCAGCTCGTCCATCGCCGTGCTGGCCATCACCGTCTTGCCGCTGCCCGTGGGGGCCTTCAGCACCAGGCGCTGCCGCTGCTCGTCGTAGCCCAGCATCTGCACTAACCGCCCTTTTAGCTCATTCACGGCGTTGCGTTGGTAGGTCTTCAGTTCTATCATTCGTTGTCCTCCTTTCTTGCTTCCAGTTCCGCCACCGTGCGGTCCACCACCTCCTGCAGTTGGTAGGTGGCTACGCCCAGGGGTTTCTGTATGTCCTGCAACGACCACTCGACAACAGTCTTCTTGACTGTCTTGCAGATTAATAGCCCGACAGATGGGTTATCGTCCTTGCCACGAAGCAGTTTGTCAGCTGCCGTGACATAGAAATTCAGCTTACCGGCAAACTCGGGCATGAACTTCACGGCTTTCAGCTCCACGATGACGTATCGTCGTTGTGGAATGTGATAGAACAACAAGTCGGGGAAGAAAACAGTTTCTTCGTCTATCTGCAATTCCTTTTGACGGCCAAGATAAGCAAAGCCCTTACCTAGCTCCAATAGGAATTCTGTCACGTTCTTAGCCAATGCGTTCTCCAGATCCTTTTCTTCCTTGACAGCCTCTTCTGTGACGTACCTCAGGTCGTATTCTTTCTTCAACAATTGTTTTGCCTCCTCTATCTGAGAGGCTGGCAGTGCCCGGTCGAAATTGGTAATAGCCGAGCCTTGCGATTGGAAGAGGTGGGCGGCTACATTATGTTCCAATAGTGCACGGCTCCAGCCCTCCGTTGCCACTTTGTTGATATAGAAGAGGGCTTCGTCGAGTGACTTACTTTTGGTGAAAATATGCACGTGGTGTTTCCACGGAATAACGCCAAATATTTGAGGCATCCTTAATTCTTCACCAGCTTGGTGAAATAATTCGTCACCAGCTTGGTGACGAATTACCGTTTCAATTTTTTCAACAGGCTGTAGATTCAATTCGTCACCAACTTGGTGACGAATTGCAAAGTATTCATAATAAAATAAATACCAACGCTTCATATATTTGAGGTTGGTTACAGAAAACCCCTTCTCTCCAGGAAACATCGCCCTCATATCGAGGCTCAGCTGATTGAAGAATCCGCTGCCCCACTTACTCTCTGCTTTTTTGGCCACAATATCTCGTCCAAGATTCCAGCAAAACTCCAAAGCCTCGCTATTTGCCTTGACGGCAGCCCTCAGCTGACTCTGCCTATAACGGCGTTTCAAATCCGCCAGCCATTCTACGTATTCCTTGTCGGCCAGCATACCATCGCGGTTTACAAATGTGGGTTTGTCGCTCATTCCTCGCCTCCTTTCGGTGATGTTTCGTCGGTGGTTCTTTGTGCTCTCTTCTTGGGCAGCACATTTTTGTAGGCCTGGTAGATGGCCTCCGGCAGGGCACAGAGCTCTACGCGGTCCAGCACCGGCGCGAAGTCGTCGTCCCAGGCGTAGCTGCCGGGCGAGAAGACGTAGACTTTGATTGCGTTAGTGCGGGAATGCGTTAATACGTTAGTGGCTGGCGCCGTCAGCAGCCAGTCGACGATGTCGGGGATGGCCTCCTCGTTGTAGACGACCATCATCGCCCGCTCGCCGTCCGAGAACAGGCGCACGTCTTTCGGCGTCAGCCCCGCTTTCAACGCTAAACTTTCAACATTCAACTCCTCAAAGACACCCTCCTTGATGCACAGCAGGTCGGTGGCGGCGCTAACCAGGGCGCGCATATTGCGGTTGGTGCGCTCGCGGGGCAACAGGCGTGTGCGGTAGTAGCGCAGGTTGTTCTCGTGCAGGCCTTCCACCTGCCCCCCCTTGGGCGTGGTGTAGCCCTCTATCACCCGCTTGTTGCGCTCGTAGGTCACCTCGCGGCAGATGTTGTTTTCGTTATTCGTCACCAGTATGCATTGCCTCTTGCCCCCATCCTCCTTGTTCAGCTGCATCACCGCGTGCAACGTCGTGCCGCTGCCGGCAAAGAAGTCAAGGACGGTGGAGGATTTGTCTCCGTAAAGACCAGCAATCCTTTTGATAAGCCTCATCGATTTGGGATATGTGAAACGTGATTCGCCTCCAAAAATATCTTTGACCTCCTTTGCAGCATCTTGCGAATGACCCACTTCGGAATATTTCCAAATGGTCATGGGGGTAATTCCTTGTTTGACTTCGGTAAGGAATTTTTTAACAGAAGGGGAGCTATCTCCATTTGGGCCAAACCAAATTCTGCCGTCTGCAACCATTTCATAAAAACGTTCTTCTGTATAAACCCAACATCTACCTGACGGAGGAGTAACTGTTCTGCCAGAAGGTAATTTGATTTCATACAATTTGTCTTTAACGACAGGCCCAACTGTACTATCAGCAGCTTTCCAAACTCCTCTTGGATCATTATCAGGATTAGAATATCTATCGTTAGCGTCTGTTGTTCTTGGAAGTCCATTACAAACAGCATCTTCTATACGCTTAGCGTAACAAATTATATAATCGTGGCTTTCAGAAAAATGCTTCTTCAAATTTACAGGGGCATATGCGCGTTCCCAAACGACTTGTGCCACAAAATTCCTTTCCCCGAACACCTGGTCGCAGAGAAGTTTGAGGTTGGCTTGTTCGTTGTCGTCGATGGAGATGAAGATAACGCCGCGGTCGGAGAGCAGGCGTTTGGCTATGCGCAGGCGCTTGCTCATAAAGCTGAGCCACTTGCTGTGGCGGTAGCTGTCCTCGCTGTCCACAAAGCTGTCGTTGTAGACGAAGTCCTTGTTCCCCGTGTTGTAGGGCGGGTCGATGTAGATGACGTCCACGCGGCCCTCGTGGGTGTAGCTAAGGGCCGTCAGCGCCTCCAGGTTGTCACCCTCGATGAGGATATGGTTCGGGGCTTCCTGGCCGCCGTCGATCAGCGCTAGTTCCTTGTCCTCCACCAGCACGGGCAACTCCTCGCGCAGCCGCTCCTCGACCGCCTCCTCGCGGTCCTCCCACACCAATCCGTAGCTCCGCCCCTCGGCGGCCAGCTGCAGCAGCGCCGCCCGCTCGTCGTCGGTCAATCCTGTAAGGTTTTGTATCTTTTGCCGCAACGCGGCACGGTCTATCCTTGCCATAAATAAATATAATATGCGAACGCAAATATACATATTTTTTTCAAAACTGAGGTATTTCAAAAGAAGGTTTTTTGTGAATTTGCCAAAAATCAATGAATTAGCTGTGAAATATATTTGCTAAAAAAGCACTCTTTTCTACCTATTTATAACTAGAGAAATCTATTTTTAGTAACGATTAAAAATAAAATGATACGATACGGAAGGAGGGTTGATGTGGTTCCAATTGTGGAGAGAATCGTCGAAGATGACCTCTCTGGCGAGTCTGTCTAGGAAAGGCTCATTCACTTTCCTTCTGGTTTCATACTCCTTTTGATACGGTATCGTGTCGGTCCGACGGAAGTTTGCCTGAGCTTTTGTCCTTTTAGGGTGTCAATTATGTTTCATCACTTTACCCATGGCGTTATCGGAGGTTTTTTTTTGTATTGGCTTTTCTGGTCGTCTGTGCAAATTCGCCAAATCGGTAATACAGGCTCTGCGGCTAAAAGACATGGATGGTTATTGATGGAGTCTATTTTGCGGTTTGCATACCTGAATCTCTTTATGTTGTGGATTGCAGACTGGCCGCAATAGGTTGCCGTTCAGGTGGTCGCGAATGTCGCGTCTCTACGAGATGCTGGATGGGTCGGTACCATTAACCCCACACTGCGCCTTGCGGCTTGTGTGGGGTTACTTCGAGACGTTGCTTGGTTTCGGCAAAGGGAACAAGCTCCCTTTGCACTCGACTTTGCAACGTTTCTGAGGGTTGATGGAAAGCCTCGGCAAAGTAAGCGAGCTTTCTTTGCCGAGGCTTTCCATCATTATTGAGAGTAAGGCTCTCTGAGCCTTAATTGTTACAACTTACTTTGTATCCATTTGTAAATTGAATATAGGTTGGGTTAGGGGGTGGGCTGTTTTTGCAGCCAGCGGTGGACTTCTTGGATGCGATGGCGGGCTTGCTGGCTGTATTCGTCGTCGGAGGCTAGGATGGGGGCTAGGTAGTCTTGCCATTGGTCAGACTGGAAATATTGTCGCTGGCGGTCGATGTATTCTTTCAGTTTGATTTTGGTTCCGTCGAAGTCGGAGATGACCCAGGTGCCGTTTAGTTTCATTAGGCACAGCGTGTGCCTGATGCTTACGCCAAAGTTGGTGATGGTGAATGTGGCTTCGGCTCCGTCGCCTTGGGCGATGATGTTCTCTATACTGATGGTTCGGTTGGGGTCTCTGCCGCCGTTGCCGCTGACGAAGTAGTAGAGCCATTCGTCGGAGCCTATTTCGCCGATGCCGTCGCTGGGCACGGCCCAGGCTTGTTGCAAGAGTTCGAAATATTCGGGAGCAAAAGTGCTTTCGCTACCAGCGATGATTTCGTGGTCGGGGAGAAACTCGATGAGTTGGGCAACGCGCTGCTGGGTGGGTGGCTCGTTGTCGGCATTTTCAAAAGGAATGATTTCTTGTGTTGCTTTGTCAGAATTTCCGGTGCAGGATATGTTGCACAGGACCATCAGCGCGGTGAGTGTGAGCGGTAGCAAGCGTTTCATGGGTTAGTGGGTTTTGAGGATATGGATGATGGTCTGGTAGTTGATGCCTTGAAACGAGTCCAGCACATGGCAGCAGCGTGTCTCTATGGCGTGGCGAGGGTGGGTGGTGGCCATGCCGAAGGTGAACATGCCGGCCGTCATGGCTGCCTGCAGTCCACTGAAGGCATCTTCGAAGACGATGCACTCGGCGGGTGTGCATGCAAGTCTTTCGGCGGCACGCAGGTAGCAGTCGGGGTGGGGTTTGGAAAGGGCGAAGTCTTCGGCCGTGAGGATTTGGTCGAAGAGCTGTGGGAAGTGGGGCATCTGCATTTGGACGTGCCTCATCTTGTCGTGGTTGGAGCTGGTGACGAGAGCCAGTAGCAGGCCGTGGTTCCGAAGGTCATGCAGCATCTCTTCGGCCCCGGGGAAGAAGTGGTAGCGCACGTTGCGCTCGGCCTCGTAGAGCTGGTGGATGAGGTCCTGCTGCATTTCCATATCGGGGAAGTAACGCTGCATGATGTCGGAAAGGGTTGTGCCTTTGATGAGCTGGGCGAAATCGTTAATCTCGGGGTGGTACCGTTGTCCCACCTTGCTCCAGAATTGGGAGTAATGCCCTTCGGTGTCGAAGAGGGTTCCGTCGAGGTCGAAGAGGGCCGCTTTGAGTGTTGTCATATTGGGGGGCTGGCCGATAGATGCTTCAGACTTCGATGGCTTTGATGAACTTGGCGGGAACGCCACCCACGATGGTGTTGGCCGCCACGTCTTTGGTGACCACTGCACCGGCTGCCACCACGGCATTGTCGCCTATGGTAACGCCCTGCAGGATGGTGGCGTGAGCCCCAATCCACACATTGTTGCCCACATGGATGGGCTTGTGGTAGAGGCTCTGCCTATCGCTGGGGGCAAAGCCGTGGTTGAGGGTGGCGAACACCACTTGTGGGCCGATGAGGCATCCCTCGCCAATCCAGATGCCTCCCTGGTCTTGGAATTGGCACCCGGCGTTGATGAACACCTTGGGGCCGATGTGGATGTTCTTTCCGAAGTCGGTGCTGAAAGGTGGGTTTATGATTACAGTCTCATCGAGCTGGTAGCCGAACAGTTGGCTGAGCAGCTGCCGGCGTTCTTCGGGTTCGTGGAATCCGGTGTTGTAGACACAGGTGATACGTTGTGCTTCGACAGTCTGCTGTCGCATAAAGGCAACGATGTCGGGACGGTTGAGGGGCTGTCCGTCGGCAATGAGCTGCTGGAATTCTTTGATGGTCATTTTTTAAACTATAAAGTAAAAACTAAAAACTAAAAAGAGATTATGCAACCTCAAATAAGATTTCTTACTACGAATAGCACGAATCTGACGTTTTCGTTGAGCCGAACGCAGACAAGCTTGCGATTGTTCTCCGCTTCGCTATCGAAAGTCCACTGGACTTTCTGATTGTTCTCCGCTTCGCTATCGAAAGTCCACTGGACTTTCTTCATATGCTGAGGCGAGAAAACGTCTGTTGAAAACAAACGAATTATTATTCGTGCCATTCGAGTAATTCGTGTTCGTACATAAAACTATAAAGTAAAAACTAAAAGCGGTTAGACAACGGAACTATTTCCACGGATCACACGTATCACGAGGATAAAAAATACGTGAATATACGAGAGATCCGCGGAGCTAATCTTCATAAACCTTTTTAGTTTTTAGTTTTACCTTTAATAATTCTCAATTCTCAAATTTCGAATCTCAATTCTCAATTCTCAATTCACCCTGTGTGTTATTTCCTTTTGGCTTTGACTTCTCTGTATTCGTTGTTCAGGCCTTCGATGATCTCGTCGGTGATGTCCATTGCGGGGTTCATGTAGAGCGACGGGCTGTCGTTGAAGGTCTTGCGGAGGATGATGTCGAACTGCTGGTTGTCGGCATTGTACTCACGCACGAAGGCAAAGATGCGGTTGAGGAGTTCGATGTTGGAGT
>Ga0310691_10008166_pt1 | contig 10793 bp, 4 predicted proteins | sample 176DNAGHGlowgp2_FD_203887 | JGI IMG/M metagenome (GOLD analysis project Ga0310691, IMG submission 203887) | Sheep rumen microbial communities from Palmerston North, Manawatu-Wanganui, New Zealand - 1766 DNA GHGlow gp2 (v2) (version 2) | ecosystem: Host-associated > Mammals > Digestive system >... | reverse complement strand
AGGCCTACGTAGATATCCAGAATACGGTGCGCAGCACCATCCGCCGCATCGGCTACACCAAGGCCGATTATATGTTCGACGCCTCTTCCTGCGGCGTCCTGAGCGCCCTGCATGAGCAGTCGGCCGACATCAACCGGGGCGTGGAGCGCGCCACGGAGGAGGAGCAGGGCGCCGGAGACCAGGGCATGATGTTCGGCTATGCCTGCCGCGACACCGAGGACTACATGCCCCTCCCGCTCTACCTGAGCCACAAGCTCCTGGAAGTGCTGGCCGATATCCGCCACAACGAGCTGGAACTGATGCCCTACCTGCGCCCGGACGCCAAGAGCCAGTTCACCATTGAATATGACGGGGAAACCCATCGGCCCGTGAAAGTGCATACCCTTGTCCTGAGCACCCAGCACGACGAATTTGTGCCCGCGAGCTTGGGGAAGATGTCTTATGAAGACGCCGTGAAGCAGTTCGGCCAGGCGAAGGTGGACGAGGCCATGCAGGGAAAAATCCGCTTTGACGTGGAGAAGATTGTGATTCCCCGCCTGAAGGCCTCCCTGCCTCAGGAGACGGCTGCCCTTATCCACAGTTTCATCCTGCATGTGAACCCCACGGGCAAGTTCGTGATTGGCGGCCCGCACGGGGATACCGGTCTTACCGGCCGTAAGATTATAGTGGACACTTATGGCGGCAAGGGAGCCCACGGCGGCGGCGCCTTCTCCGGGAAGGACCCTTCCAAGGTGGACCGCAGCGCCGCCTATGCCGCCCGCTACATTGCCAAGAACCTGGTGGCGGCCGGCGTGGCCTCCGAATGCCTGGTGCAGCTTGCCTATGCCATCGGCGTGGCCAGGCCCGTGAGCGTGTTCGTGGACACCTACGGAACGGCTGCCCAGGGCCTCTCCGACGGAGAGATTGCCGCCAAGGTGCAGGAAATCTTCGACCTGCGCCCCGCCGCCATCATCCGCAAGTTCGGCCTCAAGAACCCCATCTACAGCCCCACGGCCGCCTATGGCCACATGGGCCGCAAGCCCTACACCAAGATGGTGAAGGTGCAGGGCTGCGAGCGCATTGTCCAGTTCTTCGGCTGGGAACTCCTGGACAGTGTGCCGGAAGTGAAGGCTGCGTTCGGCCTGTAAAAAAAATTTTTCGGGAAAAACGCCATTGGAGCACGCTGTAAAAAGGGTGCTCCATTCTTGTTGTATTTCCTCCGAAAAATCCCTTTTTATTGTCTGAAAATTGTCGTATCTTTGCAGCGGATTTGGTTAGCGAAATACTGTTTAGTATCAATATTTATTCTTATCAAAACCTTTATGAAAAAAGCTTTTAAAAGCCTTCTGCTCGCTTTCACTACGTTGATTGCGGGCTCTGTCGCCTATGCTCAGGTGACCACCTCCTCCCTTTCCGGCCGCGTGGTGGACCAGAGCGGCGAACCTGTCATCGGCGCTGCCGTGATGGCCATGCACGAGCCCTCCGGTACCGTCTATGGCGCAGTTACCAATGCCGACGGCCGTTATACCATCCAGGGTATGCGTACCGGCGGTCCCTACAAGGTGGATTTCTCCTGCCTCGGTTATCAGGAGACCACGTACACGGGTATTACCCTCCAGCTGGCCGAAACCTTCAGCCTGAACGCCAAGATTGCCGAATCCAGCGAATTCCTTGAGGCTACGGTGGTGGTGGCCGACGCCGCCTCCAAGTTCGCCGCCCAGGAGCGCACGGGTGCCGTCACCAATATCGGCAGCGCCCAGATTACCTCCCTGCCTACGGTGAGCCGCAGCATCACGGATGTTACCCGCCTGTCTCCGTACGGCGGCAACGGCATGAGCTTCGCCGGTTCCGACGGCCGTCTGGCCAACTTCACCGTTGACGGTGCCGACTTCAACAACAACTTCGGCCTGTCCTCCAACCTCCCCGGCGGCGGCAACCCCGTTTCCATCGACGCCATCGAGGAACTCCAGGTTGTGATTTCCCCTTACGACGTGCGCCAGACCAACTTCATCGGCGGCGGCGTGAACGCCATCACCAAGTCCGGTACCAACACTTTCAAGGGTACGGCTTACATTTATCATAAGAACGAGAACATGCAGGGTGACGCCGTGGACGGTGAACAGATTACCGGCGCCCGCGCCAAGAACCGCAGCACCACCTACGGTCTCACCTTCGGCGGCCCCATCGTGAAGAACAAGCTCTTTTTCTTCGTGAGCGGTGAAATGTCCAAAGTTCCCTCCGTCGTGAACCGTTGGAGAGGCTCTGAGAATGGTGTCGCCAACGCGGATGACAATATCTCCCGTACCACCAACGCCGACCTCAAGAAAGTTTCCGATTTTGTGAAGGAAAAGTACGGTTACGATACCGGTTCCTGGACGGACTTCCCGGCCAACGAGAGCAACTACAAGATTCTGGCCCGCCTGGACTGGAACATCACCAACAAGCATCACCTGGCCCTCCGTTACAACTATACCAAGAACAACGTCTGGAACAGCCCTAACGGCACTTCCATGGACGGCAGCCCTCGTATGGCCAGCAGCCGTATGTCCCCGAAGTCCATGTCGTTTGCCAACTCCATGTATTCCATGCAGAACATCGTGAATACCTGGTCTCTGGATTTGAACAGCCGCCTGACGGACAACCTGTCCAACCAGTTCCTGGCTACTTTCTCCAAGCTGGATGACATCCGCGGCACCAACTCCTCCGAGTTCCCCTTCATCGACATCAAGGACGGTGACCTCATGGAAGACGGTGTGGGTACGGACAACTACATGGCCCTGGGTTACGAGCTCTTTACCTGGAACAACGCCGTGCACAACACCGTTGCCAACGTAAAGGACGACCTCACTTGGTATCTTGGTAAGCACAAGATTACCGGAGGCATCAACTTCGAGTATCAGATGGCCGACAACCAATACATGCGCAGCGGTACCGGTTACTACCGTTATAACTCTTTGAGCGACTTCCTCAGTGGCGCCGCTCCCGAGACTGTCTGCCTTACCTATGGTTATGACGGAGAAACCAAGCCGGCCGCCCGCGTGCAGTTCTACAAGGCCGGCATCTATGCCCAGGACGAGTGGAATGCTACGGATAACTTCAAGCTCACCTACGGCCTCCGTTTAGACGGTCTGTTCTTCAACAACAAGGACCTGATGACCAACAACGCCATCCTGGCCCTGAGCTACTATCCCAAGGCCAACAATTATCAGGAAACCCATATCGACACCGGCAAGTGGCCCTCTTCCAAGATTACCGCTTCCCCGCGCGTAGGTTTCACCTGGGATGTGCTGGGTAACCGCAGCCTGAAGGTACGTGGCGGTACCGGTCTGTTTGTGGGCCGTCTGCCTCTGGTATTCTTCACCAATATGCCTACCAACGGTGGTCTGGTGCAGTATCAGGCTCAGATTGGCAGCTCTACCAAGTATGCCAACCTGCCCCAGTCCGTCAAGGATAAATATGCAAGCGTAAATGATATTCTGGGCGCTTTCGCCGGTGGTCTGGCAACGGACGCCGAAGGTAACGCCACGGTGAACGCCCTGCTGAACAAACTTCAGGGTATGGGATATCCTACCACCGTAAAGCCTGAGGACGGTACCGTTCCTTCCGCCGTAAACGGTGTGGACCCTAAGTTCCGCATGCCGCAGGTGTGGAAGACCTCCCTCGCAGTGGACTATACTTTCCCCACTTCCTTCCCCTTCAGCATTACGGCCGAGGGTATCTTCAACAAGACCATCAACGCCGTTTCCATCTCCGACTGGTCCATTCCGGATGTGGGTGGTTTCGCCCGCTTCAACGGAGTTGACAACCGTCCCATCTACCCTGCCGGTTACCGTACGGGCACCAAGGCCTTCGTCCTGGAGAACACCTCCAAGGGTTATGGCTGGAGCGCCAACGTCACCCTCAACATGCAGCCTATCGAGAGCCTGAGCCTCATGGCCGCCTACACCCACACCGTGAGCAAGGAAATCACCGGTATGCCCGGCTCTGCCGCCGAGTCCGCCTTCACCTATGTTCCCACCGTGGAAGGCCCCAACTACATCGGCCTGCATAACTCCCAGTACGTGACTCCGGACCGTGTGGTTGCTTCCGCTACGCATCATGACAAGAGCGGCAACCACTTCTCCCTCATCTATGAGGCCTGGAAGGGCGGTTACAACTACTCCTTCATGACCGTGAACGACATGAACGGCGACGGTTACAACTTCGACGCCCTTTATATTCCTACGGACGAGCAGGTTGCAAACCGTGAGTTCCGCTTTGTCTCCGCCGACGACCAGAACCGCTTCATGGACTATGTGCACAACGACAGCTACCTGTCCAAGCACCAGGGCCAGTATGCCGAAGGCTACAGCGTTTACAGCCCTTGGGTGCACCGTCTGGATTTCAGCTACAAGCACGACTTCACCGTAAAGATTGGCCAGACCAAGAACACCCTGCAGCTCAGCCTGGATGTGAAGAACCTGCTGAACCTGTTCAACAACAGCTGGGGCGTGGCCAAGTACCTGAACCCTGCCATCGGTACCGATCCCCGTATCCTCAAGTATGAGGGTGTGGATGCAGAGGGCTATGCCACCTTCTCCACTCCTTCCGCCATCAGCGGCAGCACCCAGACCTGGACTTCCAACCACAGCCTGTCCCAGTGCTGGTATGCTTCCATCGGTATCAAATATCTGTTCAACTAATTTCAATCGGCACATCTTATGAAACTCAAGTATATTTTTGCTTCCATCGCAGCAACTTTGGCCCTGGCCGTGAGCTGCACCAAAGAGGCCGATCAGCACTACCTGAACGAGATCAAGGTCTCTACTTCCTACGTCTCCCTGCCTGTCGATGGCGGTACTGCCAGTCTGACCATTACCGCAACAGACAGTTGGGCCTTTGCCAAGGCCGTGAATATCGGCACGGAGAAAGCCCCCGTTATGGCGGAACTCCCTACCTGGCTCACGGCTTCCACCCTCTCCGGTGCCGCCGGTGAAGTTACGGTTACTTTTTCTGCAGAGAAAGCCCTTGACGGACGCACCACTGAACTCCAGATCAATTGCGGCGGAAAGACCCAGCGCATCAATGTGATCCAGGGTCTGGCCACTGTCTCCAACGCCACTTGTAAAGAGGTGCTCGAAGGTCCGGACAGCAAGACCTACCGTGTTACCGGTGTGGTCACCAGCATTGTCAATACCACTTACGGCAACTGGTATCTGAACGACGGTACCGGTGAGGTTTACATCTATGGTACCCTGGATTCCAAGGGCGCTACCAAGAATTTCCTCAGCTGGGGTCTTGAAGTAGGTGACGAAATCACCGTGGAAGGTCCCAAGACCACCTACAACGGCACCGTTGAACTGGTTGACGTTACTGTTATCAGTATTACCAAGTCCCTCATCAAGGTGGAAACCGTGGATCCCGAGGATGCTACTATCGCCAAGGAAGGCGGTGACCTCGTTGTCACTCTCGCGAACAAAGGCAACAACCTGAGTGTCGAGATTCCCGAAGATGTCAAGGCTTGGTTGGGTATTTCCGCCCTTGCCGGCGATGTGGTAACCCTTACCGCAGCCGCCAACGAAGGTGGAGACCGTGAAGGCACCGTTGTCTTCAAGACCACCGACGGCAAGAAGGATTATACTGCTGAGCTTACCATCACCCAGAAGGGTGCTATCCTGGATGTGACCGTTAAGGAGGCCTTGGCTGTCATTGACAAGTTGGCGGATAATGAGATCACTGCTGGTTCCTATCGTGTTTCTGGTGTTGTCGCAAAGGTTACCGACCTGAGCACATCTTACGGGAATGCCACTTATCTTATCTCTGCCGATGGCACTGAAGAGAATGCAATTACCGTTTTCCGCGGAATGTATATCGATGGCGAGAGGTTTACGGATGAAAAGCAACTTGCCGCTGGTGATGTGGTTGTGGTGTTGGGCAAACTTCAGCGCTACGTGAAGAATGGTGCTCTCACTCCTGAAATTGCTACTGGCAGCAGCCTGGTTTCTGTAGACCGCCCTGTTTCCGTGGCCGATGCCCTTAAAACCATCGATGCTCTTGCGGATGGTGGCAAAACGACCGAAACTTACTATGTAAAGGGTATTGTTACGGGTGATGCCGGTATTGATACCGGTTATGGTAATGCTACCTTTACAATTACAGATGATGGTAAGGCTGAGTCTCCTGCCCTGACTGTTTTCCGTGCCAAGGACTTTGGTAATGAGAAATTCACGTCCAAAGATGCTTTCAAGGCGGGTGATGTGGTCATTCTTATCGGTAATCTTCAGAAGTATGTGAAGGACAATGTCATGACTCCTGAGCTTTCCAGTGGTTATCTGGTAGGTCTCATTCCCGGAACAGCAGGTGATGAGCCCGGCGACGAGCCTGGTGATGAGACCCCTTCTGAGGATTTTACTTCTAACGTTACCTGGAGCAACCTCAGCTCCGCATATGATGATGGAAAAGCTATCGTTAACGGTGTCAAGGATGTAGTGACCCTTAAATTCGGCTCTTCCAAGAAGAATGGTTCTGCTACGATTTCCATTCCCGCTGGCGCTAAAGAGGTCTCTTTCTATGGTGTAGGTTGGAGCGGTTCTGAATCCAAAATCACTGTCAAGAACGGCGAAAGTGCCCTTCTGGATCAGGCTCTTGCCGCCAATACCGGAGCAACGGGCAGCGCTCCTTACACCCTCACTGTAACAGCTTCTGATATGTATACGGTGAAGTTTGACAGTGCATTGACTGCCGCAACGGATCTTACTTTTGAGTCCACTGGCCGCGTGATTCTTTTCCGCATTCAGTCCTCCAAGTAATTCCATTATTATCTAAAGAGGCGCGACCCTTTCCGGGGCCGCGCTTTTTTTGTGGAAAAAGTTTCCTATCTTTGTACTTTACAATAACACTATACGCGATGAAGTTCAAGTCCATTACCCTCTTGGCGCTGGCCGCCCTTGTGTTTGTGGCCTGCGGTAGCAAAGATAATCCCGTCACGCCTTCCATCAGCATCAGCGGCAGCCGTTCCCTGTCCGTTCCGGCGGAGGGCGCGAAGGAAACCGTTTCCTTCACTTCCAGCCTGTCCTGGGTGGCATCGGCCGATGTTTCCTGGATTCACCTGAGCAAGACGTCCGGCACGGGCGGATCGGCCTCGGTGGAGGTGACCATAGACCAGAATTATGAGAAAGAGAGAAGCGGAAACGTGACCTTCACCGTTTCCGGCTCTTCCGTATCGGCTACTGTGGCTATAGCGCAGGCCGGAGTGGAGAATATCGACCCCGATGATCCGCCGGTTGTCCAGGGAGACCCGGTCCTCTCCGTAGACTTTACAACGCTCAAGAGCTTGGGTGAATTCACCGTTCAAGACAAGGATAAGGGCGATTTTTCGGGTAGTATTTGGGGAACCAATGCCGACCATCCGGAGTATGGCGCCGTTGCAAAAGCCTATGATGGGAAGAATCACAAGACCGAGAGCTGGCTGGTTTCTCCCCGCATCAACCTCAAGGGGCATGATCAGTTGTATCTGCGTTTCGACCATGCGCTTAATTACATGTATAGTGAGACCGATATTGCAAAATTTATCGGCGTCAAGATTTCTGCAGATAAGGGTGAAACTTGGGAGAGTGTCACCGTTCCCAATTTGACATCTGGCTCTTCTTTCGAGTTCCAGTCTTCCGGAGACATTGACCTGAAGAAATACAAAGACCAGGTTATCCAATTTGCTTTTACTTACAAGACTACGGAGGCAACCGCTCCCACGTGGGAGATTCAAAAGATCTTAATTACCAAGGAAAAAGAGGTAATCGTCAAGACAGATTACGGTGACGAATACAAGAGCGTTCCCGCCTGGATGGAACTGCCGGAGGTGAAGGAAGGCGACAAGTACTACATCCATACGGCTCCCATTGGCCAGGTGAACTACCGCAACTACTCCTTCATCTACGACGCCGATGCCCTTGTGGCCAATTGGGTGGCCTATCCGCTTTGTGACCTCTACACCAAGAAGACGGTTCAGCGTACGGATGCCTGGGCTGCCGATCCGTTTGTGTCTGTGCAGGCCATCTATGCTAAGGCCGGCGACATTTATAACGACGGCAAGGGAGGTGCCAAGTACAACCGCGGCCATCAGCTCCCTTCAGCAGACCGACTCGCTTCCACCAAGATGAACGAGCAGACGTTCTATTACACCAACATCGCTCCTCAGCTTTCTGATAAGGCTTTCAATGCCGGCATTTGGGAAGATTTGGAGACGGCGGTGCGCAATTGGAGTTCCTCTTCCAACAGTACGGATACATTGTATGTGGTGACCGGCTGCATGGTGGATAATCCCATCGAGTATCGCAAAGACAACGAGGGCAAGCAAGTTCCTATCCCGAATGCTTTCTTCAAGGCTCTTCTTCGTCTGAGCAAGGGGTCATATATAGGTGCCGGCTTCTATTTCGACCACAAGAGCTATCAAGGCCAGCCTGTCACGATCAAAGATTTCGCCATGTCCATCAAGGACCTGGAAGAAAAGACCGGCTTTAACTTCTTCGTGAATTTGCCGGCGGACAAATCGGCCGCCATCAAGGCGGAGGATCCGACGGGCAACAGTTTCTGGAACCTGAAATAAGATTCTGCTCATTTACAGAACCCGGGAGCAAAAACCAGCCTTTTTGCCCCCGGGTTTTGTGTTTTCTATGTGACGGGGGTGGAATCGGTCAAAATAATCATTAACTTTGCATGATTACAAACAAGTTGCGTATGAAAAAAGCCATCCTGGCCGTACTGGCCGTCATGCTACTGCTGCCCCCGCAGGGCTGTGCCAAGAAAAAGGGTTCCAAGCACATCATCGGGTTCTACAATGTGGAGAACCTGTTCAACACCACCCATGACCAGGGCAAGAACGACTACGAGTACCTGCCGGACGGTGCCAACGAGTGGACGCCGGACAAATATGCCTCCAAGCTGCACAACATGGCCCGCGTAATTGCGGACATGCGGGAGGACAACGGCGTGTGGCATACGGTACTGGGCCTGGCCGAGGTAGAGAACCGCGAGGTGGTGGAAGCCCTCATTGCCCAGCCGGAGCTGGTGAAGGCCGGCTACAAGATTGTGCACTTTGAGAGCCCGGACCGCCGCGGCATAGACTGCGCCCTCCTGTACAACCCCGCCCGCATGAAACTGGTGGAAAGCGAAGCCATTCCCTACGACTTCAACACTTCCATCAAGATAACCACCTACAACAAGCAGGAGCAGGAAGATTTCCGCACCCGCGACGTCCTCATGGCCCACGGCATCATCGACGGCGAGCACTTTGCCTTCTACGTGTGCCATTTCCCTTCCCGCAGGGGGGACAAGGGCCAGGACCTGAGGGCCCGCGCGGCGGAGATTGTGTACAACCACGCCATTGAGATGCAGGGCAGGTACCCCGGTATCAAGTGCGTGGTGATGGGAGACATGAACGACAACCCGGCCGACGCCTCCCTGTCCCGGTATCTCCATGGCCGCAGGAATGTGGCCGATGTGAAGAAGGGAGACTTCTTCAACCCCTTCTGGGAAATGCTGGACAACGGCATAGGCTCCCTCTACTACAGGGGAGACCCCAATATCTTTGACTGTATATTGGTGAGCGACGCCCTGGTGAACGGCAAAGGCCTCAAAATCAAGAAACAGAGCAATAAATACTACGGAACGGTGTATTCCAAGCCCTACATGACCCAGCAGAGCGGTCAGTACAAGGGCCTGCCGCACCGTACCTTCTCCAACGGCAAGTTCATCAACGGTTATTCCGACCACTATCCCACCTTCATCCTCCTTGGCAAGTGAGAAAGCTGGCGTTGATAGTCCTGGGGCTTCTGATGGCCACCCTTCTGTGGGCACAGGAGACCGGAGTGAAGGGAAAGCTGCTTTCCCGGACGGGCCGATACCCTGTGGAAAACGCCCGGGTGCGCCTGTACCGGGGTGCCGTGCTCTTGGGTGAAACCCGTACGGACGCCAAGGGAGCCTTTCGCCTCACCGGACTTGGGGCAGGGGACTACGTGCTGGTTTTCCAAAGCCCGGACTACCTGGAAAACCGGGTTTCCGTAAGCGTGAACGCGGGCCGCGTTAAGGATGTGTTCAACGTGATGCTTCAGTCGGTTCCCCGTACGGGTGCCGTGCAGCCCGAAGCCTCTCACGGCTCTTCAGATGTGGTAAAAAACCTTTCGGCCGCCTCCTTCCCCATGGCCGTAGGGGTTCGCGGAGAGCAGCGTGACTACTACCTGGCCGGGGTTCACCTGGATCAGAAAACCCTTTGGCAAACCGGACTCACAGATGCCCTCAAGGCCAACAAGACCGTGGACGGAGCCCTGATGGACGACGTCTTCGGCGGCCTTTATGGCACCACCAGCATAGACGGCACCGCTGCAGGCATGAAAAGCGGCCTCAGAACCAACCTTTCTACCAACAACGCCCAGTATCACTTCCGCGGCCAGGCCTCCTATTCTACCGGAGACAGGCTGCAGGACGGCTGGGTGATATCGGCCGATGCCAGCTATCACACGCCGGCCCTTTCCTGCCTGGTGAGGGGGAATGCCGTATCGGCCTATGTGGGTGTGGACAAGCAGCTGGATTTGGCCAATAAGCTTAGCGTGGCCTATCTGCACACCCATGCGCCCATCGCCTTTCTCAAATATACATTCACGCCCTCAAAGCGCATCAGCGCCTATTTTACGGCCCTGGGGCAGTTTGGAAGGGGCGATGAGCGCCTGCATGCCGCCGGCGGCTTCCAAAGCAAGATAGGCGTGCATTGGACGCTTTCCGGTGCCGCCGACTTCCAGGTGGCCCTGAGCGGCAACGCCGGCCATAGGGCAGAAACTTGGTTT
>Ga0310691_10008165_pt1 | contig 10794 bp, 6 predicted proteins | sample 176DNAGHGlowgp2_FD_203887 | JGI IMG/M metagenome (GOLD analysis project Ga0310691, IMG submission 203887) | Sheep rumen microbial communities from Palmerston North, Manawatu-Wanganui, New Zealand - 1766 DNA GHGlow gp2 (v2) (version 2) | ecosystem: Host-associated > Mammals > Digestive system >... | reverse complement strand
AGGTACGAGCCGTCCTGTATGGTAAACGTCTTCAGCGGTATGACGGGCAGCGAGTACTTCATCTCGCCGTTCGACAGCGTATAGCGGCCGCGCAGCTGCAGGTGCTCTATGGGCGAATACTGCATGCGCAGCGTGCCGCCTCCCGTAAGGTCGATGTAGTTGCTGTGGTCGGTATTCAGGTAGGCCATGATGTGGGCCCCCTTCGACACGTCTATCGTCATGTCCATCTCCAGGCCGCTCAGCGACGGACGCTCCACCACGACGCGCGCCGTGTCGCCAAAGTCCATAAACGTCACCAGCTCCTTCATCCGGTTGTCCGTGGTCAGCGGCGAGTCGCGCAGCACGTAGCTCATGTCCGTAGACCCCAGCACCTCCACGCGGCCGCGCATCTTCAGGTTGTCGGCAGGGCCGCGCACCGAGGCAAAGGCGTTGACGAAGGCCCGGCCGTAGGCAATACTCTTTGCCTGCTCCTTGGCACCGATAATCTGGAAGTCGCGCCCACGCATGCGCAGGTCGACCATCGTGCGCTCCGGACGACTGAAATCGACCGTTCCCTGAATGTTCAGCGGGTTCTCGTTCAGCGCGTACACGGCAAAGTTCTCCAGCAGCAGCTTCGAGTCCACGATGCGCACGGGGTCGTTGTCGAAGCGCAGCGTCATGCCGTAGGGCACACTCTCCAGGTAGCTGGAGTCCAGATATATCTCGCCGTCTATCTTGGGAGCCTCCAGCGTGCCCTTAACGCTGAGCTCGCCCTCGCCGTAGCCGTGCAGGCCGAACAGCTGGTCGGGCACCATGCCGTTGACCAGCGACAGCGGCGTGCGCTCCAGCAGCAGACGGGCGTCGATGCGCCCCGCGTCACCATTATAATAGGTACCCGTCAGCAGGCCTATCTCCGTGCCGTCCTTCATCAGGCGCGCCTCGACGACGTGCCCGTCGGCCGACGACGTAGAGGCGTCGGCCTCCTTCTGCAGATACACCAGCTCGGTGCTCAGGTTGCCCAGCATGCTGCCTTCATAGGTAAGCTGGTGTACCGCCATGTCGCTCACCACCGACAGCTGTCCGGCGGCGTTCTGCACCACGTGGTAGTCGCCGTTCAGCACGCCCGTCAGCCGCGGCAGCGTGTAGGGCAGCACCGACGTCAGCTCGCCCAGGTCCAGACGGTTCACGCTGACGGTCAGGTCCTGCAGCGCCGTGGGGTCGCCGCCCTCTGAGTACACCTTCACGCCGGTGCCGTCGTCGGCTATCAGGTCTACCTTGGCCTGCACGCGCCGGTTCTGGCCCAGCAGTATGAAGTTGTCCTTATTCAGGTTAAACTCTTTATAGCCGATGGTGGGCCGCTGCGGCACCAGCCGCAGGCGCAGCCCGCTGTCCACCATTTCGGCCTGGGCACCCAGACGGATGCCCAGCTTGTCGGCACCGTCGTAGAAGCGGATGCCGAACGTAGCGCCGTGCTCCTGCAGCACGCCGTCGAACAAAGCATTGAACACGAAGTCGGGGTTGCGCTTGTTGTTGCGCACCTGTCCGCCGAAGGACAGGTGGTTGCGGCGCTGGGTGAGGCGGAAGTTGACGGTGTCCAGCCGTACGTCGTCCACCGTCAGGGCGTGCAGGTAGCCGTCGCCGTTGATGCCGCTGGCGGGCGACATCGAGAGGTCGGCGTTCAGCTCCTTGAAGTCAAGCCCCTGGGTGGCCTTCAGGAAGGTGGCGATGGGGTTCTGCTGGCGGCTCTCCACATGCAGGCGCAGCGTGGGCAGCAGGCGCCGCATGGCGGGCTGGTCGATGATGCGCTGCGACAACTTCTGTGTGACGGAGTCGCCGAGCACGGACAGCTGGCGCAGCAGCCGGTCGTAGGGCCCGCTGGCATCCAGCTTGACGATGAAGTCGCCGCTCTGCGCCCTCACGTAGGTTGTGTCCTGGCGCGTCTTCAGCAGCAGGCCGATGTCGGCGGGGCGGTAGACGCGCGACGAGTCGCGCAGGGTCAGGTCGTTCAGCAGGCCGCTCACACTGTGCGTCCGGCGAAGGTCGGAGTCGATGTCGACGTGGCCGCAGAGCCCGATGCTGAGCGGGGCCTCGGTCAGTCCCATCCGGTACAGGTCGGCACGGCTGACGTCGGCCGTCAGCGTGCCGTCCAGCGCGTGGCGCTTCACGAGGGCGTCCACTCCCACCTGGCCGGTGAGCAGCCCGTTGCGGCTGTCCACCGTGGCATGGGCGCGCCCGCCGCGCAGGACGGCCTCGAGCGTCATGTCGTCCAGGTTCCACCCGCCGTAGCGCAGGTGGTCCACGTGGCCGTCGGCCTCGAGCGTGGTGCGCGGCGAGAAGACGTCGGTGCCCTGGCCGCGGGCCTTGACACGGGCGGTAAGGGTGTAGAGCGAGTCGCGCGGCATGAAGCGGTGCAGGTTCAGCGCACGCGCCTCGGCCGTAGCGTCGTAGCGCATGGCGTCGGCATCAAGGGTGCCCTTCAGGCTGAGCGAACCCGCCCCGTCGCGCAGCACGACGTCGGTCTGGTACGTAGCGCCGTCGGCCTGCACCCTACCCTCGGCGCGCAGGCCCGCAGGGATGCGGTAGCTGCGCTGCACGTCGCGCGGCAGCGAGGCCATGAGGAAGTTCAGGTCCTGGGCCGCGGCCTTGAACGTCACGTCGGCCCGCAGCCGCGATGGCTGGCTGAGGTTGCCCACGAAGCCGTCGGCCTGCAGCTGTAGGGCGGTGGGCAGCGACACGTCGACGGCCTGCAGCTGAAGCAGCTGCATATTGCCCTCGGCACGGCCCTTCACCGTAAGCGGATAGAGGGGCCAGCGGTCGCGCACCGACTGGGGCAGCGACCCGAGGAAGGGCATGAGGTCCTGACGGCTGAGCTGGGCGTCGAGCGCCAGCTGCAGGCGGCCGGGACGGATGGAGTCGGTGAACGACAAGGGCATCAGGACGCTCACGAGCACGTCGCTCTCCGCCGTCTGCAGGCGCAGCGACGGCACGCTGAGGCTGTCGGCCACGAAGCTGACAACCCCCGTATGCAGGCCCACATGGGGCATGGAAAGGTCGTTGTAGGTGAAGGCGCCGCCGTCCCAGTCCACGCTGCCCACGCTGTACGCGGGGCGGCCCAGGTCGGCCACCACCTGCCGGGCCACCAGCGAGCCCAGGCGCGCCGCTATGTCAATGCTGTCGGCGGGCATGTGCAACGCCACGCTGGAGCGCACAATGGTAAGGCTGTCGGCGTCTATCTGCCAGAGGGTCGGCGTCGTGGTAGTGTCTTCGGGCACCGAGTCGCGCATCAGGATGTCCATCTGGGCGTCTTCAAGGCGCGCCCCGTTCACCAGCACCGTCTGCCGGTCGAGGTCGATGCCGCGGCTCTGCACGCTAAGCCGTCCGAAGCTGCCGCGGATGCGCACGGCGTCGATGAAGCCGTTGGTATTCAGGCGCGTACGGTCCAGGGCCAGCTCGTTGATGACCACGCGGCGGTCCAGCAGCGGCCGCAGCTGCACGTCGGCCACTAGATGGCGCACGTCGGCCAAGGTGTCGCCCTGGTGCACCATGAGAAAGTCGTCAAGGCTGAGGTCCAGCGGAAAGCGCAGCCGCACGTGGCCCACCGTGACCTGCATACCCGTCTTTTCGCTCACCACCGAGGCCACCTGGTCGACGGCCCAGTTCTGCACCGGAGGCAGCATGAGCAGCCCCGCCAGCAACAGAAACAGCACTACCGGAGCAAGCAACAGGCACAATATGTAATACAACGCTTTCTTCATCGTTCAGTCTACGGTTTATTCTGGTGCGGCGACGGCTCAAGGCCGCTCGGCGCCGACGGCGGCAAACGACTGCCACAAGCGGTCGTCGGGCAAAGGGGCCTCGACGCTGATGGGCACATGCGACACAGGGTGCTCGAACTCAACGCGGCGCGCCAGCAGACAGATGCTGCCGTCGGCATTGCTGCGCGGAGCACCGTACTTCAGGTCACCCTTTATGGGCGAGCCGATGGCGGCCAGCTGACAGCGTATCTGGTGGTGACGACCCGTCAGTAGACGAACCTCCAAGAGCGTATAGCGGTCGCTGTGCGCAAGGGCACGGTAGCGCAGCTCGGCATGCTTCGCGCGCGGACGCTCAGTGGCGTAGGCGTACGACTTGTTCTGCTGCTCGTTGCGCACCAGCCAGTGCTCAAGCGTCGTCCACTCCGCGGGCAAGTCGCGCCGAGCCACAAGGGCCCAGTAGGTCTTGTGCACCAGCCCCTGGCGGAACATGTCGTTAAGCCGAGAAAGGGCCTTCGACGTACGGGCAAACACCACCAGACCCCACACCGGGCGGTCCAGACGGTGCACCACACCCAGGAATACGGCACCGGGCTTCTGGTACTTCTCCTTCAGGTAAGCCTTGACGGCATCCGACAAGGGGGCGTCGCCCGTCTTGTCGCCCTGCACTATCTCGCCGCTGCGCTTCGAGACTATTATCACATGGTTGTCCTCGTAAACTACCTTCATAGCGGGGGCGAAGTTACGAATTTTTTATGAAACGAGCGGCCTGCGGCGTCTTAACGTCTGTTAAAACTTTACACTCACGCTGAAAACATACTGCCTACATAAAAAAGAATGGAGATAGAATGGAGATAGAATGGAGATAGAATGGAGCAAAATTGGAACCAACCGCGAGCAGGAAGGGTGGTTTTTGGCGCGCGGAGGAAGAAAAACGGCGTTTCGCTTGGACATGTGGCGGGGTTTTTGTACCTTTGAGGCCTGAAATGAACAAAAACCTAAAGTAAGCAATGAAGAAACTGATGATGACCGTGCTGCTGGCGACAGCCACTCTGACCGCCACGGCACAGCGACCGGCCATAGCCCGCGACGAGGCCATGGAGCGGAAGATTGAGGCGCAGCTGGGGAAGATGTCGCTCGACGAGAAGATTGGACAGATGCTGGAGCTGAACCTTGACATTATGGGAAAGTACGACGACAAGGGCGTGTGGCGCCTGAACGAGGAGATGCTGGACACCATTATAAGCAGGTGGAAGGTGGGCTCGATACTGAATGCACCCGGCACACGCGCACGAACCGTCGACGAGTGGCGCTACTGGATAGGGCTCATACAGCGGAAGTCAATGGAATACCTGGGCATTCCCGACGTCTACGGACTGGACCACAACCATGGCGTGACGTACACTGTGGGGGGCACGCTCTTTCCACAGCCCATCAACATGGCGGCGTCGTTCAATACCGAACTGGTACGCAGGGGGGCCGAGATTACGGCATACGAGAGCCGTGCCGCGGACTGCCCCTGGGTGTACAACCCGGTGGTAGACCTGGGGCGCGACCCCAGGTGGCCGCGTATATGGGAGAGCTTCGGCGAGGACGCCGTGGTGAACTCGAAGATGGTGGTGGCACAGATTGAGGGATACCAGGGCAAGGACCCTAACCACATCGACGCCTTCCACGTGGGAACGAGCACGAAGCACTACTTTGCCTACGGCGCACCGTGGACGGGCAAGGACCGCACACCGGCATACCTGTCGCCGCAGATGCTCAGGGAGAAGTACTTCGAGCCCTTCCGTGCCGCAGCCATGGCGGGCACGCTGACCATGATGGTCAACTCGGCCAGCGTGAACGGCGTGCCGCTGCACGCAAGCTACCAGTACCTGACCCAGTGGCTGAAGGAGGACCTCGGCTGGGACGGCATGCTGGTCACCGACTGGGCCGACATCAACAACCTGTTCAGCCGCGAGCACGTCGCGAAGGACAAGAAGGATGCCATCAGGCTGGCTGTCAACGCGGGTATCGACATGTCGATGGACCCCTACAGCGTCGACTTCTGCATTCTGCTGAAGGAGCTGGTCAAGGAGGGAGCCGTCAAGCAGGAGCGCATTGACGACGCCGTAAGGCGTATTCTGCGCGTCAAGCACCGACTGGGACTCTTCGAGCGGCCGAACACGGGCGGCAAGGGCTACGAACGCTTCGGAAGCCGCGAGCATGCCGACGCGTCGCGGGATGCGGCACGCGAGAGCATGGTGCTGCTGAAGAACGAGAACCGGATGCTGCCGCTGGAGAAGGGCAAGCACAGGATTCTGGTGACGGGACCGAACGCCAACAGCATGCGGTGCCTGAACGGAGGATGGTCGTACACATGGCAGGGCTCGAAGGCCGAAGACCTGACGGAGCAGTACAACACCATCTACGAGGCGCTGTGCCTGAAGTACGGCAAGGAGAACGTCGTGCTGGAACAGGGCGTGACGTACAACGAGGACGGAAAGTACTGGGAGGAGAACGCGCCGCAGATTGAGAAGGCAGTACAGGCGGCCAAGGGCGACGTGGACGTCATCATAGCCTGTATCGGCGAGAACTCGTACACCGAGACGCCCGGCAACCTGACCGACTTGTGGCTGTCGGAAAACCAGCGCAACCTGGTAAGGGCGCTCTACAAGGTCGGAAAGCCCATCGTACTGGTGCTCAACGAGGGCCGGCCGCGTCTCGTGGCCGACATAGAGCCCTTGTGCAGCGCAGTGGTAGACGTGCTGCTGCCCGGCAACTACGGGGGCGACGCGCTGGCGGAACTGCTCGCAGGAGAGGCCAACTTCTCGGCCAAGATGCCGTACACTTACCCGCGCGAGATTAACTCGCTGAACAACTACGACTACAAGGTGTCTGAGGAGGTGGAAACCATGGCCGGCGCATACGACTACGACGCGAAGGTGAGCCTGCAGTGGCCCTTCGGCTACGGACTGAGCTATACCACCTACGAATACCAGAACCTGAGGGTGGACAAGACCGACTTCGGACCCGACGACGTGCTGACGGTGACCGTCGACGTCAAGAACACGGGCAGCCGCGCAGGCATGGAGGCCGTGCTGCTGTACTCGAGCGACCTCGTGGCCAGCATCGTGCCGGACAACAGGAGGCTGCGCGACTTCACAAAGGTGGCACTGGAGCCGGGACAGACCAAGACCGTAACATTCCGGCTGCCGGCCAGGAACCTGGCGTTCGTCGGAGCAGACGGGCGATGGACACTGGAGGAGGGCGACTTCGTGCTGACCGTAGGACGGACACAACAAAAAGTGACGTGCCGCCAGACCAAGGTATGGGACACGCCGAACATACACTGAACAGAATAAGCAGTGGCACCAGCCTAATGCAGGTACCAACAATAAGCCCGGCGGACTTTCCACCGGGCTTGTTGTTTACATGTTCATGCCACCGTCTACCTGTATCACCTGGCCGCTCACGTAGCTCGACAGGTCGGAGGCGAGGAAAGTGGCTACATTGGCAATATCCTCTACCTGACCGCCGCGGCGAAGGGGTATCTTCTGTATCCACTCCTTGCGGATGTCGTCGGGAAGGGCCTGGGTCATGGCCGTATCAATGAAGCCGGGGGCTATGGCATTGGCACGGATGCCCTTCGGACCCATCTCCTGACCTATCGACTTAGCCAGCGCAATAAGACCGGCCTTCGAGGCGGCATAGTTGGCCTGGCCGGCGTTGCCGTGTACGCCTACGACGGAAGCCATGTTGATGATGCTGCCGCCACGCTGGCGCATCATAACGGGCACGCAGGCGTGGATGAAGTTAAATGCTGACTTCAGGTTTACCGCAATGACGGCATCCCACTGCTGTTCGGTCATGCGAAGCATCAGACCGTCCTTCGTGATACCGGCGTTGTTCACCAGAATGTCTATCGTGCCGAACTCGTCCTTGACGGCCTTCACTACTTCTTCGGTCTGGGCAAAGTCGGCGGCGTTTGAGGCATAGCTCTTGGCCTTAACGCCCTTGGAGGCGATTTCCTTCTCTGTCTCTTCGTTAACCTCGAGGTCGGTGAACGCGATGTTGGCGCCTTCCTCGGCGAACTTCAGCGCGATAGCCTTGCCGATACCGCGCGCAGCACCTGTAATCAGCGCTGTCTTTCCTTCTAATAATCCCATTTCTTAAACGTTTTTTATATTGAATAATCGTGTTAATTACTATCTGACTTCAACTGCACCAGGGGCTTGCAGAAACTTGCTTATTATCTCACATCAGCCGCACCAGGGCCTCGCAGAAACTAATACTTCCTTTTACCAAGAGCGCTGTAGACTATCTTTGCCACCTGAGGCTTCGTGTCCTCCTCCTTCATGCCGTGCGCTATGCGACCGTAGATGTACGGAACCTCAAGCCCCTTGATACAGTAGTGGGTGATGTCGGCCACGAGCTCGACATTGTCTATGTCAAACTCGCCGTCCTCCTTGCCCTCGCGGAACACCTTGCGGAACAGCTCTATCTCCGCGTCGTCAAAATTCTTGCGAACCTTTTCGACCATCCAGATGTTACGAAAGAACTCCGCACGAAGATTTCCGTTGCGCACTACCGTCTCACGTATCATACTCAGGTGCATGTAGATCAGCTCGATAATCTTTTCCTGCGGGGGAATACGCTTGGCCGCTACCTCGTCGAGCTTGTCGGAGAGGCGCTCCAGCTCGCTCTCGATGACGGCATAATAGATGTCCTCCTTCGACTTGAAGTAGGTGTAGAGCGTACGACGACCCTTACCTGAGCTCTGCGCGATATCGTTCATCGTCGTATTCTCGAGGCCGTTCTTCGCAAAGAGCTGCCGAGCGACGTCTACCAGTAATTGTCTCGTCTTTGATATTGACATACTTACTATCCTCCCTTAGTTTTCAACGGTTGCACATTGTCGTTACAGTGTGCAAAATTAGGAAATAAACGGGAATTAAACAAATATTTTGCGGGAAATTGTTTAGAATTACTCATTTTTTAGGAAAAATGGCCCTTTTATTTGGACGTTTCAAAAATTTTATGTACCTTTGCACCCGCTTAGAAGAAAATAATATCGCGGAGTGGAGCAGTTGGTAGCTCGCCAGGCTCATAACCTGGAGGTCGCATGTTCGAGTCCTGCCTCCGCAACTAAAAAGAAGCGCTCAAGGTGGATACCAAGAGCGCTTCTTTCTTATCAGAATGAAATGCTAAACCTTCGATTTCATCTTGCGCATCACTTTCTCAAAATACTTCTGAGTTCCCCTCTTCGTGTATTTCATGCCGCCATTCCACGAACGGATGGCCAGTTCAACACTGTTACGGGGATTGTAATACGACTGGAAGAGCAGGAACATCTCCTTTGACTTGCTCACGCTGAAACGGTCTTGCAGCGTGTAGCGCTTCTTGCTCTTACGAAGTACAAGGATACGGTTGCATTCTTTAACCAGTATCGGGGTAATCTGCATTATTCCGCACGACTTGCCGCTCTTGTCTACGGCATCGGACTTGCCTTCACTCTCAACCTCGATAATCGCATCGATAACGGGATTCCAGTCGAATCGTGAGCCTTTTTGTTCCTTAGTACCCGATAAAGCTGACGCGGGCACTAACATCAACATGCCTAACAGACATGCTACTTGACCTAATTTTCTCATTGTGTTATCCTTTTAAGCACAGCCGTCTCACCACGAGACATTCATTCGCCATACTATTGTTATCGCGCACAAAGGTACTACTTTTTCCCTTAACAGCCAAACATTAAAAGAAAAGATAACACTGATTATCAATTATTTAACATAAATCAAGACCGCAACATCCCGCTAATCAAGCCTTACCAAAACGTTTCCGCCCCGCAAGCCAAACCTTACCAAAACGTTTCCGCCACTCAAGCCAAACCTTACCAAAACGTTTCCGCCACTCAAGCCAAACCTTACCAAATGCTGGGTTTGTTCCACGAATCGGCCTTCAAACACAGACCCCAAAGGGGCTTCTCACACAAAGAAATCTTAATACTCCTCTTGACTGCCCGCGCTACTATAGTCACGTCGAAGCAGGTTAACCTGTGTCACGTTGCAATAATAACCATTCACAAAAAGGCCATGAGCGCGAAGCTGCTCTACGTCGTCATGGGTCAGCATGATTCTATAGCGTGTAGCACTCTTGCCAAGAGTAATACAACCCCAGTTATTCAGCTCGTTCTCATTGCCCTCTAAAGTCTTATCAGTACCGTCATAGATGGTCTTCATAAGCCAATAGGTAATATCATGGTTTGACCTGTCCGTGGTCAGAACGAGCTCTATCTTGTCGCCCTCTTGGGCCGTGGTAAACATGTCTGGCTTAATGACAAAGCCTTTCTCCCAGTTACCCATCATACAGTTTCCGCTCCAAATTGGAGTTGAATCCCACTTGAAATTGCCCGGATTAAGATACACCTGCTTTATCTTCAGCACCGTTGTGTCCGATGCTTGCAAGGCAACCTCGTCAATAGCCCTCACATCAAGGCCGTCGAAAAAACAGGTAAGCGAAGTTATACCGGCTTTGCCCCATGTCTTCACCTTATCTGAAACCATGATTTGCGTTGGCACCTTCGTTGGCTCAGCAAAGTCAAAACGGATATACTCGTAACCGGACCAGTCAACAGGCATATTACGCTCTTTAAACGACGCGACAAGACCGCCCCATGGAAGGGCATAATACGTGATGGAATTATCCGAGTTCTTCACTAGACTCTCGTATATATTCCATGTTCCTTTAAACTTAGAGGTTACATCATTCTTATCTTCAGGGCCAAAACTACCTCCACAGGCAATAAGCATACCGACTACGAAAAGAAATACAACCCTTTTCATATCCCTACGTAGTACGGAACAGTACAATGCCAAAAGCTTCTTCATTCTAATTTTAGGTTTACACTTCATAAAATAAACCCCTGAATCATTGTAATGACTCAGGGGCTTCTTGAAAAGTGGCGGCCTCCTACTCTCCCGCATTGCATTGCAGTACCATCGGCGCAAGCGGGCTTAACTTCTCTGTTCGGAATGGGAAGAGGTGGGACCCCGCCGCAATAACCACCTGATATAGG
>Ga0310691_10008164_pt1 | contig 10795 bp, 7 predicted proteins | sample 176DNAGHGlowgp2_FD_203887 | JGI IMG/M metagenome (GOLD analysis project Ga0310691, IMG submission 203887) | Sheep rumen microbial communities from Palmerston North, Manawatu-Wanganui, New Zealand - 1766 DNA GHGlow gp2 (v2) (version 2) | ecosystem: Host-associated > Mammals > Digestive system >... | reverse complement strand
GTATCCTCCCGCATACTGTCCGATCAGTTTCATGTGATCGAATTTGCCTGCTTTACTCACAATCGTTCCTCCTGCATTTTTCTTTTATGCTGACTGTTTGCCATAAGACAAGGCACACCGAAGTGTGCCTATACCTGTATAATTGCCACACAACAACTGATTAAGCCCGGAGCCAGGCGATACTGCGCCTGAATCCCCATGCTCTCGAAAAATTTCCGATACGAATCGACGTCAAATTCATTGCGGAAATTTGCGCCCATCTTGTTGAAGATTTTCGTTATCCGCGCCGAAGAATTTGCCTCCTTCGAGATGTATGTCGGAATCAGTATGGTTCCGCCGGGTTTTACCACCCGCATCAGCTCCCGAAGAGCCTTTTCGGGTTCGTCCAAAAGGTGTATCACATTGGCCGCCACGGCCTTGTCAAACCGGGCATCGGCAAATTCCAGATTCGTGATATCGGCATAGCAAAACCGCACATTCTCCTGCTCTCTAAGCTTCCGTTTTGCCCGGGCGAGCATTTTCCGCGAGAAATCGGTGGCAATCAGTTTTCTGCAATGCGGCGCCATTCCTTTGGTCATGATTCCGGTGCCGCAGGCGCACTCCAAAACGATGTCATCCTTGGAAAGGTACGACGCGCAAATGGCTGCGGCCCCGTTGTTTGCCTTTCGGTTCAACAGTTGATACAAATCGTAAATTCCGGAAACTCTGTCCCAAAACATCCTGTTGATCCTCCCTTTTGTGTCACGCCGTCTGCAGCGAAACCAAGTGTGCGTAGATGCCGTTAGCTGCCATTAGGGACTCGTGGGTTCCCCGCTCGCGAATCTGCCCGTCCGTAATTACCAGAATCTGGTCCGCGTCGCGGATGGTCTTTAAGCGGTGCGCGATAACCAGCAGTGTCTTGTCCCGGCACAGCTCGGAAATCGCCTCCTGAATCGCCCTCTCGTTGTCGGCATCCACGCTGGCGGTTGCCTCGTCAAGAATGACAATCGGCGCGTCCTTTAAGATACAGCGGGCGATGGAGATGCGCTGCTGCTCACCGCCTGACAGCGATGCTCCGCCCTCTCCGATAACCGTGTCAAAGCCCTGCGGGAGCTGCATGATAAAGTCGTAGCAGCGGGCCTTCTTGGCGGCCTCCATGACCTCCTCCCGACTCGCTTCGGGTCTTGCCATGGCGATATTGTTGTACACTGTGTCTTGGAAGAGGTATACTCTTTGGAACACCATTCCGATCTGGTCCATGAGGTTTCCGAGGGAAACGGTCCGGATATCTCTTCCCCGCACCTGGATGCTTCCCGCGCGCACATCCCAGAATCTCGCAAGCAGCGATGCGACCGTGGATTTGCCGCCGCCGGACGGGCCTACAAGGGCCGTCATGCTGCCCTTTTTCATGGCGAAGGAGACATCCTGCAGCACGGTTTTGTCCGTGTAACCGAAGGAGACATGCTCATATGCAATCTCCGGGGCGGACTCCCCGCCCTCCTCGAGGACAAAGGTGCCTTCGTCAGGCATCTCCCTTGCCTTCATCACTTCCTCAATCCGGTCGAGGCTTGCAGAGGTAACCGTAAGGCGGGCCATCTGGGCATAGTAGCTCTTGATTGCCACAAACATATCAAACAGGAACAGCGACATTCCGACCATATATACATCGGAGATTGTTCCGGAGTGATGCAGATATGCTGCCAATGCCAAAACAGCAGCGGTTCCGATGCCGAAGCAAAGGTTGAGCGCCCGCGACCACGGCGTGTAATCCACCTCAAAAGAGATACTGTCCTTACAACTTTTTTCAAACTCATCGGTAAGTCGCTTGGACCGCTCGCCGAGCATGTTGTAGGATTTGACGATTCCGATTCCCTCCGCAAAATCAAGCACTTCCTCGGTGAGGGACTCGCTGCACTCCTGCTTGGCTTTCGAATGTGCCGTTGTATTCTTAAGCATTCCGTTTCCAACAAGCACAAAGGCTCCGGTGACAAGCAGCGACAGCAGACCGGTTCTCCCGTCCATGACAAACATCATCACAACCATCAGCCCCTGCGAAATCAGGAAGGACACCAGCTCCGAGAGAACACCCATGCAGTTCTCCTCAATGAACACCATGTCGGTGGCGAGCACCGAACTGATCTTTCCGATATTTCCCTCCGTAAAATACCCCATGGGCAGTTTTCGCAGATGGTTGCCGAGTTTCATTCGCATGTCCGCGAAAACCTTATAACCCGCAGCGGACTGCAACACATTGTTAATATGCTCAAACACCGCCGTCAGAATGACACTTACAAACATGCCGATACCGATGTAGAGGCATCTGCGGCGACTCATCGTACCTTCCATAAATGCGCTGACCGTGAGGAAACAGAGCACTAACGGCATCTTCATCATGATACCCTTCAAAAAGGACACCGCGTAGGCCGCACGAATCCGCGACTTGTACTTGCCTGTCACGGAAACGAGTCGATGTAATATCCGAATCATACTGTCTGCACCTCCTTGATTTTCCATGTGGATGCTCCCACAGATGCTTCCCACAGTTTCCTGTACTCCGCGCAATCCGAAAGCAGTTTTTTATGCGTTCCGGAGGCGATGCAGCATCCTTCCTTCATCACACAGATATTGTCGGCATTTTGAATCGTGGAAAGCCGGTGCGCGATAACCAGCACAGTCTTATTCTTCATAATCTCATCGATTGCCGCATTCATCTTCTCTTCATTTTCCGGGTCCATGAACGCGGTAGCCTCATCCAGAACGATAATCGGTGCATCCTTCAAAATGGCCCGGGCTAAAGAGATGCGTTGCCGCTCACCGCCGGAAAGCTGCTTGCCGCCGTCGCCGGCCTGGGTCTCAATCCCCTGAGGAAGCCTTGCTAAAAATTCATCGCACTGGGCGCGGCTCGCTGCCGCAAGCACCTGCTCTCTCGTCGCATCGGGATTTCCGATATGAATATTCTCATAGAGCGTGGTATTGAACAAAAACTGCTCCTGGGAAACGTAGGCGACCTGCTCATTCAGCGTCTGCAGGGACATCTTCGTGATGTCCTGTCCGCCGATTGCGATACTTCCGCCGTTTAAGTCATAGTAATGGACAAGGAGCTTCGCAAGCGTCGACTTACCGCTGCCGGACTCACCGACAAGGGCTGTCGTTGTTCCCTGCTTAAGCGAAAGGGAAACGCCCTTAAGCACTTCCTTCTCCTCATACGCAAAATGCACATCGGCAAATGCCACATCGTGATTCACACCGCAGAACGGCTCGTCCCCCTCCCGAAGGGGCTCATGCTCCATCATCTTCTCAAGCTCTGCAATCTTGTAACTAAGCTGGGGGAATTTGCCGGCAAAATTGAGTGCCTTCAAAACCGACGGACCCACGGCAAAGGACATGCAAAGCACCAGAACAAGCTTGTCGAGGGTAACCGCGCCGGAGATAACCCACAGCGATCCGATGGGGAGAATCAAAAGCGCCAGGCAGGGAAGAATCGCGGCATAGGTTGCCATCCACGGCCAGCACACGCGATACCAATCGAGCGTAAAATCCCGATACCGCCGTACCATGTCTCCGAAACGGCGATAGGAATCTCCGTCCTTGTTGAAAACCTTCACGACCTCCATGCCGTTGACATACTCGATGATGGTGTTGTTCATCCCGGCTGCAGCCTCGTAGTAGGCCCCCATTTTCGACATACCGGACTTCATCATCATGCTCATGGCAAACATTCCCGCAACGAGAGGAACCAGCGACAGAAGTCCGAGACGCCAGTTTGCAACAAACATCAAAATGATAACCAGCACGGGGATAAAAATGTTGGCGATGCCCTCCGGAATGGCGTGGGCAAGCAGAAGCTCCACCTGATCGATATCGTCCGTGAAGACCTTCTTAATCCTGCCGGTTCCCAGCTCCTTGATACTGCCGAGCGGTTGCTTCTCCAGCTTTCCCTGAAGAGATACCCGCAGGTTTTTCAAGGTGTTATAGGCGCTGACGTGGGAGAACACCAAACCCTGGGTGTACAGAATCGCAAACAGAATCTCGCATACCGCCACGCAGATTACCCGCACGACAACAAACCGCACTCCGAGGCTCTCCCCGCGTGTCAGCGGAGCAATGATTTGATACAGGAAAAAGTACGGCATCACGGAAAGAACGATTCCGATTGCCATCAGGATGGCCGCCGCAACCGTGTACTTTTTGTATTTTCCAATGTACGGCGCAACCTTTTTGAACATAGTTGTCTCCTTTCGAATCTTATCAGTTACCCATTGCTAACATCAAGTATATATCACAATCTTCCGATATTTTCAATATATTTCTTGTATCTTTTGACGTATATTTTTACCCTACGCTAACCGAAGTTTCCAATGCAAAAGGAAAAGCCGCCGCGATAAAAATCGTGACGGCTCTCCGTTTTATGGAGTCTGCAATCAGAATAAATAAGCCTTGAAATCGTCGTTTGTTCCGACCGGGAGACTATGCAATCTTCCAGGATGCGGCCTCGCTCCGCTCGGAAACGAACCGGCGGTAAATGCCATCCTCTTTCATCAGAGAATCGTGGGTTCCGCGCTGTGCGATACGCCCCTGATCGATCACGAGAATCTGATCCGCATTGCGAACGGTCTTTAAACGGTGCGCTATCATGATGATTGTCTTGTCGCGGGTCAGCTCTTCCACCGCCTTAACCAGCTCGGCCTCATTTTCCGGATCGACGTTTGCGGTGGCTTCATCCAGGATGATAATCGGGCTGTCCTTTAAGATGGCGCGGGCGATGGAAATTCGCTGCTTCTCACCTCCGGAAAGGGATGCCCCGCCCTCGCCGATGACGGTGTCGTAACCGTCCGGAAGCTGCATGATGAAGTCATGGCAGCAGGCCTTCTTCGCCGCATCGATGACACGGTCCATGGAAGCATCCGGCTCGCCGAAGCGAATGTTGTTGGCGATGGTGTCCTCAAAGAGATAGACGCGCTGGAACACGAAGCTGAAGTTCTTCATCAGGGAATCGAAGCTGTACTCCTTCACGTTCCGTCCACCGAGGGTTACCTTGCCCTCCTGCACGTCCCAGAAGCGGGCAATCAGGCTTGTAAGCGTCGTCTTGCCGCCGCCGGAAGGACCGACAATGGCCGTGGTGGTCTTCTCGGGAATCCGCATCGAAACGTCATCGATGATGCGGCGGGATTCATACGCAAAGCCCACATGGGAAAGTTCGATATCATGGTTCTTCGGCGAGATGTCCTCACCCGAGATATCCATGGCCGGTTCCGAAAGAACGCCCTGCGCCTGGGTTACAGCGATATCAATGGTCCGCAAAAGCGCAGAGAAATTGCCCATCAACTCAAGGCTTTCGTAAATCAGGAAGGAGGAAACCGTCATCATGACAGCGTACAAAAGCTCCATGGTCCCCGCGAAGTAGAATTTGACGGAAGCGATGCACATGAGAATACCGATCAGCTTTGTGGTGATATTCTGAAGCGTCATGAAGGGAATGACGGAAAACTCCAGGAAGGTGTCGCCCTTGCATTTTTCGCGAATCGCCCGCGCCAGTTTTTTCGCCTGGCTTCCGGTGAGGTTAAAGTTCTTAACCTCCGCGATTCCCTGTACATACTCAATCACCGCCGACACAAGAGCCTCGTCCGCAACAGCCTTCCGGGGTGCGGAACGCTTCGCCGAGAGCTGCATCAGCACATTGAAGACGCCGAACAAAGCAACTCCGGCAAGGATGATAAGGCCGACTCTCCAGTCAAAGCAGAACACCATGACGGTGATGACCGCGGTGGTCAGAATTCCCTGGGTGGTCATCATGATGACGCGGGTTGCCACATCCGCAAGGCCCTCCATCGTGTTGGTGGTGATGTTCGTGATTCTGCCAAGGCTGTTCTGGTTAAAAAAGCCCATGGGGAGATACCGCAGGTGCTCCGCAATCTCCATTCGCTTATTGCAGCTGCAGTGGTACCCCGCCTCGCACTGAAGCATCGTGGTTTTCAAGCCGATCAAAATCTGGCCGAGCACCGAAACGCACATGATACCGAAGGCGCCCCAGATGTGTTTTGCACTCATATCATTGTTGATAATTCCCATGGCGACAACGCCGATGGCCGGAATGCGCAGCGCCGCGAAAAATGCCTTCACAACGCCAAGGATAATGGAAAGACGGAGTTTACGGCGATCCTCTTCCCCGCAAAAATCGAAGAATTTCTTTAAAATAGCTAACATCACGCCACCTCCGTATCTCTTGCGCTGGTGTGGGCTTCCCACATCTCGCGGTACAAGTCGCTCTTCGCAAGCAGCTCCTCCTGGGTGCCTTCCGCTTCCACAACGCCGTCGTTAATGAGCACGATGTGGTCGGCGGTTGCGATTGTCGAAAGACGGTGGGCGATGACAATCAACGTCTTTCCCTTCACAAGCTTCGCAACGGACTTCTGCACGATGGCTTCATTTTCCGGATCGGTGTATGCTGTCGCCTCATCCAGGATGACCACCGGTGCATTTTTAAGCATGGCTCTCGCGATGGCGATTCTCTGTCTCTCACCGCCGGAGAGATGCGCGCCGGAACCGCCGGCAATGGTCTTATAACCGTTCTCCAGCTGGAGGATAAACTCATGGCATCCGCAGGCTTTCGCTGCGGCAATCACGTCGGCGTCGGTCGCCTCCGGACGGCCCATGCGGATGTTCTCCATCACGGAGACATCGAAGAGGTAGTTATCCTGAGATACATATGCAATGTTCTTGTTGTACTCGGCAAGGGCCATCTTCCGGATATCCGCCCCACCGTAGGTAATGCTTCCGCCGTCCACATCCCAGAAGGATGCAATCAGCTTTGCAACCGTCGACTTACCGGCGCCGGAAGGTCCGACCAATGCGGTGACCGAGCCTTCCGCGATGGACAGGCTGATGCCGTGCAGCACCTCCTGCTCCTTGTAACCGAAGTGAACATCCTTAAGCTCGATCGCACATCCCACCGGTCTCGCCTGGGACGTCTGCGGGCGCTCGAGATCGCGTTTCACAAGAATCGATGTCGCCTCCCCGATGATGACTCCCAGTTTGGAAACATCGTCCATGTAGCTGGCGACGCGCACAAACGGGCCCGCCAGGCCAAGGGCAAGGATAATTATCATCAAAACGTCCGGGCCGGTGGTCCAACCCTTAATAAAGAACCATGCGGCAAAGGGCAGAAGCGACAAAAGTTGCGCAGGCATCAGCGCCATTCCGGAGTTCTGGTCGATGTTGCAACGACGCATCCACTCGATGAAGCAGTCGGCGCCTTCCCTCGCGGCGTGGACGAATTTTTCGTAGGAGGTTTTGGACTTTCCGAAGGCCTTGATAACCTCGATACCGTTGATGTACTCGACGGCCGTGTCATTCAGCGCCTTCGTCTTCTGAATTGCGTTATCGAAATCCTTCTGCGACCCCGCCATCATATGCCCAAAGAAAATCAGGCCGATGGGAAGGCTTAAGAGGGACAAAAGCGTCAGCCGCCAGTCGATGGAGAGCATCAGGATGAAGATTCCGATGGGGACAACCGCGTTGGAAAGCACCTCGGGAATCACGTGCGCAAGGGTTGTCTCGATGGAATCCACGCGCTCGATGATGATGTTTTTGTAGGTGCCGGAGGACTGCTCCAGGACATCTCCGAGGGGCATGCGGGCAAGCTTTGCGGTGAGTCTTTTGCGAATCTCCGCAAGCACGGAAAATGTAGCCTTATGGGACAGCGTCGTAGAGATTCCGTGCAGGAGTCTGCAAAGGATCCAGAACAGTGCCATCCACGCAACACGGTTCATGCAGTAGGCCTCGTCTGCGGAATGGTCCACAAGCCCCTTCACCATATCGCCGAGGTACAGATAGGGAATGAATCCGCAGATTACGCTTCCGAACGCAAAAAGGACGCTTACGATGTAGTGAACACGGTGAATTCCCGCAAATTCCATCACCCACGAAAGCGTCGAGCGTTCCTTCTTTTTTTGTTGACTCATAGGGTTCCTTTCGGCGGTTAGTTATCGCTAACCACAAGTGAATTAAAAACTGCCGCTTCGGGCAGATTCTTTCAAATTCTGACGGGAGCCCCGAAAGGCTCCCGTCAAGTTTAGTAAAACAAAGGCAAGAAAAACATTAAGCCTAACCGACTATCAGGATAGGGCTGCGCGCGGAAACCGCCCGCAGCCCCGGATTCCAATGGCCGAAAAATCAACACTTTCCGTTTGCGGATTTTGCCCTCCGCAGGGCTGTACAACTACGCAAGCGACGCGCCGAGCTTTTTGCACTCCGCAATCGCTTCATCCGAGGGTGCGTCGTTGCAAATCACAGGCTTGCAGGCAAGGATGGCTCCGTCCTTCTCGCACTGCTCCTTCCAGTTTCGCATCCATTCGCCGTCGCCCCAGCCGTAGGAGCCGAACAACGCGATGGTCTTTCCCGAAAGCAACGGCTCACACTGGGAAAACATGGGTTCGAACTCTCCTTCCTCAAGCTGCTCGCATCCCATGGAAGGACATCCGAACGCTGCGGCATCAAAACCGGCAAGAAGGCTCGGGTGGAACTCCGAAGCCGCATACAGCGTTCCGTCGGCTCCCGCCTCATTCACACCTTCAAGCACCGCTCCGGCCATCGCCTCAGTGTTACCGGTACCGCTCCAATATACAATACAAACCTTTTTCATCTTGTGTTACCAACCTTTCCTTGTGGTTTATGCAAACTCCTCTTACGAAGCTCACATTCTTCGTTTCTCCCTACATCGCAACGGTCAGCCGCTCCAGCGGGGCGCCGCCGTTTAATCGTTGTACGAACCAGTTCGTGCACCTTCGATACGCTGCAAACTTCCGCTCCGCCTCCGAAACATCTCCGTAGACTTTCCAATATCCGACGCATTTGAAGTTCTCTGCGCGATGCTCGATAAACCCCTTCACATCCTCCGGCGGGTAGCCGAGGAACAGCCCGATCTCGTGCGGAAAACTCTCCCCTCCCGAGATTCGTCGGATCAATGTTGTCAGACAGGCTTCCTTCTTCTCCGAAGCATAACCGTAACGCTTCAGAATCTGCACAGCACCTTCCGAAGAAAGATCCTGCTGCAGTTGCTTCGGCCGGAACGCATAAATCAAAGCCTTGCCGTTTTGGAACTTAAGTCCCGCCAGGACCACTCCCTTCGGGGTCAGCCTGCGGTTCCATCTGCGGATAGCCTGAAGCATCTCATCGCGGTCAGCGTAGTGATAATTAAACAGGCTTCCGGTTTTCAAGCCCGCCAAAGTCGGAGCACACATTCTTGCGATTGTCATATCTTCCGGCATGCATGCTCCTTCCTTCTGCGGTAATGAAGAAAAAACCCTGTAGTATTTCGGTTACCCTTTGCTAACCGTTTTGGATTGTACCACAAGGAAGTGAAAAGTGCAACTGCTTTTTTCACTTTTTTCATTATTTTTTCGGCATTCCCGCGTTTCTTTGAAATCAAAAGAGACGCCGGACGCAGCGATTTCGCGTTTCCGTCGTCTCTTTTGCAGTTATCATATGCTAACTGTTTTCACAGAAAGGTAAAATTGCATTTTCCGAAGCACTACTCTTCCGTCTTCAGGGCAGCCACCATATCGATGTGCTTGTTCTTGCGTGCCACCATCAGTCCCACAATCAGGGAAACCATGAATGTCAGCAGAACGGAGACAAGATATGTCGCCGGTCCCAAAACCAGTTTCAGCTCGTACTCCGAGGCGAGAGCGGTCAGCAGGTACTTAAGAACGCCGTAGCCCGCGGGCACGCCGATAATTACGCCGATGACGGTAAGCCACAGGTTCTGGCTGATCAAAAGCCCTGCAATCTTCCGGTTTTTAAAGCCGACGACCTTCAGCGTCGCCATCTCGCGATACCGCTCGGTATAACTCATGACTCCGAGGTTGTACAAAACAACGATTCCCAGAATTACCGCGGCAATCACCAGCATGAAAACCATCACATTCATCAACTCCATAAAGGTGTCATAGGAGTCGATGATGGATTTCTTGCTCTGACTGCTCAGGATATGCTCGCTCGCCGCAATCTCCGTTTCTTTGGTAAACAGGGTGCTGATGGTATACGGAATCCCGGCCTTGTCCGCATACGCCGATGTCATCACGATGCTTTCGCTCATAGAGGACACGATTCCCTTAATCGGAACCGTGTAGGTTTCGCTGCTGTCATACGGAGAAAATGTAATACTGTCCCCGACGCTCAGCGAAAAATCCCTCGCAATCCGGCCGCATATGTACGCTCCGTCATCCCCGAGTTCAAAGAATTCCTGGTTCTGATCCGGAAAGCAAACAAGTCCTTTAGGGACATTGTAAATCTCCAAGGCAAATCCCTTGTCTCCAATCTGAATGCTTCGCTGTGCGCACCAATCGGCGTCGTATTGTTTCGCGATGGTCTCCGCCGTGGCGTTGTCTGTATTTTCCGCATCGAGGAAAATTCTGGTTTCGTAGAGAATCGCCTTGTCATAGAACGTGTCCATGAAGGCATCCATAGTGTCGCTCATGCCCATGCCGCCGACAAGAAGAATTGTACAACCGATGATACCGAACAGCGTCATCCCCGAGCGGGATTTGTGGCGCAGGCAGTCGCGCAGATTCCACTTGATTCCGAAGCCGAGGGACTTAAAGGTCTTCGTCTCCTCAATCCACATATGCTTCATGCGCTTAGGCGTATAAGGGCGAAGCGCATCCGCTGCAGTTCCCCGGAGCATCTTCTTGACCGAAAGGAATCCGATGGTGGTCAGGAACACAATCATCAACGCAAGCACCAGCCAGCAGAACCACGGAACATACAGTCTCCATGACGGCATGTCGATGTAGGTCCCCATGGCACCGTTCGGGTT
>Ga0310691_10008163_pt1 | contig 10795 bp, 12 predicted proteins | sample 176DNAGHGlowgp2_FD_203887 | JGI IMG/M metagenome (GOLD analysis project Ga0310691, IMG submission 203887) | Sheep rumen microbial communities from Palmerston North, Manawatu-Wanganui, New Zealand - 1766 DNA GHGlow gp2 (v2) (version 2) | ecosystem: Host-associated > Mammals > Digestive system >... | reverse complement strand
TCTGCTGGTCTTATAATTTTTGCAAATTGATTTGGGAAACTTAAGCATCCTTCATCAACTTCTTGCTCACCCTTTTCTTTTATTATTTCAGGATTTATTAATACATAAGGTCCATTGTCATCATCTATGTCAATTACAACAACTCTTTTTAACACACCTACTTGTGGAGCTGCTAAACCAACACCATTGTATTTATACATAGTTTCAAGCATATCTTCCACTAATTGTTTTATTTTATCATCAATTACCTCAACTGTTTTACATTTTTTTCTTAATATTTCGTCTCCATCTTCTCTTATATTTCTTATTGCCATTTTTTGCTCCTTTCTTTTTGTACCAAGGATTCGACAACGGGGACGGTTCTGTTTGTTGAACTCTTGGCACATCATAACATATTATTCGGATTAACATCTACAATCATACTAACTGTAGAATTTCTCTTGCCGAAAACATTTTTAATACAACCATTAACAATATCAATAATATTATCCCCAAACTTGCACTTAATGATAATTCTCCACCTAAATTTGTTTTTTATTTTATCAATTGGTGCAGGTACTGGTTTATACAACATTATAGGAATGTTTTCTTTTTCAATTTTTTCCTTTAAATACTTATGGACTTCTCCACTAACCTTTTTTATATCATTTTCATTTTCCGAACTAAATCCGAGCATTATTATATCACAAAACGGTGGATATTTCAACTGCTTGCGTAATTTTGATTCAAGACCATAAAATAGTTTATAATCTTGTTTCTTTGAAAATTCTATACTGAAATTATCTGGATTATATGTTTGAATAATAACTCTTCCCTCATCTTTTTCTCTTCCAGCCCTTCCAGCAACTTGCGTTAATATTTGAAAAGTTTTTTCACTTGCTCTGTAATCATCTATGTTTAAATTTGTATCTGCTGCTATAACTCCTACTAATGTAACATTAGGAAAATGGTGTCCTTTTACAACCATTTGGGTTCCAATTAAAATATCTATATTTTCATTTTTAAATTTATTCAAAATTTCTTCGTGAGAGTTCTTTTTTGTAACAGTATCAACATCCATTCTTATAGTTGACGCAGACGGAAACAACTTATTTATTTCAGCTTCAAGTTTTTGGGTTCCTGTCCCAAAATATCTAATATTATTACTCTTGCAATCAGGGCAAACAGTTAATGCTGAGCATTCATAGCCACAATAATGACATTTTAACCTGTTTTGTTTTAAATGATATGTCATTGTGATATTGCAATTCTTACATTTAGCTGTATATCCACAATCTCTACACATTATAAAAGTCGAATATCCCCTTCTGTTTAAAAATAGAATTGTCTGTTTTTTATCTTGCAAATTCTTAGAAATTTCATCATATAATTTCATACTAATCATACTTCTATTTCCATTAGCTAATTCTTGTTTTAAATCTACAATTTCAACCTTTGGAAGTTTTGAATTGTTTGCTCTTTTCGTTAATTCTAATAATTCAATTTCACCTTTTAAAGATCTATAATATGTATCCATATCTGGTGTAGCACTTCCATATACTATTGGAATATCATATTTTTTTCCTAAATATCTCGCAACATCTTTTACATTATATCTTGGCGACATCTCAGATTTATATGAACTATCATGTTCTTCGTCAATTATAATTATTCCTAAATCATTCACAGGCGCAAACATTGCGGATCTTGCGCCAATTATAATCTTAGCCTTTCCTGATTTTATTTTATACCATTGATCATATCTTTCTCCTACAGATAATTTACTATGTAAAACTGCAATATTATCTTGTCCAAATCTTGCAATAAATCTATCTACTGTTTGAGGTGTCAGTGATATTTCCGGAACCAACATAATGCTTGATTTACCTTCAGCCAATACCTTTTGAATTAATTGTAAGTATACCTCTGTTTTTCCGTGAGCCGTGTTACACCAAATAGTAAAAACTCTGAATTCATATAATCGTCAATAGCATTTTCAACCATTTCATAGGCATGTTTTTGTTCTTCAGTTAGATTCAGTTTTGTATTTTTCTCAACAACCTTATGTAAAAATGGATTTCTCTCCACTTGCTTTTCATAAATTTCAACATATCCATTTTTTTCTAATGTTTTTATAATTGCTTTAGATACCTCTGTTATTAACTCTAAATCTGAAAGTAAGACATCATTATTGTCTAATAAAAATTTTAAAACCTTAATTTGTTTTTCAGATTTTAAAACCTTGCATTCAATATCTTCATTTATTTCAAGCTCATTTTTTAATAATCTAACACTGTTTAAAGACTTTTCTTTAACTCGTTTTGAAACATCTTTTGTTCCTGTTCCTGGCGGAAGCATAAGTTTAATGCAATCAGATACATTGCAAAAATATCTATTTGCCATCCATTTAGCTAATTCTATTTTCGGTTCGTCTATAAAATCCTTTTCTTCAACAGCAGCAATATCTTTCAGATTATCCCAATCACTTTTTTCTTTTATATTTACAACAAAACCTTCTTCAAGTTTTTTGATATTGCCAAACTTTACTAGCACACGACTACCAATATTAACTTTATCTTCCATATCAAACGGAATATTATAATCAAAAGTTTTATTTAGATTCTTAACATTACTATTTATTATAACCTCTGCTATCATTATTTCTCCTTTAATTTATTTGCTTTCGTAATTATAACAATTTTATATTTGTTTTTCAAGGCCATTGATTTTACAAACTTGCTTTTTTTCTAAAGATATGCTATAATTTACAACATATTAAATTTCATATTTTATTAATACAGTGGTAATTTAATTGCTAATTAAATTATAATGGTCAGACACTGTATATCATAAATTTTATATTTAATTGATCTCTTATAACAATAATTTGCAAGGAGTGTTTTATGTATGTTCACAACAGTTGAAATTGAGGAGATTTACCAGAGTAACTGGAATGATAGTATTATTATTTCAGTTTATGAAAACGAAACATGTAAAAATTATGATAAGGCTATACTCTTTAACCCAAATGCTAGTAAAAGAACGCTTTTGAGAAAAATCTGTAGTTTATCTGACACAACCACTGATATGGTCTTGTTAATTGATAATATTGTTAACTTAACTCATATTGAAGCCTTTAAAATGCAGCAAAAAATTATCTTATCTACAAGTACAAAAACTATAACTATTCATTTATCTAAACAGCTGATAACTATTTTAGAAAAAATGAAATAAATCATCAAAAAGAGCCTGCCAAATTGGCAGACTCTTTTTAAAAATCATTTTCTTCATCACTTGATTCATGTTTAATAATATCCATAATAATATCAACTGTTTTCTCCAAGTTATTATTTTTCAAAACATAATCATACATGTCAATCTTAGATTCTTCATAATCTAATCTATTCAATCTTAAAGTAATTTCTTTTTCAGATGGCTTATCAACTCTATTTTCAAGTCTCTTACGTAAAACTTCTTTTGGAACTCTTAAGAATATAGTAACAACTTTTGTATCTTGTTTTAATAAATCTATTAATCTTTCAGTTCCATTAACATCCATGTCTTTTACTATTATCTTACCACTTTGAATTTTCTCATTCATAAGTTTTCTAGAAGTTCCATAATAATGTTCATGATGAACATCATATTCATATAGTTCTCCATCTTTTATCATTCTTTCAAATTCTTCTGTTGATACAAAATTGTAGATTACACCTGGAACATCTCCTGGTCTTTCTGGTCTATCAGTATAAGATGGCAATGATTCCACGTTTTCCATTCTTTTAATTAATTCTTTTTTTATGGTGTCTTTTCCTGCACCTGAAACTCCTGATAATAGTATTAACATACCTTCACCTTACCTTCTACAATTTCATCAGCTGCAAGTGATACAGTTGAAACATCGTCTGAATCTGTTAATACTTCACTTCCTTCTGCAATTTGTCTTGCTCTTTTAGATGTAGCAATTACTAATTTAAATCTGTTTTCTGTTTTTGTTAATAATTCTGTAACTGTTGGTTTTACTATCATTTTAAAACATCCCTTTCTTTTTAATATAAATTAATTATCTCTAATTTTTATTATTCAATATTTTGAACTTGTTCTCTTATGTCTTCCATTGCTGTTTTCACCTCTATAGCCAAATTAGTTATTTCAAGTTTAACTGATTTTGAAGCTATAGTATTAGTTTCTCTATTCATTTCTTGAATTAAGAAATCTATTTTCTTTCCAACTGGTTCTTTAGATTCTAGTAAACTTCTGAATTGTGCTATATGACTACGTAATCTTGTCAATTCTTCTTCTATTGAGCATTTATCGGCATATATAACAATTTCTTGAGATAATCTTGCTTCATCAACAACATCAGTTTGCAAGATTTCTTTTATTCTTTCCCTTAATTTTACTACATATTCTTCAATAAGTCCAGTAGTATTTGAAAAAATGCTATTTACAAGCTCTTCAATTTTATCAATTCGTGTTGAAAGATCTTGTTTTATTCTTTCTCCTTCAACTTCACGCATTTCAACAAAATTTGCTACTGCTTGATTAACACATTTTTCTAATTCCTGCCAAATAATGTTGCTTTCATCATCTACAATTTTTAATTGTAAAACATCAGGCATTTTAGTTATTTCTGTTACTCTAATTTTATCATCTAAGCCATTTTCATTAGCTAATTGTTTTAATTGATTTATATAATTCTTAGCCAACTCTTTGTTTATTATAACATCTTTACCTTCATCGCTATAATTATTAAATGTTACAAATACATCAACTTTTCCTCTTGATATATTGTTTGATATAATCTTTTTTATTTTTTCCTCAAAGCACATTATATTACGTGGTAGTTTAATTGAAATATCACTGTATTTGTGATTAACAGATTTTATCTCAACTATATATTCTCTTGAATTTTCTTCAAATTTGCTTCTTCCAAAGCCTGTCATACTTTTCATAACTTCTACCTCTATTTCTGAATTTAAGATTTATTCTTTGCCTATTCTTCAACTGTTTTCTTTTTCATTACAATATCTTTTATATCACTATTATCTTTTTTATATTTGTTTATACTTGTTATAGCTAATACAATTGATTTAAACATATAATATCCAGCTATCACAAAACTTATGTAATTGATTATTTGTCCTAATTGCTCAAAATGTAGTTTTGCAATATAAATCATACTTAAATTTGCTGCCCCAAAAACTAAGGTTTCAACTCCTATCAATGCAATTTTTGATTTATCTTTTTTATATGATATTTCTAAAATAACTATACCTATGGCTAAAATTCCTAGAGTCATAATCTTCAAATCTTTTTCTAATGTTTCTATTTCAATGTTTTTGCTTCCCATTATAGCTATTATTAAATATAGAACCATAACCATAGCTATTCCAATATTAATTAATATTTCTTTGATTATATTTTTTTTCTGCTTTTTATCAACTTTGTTTTCTATAGCTTCCCTTATTTCCTTTAAGCTAATTGTATCATATTTATGTTCATCGCTATTTTCCGTTTTTTTCTCATACTCTTTATTTAATTCTTCATTATTGTCTTTATCAGCAGTTTTGGCTTCAACATTTTTTTCATCATTTTCAATTATGGTTTCATTGCTTTTACTTTTCTTAATTTCTCTATCATCAATTTTTACTTTTTGCTTAGTCTCTGACTTTTCTGGTAATTTTTCTGTAGTTTTGCTTGTTATTTTACTAGTTGTTTTTCCTGTTGTTTTCCCAGTTGTCTTACCAGCTGTTTTGCTTGTTGTTTTTTTGCTTGTATTTTCAGCTGATTTTTTACTTACCTCACTTTCAACCTTATTTTTTTCTGAACTACTTGCTTTTTTAGATTGAGTTTTGTTTACACTGCCAGATGTCTTTTGTGCTGTTTTACTTGTATTTTTAGTAGTTGTTGTCTTACCTTTAGGCTTTGCCTTGCTAGTAGATGTTTCCTTACTAGTGGTCGTCTTATTAACTGGCTTTTCTGTTATTTTTCTCTTAGTTTCTTTTTTTACATTCTCTTTTTTCTCTCCATCGGCAACTTTTTTATTTGTTTTTTCTTTAACTTCACTCATATTAATTTTCATTCCTTTCGAATTCATACATAATAATACTTAGTAAAGAAATAGCAACTGTTTCAGTTCTCAAAATTCTATTTCCTAAACTTACAACTTTGGCACCATTTTGGCTCATATATTCTACTTCTGAAATATCAATTCCACCTTCAGGTCCAATTATTATTGCTATATTTAAATCTGATTTATTTTCGGTTATATTTTTTTTCAAAACTTCCTTAAGATAGTTTTCTTTTTCATTTTCATAACATAATATTACCAAATCATATTGAGAAAAATCTTCTGTAATTTCCTTAACACTTTTTACATTACAAACCTCAGGTATTATATCTCTACCACTCTGTTTTGCTGCTACTTCAGCAATTTTTTTCCATCTTTCAATTTTCTTTATTCTGTCTTTTCCATCTAATTTTACAACACATCTTTTCATCTCGATTGGTGTAATTTTTGCTACACCCAATTCAACCGATTTTTGAATAATAAGTTCCATCTTATCTGTTTTTGGCAATCCTTGATAGATATGAACTTTTACATTAGATTCTGCTGTATCATTGTATTTTTCAAGGATATCACAAATAATTGTTTCCTGTTCAAATCTATTTATACTAACCCTATAATTCTCTGAATTTACACTGTCACATACATTAAATGTATCTCCACATTTCATTCTTAAAACATTTTTTATGTGATTAACATCATTACCTGTAATTCTAATTTCACCATTATCTACTTGTTTACTATCAACAAAAAATTTTGGCATACACAATCTCTCTTTCCTTAATTTGTCATAATTATACCATAATGCCCGTTTTTTGTCTAGGTTGAAATAAAATAATCACCATCAAAAAAAGTCGTGTATTTTTACACGACTTTTTTGCTTATTATTGAAGTTTAGTTCCGCATTCTCCGCAGAATTTTGCTCCTTCATTTATTTTTGCTCCACAATTTGGGCAGAATTTTCCTTCTGGTTTCTTAGTTCCACATTCTCCACAGAATTTTCCTGTTACTGTATTACCGCATGTTGGGCAAACCCATCCATTTGTATTATCTGCAGCAGGTACTGATTCTGTATTATTTTCAACTGGAGTTTCTGTTACTTCTGGCGCAACTGGTTGTTGTGCTGGTTGTGGTTCAGCAGCTGGTGCTGGGGCTACAGGTGTATCTGGTTGTAATGGATTTCCTGTTGGTTGGCTAGCTGTTTGAGCAGGATTAAATGCATTTTGCATTACACTATTTCCCATACCTCCTGACATCATATTCATCATACCAATTCCCATAAATCCATTAGCTGCTCCTGCTGAATTGCTTGCAGCTTTTTCCATAACATCAAGTACACGACCTTGTTGCATTCTTGAATTTGAATTGTGTTCATATTCTTCAATTTTTCTTTCAGAATCTGCATCTGGAGTAACTGATTCAACAGCAAAAACTTCGATTTGTAAACCTCTTCTTCTTACTGGTTCATCAAAAACTTTTTCATCCATCATTTGCTTAATTTCATCTGTTTGACTTGGTAATTCTAATACTGGAACTTTATGAGCTGAATTTCCTAATTCATTTAATACATTTTGGAATACAGCAACAACCTCTGAACGAATTTGTTCTGTTAATTCTGATACTCTGTATTCATTAGCTGTTCCTGCTATATTATTCATAAATAATGCTGGATTTACTAATCTAAATGTATATGTACCAAAACATTTTACCTTTAATGCTAAAGGTGTAAATTGTCCTGTGATTTCATTTGCTATTGCATGTGACCAATCTTGATATGGCACAGGTGCTGGTGTTCCAAATTTATTTTTTATAATTTCTTTTATGTTAAAGAAGAATACACATTGTTCTTTAGCTGATGCACCATTATATGTAAATCTTTGCCACATTTCTTTAAATACTGCACCAAATTGTCCAGCAAAGAATGATGGGCTTGATGATGTATCAAATGTATAATATCCATCTTCAGCAGTTGCATCTATAACTCTACCGTTATCATAAATAACTGCACATTGTCCTGGTGCAACTATAATTGTACTTTTATTTGTAATAACTCCTGTAGGTGTTGTCTTTTTCTTCATTAGAATATCATTTCCTAAATCTTCGCATCTAATTGCTTCTTTCCATTGATCTTGCATTGTGCTTCCAATCGCACTTGCTGCTGCTTTAATTAATCCCATAATTTTTACCTCCTAAAATTATACTTAACTAGAATTATACTACACTTTTTTATTTTTAACAATATCTTTTCCCTAATTTGTATTTTTTACGGCTTCTGGTGACCTACTTATAATCTTCTGAATATGAAACCATATACCATCCTTTTAAATTAATTGGCTTAATATATGTTCCACAATACTGACAATTTCCAGCTCCTAATTTTCCTAGTGGTGCGCCACAATTTGGACAGCTTATAGTATGTGCCATTTGATTATATTTAAATTTCGTTTCATCATAAACATACACGAATTGAGTTGTATATCTAGTTTGTCTTTTTAAATCTGAAAACTTTTTATTCTTATTTTTATTACTATCATCACTATAGTAGTATTCTAAAGTACTTGATAGTGTTACCGTAGCCTTTCCAGCACTTTTTAAATAATCCTTTATAGCATGACGATGAAATACTACATCATCATACTTTACATTCACATTATTATTCTTTAAGTCTTGAATTTTATCTCTCACAGTAGAATACATGTAAATTAAATCATTATCTTTTCTAATTTCTTCATCTGTTTTTTCTTCCATGGCATTAAATATTTTTAACAAGTTCTTTTCTACTTTACTAAAAAGAAAATCTTTATTAAAATCTTCAAAATCTCTAAGAATAGCTGGCTCTAATACCTTTGTCATTCCACTAACATTTTTTTCTCTTGAGTATTCTTGTCTTTCATAATCTCTTGCATTTCTTGCTGCTTTCATTATTTCCTTCATATTAGCTGGTCCAACCATTCCTCTTACTTTAACATATATAATAAATACTATTATTCCAATTCCTGCAATTATTCCTAAACATGCACCAAAAAAACCTAAAACAAATCCCATATTTTTTAAGGAAACTCCTTATTCCTCCTTCCAAAATTTATATTAATATATTATATTTTTTTGCATCTTTTGTCAAATGCTTGAACACACAAAAAAAGTAATATTGCCTATAACAATATTACTTTTTTGGTTATCTATTTTATTTTTAAATATTTCACTAAGCTTCCTATTCCTACAATTGAGAATAGTATAATTCCCATTATCAATGGCATATCATTTGAACCAGTTTGTGGTATATCTTCTTTTGCTTGACTATCTATTTCTATATTATTTAACATAGGTAATTCATCTATTTCAGTTTCATCTGATTTTTCATTATCTTTATTTTCAATTTCGTCATTTTTATTGTTTTCTTTGTTTTGTTCAATCGGTTCTTTTGATACATTTGAATTATTTTGTTCTGTCTCTGCAGTTTGACTTTTCTCTTCTTTTATTTCTTCTGGTATATCAACATATTCATCGATTTTTTCATTATTTTCATTTTTGTTATTTACCTGAACATAAAGTGGTTGATCTTCATCTATTTCTTGATTTGATTTTTGTTCTTGTACAGGTTCTTGTTTTGGTTCTTGAGTTGGCTCTTGTGCAGGCTCTTGTACTGGTTCTTGTACTGTTTCCTGTGTTGATTCTTGCACTGGCTCTTGCACTGGTTCTTGAGCTGGTTCTTGTACTGGTTCTTGTACTGGCTCTTGCGCTGGTTGTTCCTTTATTTCTTCCTCTGTTCCAGCTAATTCTTCTTCAACAACCTCTTCAATTTCTTCTTCTTTTATAGGAGTATTTACTACATAAGTTGCTACAAAAGCTTTTACATACTCTTCTGTTCCTTCTTCATTAGCTTTTTTTAACAACATTACAGCGTAATATTTTCCTGTTTTTCTAATTTTTATACTATCACTAATAGAAGTTGACTTTAAAGGTACAACTTTAATAGCGTTTTTTACACACCATCCAGCTAATTCATCAAGATTGTCTTTGGTTGGAATTTCTTCCTCTGTAGAAACCCAATATAAGAAACTATTAACATGTTCTTCTAATCTAGAACATGTAACAGACATTACTGACTCATTTTTATCATAATTTATTGATGAAATTCCATATGTAGTATCAGCTATTGTTAACATTGGTTTTATTAAATTAAATATAAGTATTAATACAATTGTCATGGATATTATGGCTGTATATTTATACATTTTTTTACTCATCTCCATAATTTTGAGACCTCCTTTTTTTATCAACTTCCATTATTATACCATATTTTTCCTGTTTTTTCAATGTTTTAAGCATATTTTATTCCGTTTTTTTGCTATTTTTCAATGTTTTTTTAAAATTCTACTAATATTTTCACTGATTTATAGCATTATAGCTTTTTAGGAATTTTATATTTTTACTATTGACTTTTCATTTCTTTTTTGCTATTATAAATAATGTTATTGAATTTGTTTCTAATCATATATAAAATTCTTACTATACTTGCAGGTATAGTTTAGTGGTAAAACGAGACCTTGCCAAGGTTTAGTCACGAGTCCGATTCTCGTTACCTGCTCCATTTTATATTTTTAGTAATAAATAATTTTTACTAACATATAATTTATTAATATGGCGACATAGCCAAGCGGTAAGGCACGAGTCTGCAAAACTCTGATCCCCGGTTCGAATCCGGGTGTCGCCTCCAGAAAAAATAAAAGATGCTGTTTACAGCAT
>Ga0310691_10008160_pt1 | contig 10797 bp, 9 predicted proteins | sample 176DNAGHGlowgp2_FD_203887 | JGI IMG/M metagenome (GOLD analysis project Ga0310691, IMG submission 203887) | Sheep rumen microbial communities from Palmerston North, Manawatu-Wanganui, New Zealand - 1766 DNA GHGlow gp2 (v2) (version 2) | ecosystem: Host-associated > Mammals > Digestive system >... | reverse complement strand
CGTATACTCTAACGGTTCGTCCATTAGATGTCACATAAAAACCAAGGTCATAAGCACTGCTGCCTACACTTAAAATACCACTGGCACCTACACTAAAACTACCAATGGAAAGAGCCCCCGTGTTTTGAAAAACTGCACCACTACCTATTGTAAATGTACCGTTGCCAGCAGGTTTTAGCCTTATGTTTCCATCAACTGTAACTTTAAAACCATACACAAAAGAACCCGATGTTCCACCGATATTTATTCCGTCTGTACCAATATAAATACCTTTTCTATTGTCATCATCTAAACTTTCTTTACCCCTATAAATAGCTCCTTCAGTATTTGCTGAATTCATTGCACGCATTTTAAAACCTGCAATATTACAAAAATCAGCATATATTCCGCCTGTTTTAGTAATGGTAACACTTCGATCTCCACCAATAACACTTAGTCCACCTACAGACAACTTAACGCCAGTTCCAGAAGAATAATTACCACTATATATAGCATCATCTGTTATTGTAAAACCACCAATAGTGCCACTGCTGGATGTTACCTTCCCGCTAAAAGTGCCATTAGTAGCCGTTATAGTGCCGTCCTTTGCTAATGTAAAGTTATCGGATGTGATGGATATGCGGTTAGATTTTATACTAATCTTTCCCGCTTCTTGACTTATTTCTGAAGATATATCACCCTTACTAACTTTAGTGGTGATTGCTTCGGCAGTTTGTTTTATTGATGATGATAAATCATCTTCGGCCTTGGTTGCTCTTGTTACTTCACTCGTTATGGCTTCGGCAGTTTGTGTGATTGTTGAAGATAATTGTGTAAGATTATTATTAGTATCCCGTTCAAATGATGTTAACTCGCTTCGTGTTTCATCAACGGTTCTGGTAAGTTTATTAGTCTTGCCATCGAGTCTTATGATTTGATTAGATAAACTATCATCATCACTTTGGTATTGATCCAAATTAGATGAGTAGTTATCATATAACGCTTGTATACCCTTTAAAGTACGATTAAACACGTATGAGTTAATCATATTTAATCGGGTATTATATTTATATACATCACCGCACTCTACAAATGGTAAACCTACAAGGTTTATCCGTGTAGATGTGCAAGTAATATCATCAACCTCGCCAAAGATATTACGAGCACAAGCGTTAAGATCCACGGAAAATGCAACTACATTACCCGCAATTTTTAAGATGTTTGTACCATCTCCCGCCTCACCTTTAGTTATTTCGGTCTCATCCCATACTACAACCTTAGTAATAGGCTCTACATCATATGGATCGTACTCAACATCTTTATACATTGAATCCGTGATGATTTGTGTTTGTTGGGGCCTACCCGGGAATGTGTTTTCTCCGGGAAAAGTCTCCGTACTCGGATATGTACCTTGTGTAATCGCAATATCGGGTAATTTAACATACTCAAATAATCCATCCCTACCAATCCTACCATAACGGGCGTTGGCTTGGCATATTGATTGCATTATATACCGGGATTTTAACGATGTGCCAACCGATATGGTCTTTACCATACTTAAGCTATCATTTACTAACGATGTATCTTTTTGGGTTATGCCAATAAAGTTAAAAAACGAATCCCTAAACGCTTTTACGCTCATGGGAAATGTTAACCCTTGGTACCAATCCGCACACTCAATATCACCTTTTTGATATAGAACATCATAACAAATAAACTCCGTTATAATATCCTCATGCGATAAATTATCTTGTGAGTCTATATAACCTTTAAACAAAGGTATATATGAAGTACCATCCGCACAAATTTTTGCTTCTATGTATTGACCACGTAAATCAGTTACAAGTGTGGACACTTTGAACTTCATTTGTGCCGCTATACATCCTTTAAATGTAAGACTACTGTTATCCTCAATAGACTCAACCAACTCAAAACTCTCACTAACTATATCCTGGTTAGTAATAATAATCGACTTATCAGGTATAGTTATGATAAGATTTTTCTTGACTGCCGAAGAATACCATATTAACTTTTCCGCTTCGCTAATATTTAACATTAACTAATCTCCGTAGCCTATAAATGAAAGTTTTATTGCGTCATAGATTATTGTATCGCCCTCTATCTTTTGTATAGTAAAATCTAAGTCGGGCAGATAAAAATAACCTACATAATAATCATCAAGTTCTGGTATATACACACTCAATAACAATTTCTTTTCCATAGCCGAAATATATCTGTTTGACAGATTAGCAAATATTTCAGCCACGTTTGTATTTCTAAGATGTGGTCTTGTATTAACAACCACCTTTGGTGTCTTTAGAACTGCATTTCTGTGTAAAACACCATTGGCGTCTCTATATGGATCTAAGTCAAGAGTAGAGTGGGTACACTTGTATGATTTCTCTGAAATATATTCTAAAGGAATATCATACGGTGCACCGCTACCCATTACTCTAATTAAATAGCCTGCGTATGCCATAATTAATACCTCAATCTCATTAATATTATAGCACGAAAAGGTCATTATGTAAATGCTGGTCTGCCAGTTCGTTTCGAAAAACTTGCTGATTCTCTCTGCATTACTGTGAACATACGGCTTGGATCACCTTGAACATTAAGATTAAGGTTTAACTGCATTTCGCTAAGTACATTTCTTACTGCGTCCTCTATTGTAGAAAGTGGTGCTTCTACATTAGTACCCGACTTCTGGTCACCCAATATCGCTAAGAACTCATGATTCGGAGGTATTACTGCGCCTGTGGCAAGTTTAGGAACACTCGTTGTTGCGCTACCACTTGATGCCGAGGATGCTTTTGCGGCAGCCTTTTTAGCCTCTTCTGCTTTTGCTATTGCGGCTTCAGCGGAGGCATAAGCATCAGCGGCCGCACTCTTAAGGCTACGTACTTTATCCATAGCGGATTCTACAGAACTTACAACATTCGCTACTTGGTATTGCAAATACGAAATGGTAGACGATATTGCATTAGCTAAAGAATCCATGAGTTTTTGTACCTTGGATACAAGACTCATCATACCTTGTACGAAACTATTATTGAGCGCAGTTCCTAAGTTATAGAATACTGAGGAATAACCTCCGTTCTTCGAAGTACCGAAGACAGAACATACAACAGTAACCAATCGCTCATAGAACATCGATACTCGGGTCTCATAATCTTTATTCTGAGTAGATAAGTAACCCTCTTTTACAGATGTACCAATCTGAATAAACTGTTGAGAAGGTCCGGTACCTATAATCCCGTACACTTTGCGTACATCGTCAAGAATACCTTGATAGAATTTTGTGTTGCGAGATGCAAAGTTATCTTCTTGACCTGCTAAGTATGCTTCTTTATTGATATTACCTGCGGATTTAAACTCTTTCTGCTTATCAGCGGCTTTAGAGGCTTCTGTAAAGATGTCTGTGGACTTTTTAGGTACCTCTTTAAATGGCGTAATAAATGCGTCAGCACTATTCTTACCAGTCGTTTCCATAGTTTCAGGTATCTTAGAACTACGGACGTTGCTAAGTATCTTAGCACCTGCTTCTGTAATCTTCTTTATAGAGGTTTCACATGAACCAGTTATGCCTGTCGTTATTCTGTCAGAAGACTGTTCCACATTAGTAGACATATCTTCCGAAGAATCTTTTGTATCTTTAGTTGCATTATCCCAAAAGTCTTTTATCTTATTTGCCCAAAGAGCAATTCTGTTAGCAAGCAGATTTCCTATTGTTTCGGCAGTTACATTTGAGTAATTACCTGTTGCAGTTGCGTGTTCTTGTGCGGCTTGGGCACTTTCTATATATGCTCGTTTGAGGTCCTCAACTGATGCACTAATTGAATTGCTACGCTTCTGATATGCCTCTTCTTCGGTATTTGCAAGTTCAACAGTTGCATTGCTAAACTCTTTGGCAGATTCTTTCCATTGCTGATATGCTTCTGTACGTTTTTGTATACTCGTCTGGGTGTCATCTGCGTATTTAGATTCAACTTCGGCATAGTTATTAGCCGCATCTATCATTTCCTTATACTTATCATTTACAACTTGAGCCTGCGAAGTAATGTTCTTTTTGGCATCGTCTGTAAATCTGCTGTCTTGAAGTGCGGATGCGGCCTTAGCATCGGCAAAATTCTTTAATGCGGTCTGTTGTTCAACATTGGCATCTACATACTCTTTTGACATTTTGCCGTATTCTTTTCCGGCATCTACACTTTTCTGTCTTGCATCGTCAATATCTTGCTCAAGTTCGGAGAAATCACCAGATATGTGTGCAGTCGATTTCGAAATATAATCGCCAATAGTTTGCCCCAAAGACTCCGAAAATGACATTGGTAAAGTGATTATGGCAACACCAATCGCTTTAACTATTGCTATTGCAAGTTTTGTGAAATTAAATGTGACTTTAGCCCAATCAATCGAACCAATCAAGTTTCCTACGGCTCTACCAACTTCAAACCAATCGACTGAATCGATTGCGGCAGTAATGTATTCTAAGAGTTTCGAAATAAGAGTAGTTAATCTCTTGCCGGCAAGCGACCAAGGATACGACCTTGCGAATGCGTTTATACCACCGCCTATATGACTCGCGAGCAATTTCCAAGTATCCGAATCTGATACAACGTCATATACTAACTGAGCGAGACTGTTTCCGAGAGTGGCAAGTGTCACTCCAACAGTCGCTAAATCTATATTTGCTACGGCTTGTATTGCAGACACTATTCCGTCACGAATGCTGAGCCACATAGTTGTATTTGAAATCACAGTATAGAATACTGATATGAGACCATTCACAGTTTCGGTAACAGCGCCAAATATCGTAGACCACTGTAGATTGCTAATCACCCCATTTATGGAGTCAACTATGGCCCATCCTATATTCGTCCAAACGTTTGGATTAGAAGCCATTTCATACATAGTTGTTGCAATACCATTGATGAATTTTGCAATAGTCTGTCCATTCGCTAACCAGTTATACGTGGTTAAGAAGGTGTTGATACCATTTACTATGTATTTACCAACATCGCCCCAATGAAGTTTTGAGGCGAATCTATCAGCCGCTTCGAATAATACGTTGAAGAAATTCGCAAAGGCTATCGCAGCCTCATTAGGGCTAATATAATCGGCAACATATCCATTTATAAGTGTGGCAAAAGATGTCGCAAATCGTATAGCAAAGTCTCTAAGCGGGCCTGTAATCTTGTCATTGAGATTCTTGAACATCTCTGAAATCTTGTCTTGAAGTATCTCGCCAATTTCAGTAAAGTCCATGTTAGCCCAGGACTCTTTAATCTTTGCAAAAATGCTATCTTCATCTACAAACTCTTTCTCGAAATCAACATTATCTGTATTAAGACCAGTTCCGCTACCACTACCTTTATCTTGATTAAGGATATTAAGTTCATCTATCTTAAGAAGATTGCTTACTTCTTTAGCGGCTTTACCTACGCTATCTGCGTAATCAATCCAATGTGCAGTTGCTTTGTATATGTAGCCTTGACCTGTAAGCGTTGCAACCAACTTAGCAAGCCAGTTCATGCAGTTAACAATTCTGTCAGTAAGAACTTCAAAAGCAGGTACTAAAACATGGAGTATAGGTTGAACCATGGTTCCAAGACTTGCTTTGAGTTGGTTCATATTAGTAGCAAGACTTGACATCTGCTGATTAACTTCTTCGATAGATTGTGCCATTACTCCAAGTGCTTCTTTAGCCGCACTACGAAGTCTACGGTATAAGAAGAATACAGAACGTAGTCCAAAGCCTAACTGCAATACAAGACGAATCTTATCTTTGAGACTGCGTTTTGTATCATCGAAGAAACCTCTTCCGTATTTATGAGATTGTCTGTAGTTATCCCCAATATGCTTGATGGCATTAGCAACGCCATGGACTGCTGCCTGTACACCTTTAATAACACCAGTGCCGAGCGTTCGCACTATATTCCACACGGTGCTAAGAATCTTTTTTACATTAACATCAAGATTTTTGGTTTCACCATTAAGTGCTTTGGCTTGGGCTACTACACTTGCCCACGCTTCACGTAGACCAGCAACTGTAGAGTCATCCATGCCAGTGAGTTTCCACTTGCCTGAGTCAAGTTCAACCTGACTGAGATTTTCTTTTAACTCCGTAGTCTTACGTTTAGCCTCGTCCATAGCTTGGCTGTTACTTTCAATAGCACGATTGAGATTTTCAAAACCTTGTTGTGCTATGCCAAATCCCTTGGAGTTGAGTTCAGTCAAAGAGCGTGTGAATTGGGCATCCGCATCTGTAATCTCTTCAAGTTTCTCTCTGGCATTCTCAATCTTGGTGATATAGCCTTTAATGGTAGTGTCTTTACCAATTAAGTCTTGAAGTCTACCCTCACTCGCCCGCTTATTTCTATTGCGAATATTAGCAGTACGAGATTCCATATAGCGTTGCTGGTTCGCTATAATTTGACGTTGTTCTTCTTTCTCTTGCTCGATACGTGCTTGACGTTGTTCTAACGTTTCTTTTCCGAGGGTGCTGAGAACTTCTTGTCTGAGTTTGGCAATACGTGCTAATTCGGAACGTTGAGCAGTCAGTTCGCCACGTTCCTTTTTTGCAGCCTCATAAGCCTTCTCAGCCGCTTCATACTCCTTTGTAAGTTCATCAGTTGCAGTATTGGCAAGAGTTTGCGCCTCATTATATTGTGCATAAAACTCTTTGATGGATTTGCCGACTTTCTCTACGGCTTTAAAATCTTTAGTCGTAACAGAGGCACTATCCGTGAGAAGTTGGTTTATCTTCGCATGGTAGTTTTTAAATGCCGAATCTACTGATTTAGAACTTTGAGAAAATTCCTTTTCAATAGATTTGCCAGCATCGCTAACGGCTTTAACTATTTGATTTTCGAACTTGTCAGTATCTGCAACAGGTTCTACATAAAGTGGTATTCTATTCTCAGCCATCAGCAAGCAGCCTCCTTATCTTGATTCCAAATGGACTTAATATACTCGTTCATTTCTTTATCTTCTTGTGTCTGGTAATCCCAATTAAAGTATTGAGGGTTTTCGTTAGAGAACTCTTTTTCGTAGTCCTCTAACTTCTTGCCCATTAACATTTTATTTCTAATACCCACCACTGTGGATAAAACACTTTCGCCTATTGATAAATAGTAGCCCATGAACGTGAACCAATGTAGATATTCAAGACTTCTTATTTCTGTCTTGGCTACATTATTTATAGCGGCTACTATAATGTGTTCGTCACCTTCCCAATCTATGAGTTTCTTGTTAGTCTTACAGCCGACGTCATCTTTCTGATTGCAATTAAAAAACTGCATCATGGAGGCTGTAAGTTCTGTTAACGTGTCACCATCCATATTGATGATGTCCTCTACATCCTCAAACACGTTATAGAATATTAACAAAGAGGCGAGGACTCTTTCATCCCCGCCTAACTCTTCGTCATTGAGTGCTTTGAAACATTCAAGAACAACTCTGAAATCGCCCTTATCAGTTATCTCAAACACCCGTCCATCTGTAGTTGTTATAGATGTTGGAAGTCTATACATACTACCTCTTCTTTGCGTACTTGTTTAACCTCTTCTTGAATAACTTATATTCGATATTGAGATTTGCTTCATACAGTGCCATAAATGTATCGATGATGTGTTCATATCTGAACTTGCCATAGAGCATATCGTACATATTACCACCATCTGCGCACTTGTCGGCAAGGTCTGCATTGAATACGAAATCTACAAGAGTACGCATCTCACTATCAATTTCTGATAATGCTTTGGCTACATCGGCAACATCAGGGCTCTTTCCGATAACCTCTACCTTCTCTTGTAATGCATCGAGTTTAGGTGTTGCTTCTTCAAGGCGCTTAAGAATGTTCATATCTGCTGTATTCAGTTCAACAATCTCTTCACCATTGATTCTGAATCTCTTGCGCTTAATAGCAGGCATCGATATGTCTACTACGCCGTCTGCATCGGGCTTGTCAAGATTAAATTCAGCCTTGGGCTCCTCTAAATCGAGTGTATCTTCCGTCTCGTTAAGAGTAGCATCCAAGTTTTCGTCAAGTTCCTTTTTAGTTGCCTTTGCCATACATCAAATCTCCTTATACTGTTACATCAGGTGTGAAAGTAAAGTCATCGCTTAACTTATCAACAGTACCAGTAGTAATTACGTTACTGAAATAGATGTTGATAGGGAAGTTTACGTTAGTGTCACCACCGATGGAAGTGTAGGAACAGGTACAACCGGTGTGCATCTCTGCTTCATATCCATTAGTAGCATCGCCAACGAAAGCGGTGATAATGTAGAAGTTGAACTGTGAAAGTTCTGATACTGCATTACGTCTACGAATGTCATTGAGTTTAGCCCCAAGTTTAGCCCCACCAAGAACGAGATGAGGGTCAAAACTCTGCTGAGGCTGAGTCTTATTAACGTCTGTGTAGTTAATACCACGAATGTCAGTAGAAGTCTCGATATCGGGATTGTACTCAACTGCTGAGTTAGGAGTACGGGTACCAAGAATTTCTCTCTCAGCAGCCTGACTGTAATACTTATTTGCCTCGAAAGTCGGAGCGGATGCACCGCTAACCTTCACATACTGACCATCTATCTTCTCATAGTAGTCGCCATAGTCATCGGACCAGTCAGCAGGCTCAGTGGCAAGCACGGTGTACTCAAACCATTCAGCAACAGTAATGAGTGATTTACGTTCTGCTCTCTGGCCCTTAGCCAGATTGAATTGTTTTACTGCCATCTTAGGAATCTCCTTTCAATTAAGTATTCCAAATAGTTTTTGATATGTCAAGGTATTTTATCTGAAAAACAACTTGGTATTGAGCGAGTGGAGGTTGCATATCTACGCTAACTCCGTTAAGTGCTGGCCTGTTAGTAGTAGGCTTTACACTTTCTATTATACACTCTTCACCGAAGTTTGGAAAGTGTTTATTATCATTTTGTTCTAATACCCAATCAATGAGTGCTTGAACATCTGATACATCTGACACATTCTCGTCTATGAACCCGTCTGCTTTAACAATAGGATTATAGGCGATTGACTTGTATACATACATTGTGAATGTAAACTGTTTGAGTACACTGCCGTCTACGTAAGGCTCATTGAGTGCAACGTCATCGCCTTGAGTAACTATCTGATTACTGTTATCAGTCTCTTCGGCAAAGTTAAAGAATAAAGAATTATCCCTAACAGTAGGACAAGAGATTAAGTATGAAATTACTGCTTGGTTCTTATCTATTGTCATGTCAGTTTGGCTTCTCTCTTTATTATCTCAATAATCTCGTCTCCGATAGTCTGCCGACCTATATCGGAACGTAGAACTGCCTTAAATTTCTGATTGTAGTCGGATGCGTCAGACTGTACTGCATATTTACCATAGTGGAAATTACGACCTTTATACAAGTCAATCGGGTCAACATAAATACCTGTATCATCCACACGTCCGCCAGACTGTCTGATGTATGTACCTTTGGTACATATCCTTGGCTCTACGACTGTATTGTGCATCAACTGATATATTGTGTCATCAGTAGCACCAGTTACTGGCTCATCAGGTCCCCTTACGATGCCCGCTTGCATTATCGCTTGATAGATTGCAGTCTTAACGCCCGAGTCTGTTACAGAGCGATATACACCTTTTTCGACTTGACGCATTTTTGCGACTAACGGAGAGAAGTTTATTTTGACGTGTGCGCCTTGATATACGTCCGCCATAACTACTCTCCTTTCACGTAATAGTGTTCGTTACATCTTCCGCCATCCGTATTGATTGTGAACTCTGAAACAATCATACATCCTTGCAAGTTCTTGTATTTCTTGATTAAATCTGTAGAGCGTTGTCCTTGCTGATACTCATTAACCTCGTCATCAACTGCGCCTCGGATGAGGATATCGCCCTTATTCAACGTGAAGTAGTTAGGTTTTGTATCAGCAGGTAAGTTTATCCACTCATAGTTTTCAAGAAATTCTGGGCTCTTTCTTATTCTGCATATGATATCATTGGTTTCCAATACTGCTTGATTTATAGTTACTTTGTTGCCTGTATATTTCCAAAAGCAACCTGTAATCGTATGTTTGTACCAAGTAACCATGTCAGTTATGGGGTCTTTATACTTGTTATAAATCGTTACAGTAGTGTTCCACCAAGACGGATAAAAGTTTATCATACTCATTCACCTGGGTACAATCCTCTATATGTTAAGGACTGTCCTAAACTATTCTTAAGACCTGAAAGATATTTACGAACTAAATCCTCTAAGTTCTTATCACTACCAAAGTCTATGACGTAATCTGCGGATAAGTTATTAAACTCAATCCCTACGCCATCGTTAGTTTGCTTTCTTATTGACCCAGGCTTTACAGAACCATCTTCTGTCAAGAAGTCATTCTCTACGGCTGCCATCTTTAACTCAATTCTGTGTATAAGCACATACATGAGTTTTGGAAGTTCTGCGGGGTATTCAACTTCTTTTTTAAGACGATTGAAAGTAACCCAATTTACAAGTGTCTCTGCTTGGAACTCATAATCATTGAAGGTGGTCTCGTCTAATGTACCACCCATATTCTGATAAGTTGCATAATCGATGTACATTGACTTAACCACCTTTCAATGAGGATAAGAATTATCCAAGGGAGATAATTCTTGCAATCGGAATAGCCTTAGAAGAGATGTACTTCTTAGTAGCACCACCGGTATTTACAAGTTCCCAGTTTGCTCCGTTTTCAAGTTCTGCATTGGTAGGAGAAGCAGTAGACATAACGGACTTGGTAAAGGAAATACCGTAAGGAGCCCAGCACTTTCTCTGTCTGGTGTAGAG
>Ga0310691_10008158_pt1 | contig 10797 bp, 11 predicted proteins | sample 176DNAGHGlowgp2_FD_203887 | JGI IMG/M metagenome (GOLD analysis project Ga0310691, IMG submission 203887) | Sheep rumen microbial communities from Palmerston North, Manawatu-Wanganui, New Zealand - 1766 DNA GHGlow gp2 (v2) (version 2) | ecosystem: Host-associated > Mammals > Digestive system >... | reverse complement strand
AGTCGCTGAGGTGGCGTTCGGTTCTAAGTACGAGGATGTCGGGCTGGATACCCATCCCTTGCAGTTCCTTTACGGAGTGTTGTGTGGGTTTCGTCTTCAGTTCGTCGGCGGCTTTCAGATACGGCACATACGTCAGATGCACGCACACCGCATCGCGCCCTAATTGCCAGCGTAACTGTCGGATGGCCTCCATAAACGGCGCACTCTCGATGTCACCAATCGTACCGCCCACCTCTGTGATTACGAAGTCGAGTCCTTCGTCGAGACCCTCACGCAGCATCCGTCGTTTGATCTCGTCCGTGATGTGCGGCACCACCTGGATCGTCTTACCCAGATAGTCGCCGTGTCGCTCACGGTCGATGACGGTCTTGTAGATGCGGCCCGTCGTAATCGAGTTGTTGCGGGTGGTGTGAATACCCGTAAACCGCTCGTAATGTCCCAGGTCGAGGTCGGTCTCCATACCATCCACCGTCACGTAGCACTCGCCATGCTCGTAGGGGTTCAGCGTGCCAGGGTCGATGTTGATGTAGGGATCGAACTTCTGGATAGTGACTTTGTAACCACGCGCCAGCAACAGTTTACCGATACTGGCGGAGATGATTCCCTTGCCTAACGAGGAAACCACACCGCCTGTAACGAAAATGTACTTTGTGTTCATTCTTTAGTTGTTTTGTTTCGGCTTTGCCGCTTGGCTCTGCCAAGAAGTTTGCTTTATTTCTTAACTATTCACTTTTCACTCTTTCCTTTTCTCTTATGTGTTCCTCGTACTCAGCGAGTTCCCGTTCTCCGATGTGCGCCAGACCGTAGTGCTCATCGTGCTGCGAGAAGTCAAGACCTACCTTTTCACTGAATGCCGACACACGCATGGGGATGAGGCTGTCGATGAGCTTATAACCCAGCCAACTCATCGCAAAGGTATAGACGAACACGATGACGATGGCCAGCAGATGGTAGAGGAAAATCACAAAACCGTCCCACGTGCCTGCGATGAGTCCCTCTTGGATGAAGATACCCGTGAGCACCGTACCAAAGATACCGCCTGTGCCGTGCGTGGGAAACACGTCGAGGGCGTCGTCAATCTGGGAGTGCGAACGCCAATAGACGGCGACGTTACAGATCAGCGTGATGACGAACGCGATGAAAATGCTCTGGCCGACGGTGACATAGCCTGCCGATGGTGTGATGGCCACCAAACCAACTACACAACCCACAGCAGCACCCATTGCCGACGGTTTCCTGCCACGCAGACAGTCGAAGAATATCCATGTCATCATGGCCGTTGCCGAGGCGGTATTTGTATTCAGGAACGCCTTGATGGCCTGTCCGTCAGCATGCAGCGACGAACCAGCATTGAAGCCGAACCAACCTAACCACAGCATCGCAGCACCCAGCAGTACGAAGGGGATGTTGGCGGGCTCGCTCTTGCGCGTCTCTGCCTTGCGCCGTCCCAGGAAGATAGCACCTGCCAACGCTGCGATACCAGATGAGGCATGTACCACGATACCTCCCGCGAAGTCGATGACACCCCATTTCATGAACAGTCCCTCCGGATGCCAGGTCATGTGTGCCAACGGACAGTAGATCACGAAGAAGAAAAACATCATGAAGAACATGTAGGCCGAGAACCTGACGCGCTCAGCAAACGAGCCCGTTATCAGCGATGGCGTGATGATGGCGAACTTCATCTGGAACAGGGCAAACAATGCCAATGGAATCGTCGCACCACCCAGTACATTGCCAGCGGGTGTCGTATAGACAGCACCACCCACATTATGAAACATCGGGAACGTCAGCGGATTACCTATCACACCGCCTATGTCGTCGCCGAAACACAATGAGAAACCTATCACTACCCAGAGCACTGATATCAGTCCCATCGCGATAAACGACTGCAGCATCGTTGAAATCACGTTCTTCGCACCAACCATTCCGCCGTAGAAGAACGACAGACCGGGCGTCATCATCAAAACGAAAATCGTGGCTGTAATGAGCCACGCCACGTCGGCCGCTGAGATCACCGACCAGTCACAATCAAACGACGGTTCTCCTACCGCCAAACCTGCGACGGCTATCAGGGTCATTGCCGTCATCAGGATTATCCAACGTCTTTTTACCTTCATAATATATCTGTTATTTTGTGTTGTTTGCTTTGCGTTCACCGAAATTTTTTGCAAAGGTACTGCATATTAATAACATTTTGACAACTTTCTTACTTTTTGATTGTTAAAAATCTGGCCAACTTACACTTTGTAAAGTTTCTGCTTTGTTTTTCTTTCATTTTGCTAACTCTTTGCATTGAATACATATCATTTCGTTACAAATCGTCACTTTATAAGAAAAAAACAATAAAGGCGGGCAAGAACTTTTCGGTCCTTGTCCGCCAGATGTAAGATAAACTATGCTTGTTGGTCTCTGATGTAATGCATGATCATTCGATGTTTGAGGGTTTGACATTGAGGGCGATGCCTCGGATGGCGACGCTGCACCCAGGGTTATAGGCTCGAATACTCCGAACAATCGAAGCAGGGGCAGTCCTTGTGGACGTTGGGGAGGTCGCGATGGCCGAGGATGCGGGCATCGGGATGGGCCTTCTTCAGGCGACGGAGCAGGCGCAGCAGGGCGCGTTTCTGCTTCAGTGTGCGGGTGTCGGCGGCATTGCCATGCTCATCGAGGCCCCCTTCGTAGCAGACGCCGAGCGAGTGCTGGTTATAGCCGACGGCGTGGGCGCCCACCAACTGTTCGTGGCGCGTCTGGTAGGTCCGGCCGTCGCGGGTGATGTAGTAGTGGTAGCCCGTGAATCCGAATCTTACCGCGTGACAGCGGATGAGGGCAGTCACGGGAAAGTTCTGGTTCGAGCGCGTGGCCGAACAGTGGACGACAATCAGATCGATGTGGCGCATGACTGTACGAAAAATGAACTGATAATGGCCGTCAACACGGTGATGATGAACTGGATGATGGTCTTCCAGCGTTTCATGTCCTTAAAAATCTTCATAATCCTTCAATCGTTAAATGGTGAATACTAATTGGCTTTCAGCCGCTTCAGTTGGCTTTTAGCCGACTGATGGCGCGACTCGGCAGAGCTCATGCAAGCATGGCTCTGCGCTCGCTGCTTCATCAGTTCTGGTCAGCGTAGTCCCACTCGTCGGGCTCGGAGTTGATCTCCAGCACGGTGCCCTTGGTAGGCATCTGGAACGAACCGGTGTAGGTTCCGTCGTTCTCGGTCAGCGTGATACGAGTGCCGTTGACCTTGGCGATAGGCTCCTTGCCCTCAACAGGCACGACGCTGATGTTCACGTTCGAGCCGGAGTGCACCTGGTCGTTGCTGTTGATTTCCTGCTCACTGTCGTCGGTCACGGTCGAGGTACCGTTGCCGTACTTGTAGATGACCAGCCTGTAGACACCCTCCTGACCCTGCTCGGTGCCGCTCTGCGAACCACTGTTGCCGCCAGTATTGCTACCTGAGCCACCGTTCTGCGAACCGCCGTTGGTTCCACCATTGGTTCCGCCGTTCTGTGACTCACCACCGCTCTGCGAAGATCCGCTTCCGCTCTGGCTCTGTGACCCTCCGTTGTTACTGTCGCCGCCCGTCGGAGTCGTTCCACCGCCATTGCTACCGCCGTTGCCACTCGTCTTCGATGTGGCGCTGGCCTTCTTCAGCGTAGCCTCCAGGTTCAGGCTCTTGGCAATCAGTTCGCCGGTGGCACGGGCACGCAGTTTCACACCCTTGATGTTCTTCGACACGGTGAAGACTTCCTCACTCACGGCACCGCCGTTGTTCTTGATGCCGAGCGAGAAGATGTCGAGGTCGGCAATCTTCACGTTCTTGCCCTCCAGCAGCAGTTCCTTGATGCACGACACCATGTCGGTGAGCATCCCCTTGATGGCGCCCTTCGAGTACGGTGTGTTGTGGTTCGACATGTGTTCGGCCAGCGCATCCAGGTCGATGGTCTCCTCGATCACTGGGAAGGCGAACCATTTGCCGAACGCCGGAGACTTCCGGTTCTTGTTCTGTTTCAATACATACAAAATCATAATCAAAAAAGTGAAAAGTGAAAAATGAAGAGTGTAAAATTTGCTACCGCGCGACTTGCATCTTCAACAACTCCATCAGAGTGTTTCTCTGATAGTGCAAAATTACTACATTCGGGAAGCGCCAATCGTGCGCATCATGCGCAACGATACGTTACGATGCAATAAACATAAAAAAAATAGCCCCCAATCGGGGACTAATTATAAAATAAAATAAGCAGGAATGCTCGTAATTACGATGGCTTTTCGTTATCCGAATTAACATTTATTCGCACCGAAATTCTTGCAAAATTACGGAAATGATCTCAAACGAACAAATAATTAAGGAAAACCTTACTACTTCATCAACTCATACAGATACGCGGGGCTTTGTACATAGAGTTCGCCCTCTTCGTCCTGCAGAGCCGTCATCAGCGGCGAGTTATACACCCGCTCCATCGCTTCCTCGATGCTGCAACCCGTGTCTTCCATCACGTATTTCACCAACTCGCTCAGGGCGTAGTCAGTGAGATAAGTCGCTATCTGGTGATGACTAGGCTGGTTCATACGGTTTCAACGTTGGTTTTGCGGAGGAAGCGCACGGCGCGCTCCGTTCCGAAGTAATACTGTTGGTCGAGGTAACGGTCCTGAAGCAGGCGGGCGGCCTCTTCGGGCGAGTAGATGCCCTCACGATAGTTGGTCAACTGTAGCACCACGCCGTCGTTGGCTATCGGGCCGATGACAATGTCGTAGTCGTGGATGGGCTCAGTGTTCTTGCGGTCGCGGTTAGCATCAACAAATAGCAGCCACTCCACGCATGTCTTTTCGGGAAAGACCTTTACTTTCAGGTCCGACGTCAGTGCCGCTTCGTCCAATTCGAAGGTAATCAGTGTCGGTACGCCACCGAAGAGCCGTGCTTTCTTCTGCGCCATGCGGATAGCGGTCTGACGGTCGGGCGTTGCATAAAAGCCGTGACCGAAGTCCTTGTATCGCAAGCCTATGGTGAGACTGATGCGCTCGAAGTCTGCGTTGGTGCCGTGATAGAGTGTCATGCCAGTGTCCCCCCGTTTTTTTGGCAGATGATGAGCAGATCGTCTATCGTCTCGTCCATCGACTGCAGGTGCTCCACATCATAGAACTCGATGAGGAAGGCCAGCCCCTTGTGCTTGTGCAGGTAGCGGAAGGCCGCCTGTCGTGTCATGTTGAAGCGTCGCCCGAAGGCCTGGATGCACGCCGTGAGGAAAGGTATCTCGTACTTGCTCATATCAACGTTTTATTTGTATTCTCGGCTGCAAAGTTACGAATTTTCCTGCAAACTCGTAACGCTTGCGCCGAAAAAGTGACAACATTTAACGGTTCCCTCCTTACGGCTCGCCGAGGTACTCGACGATGTGGCGGACGGCCTGGGGCGAGAAGAACTTGGCATTCTTGCTCTGGTAGCAGCCGGCAAGGGCGTCCACCAACGGCGGACAACGCTTGATCCACTGCGCAAGGTGGTTGGTGGCCACGTGCGGGTCGCTGTCGGGGAAATACAACTGAGCCAGTTCGCTCTTGGGGTAACTCTTGATCGTCATAACTGTCTTGTTTTCAGTGCGTAAACATTATACTTTCAGTGCCTAAACATCATACTTCCGGCGCCTAAACGCCATACTTCCGGGAGCCGTTGCCGACCGATTATGAAGGATATGAAGGATAGAAACCAAACTTTTATATAAAGGAAAACATTTAGTGGCCGACTAAATAATTTCCTATAAGGGAAAGTTGCAAAAACCTCCTTCATATCCTTCATACGCCATCGGTTCACCGGCCCGCCGCCCCGTCGTCAGAACGGCAGTTCGCCCTCCTGCGGCTCGCCCGGTTCGCTCTCCCGCGTGTCGGTCATGGCCAGCGTGGCCTGTATCTGGTCGAGCGGTATCTGATACACCTCGAAGAAGTTGCCCTGCATGGTGTGCACCTTCCTGAAGCCAAGGCTCGTCATGATGATGCCCACCTTGCGCGTGGAGAGACCGCGCCCCACCACGCCGCCGTTCAGAAACTGGCAGATCATGCCTGAGTTCATCAGCGTCACCTTCTCGCCCGCCGAGGGCCTGCGCAGCCGCGAGCGTATCAGTTGCTCCTCGTCGCTCTCTATGCGGAAGGCCTCGTTCTGCCGCTCCACGCGCCGCTGCTCGTCGGGGTCGAACCAGTAGCGGAAGCCCTGCCGCAGTTCGTCGCGCAACTGGGCGTAGAGTTGGTCGTAGTCGAGGCCCCATGTGCGGGGGTCGTCGATGTGGTCCACCTTATGGCAGAGCCAGCGCCGGTTGCCCGTCTCGTCGCTGAGGAAGCGCTCCTGGTTGCCCGAGCCGCAGAAGGAGGCCAGTCGGTGCTTCTCCTCGCGGAAGCGGGCGTAGGGCCGACGCTCCTTCACCTTCTCGCTGGTGGCCAGGGCCTTCAGTTCCGAGATGTCGCGGGGCGACTGCAGGTCGATCTCCTCTATCTCCACCAGACAGTTCTCTGCCAGTGCCAGGTGGTCGTCCTTCGACGAGAAGGAGTTATGGGCGTTCTCCCAGAAGTACATGCGCAACTGCGGAGGCAGCAGGTGGCGGAAGAAGGTGGTCTTGTAGATGCCCTGGGCGCCGATGAGCACGAATATCTCGTGGTTCGACGAGAGGTCGCTCATCCACGTGGCCACCGCCGCCACCAGCCACTTGTGCAGCGTCCACTCGAAGTACTGCGGCTCCTGGGCCGAGACGTGACGGCACAGTTCCTTCACGCGGTCGCGACTGTCCCACGCGGGCAGTGCCTCGACGTACTCGCGCACGGGGTGGGACAGACGCGAGAAGTCGGAGTTCAGCACGTCGCGCACGTCTTGTTTCAGCACGCGCTTGCCCGTGTCTGCCGCTATCTGTCCGCGAATGGAGCACAGCACCCGCTCGTCGAGTTGCAGCCAATCGGCTGTGTTCTTGATCATGAACATCGTTTGGTCCGTCACGAGGTTATACACCACTTCGACGCGCTGGCTGAGCCACTGGCGAATCTCGGGCAGGGTGATCATCGACGTCTCTTTCTGCTTGCGCCCCTGCCGGTTGAGGCGCCATGTGCCGTGCTCCTGCGTCTTCTTGTAGCAACTGCGGATGGTGGCCTCGCGCTGCTTCGTGTCGTAGTCGCTCCACTCCTGCGCCGCCCACGTCAGGAGTTCGTCCTGGTCGGCGCCGTAGCGGTTGAAGAGGAACGCCGCGTGCATCACGTAGTCGTGGTGGTGACCACTCTGATAGGCCATCTGCCGCCGTGCCAGCGTCTGCTCCACGCGGGGCCAAGCCTCGTCCACCGTCACGGCGTGGGTGCCTGCCGCATACTCCTTGCGCGGCTTGCCCTTCTCGCCCCGTCCGTCGAAGTTGGCCTCCAGTATCTCCTCGTCGGTGATGACGAATGCCTCGGCCTCCCAGTTCACGTACACCTCGTCGTCGTGCGCCATCCCGCTCAGCCGCGAGTAGTCGGTACACTGCGTGTCGTAGTCGTGGCCCGTTAACTCGGCAAAGTACGTGTTGCCCTTCAGAAACGCCGCCCGCCACGAGGTGGCAGTCAGAGGCCCTTCATCCCTGACGTAGCGGTAGATGATGCGCAGCCCGTCGCCACTGATGGTCCGATACACCATCAGCGCATGCGGGTCTGCCGTCGCTTTCTCAAAGGCTTCGTTCAGGGCTTGGTCATTTCTCTCACCTCTCACCTCTTGCCCCTCACCACTGACGTGGTCAATATCGCACAGCGCCAGTCCCGTAAATCCCAGCACGTTCGCTGCTCCGCGCCCGTTGCCGTCGAACAGCACGCCCACCGAGAATGCCGGCACCAGTTTCTTCTTCACCTCCTCGTCGGCTTTCTCCTTGCCCAGCACCGAGGCCATCCTGCGGTAGTTCTCCGTCTTTGCCGTCACGCCGTTGTCGTAGCGTATCAGCCTTACCACCTCCTCCAGTCCCACCGCCTTGCTCGGCACACTCGTCAGGCACTGGAACAAACTCAGTTTCTGTTGAATCATAGATACAATATTTAGTTGATGCCGCGAAGTTACGAAAAAGAAAAAACTCCGACAAAAATTGTCGGAGTGGTGGGATCATTTTTGGAACAAGTGGAACTATTTTTGGAGTTGGAGTTCCACTTTTTGGAACTCATTTAGCAGTTCCTGACCCAAAATGGCATATTGTGACGATGCGCCGCTCCTTACCCAGCCGTCTGGCGTTCCTGCCAGTCTGCCGCTGCGAATGGGCTTGCACACCGCATCATAGTTGCACTCATACGCGGGCTTTTTCTGCCAGGGCCATTCCTCCACCTCGCGCACGAACTGACTGATGCTGCCCGTATAGCCCTTCATCTGATAGACGCGATACACCACGGCCCACGCCGTACTGGCCCACCAGTAGCCCTGCACCACCGTCTGCTCTACGGCCCTTGCCATCGCCTGGATCATGGGGACAGAATTCACCTCGTGACTCATCAGTTCCTTCATGTCTTCCTGAATCAAGTCAAGGATGACGCAAAGTTCCAGCAGGGCAGGCTTCTGTCCTTCTGAAAACTTGTCATAGTTGTTGAAGACATATTTACCATATTTGTTGTAGTTGATGCATAGCATCCCTTCATTGCGTATGGCATAGCCCATCAACTTGGTGTATGCCTTTTTGTATTCCTCGGTATCCCGGAAGTCACAATCCAAATGGGCCGTATGATAGTCATAATCCACTATCTTCATCATCTTATTCGTAGGCGAGTCCTCAAAACGCATGATACCCTTATCCAAATACGTCTTCAACATCTGTTCCTGCTTTGCCAGAAGCATCTCCATCGTGACCTCTGCATGTCTTTTCTTCCATTTGGCATAATTTTCCTTCACATCGTCATAGTTACCCTCTTTGATGCGTCTGCAAATGTATTTGCCGAAGAGTTCCGGCTTTGAATTATCCAACACCTTGCGTATCTCCACCACATACTGCACCATCTGAACGATATGGTCTCTGATGGCACAGAAAAACTCGAGGGGCGTCTTGTCCAGGAATGGGCCAAACAAGTTTTCCAGCAGTTCCCTCATGGTGATGTCGCCAAATCCCTCCATGTCCCGCTTGAATTTCGGGCTCATGATCTTATCAACGTCCATCTGTTCGATGTTGATATCTGGTATTTCATGACACACATGGTTTTTCAGATCAATGAGGAACTGCTTCAACTGTCCTACGATAGTGGTGATGGTTACAAAGAAACTCAGTGCAAACGGGATATGGATAGCCCCTTCATCCTCGAGAAGGTGATCATAGACAAACATCCCGTCGCAAAACTTCTTGATTTTACAAGAGAAGTTCATAATTGTTGATTATTTGTTTTTTTAGTTGGTTGTTAATCATTAAAAAAATTGTTTCTCATACTTACCCCTTGGAAAAGAAAAAAGAACGCGGGGCAGTGGTCAACAACACAGGGGCTAGCCTTCCCCTTTTTTACATGCGAAAACCACTGACACCCACGTATTATTACGTGAGTCAGTGGCCATTCGTCGCATGTATTTTACATTAATAACTTTACTTACCGGCTAGAGTTCGTGTTGTTCGAACGACTTGGCTCCTTTTTCCAATAAGATTTGGTGGCAAAGATAGTACAAATCCAGCAAAATACCAAATAAATTGGCATTAATTTGCATTTCCGATATGCACTCCCACCTTCGACGGAGTCAAAGACAGTGAAATCTTCGACATCCACAACTAATATATATTTAATTAAGGACTCATAATTCTTTCTTCGTTTGAGGGGTTTGACACTATTTGTTTATTCTTCCATTACTTTTTTCTTCGATACAATCCGAATGAGTTCATACCTGATACTTCCAGAATCCTTTGGAGGATTGGCGAGTTTGGTTTTCTTCACTAACAGTTCGTACTCATTACCTTTCTCGTAGGTAAACCCCGCAATTGTATTGAAGGCAACGCAAATGTAATTATCCTCACCGTCGACCCGAATCATCATCCCTTCTTCGAGCGTGGTGTTAGGAACATTATAAAACAGACCTGTTTCAGCAGATACATAAACAGTTACTTGATCTACTTTGTCTTCGTAGATGCTGTCTCTATTGCATGATGCCAGCCCTAATATTGCTGCGAGCAGGATGGTGATGATGGCTTTCTTGTTCATGTCTCATTCAATGTTTAGTGCTTTCTTGATAATCGGCTCCAGTTCCTCGGCATCGGTGGAGGTGGAGAGGATGGTGCCGTCGCGGTCGATGAGTTTGTATGTTGGGAAAGCATTTACATTCAGGTATTGCTCGACAGCCTTCTGCTGTTCGTCTGGCAGGTTGTAATGCACTACATTGTCACCAGTGATGTCGTACATCTTTATGACATTCTTCCACGATTCGTCGCTGCTATTATTTGCCAAATACAGATACACGAGGCCGAAGTCCTTTAGCCGTTCGTATTCCTCCTGACTATGCGAGAGAGCCTCTTTACAAGGGCCGCACCATGTACCCCAGATGTCCATCAGTATCAGTTTGCCCTTGTACGGCTCAATAATCTTTCGCAGTATCTTCTCACCGTCGCTCATGTCGGCTACATCAGAAGAAGGGCGCAAACCTGTAAATGTCATAGGCTTATTCTGTAGGGCTGTCAATTCCGCGTTCTTCGCCAAGATGGCGTTCCTGGCGGCAGGCAGTTGTATCCTGTTGGCAGCCTCCAAGTAGGATTTGTTGAGGGGCCGATTCGTTGCATCTAGCATGCCATAGACACGGTTTGCTTTGGCACATTCTCGCAGCACAGGGTCGGTGAAGATGGAATCTGC
>Ga0310691_10008152_pt1 | contig 10801 bp, 2 predicted proteins | sample 176DNAGHGlowgp2_FD_203887 | JGI IMG/M metagenome (GOLD analysis project Ga0310691, IMG submission 203887) | Sheep rumen microbial communities from Palmerston North, Manawatu-Wanganui, New Zealand - 1766 DNA GHGlow gp2 (v2) (version 2) | ecosystem: Host-associated > Mammals > Digestive system >... | reverse complement strand
GGGAGTTTTTCACTCCTTTACTCCTTGACTCCTTAGAATAGTTATTACTTTATCACTGTTTTGAACTTCGTTCGAGCTCGCTCACGCTCGATAAAGCATGAGCAAGCTCTGCTTTATTCTTACTTAATCACGACCTTTATACCATTATAAATATATACGCCTGCGCGCGAGGGCTTGGCGGAGAGACGGCGACCGTCGAGGGTGAACCACGCATCAGAATTCGTGTCATTCGTGTAATTCGTGGTCGAAATAATTCCCGTGGTCTCGTCGTCGCCGAAGTCGATGTTGAACGCGGTGAGCTGGCGGGCCAGAGCCTCGCCGCTGCCTATCTTGAAGTAGGCACGCTGTGCGCCGATGCCGGCACCGCTCTCGGGATAGTAGAGCTTGTTGCCGTCGCCCATGAAGAGGATGCTCTTGTCCTCAGCGTCGAACGACGTGCTCTTGTAGGTGCCGATGAAGCGGACGCGCTGGTCGCCCGAAGCCTCGTTGTCGTAGATGCGGTCGGTGGCGTCGATGGTCACACCGCTGAACACGGGGCTGACGATATTGTCGCCGCTGGCCCACTTAATAATATAAGGTGTACCGGCCTGGAGTGTCGTGACGGCATTGCCGAAGGTCAGGTTGAGCGTCGTGCCGCTGATGCTGGCCTCGGTGAGCGGACGAGCGGTGGCTCCGTCGAGGGGCGACCCGTCAAGCACCACGTCGAAGGGCAGGCAGAGCGTGTTCCAATCGCCGTCGCAGTAGAGCGTGCGGTCGTAGAGAATCACATCAATGGTCTGTCCGGCCCAGGTGTTCAGCACGCTGCTGTTGTCACCCTTGTCGTCCAGAGGAGTGGGAATGGGGATGATGAATGGGTCGGAGGCCGTGCCGATGTTCTTTTTCCAATAGTCTTCAAAGTCGATGGCAGGTGTAGGGTCGAACGTATAAAGGTGCCCATTCGTATATACCTTGAATTGCAGATATTGGTGTTCGTTATTATAATCACCATGAATAGTAAGGAATGCAATGTCTGGATTGGTGCCTGCTCCGATAAACTTTTTCGCACGCATCTCATCATCAACGAATGCGGTGACGATACCATCAGTTATGGTGACTCCGTTCTGTCGGACTTGTGCAGCCATCGTCATGCTTCCCGCCCACTTGTGGTAATCGAAATCGCCGAAGGGATCGTCATCCTGGGCCATCAGGCTGGCACTCCCCACGAAGAGGAGTACCAGCATACTATAAATTCTGAAATACGTTTTCATTTCACTGTCTTCTTTTGTCCATTAATAATATAGACACCCTTGCTTAATTTGCCATTCGCCAATTTACGTCCCTGCAGGTCGTAGATAGACTCTATGCCGTCGTTGTAGAGAATTTCCCTGATTCCATTCACCTCTCCAAGGTCGATGAGCAACGGCTGAGTGGGTGTGCCGAAGACGGCATCGGTTTCGTAGGTGAGGGTGAGCGGTGCATCCACGACATTGTCGCCAATTGCCACCTTGACGGTCAACTGACATTCCTCGTCGCCGGGGATGGTCAGGTAGGCGATGCCGTCGCCATTGGTCACGGCAGCCTTGCGACATTCCTCATCTGCAAACACGCCCACTTCCACGCCGTTGATGGCTTTGCCGTCGGCAATCACCTTCACGGCCATGATGGCGTTGTCGGGGTAGTTGTGGAAGTCGATGGGCGCAAAGGCTCTGAAAGTCTGAACCTGACGGGGTGCCCTGAACGCTGGTGCGTGGTGCGCCCTGGAGGCAGCCGCGGTGGGATAACTGAAGGACTGGTTGCCGGCATTGCTCATCAACTGATAGCCCTTGCCGGGTTCCGTGATTTGAAGCGAACCCAGCCAACGGGCGTTGTTGTCATCCCAGTAGGCCACGCCGCGCTTAGCCTTCACATAGTCGCCATCGACCTTCGTCATCGCGGCAAAGGCATCGTCGAGCGAGGCCACCTGACTGGAGTAGTATCCTATCCAGTTCCAACCAGTATGTACATCAACCGGTTGGTTGACGCTCGTTCCCACGATGCGTAACTGGCGGTCAGCCTTCATCTGTACCTCATACATAGCCGTGGTGGACAGGGAGCCAGACATATCACCGCTCCATGTTCCACCGTCATTCGTGAGATAGGCATCATGTCCCTTCACGGTCACCACGTCGTCGGCAATGGTCTTGAAGAGTTCGGAAACGGTCATGTCTTCGGCAGCGACCGTGAACGAAATCCAGTTCCAGCCAGTCTTCAGTTCGGCCAACTGTTCTATCCTGTTCTGGAGATTGAACACCTTGGGGTTGGCGTAAGAGCCTAACAGCACCAGTTCAACGAACTTGCAGGGATCAGTGTCCGTCCATGTAACCTCCGGATAGACTGTGCCCGTGGAGGCATCGTATGCACGGAAGGTCACTTCCTTGCCGGTATCCTCGGTGTCATTGCCATAGATGTCCATCGTGACGTAGTAGCTGTCGTAAATCTCGTTGTACGCCAGATGAGCCAGTCCGCGGCACTCCTCTCCGATGAAGGCGGCCAGCAGGTCATCCTCGTCGGTCATGTAGGTGCCGTCCAGGTTCTTCACCACACCAATGACGTTCATCGATGTCTCGTAGTCGTGCGGGTTCACAGCCCAGTCAGGCACGTTGCCCGTCACGGTGACGTTCAGAGTAAGCGGCTCGCTGATGTTGTTGTTGCCAGTCAGATAGACGGTCTGTTCGTACTTGCCGATGGCAACGCTCTCAGCCAGGGTAAAGATGATGGCCTTCTGCGTCTGCGCCGTCAGCGTGCCGCTTGTGGCACTGGCCGTCAGCCATGCGGGCAGACCGCTCAGGCTCCAGTTCTCGGTGTTACCGCTCTCATTGGTGATGACGGCCTCGAAGGTGGCCGTCTCGCCCACCGACTTCTGCAGTGTCAACTCAGTGTCGCCCTGCCACAGCAGGCCGTTCTGCTGGACGTATGCCGTCCACGTAATGGGTGTCGACTGGTTGCCGTTCATGTCTCTTACACCTCTTACGTTGAGGGTCAGTGTCGTCCCTTCCAGACGTTCCGGCTGTTCGGTCAGCGTCAGGATGATGCCCCGCTCGTTGGCCACGTAACTGAAGTCCACATTGGTGGCTTCGGGCTTCACCTTCATGGCGGGTGCCTCGTCGGTGTAGCCGAGCACACCAAGCTGCGCCTCCTTTCCGCTGCCGGTGACATCGGCCGCAGAACCTACAGAGGAGATGATGCCGGTGTTGGCATCGCGTGTCATCTGCTCAAAGGAGTAGTAGGCCACCAGTCCGCTCTCCTCACCGGTCAGACGCTCCTTGCGCTGACGGCTGAGGAGTTCGCCCGTCATCGAGGCGTTCCACATTCGTATCTCGTCCACCGCGCCCTTGAACTGCGAACCTACCATCAGGCTGGCACCTTCAATGGCTGGTACTGCCGATGCCGACAGTATTTTCACTGCCACGCCGTCGACATAGACCGTTGCATTGCCGTTGCGGAGCACGTTCAGCGACAGGTGGTGCCAGGCGTTGTCCAAGAGCGAAGCGTGATGCGTGAAGAGTGAAGCATCTTCTGCACTCATGGTCAGGTCGCCATTACTGTCGAAGCCCATGCTCAAAGCGGATGTCGAGAACAGCGTGCTGGCCGCCGCATTGTCGGCCTTTGCTCCCTTGAACCACAACTCAACGGCATAGTCATCGGTCGGCAGGACGCTGCACTCCGAAATGTCTATCATCAGAGCATCATTCCCGTTCAGGCTCACCGCCTTGTTGTCGTTGTTCAGATACCAGGTATTGTTCGGCATCACCAGATGGCGGTTGCGGGCATAGTCGCGAATGACGGTGCCGTCGCCCTCGTCCATCTTCCAGTAGCCTATGAGGTTGGGCGTGCCGTGCTTCTTGGTGTAGTTCATCTCGGCCTGTGCCTCCTGCATGGTGCGCTCCTTGTCCCAGAGCACCAGATCGTGAATGGCACCAGTGAAGTTCCTGCCCAGGATGATGCTGCCCGTTCCGCTGTAGTCGGCCACCGACTCGTCGGCAAAGAGGGTCTTGGTGTCGTTGGCAGTCACGGCACGGACATTCAGGCGACTGCCCGACTGCTCGTAGCTGTAACTCAGCGTGAGGAACGTCCAAGTATTCTCCGTGATGGACTCTGCTGACGTGTAACTCTCACCGGCTATGGTTACTACGAGCCTGTGGTTGGCATCGATGCTCATGGTGAACCGCTCGTCGCCGCTGCCGTGGGTGAAGACGTCGCCGCTGCCGGTGGCACGCACCCACATATCCGTCGAGAACGATTTCCTGGCCAGATTGATGCTGGCCTCGGTGTAGGCTGCGCACTCCGTGTTCTGTGCCGACAGTGCCACGTCGTGCTGCACCTTGGCACCGTTCAGTACGCCGCTCACCACAAAGTTGTTCTTCGTCAGCAGTTCCTTCTCGATGTCCTCATTGAAGGTCACGCTAATCTCGTCGCCCGCATTGAGCACGCCGTCGGCAGGCCTGGCCAGTCCGAAGAGTTGCGGACGGCTCAGGTCACGCACCACCGTCAGTTCCTCACTTTCCGAGGTGACAGGTTGTCCGGAATACAAGGCCGAGCTCTGGGCGCGGAAATGATAGGTGCCGTCGGTCCACGACGCCGACTTCATGTTCAGCGGCACTTCTATCACGCCGTTCTCAGGAAGCAGCGTCTGGCTTGCGTCCGTGCGGACGTCCTCGTTGGGAATGTATCCCTTCAGCAGGCTCCATGTCTGCGACCCCGGCGCCATATACTGCAGGTCCACGCGCTGTAGTCCGGCAAACTGGCGGTCGAAGCCCGTGACGCGCACCGTCAGGTCATCGTCAATGTTGTTGGTGTTCACCACCGTTCTGTCAATGGTCATGATGACGGGCGTGCTGGCAGGCACGAAATGGGCCGACAGGCTCACCTCGCTGGCGATGATGCCGTGGATGGAGTACTCGTCGTTCTGGCAGCTGCTCACCAGTCGGATGCGGATGTCCTCGTAGTCCGTCTCGTCGAGATTGCCCTGCTCCAGCGTCAGAATCGTCGTGATGGTCTCGCCGGCAGGGATGAACATCGTGCGGCCGTTCTGCAGGCTGCCGGTGGGCAGGCTCAACTTTGCGCCCTTCGGGTTGGTCCCGAACACGGGCACCAGGTCGAAATAGGCATCGGCGTTGATATTACTGTTGTTGGTCAGCTTCAGTTCGAACTGTGCCTTGCCACCTGTGGGTACACCCGTGAGCAGGGGGGTGTCACAGATGAGTTCTGGGTTCTCTATCTGCACCGTCGCTGCCGACAGTTCGGTGCCTGGCTCATAGTACTTCGTCACCTCTTGATACTCATACGGGCAACTGGTCTGTCCGCCCATGGTGCGGAACACCGGGCCGTGGTTGCCAGAAGCCTTATAGACATTGATGGAGAAGGCATCGTCGGTGCCGCTGTCAGCCAGCGTATAACTGAACGTGGCGGTCTCGGTGTCCTCCTGGCTGGTGCCTTCTTCACCGTTGGAGCCGACACCCTCCACGCCGTAGCCATTGTCCATGCGGTCTATGGTCCGGTGTTGCTCTCTGTGGAATTCCACACCCACGTCGCTGATTTTGTAACCGGCGTCGAACGAGCAGTCCAGAATGTAACTGTGCTGATGGCTCGTAGTCAGGGACAGGGTCTGCTCCGTCGTGGCGGTCTCGGTGACTTCCACGCCGCCGCTAAAGGAGAGGTTCTTCTTCTCCACGCTGCCACTGTTGGCAAAGAGGCTGAGTTTATACCTCTCGCTTTCGGCCATCTGGTGTTCCCAGCTTGCTATCTCGTCATTGTAGTATTGCACCATGTCCAGACCCGATTTCTTCGACAGTTTCTTGTAGGTGCCTGGCATACCGAAGTCTTCGTCGTCGGCGCTCAGTTCGGTCACATACATGGTCGAGTCGCTCGCATTCTGGTATGCCTCCATGTCGGGTACGGTGATGAGATAGGCATTACGGATCTTTATCAGGTCGGGAATAATCTTGCTCTCAATCTGGTACTGTGTATAGAAGAAGGTCGTCTCTAACTCCTGGCTCACGGTGATTGCGTTGTCCACACCCACCTGGGGCATGCCGGTACCGTCGCCCTTCAGTCCCACCGAGCGTGCCTCGCCGAAGAGCAGGTTCGTGCCCGAACCGATGTAGATGTCGGCATCAGCGCCAATCATGTCGTTGTCGGCACTCGTGCTGACGGCACGTGTGGCCTCAATCGTCGTGGTGTGCGTATTGATAGAGTCATCCTGTACCGTGTAGGTGAAACCAGTGTTTGATTCGGCAATGATTCTCATTTCCGTGATGGTGGCGAAACCTATGCCCTCAGAAAATTCCAGCGTCGGACCTGCAGAGATGTTTCCATTGAAGTTTATCTCGTTCGAACTGGTCTTCAGGGTGTCTGTGCTCGTGATGGACACCTTGCCCTTCTCCCAGGTGGCAAACGAAGCGTCGCCATACGGGTCGTGCAGCACCATATCTACCTGCGACGGGCCTTTCGTGGTGAAATTCGAGCCTGTGGGCAGATTGCCGAAGATGATGCCGTCGAGTCCCTCCCAACTGTAGTCGCCGGCACCGTTGTTAAAGGTCATGTTGAGACGGCGCGTATAGGGGTCCTGGATGTTGGGCAATCCGGCCTGCCACGTGTAGGTGGCCTTGCCGCTGTCGTCGAGCACGAGTTGGTTATCCTTGACGTTGGCCACGAGACCGGCATTGCTGCCGTTGCCTTCCGCAGCGGTGTACACCTTCTGGCTGGCGCTCAGCGCATTGCTGACGGTCACAACCATGTCCTTCAGCGGCACCTTCGTCACGCGGTCGGCGGCGGTCGCCGACTTCTCGTAGTTGGTGTATAGTTCGTAGCCCTCCAGATTGAAGGTATAGTTGCCCATCTCCGAGAAGATGGGATAGCCGAAGTTGTAGGTCACCTCGTTGCCGTTCACCGTATAGAGGTCCACCTCCTGCTCCACCATCTCGCCCGTCGAACTGTTCAGATAGCTGTACTTGGCCTTGGCATCGCCGAACACGCCCTCGCCGCGTCCCTTCTGCTTTACGCTGAGCACGGGCTGTGTGTGCTTCGTCAACTGCAACGATGCCACATACTCGAAGTAGCGTAGTGCGCCGTCCTCTGTCTCGATGCTGTCTTTCAGCACTGTCTTCGGGTCGCTGGCATCTATGCGTGGCAACTGCTCGGCAGGGAATGTGTAGGCCGTGCGGGCCTCGTCGTTGACCATCTGCACCGACACTACCTTATAGTCGAGCGGGGGCAGCAGCACGGCAAACTCGCCGGTGGCGGCATCGGTGGTGATGACCACCCGCTGCGCATCGCTGTCCAAGGCGCCGCCGGTACGGTAGCCCGTGCCTGTCGAAGCGGCATCGGCGGGTGTGGCCAGCGGCGTGTTGTCGGCCACGGGCAGGTAGCCGTTGCTCACCAGACCGTTGCTCTCCTCATAGGCATTGAGCATATAGCGCGTGTCGGGTATCTCTAGGGTAATCTGCGCCTGTCCTATGGTGTTCTTGCTCTGACCGAAGCCGATGGGCTTGTTGCCCTCTATGGCACCGCCCACGATGCGGCCAGCCACGGGCACCAGCGTATTGTCGTAGAACAGCAGACCCGACAGCGGGTTCTTGAACTCCATCGTGGCATCGTTCAGTCCGGTGCGGTCAGCGGGGATGCGGCCTCCGTCCACAAAGGTATGGCCTTCCTTGACGGCACTGATATAGTGGTAGCCGATGGGCACATCGACGGTAAACTCACCGAAGGCATTGGTCGTCACCATTTCGTTGTTGCGCGACACGGGGCGCCCGTCCACCTGGATGGTCACGCTGTCAACAGGGATGTTTGTGCCAGCGTAGTAGATGGTGCCCTTCACCTCGAACGAACTGACATCGGTGAAGTCGACGCTGTTGTGAACCAGCGACGCAGTGCTGATGAAGCGGCTCGACTTCATGGGCGAGAACTCGTGGCTGTTGAGTACGGGCGTCACATTGTAGATGGTGCCCTCGCCGGAGAAGGGGATGCCCTGGATGACGTAGTTGCCGTCGATGTCGGTCTTGGCCTTCAGTTTCAACTGTCTGGGCGTATGGGTCGACGACTGGGTGTTGCTGCCCATGCGTCCGTGGTGCTGGTGGTAGGCGGTGCCCTCGCGTGAGTAGTCGAAGAACTGCGTGGTCAGTCCCTCGTCGAAGGTGTAGTAGGTTTCAAGCCCCCGTTCGTTGCCCACCAACTGGTGGTCGTAGTTCTCCATAATCTCCTCCTCGGTGAGGCTCCTCGACCAGAAACGGAAGTCATCGACGAAGCCCTTGAAATAGCCCATCGAGAAGTCCGTTGCCCCGCTCAGGTCCAGACTGCCGTCGAGTGTCACGGTCGATTGGTTCAGCACGGGGGCCTCGGCAGCCTCGCCCAAGACGATGGCGGTCACCGTCTGGCCGCTGCGCGTGAGCACCACGTGGTTGTAGCGACCAGGGGACAGCACGGCGTTGTCGAAGATATAGGTCGCTGAGCCGTTCACCAGTGTCAGCCTGCCCCCGCTGTCCATGCCCACGCAGCACTGCTCGCCGTTCAGTCGGATGATCTTGCTTTCGGCCAGTTCTTCGGGGTGCAGCCACAACTGCACGGCGAAGTCGGCAGCCGACAATTTGCCGGCGGCGTAGGTGGCAGAGGGATATTGCCACGTCACGACACCGTTTTGGGAGGTGAAGTGCATGGCGTGGTACTGCTCGGAGTCGTCGCCCGAATTGCCGCCTTTCACAGCCATCACCGTCACACCTTCCACCGAACTGCCTGAACTGCCGTAGGTGACGCGGCCGCTCACGGTGCCCGTGGTCTGCGCAAAGCCAGTGTCGGTGGCGTCGCTGTTGATGATGGTGCCGTCGTCGCACTTGTCCTCCACCGTCACGCGGTAGTCGTAGAAGATGCCCGGCAGCGGCGTGTCGTCGGTGTACATGACGTAGTCGTCGGCACTCGACAGACGGCTGAGGGTCACCCAACTCTCGTCGGGCTTCTCGGTGCGCCTGCGCTCCACGATATAGGTCTTGGCCGTGGTGGCCCCGGCCAGGTTGACGTGCCACTGCAGCTTCACCGTGCCGGGATAGGCACCCTTCGTGGCTTCAAGGGAGTAGAACGCCGTGGCACTGCCGACGGCTTTCTTTTCTATCGTAGTGGAACTGATCACGGCAGAGCCGATGACGCCCTCTATGCGGTAGTTGTGCGGCATACAGGCGTTCAGCGGTTCCTCGGTGTAGGGGGTGTCGCCGTCCATCTTGTTCTGCCGGTCACTGTGCTGGTCGGTGGTGCGGTGCTCCCACTGGAAACTCGTCTGGTTGGCCGAAGGCGTGATGGTGTAGATGGGCGTGTCCTCGTTGTCCACATAGATGTTGAACTTCTGCCCCCAGCCGGCGGGATAACCGTCGGATGTCCAGGTGAAGACGATGCGGCTGTCCTCGTTCACGGCACTGAGATTCCTGATGGGCAGCGTGCGCGTGGTGTTCACCGACACCTCGTTCGACTTCAGTTCGCTCACCTGCGACTTCTCGTTCCAGCCACCGGCTACGTAATAGACGCAGTATGTCGGACTGTCCTCGTAGGGGAAAGTGGTGGCAGAGCCGTCCGCCGGGTTCTGGTCGGTGTAGGTATAGATGCCTTGTGACACCGTCGTGACGAACGTCCCGTCGCGATAGATGGCCCACCGGCCGTTGCCGTAGTTCGTGTTGTCTGCCGTCCAGTTGAGCGTCACCCGGTGGTCCAACTGGCTGAAGATAGGATTGTCGAGTGTTGCCAGGGGCATCTTCACGAACTTCTTGGCTCCGGCGAATGTTTGGTAGTATTTCGTGCCGCCGTTGGCATCCCTGTCGTTTTGGTGCTCGAACTCATGATACGGCTCAAGGGTAAAGTCGTCCGAGCGCATGTTCTTGCCGATGTCGCTCAGCTTGAAACTGTACGACCCTGCGGCATAGTTGCTGGCAGGGGTCTGGTAAGCCACCTTATTGGTCCAACTGCCGTTCAGGCTCGTGCAGATGCGTGTCTTGCCGTCGGTATTGCAGGCTGTACTGCTGAACTGATAGGGTATGGTCACCGTGCCGTCGGAAGCAATGCTGAGATCGCCATTCCAACTGATGTTGCGCACGTTGAACGTATAGCCGACGCCATAGTCACCAAATATCCCAGATTTCCACAACTGGTCGTCTCCGTCATATTCGCTCCAGTAGCCTTCGCTCTTGAAGTAGAGGTTACAGTTGCCCCACTCCAAGGGGAAGTACCAGCGCACCCTGATTTTGTATTCGCAATTGTCGTGAATCCATGTCGATTCCTTTTGGGCCCCTTCCCAGTATCGCTCTATCTCTATACCGCCGGAAGCGTTGGCTTTCACTTGGAATATTTTCGTCCAAGAGTTTTTGCCGTCCTTACTGACATAGACCTGTAGGCCATCGCCGCTGACGAAGCCCTCGTCAACAGCCGTGTCGTCGAAATAGGTACAGACGAAATCAACATAACCGTCGTAGCCATGACGATCAAAGCCGTCAAAAAGGTAGCGGTCCTTGTAGTCCGTTCCCCACGCCCCCTGCGCGACCGCGCACAGCAGGGCAGTCAATAAGAAAATCTTTTGTCTCATTGTATATTTGTTTTTTAATGTTATACCATTTTGTTTTCTTCGTTGTTGCAGTGGCAGGAGTCGAACCTGCCACTACAGGATTGTGGAGTCATGCCCGGCCTACAGGGACGCTTGCCGGGGCATGATGGCTTGGCTTTATGGCCCGAAGGGGAAAGTCAACCATGAATCCTTCGCTCGGCTATGCCGCTTGGCTCGTCCAAGAACCCTTAACCATGAACCATAATT
>Ga0310691_10008150_pt1 | contig 10804 bp, 8 predicted proteins | sample 176DNAGHGlowgp2_FD_203887 | JGI IMG/M metagenome (GOLD analysis project Ga0310691, IMG submission 203887) | Sheep rumen microbial communities from Palmerston North, Manawatu-Wanganui, New Zealand - 1766 DNA GHGlow gp2 (v2) (version 2) | ecosystem: Host-associated > Mammals > Digestive system >... | reverse complement strand
GAGTTTGCCACACTGGCCTTCCATCATGCGGGCATTGAGCTCGAGTGGAAGGGTGGGGGCATCGATGAAGTCGGCATAAACAAGGCTACAGGCGAGACCGTGGTAGAGGTGAGTCCTGACTTTTACAGACCTACTGACGTGGTCAACCTTCTGGGTGACCCCGGCAAGGCTAAAAAGGAACTGGGCTGGAATCCCCAGAAGACCTCTTTCGAGGAACTGGTGGAGATAATGACCAAGCATGATATGGGCAAGGTGGCCGTGGAAAGAGCGGGAGAGCATATTAAGATGAACCTGGCCGAGTATCTGGAGAAGGGTGTGGTGAAGTAAGATGAAGACAGTCACACCCATGGAAAAAGATGCAAAGATATATGTGGCGGGCCACAAAGGTATGGTGGGTTCCGCCATCTGCCGTGAGCTGAACCGGCAGGGATATAACAATCTGGTCCTGCGCACCCATAAGGAACTGGATCTCACCAGACAGGATCAGGTGGAAAAATTTTTTGAGGAAGAAAAACCCGAGTATGTATTTCTGGCAGCAGCCAAAGTAGGCGGCATCATGGGCAACGCCACCGCCAAGGCTGATTTCATGTATGACAATATGATCCTGGAGATGAATGTCATACACAGCGCATGGAAGAACGGCTGCAAGAAGCTTGAGTTTTTGGGCAGCAGCTGCATCTATCCCAGGATGGCACCTCAGCCCATGCCCGAGAGCTGCCTGCTGACTTCAAGTTTGGAAGAGACGAACGAAGCCTATGCTCTGGCAAAGATCAGCGGGTTAAAATACTGTGAGTATCTCAACGGCCAGTACGGAACGGATTATATTTCAGTGATGCCTACTAACCTTTACGGCCCCAATGACAATTATCATCCCGAGCACAGCCATGTGCTGCCGGCGCTGATAAGAAGATTTCATGAGGCAAAGGTGGCAGGCGCTGAGTCCGTGACCTGCTGGGGTGACGGTTCACCCTTGCGTGAATTTTTATATGTGGACGATCTGGCGAATTTGTGCGTGTTCCTCATGAACAATTACAGCGGCGACGAGACCGTGAATGCGGGAACAGGCAAGGAACTGACCATTAAGGAACTTACGGAACTGGTGGCAAAGGTCATCGGTTATGAAGGAAAGATCGAGTGGGATCCCAGCAAGCCCAACGGCACTCCCCGGAAGCTCCTTGATGTGAGCAAGGCGACGGCCCTTGGCTGGACCTATAAGACGGAACTGGAGGATGGTATCCGCCTTTCGTACAAGGATTTCCTGGAAAATCCCATGAGAGCGGAGCGCTGAAACAACAGATTTTTAGGGGAAGGGTATGAACACCAGTATTTATTTATCACAGTCCTATAAAGATGCATGGAGCGATTATCAGCGCTCTTTGCATTATCCTAATTTTCCCACCTGGGATCATATCATCCTGACGGCGTCCAACGAGCATCAGGCCAGATCCTTCAGGCTCCAGATAGAGGCGCTTAAGGACTATCTGCCCTCTCGCACAAAGTTTGTGGTCATACCGGATGAGGGCGGCGTGCGCGTGGGCTCCGGCGGTGCGACTTTGTCGGTGCTGAAATATTTAAGGGAAAACGGCGGTTGGAAAAATAAGAGGATACTGGTGATCCATTCCGGCGGTGACAGCAAAAGGGTGCCTCAGTATTCGGCTCTTGGCAAGCTGTTTTCGCCCGTTCCCCACGCCCTTCCCGATGGGCGTTCTTCTACATTATTTGATGAATTCCTAATCGCCATGTCGGCTGTCCCCGGACGTATCCGTGAGGGCATGCTGCTGCTGGCGGGAGATGTGCTTTTGCTATTCAATCCCCTGCTCATCGACTGGAGCGGATCCGGCGCTGCCGTGATCAGCTTTAAGGAAGATGTACAGACGGGCAAAGATCACGGCGTGTTCCTGCGCGGTCAGGACGGTTATGTCAGAAGCTTTCTGCACAAGCAGGAGGTGTCCACCCTTAAGGCGGTTGGCGCCGTGAACGACAATAATGATGTGGATATAGACACCGGCGCGGTGCTCTTTGGAATAGATGTGCTGGACGCTTTGTATTCCCTCATATCCACTGACGGAAAGACGGATGATAAAAAGTATGCATCCTTTGTAAATGACAGGGTGCGGCTTTCTCTGTATGGGGATTTCCAGTACCCTCTGGCTACGGACAGCACTCTGGAGCAGTTCTATAAAGAAAAGCCCGAGGGTGAGTACACTGAGGAACTTAAGGTTTGCAGGACGGCTGTATGGGAGACTCTGTCTTCCTTTAACATGAAACTCCTGCGTCTGGCCCCGGCAAAGTTCATCCACTTTGGTACCACGGGTGAGATACTGCGTCTTATGGACGGGGGTGTGGATGATTATAAGGAACTGGGCTGGAGCAGGCGTATCAACTGTTCCATGAATACTTCCTCGGGATATAATTCGGTCATCAGCTCCCATTCAGAGGTGGATCCCGGATCCTATCTGGAGGTGTCCTATGTGCACGGCAAGTCAAAAGTGGGAGCGGGCTGTGTGCTTTCATACATTGATATTTATGATCAGATCATTCCCGATCATGTGGTGCTCCATGGACTAAAACAGGCGGACGGTCAGTTCGTGGTGAGGATATTCGGCACCGATGACAATCCTAAGAGTAACCTCCTTTTCGGACATTCCATACCGGAGGATTTTGGTCCTTCACTCTGGGAGGCTCCTCTTTACCCCGAAAAAAAGACAATAGACGAGGCTGTGAATGCGGCCCTTGATCTTTATAAAAAAGTGACCTCTGATAAGTGGGACGAGATAGAGCGCGGCAAGAGTCTGGCAGCAGGCTTTAAGGATGCGGACCTTGAGGCCATCATCGCCTGGAATAACCGCATGGCCGAGCTGGTGGCCATGAACAGGATACAGCAGCAGATCGACGATCACATCCCCGCTTCATCGGTGGAGGGTATCAGTGCCCTGACCAAGATCCAGAGGGAATGGATGGATCTGCATGTGAGCCGGGCCACTTTCATGGAAAAGATGCGCCTTCACTATTATGTGGGAACGGCCCTTAAAGACGAGGCTCAGATCGGAAAGGCTTTTGCTACTTTGTCCGATGCCATTCTGACCTCTACCTTAGAAGGTCTTAAAGAAAATAAGGACGCTAGGATCAAAACCGATCATCATGAGGTGGAGCTTCCTCTTCGTGTGAATTTCGGCGGTGGCTGGTCGGATACGCCGCCTTACTGTAATGAGAAGGGCGGCACCGTGCTAAACGCGGCCATCACCTTAAACGGCAAACGTCCAGTGAAGGTGTCCCTGCGGCGTCTTGATGAATATAAGATAATATTTGAATCCGCTGATATGGATGTGCATGGAGAGTTTGATTCCATAGAGCCGTTGCAGTCCGTGGGAGATCCCTTTGATTCTTTCGTGCTGCAAAAGGCGGCCCTTTTAGCCTGCGGCGTGATCCCCGCAAACGGCGGAGATTTAAGAAGTGTGTTACAGCGCCTGGGCGGCGGTATCTGGATGGATACCGAAGTGGTAGGAGTGCCCAAGGGAAGCGGACTGGGTACCAGCTCCATTCTTGCAGCTGCTTGCGTGAAGGCCCTGTTTGAGTTTCTGGGGATAGATCACAGTGATGAGGATCTTTATTCTCATGTGCTTTGCATGGAGCAGATCATGTCTACCGGCGGCGGCTGGCAGGATCAGGTGGGCGGAGTGACCGACGGCATAAAGTACACCACCAGCAGACCGGGCCTGACTCAGGAGATAAAGGTGGAACACGTGGTTCTGGATGAGGAGACGGGGGCCGAACTCAATAGCAGGTTTACCCTGATCTACACGGGACAGCGCAGACTGGCCAGGAACCTTCTGCGTGATGTGGTGGGACGCTACATTGGCAATGAACCCGATACCGTATATGCCCTCAATGAGATCCAGAGGAATGCAGCCCTTCAGCGTTTTGAGTTGGAAAGAGGAAATATAGACGCTTTTGCGGATCTCATGACAGAGCATTGGAAACTGAGCCAGATGATCGATTCCGGCAGCACCAATACTCTCATAGATCAGATCTTTGATTCCGTGGATGACCTGCTTTCCGGCAGGATGATCTGCGGCGCCGGCGGCGGCGGTTTCCTTCAGGTGGTCCTCAAGAAGGGCGTCACCAAAGAGATGCTTCAGGAGCGGCTTATGGATGTATTCGCCGATACGGATATCGGGGTGTGGGACTGTGAACTTGTTTAATGTTTTCTCCTCTGTCATCCTGAGCGAAGCGAAGGATCTTTGTAGGTTGGCATGAATAAGATTCTTCGCTTTGCTCAGAATGACTACAGGTGAAAGAATAATAGGCGATTAATAATAAGTTACAAGTTTAGAAAATAATATGACTATAAACAATGTGATCAATACCGATCAAAAACTTAAGATCGAAGAAATAATAAAGCAGGCCGGGAGAATGATCCTTTCGGCTCACCTTAAGGATTCCGATATCCATCAGAAAAAAGGTCCCGCCAATTTTGTCACGGACTATGATGTGAAGATACAGGAGTTCCTCATTTCGGAAGTATCGAAGATCTTTCCCGGCTGTGCATTCTTTGGCGAGGAGGATACAGCCGGAAATGGAAAGCTGGTGGAGGAGGGCTATACCTTCTTTATCGATCCCATCGACGGCACCACCAACTTTCTCTTTGACTATCATAACAGCTGCGTGAGCATAGGTCTGGCCCTTAACGGTCAGATGGCAGCGGGCTGGGTCTATCATCCTTATACGGACCAGTTCTGGAGCGCCGTGAAGGAGAGCGGAGCCTATCTAAATGATAAACTTCTAAAACTTACTGACAGTGCTCTTAATGAGGGCATCTGCGCCTTTGGCTGCGCCAGATATAATGAAGGGGATAAGGTGTTTAAGGTGATAGAGGAACTCTTCATGAATTCCCTGTCCATAAGAAACGGCGGTTCTGCCGCCATAGACCTTTGCAGGATAGCATCGGGTTCAAATGTGGGATATGTGGAAATGAAACTTCAGCCCTACGATTATGCCGCAGCATCAGTGATCATCACCGAGGCAGGAGGTGAGATAGGTCGGGCTGACGGATCTCCCATCACCCTTGATAAGCCCTGTTCCATCGTGGCGGGTACTCATCGCGCCGCCTCAAAGATAAGAGAAATAATAAACGGCTCACACTGAGTGAGCCGCTTTATATATGTTATTCTTAACTGATATGATGCTTTCTGATCTGTCATTCTTCGTTCTAAGGGGTATCACGAAGTGTTGGAGGACTTAGGACATTAGTGAAACGACGAAGAATCTTTATGATGTCATCCGCAGTGCCTTCCCACCAAAACTCTCCTTGTCCATTCCCTTTACGGTACTGAAATGTCCCTCGCCTAAAAACTCGCTGAGAGACGAACTCTCCATTCCGCAGTCCAGGCATCCGTAGTCGGCCTTGGCGCCGAAGGTATATAAACGCACCAGATTGGTATGCATACAGTTACACTGCACATCCTCCGGTATATTTGCTGTCAGTTTGATAAATTCTTTTTTCTCTAACTTTTTCATCCTAAAAGGCCCCTTTTCTTAATTAGTTCCCCTTGACCTTCGAATTATATACGAACTATATATATACTCTTTATTGTGATTTTTTGCAAGTTTTTTATAAAATTGTAATAAATTGTAAAACTTGACTATCTTTACCGTATTTTCTATAATGATTATGTATGCGCTCAGGCGGGAATGTATGGAAATATCGCCGCTTGGAGCATATTCAAACCCGCTAAAAAGGTTTACAAAAGGTGGAAGATACATGAGGCTGGTCATTGACTGTTTTAAGTTGATAAAGGGTGTGGGAAAAAGCATCGGCATATATAACGTGGCAAAGATCATAGTAGGAAGCCTGGGTGCTCAGAATGCGGCTAAATCCGGGACCACAAGTGCTGTCGGTTCAGTGGCATCAAATTCTGTCGGATCCGTGGCTGAAACCATTGCCGCTATTGATGAAGGAAAACATCCCGATAAAATCTTCGTCCTGGGTAATTCCAGGAACCGCACTGATTTTGACGTGCCGGGTGTGGAGTTCATACAGATAGACAAATACGATCCCGAGAATAAGATCGATATCGTGATGTGGGAACTTTTCCACGTGGCCAACTGCTGCAGGAAGTTAAAGGCGGACCGCGTCTTTTTCCCCAGGGGATATGCAACCCTTACACATCCGGTGTATGACATCGTCATGATCCATGATCTGATCCCCTTTTATTACGCCGAGCATTTTCCCGGCGTGTTTAACAGGCTGGAGAATTTTTACATCACTAACAGACTTAAGCAGTCGGCCCGGACGGCGAAGAAGGTGATCACTATCTCAGAGGCCTCTAAGCAGGACATCATGAAATACTGCGGCGTGGATGAGAAAAAGATCAAGGTCATAAATAATTCCTATGAAAAGTCTGACGTGTCCATAACAAAGGGTGAGGATCAAAAGCCATATATCTGTGCCATGACCTCGGCCCTTCCCCATAAAAACGCAGAGGGCATCATAGAGACTTATAAAAGATACTGCGAGATCGTAAAAGAATCAGCAGCAGAAGAATCAGCCATAAGGGAATCTTCGTCTGAAGGATCTTTGTCAAAAGAACCCTTGGATCTGGTGCTCATCGGTCTAAACGATGTATCTGAATTTGACCTGCCCTCTGAAGTTAGGGGTCGCATAACCTGCCATAAGTTCATCGGTGATACTGCCGAGATGTACAGGGTCATGGGCGGTGCGAGAGCCTTTCTCTTCCTGTCCCTGATCGAGGGCTTCGGCCTGCCTCCCATCGAGGCCATGCAGCTGGGAGTGCCGGTCATCTGCTCAGGGGTCAGCTCACTGCCTGAGGTTTGCGGCGACGCAGCCCTTTTGGTGGATCCAAAGGACCCGGATGAAGCAGCTCAAAATCTTAAAGACCTTTTATCCGACGATGAGCTAAGATCCACCCTCATAAAGCGCGGATATGAAAATGTAAAGCGGTTCTCTCCCGAGAGCAGGGCCGCCAAATACCGGAAGGAAATCATGGAGTGACGTCACTCCTAAATCGATATGTCAAGTGTTAAAACCATCAATCTGAATAGACTTTTAATGATCCTTTTGCTGATACCCTTTTTTGAGTTTCAGAGTTATTCCATGTTTGTATTTAACGGAGTGGCTTCGGGTATGTTTGATAAGCTTCTGGATCTTTATTCCCTGGGCAGACTCTTTATCACGATGCTCATCTTCATCAAGTTGTGGAAGGACAGAGTGGTTAAGTTTTCCTACACTTCCGTGGGCGTGCTGATCTTTGTGATCCTGATGAACATAACCAGCGCCTTCAATGAAAGTCTCTTTATAAATTACATCATAGGCTCCGTGTCATTTTTGGGTCTGGCCTTGCTTTGTCAGATCGAGATACAGAATAACGTGGAGGATTTTATATGGTCCTGTAAATTCCTTTTTGGAAGTTTGAGCGTCATCGGAGCCTTGCAGATCCTGGCCATGCCCTATGGCTTCTTACATCATAAGGATAAGGCTTTTGCCGTCTATTTTCTGGGTGGTAAAAATACATCTTTCTTTTACTACGCAGTTTTTATTTTCTTTTTGTTTTATGACGATCTGAGGAAATATGACAGGATCAGGAAGAGGTCCTTTGCTTTTCTCATGCTTTTCATCCTGGCGGCGCTTCGTTGTGATTCCATGAATACCCTTATGATGATGCTGGTGATATCCGCTTTTGCGGTGGTGATAAATTATGGCGTTCTTTTAAGAAAGTTAGTAAGACCGGGCCCTGTGGTGATCGGGATACTTTTGATATCGGCAGTCGTTTTGATACCGCAGATACGTATCCTTTTGAATCCGGCCCTTCACCTTATCGGCAGGAACGCCACCTTTACAGGACGTGACGTGCTGTGGGTGCAGGCCATCAGGTATATTGTAGCCCATCCCTTCATCGGAAACGGAATATTTACAAAGTACAGACTGGACACCGGTGTCTGGCAGGACAGCGCTCACAGCCAGTTTCTGGACCTTATGGCAAAGTACGGGGTATCCGTATTTTTATCCTTTGTGCTGATGCCCGTTTTCTCGCTGGCCCGTGCCTTTAAGTGCGACCGCGGAAACGATAAGATCATAGCTCTTAAGTGTGCGATATGTTTTATGATCCTGTTCCACAGCGTGGCGGATCATATGCTGGTATATAATTATATTTTGCTGATGGCAGCTTTCGAGATGCTTACAGGCAATGATCCTGCTTTACAAAATGATCCTGGCAGGACGGAGGATAAGATAAATGGAACAGAACACACTGCGCAAACTCCAGCTTACCCAGCTGTCAATCCTTAAGGAGTTTGTAAGAATATGTGAAGAAAATGATCTCAGGTACTTTTTGGACAGCGGTACCCTGCTGGGGGCTGTCCGCCACAAGGGTTTCATTCCCTGGGATGACGATCTGGATGTGGGCATGCCCAGGCGTGACTATGACCGCTTTTGCAAGCTGGCTCCAAAGCGTCTGTCTGACGAGTATTTTTTGCAGACATATTTCACGGATAAGAATTACCCTAATCCCTTTGCAAAGATAAGGCTTAGGGGTACTGAATTCGTGGAGAGCATAACCGAGAGATCAAAGATGAAGGGCGGTATCTATATCGATGTTTTTCCCTTTGATAATTTCCCGGAAAAGAAGAGCGAGATTATCTCCCAGGGCTTTGAGATAGAACTGTATAAGCATCTGCTCATAGGAAAGCATCAGGTTTATCCCTGGATGGGCATGAAGGGCAAGCAGAGACTTTTTAAATTTTTGGAGTATGCACCTTTTTATCCCCTGGCCGTCTTTTTTGACCATGATCATCTGGCCAGAAAGTATGATGCTACGCTCAAGCGCTATAACAGAATAAAGACCGCCGGCATAAAAGCGCCCGATCTTAGGTTTGGAAAAATGGTAGTTCCCGCAGATTGTGCACGGGATTTGATGGCTGCGGATTTTGAGGATAGTAAATTTAATATATCCGAAAATTATGACAGTTATTTAAAGAGGCTCTACGGTGATGATTATATGACTCCGCCACCGGCAGATAAAAGAGGAGGATGGCATGGGATCAAAAAGATCATTTTCTGAAAGCGGAAAGGGTGTATTTCTGATAGATACGGACTTTCAGCTTTTAAACGCCGTGAGATTTGTTTTATCAAGAGGCCTTGAGGGAAAAATGGATGCCATTATCCAGATGAAGTCCAGAAACCCGAAAGAGCGGATCGCAGCCTTAAGGCAGACCAAAGTATTTGATCAGATCTATGATCTGGAGCTTGATACACATCCAAAGCTTGAAAAAGTTTATATACTGCTGGCTCTAATGTTCCCCGTGGCCTATCTCAAAAAGAGATTCGGAATGGATATAAGGGGCAGGTATGATGAGATATATATGTCTTTTGCCACAAAGACTTTTGATTTCATCATCGCAGGGAGCGGCTGTAAAAATATAATCGGTTATGATGACGGAATGGGAAGCTATGTGGGGAATCCCTACACCGATAATTATAAGCCCGGATATATGAAAGTGCGAAAACTCCTGGGACGTGATTATCAGGTAAATACCATCTATCTTAACAACCCGTCCTGTTATCACGGCGAGCCGGGAAAAGAACTGTTTGCCATAGCGGAAAATGAAGAGCGCATTGATGATAATATCATAAACCAAATCTTTGCGGTCAAACATCCGGATGATCTGGAGGGCAGGAAATATATTTTTTTCAATGCCTGTATTACCAGTATTGACGGATATATAGACTGGGAAAAAGATCTGGCCCTGTGTATGGATGAAGCCGTAAACAAAGAGGGCATAGTCCGTCTGCATCCCAGTGAAAAAAGAGCGGATGAGTATGAGTCAATGCACACCGATACTACCTGCAACATGTGGGAACTGGTCTGCTCCAGGTATGTGGATGATGATTCGCTGCTGACGGGCTTTTTTTCCACCGCGCAGTTTATTCCGAAGCTCATGAATGATAAAGAGCCCTATCTGATCTTTACCTTTATGATGTCTGAGGAATTGCCTGCTGTTACCAAGGAAAGATTCGACGATTACGTAAAATTCTTTAAGACAAAATACAGGGACAGCAGTAAGATATATCTGCCTCAAAACAAAGAAGAGTATAGAGAGATAATAAAGACGATCTATGAAAAAAACAGTAAATGAAACCGTTGCGGGTATGATGATCCATGAGTGATAAGGATAAAAAAAATGAAGGGCAGGGCAGGAAAGCTCTTAAGTCGGGTGTCTGGTACACGGCTGCGAACTTTCTTACAAAAGGCATCGCCTTTATCACCACACCCATTTTCACCAGGCTCCTTACCAAGCAGGACTTCGGTCTGTTCAGTAATTATACTTCGTGGCTCACCATCATAGGCATATTTGTGACATTGAATCTGACGGCTACTTTGATAAGTGCCCGGTATGAATATGAGGATGATTTCGACGGTTTTCTTTTTTCCATGCTGGGACTGAGTAGCCTGTCGGCCATCATCTGGTTTGTGGTCTTTAATGTATTCGGAGACTATTTTACATCCCTTTTTGGGATGGAGCGGATCTACATGAATGTGATGCTTCTGTATCTGTTTTTTATGCCGGCGGTGGACCTGTTTCAGGGCCGTGAGAGATATTTTTTTGAGTATAAAAAATCCGTGGCGGCAAGCCTTGCCATTGCCTTCGGTACTGCGGGACTTTCGGTTTTGCTTGTGGTTCTCATGGAGGATAAGCTGCGGGGCAGGATATTTGGTTCGGCCCTTCCCACGGTGGTCCTCGGTCTTGCCTTTTATATATTCTTTTTCATAAAAGGGAAAAAGATAAA
>Ga0310691_10008148_pt1 | contig 10808 bp, 5 predicted proteins | sample 176DNAGHGlowgp2_FD_203887 | JGI IMG/M metagenome (GOLD analysis project Ga0310691, IMG submission 203887) | Sheep rumen microbial communities from Palmerston North, Manawatu-Wanganui, New Zealand - 1766 DNA GHGlow gp2 (v2) (version 2) | ecosystem: Host-associated > Mammals > Digestive system >... | reverse complement strand
GCTTTGATTCCCGTGGTGCCGCCTATCGTGAGCCGATTCAGGCTGTCAAGTGGGATGGCTTCTCCACTGTGCTGGAGCATGTGGTTCCTAACACGGGCTACGTTATTGAGGAAGGGGGAGTGGATGTCTTCTACTGCTGGGTAGTCAATTATGCCGACTACTTCCTGGAACTCAACGACTTTTTTATCATTAATGATAATCCTTGCTCATTCATCGGCTTCAGAGTGGATGGCTCGGCCCCGAGGATCCCTTATGCCAGTATCACCGGCCATGATCAAGAACTTGACCGCGAGATTAAACTGACCTACAACACGCTTGAGTGGAAAGACAGTCTCCACTGGCAGCAAACACAAGTGGTGGAGTCCTTTGAAAGCCTGGAAGGCAGTATCGGGATTACGCCGCCGTTGTGTGATACCGAATTCGTGCTCAGCGGAGACCGCTTTCTCAAGGAATGGGACCTGGAAAAGTTCCTCGACGATGTGTTTTATTCTTCTCAGTCTACTCAGGCCGTGGGCTGCAACGCCACAGCCGTTCAAGACAATGTGACTGAAGAGACTAGCGGCGGGCTTGGCGGCTCGGCGCCTGCCCATATCGTGTTCACGGGCTATCCTACCGAAGCAGTCGTCTATCGCGTGTGGGAAATGGCTACCGATCAGGACTTTGAAAATGTCATTCTGCAATTTAACCAGGATGAAGTGGACTATACCTTTAATGAAACTGGCATCTACTACATGCGCTATATGGTGGCTAATGCCGATGGCTCGTGTGAGGCCTATAGCGACACTTACACCATCAACGTGAGCGAGAGTCAGCTGGGCGATGAGACTGGAAGGCTCCCCAACGTGCTCGTCCTGGGTCAAGGCGAGTGGAAGGTGCCCCACAAGTCGATCATCGAGTTCCACTGCTGGATTTTCAACCGCTGGGGAAACCAGGTGTACGAGTTCACCGACCCTGAAAGCGGATGGGACGGCATGTATCACGGAAAATACGTTGACGCGGGCGTCTATTACTGTGTGGTGACGGCCACCGGCAGTGACGGCCAGAAATACAAGAAACGTGGAGACATCTCTGTCCTGCGTTACAAGGGCTCTGAAGGCACCTCCAATGGTGTGGACACTGGCGCTGCCTTGTAAAGATAAAGATAAGGAAACAAATTGCGGCTATCGCCGCAATTTGTTGATTATGAATGATAAATAAGGTGATAGACTGGCCAACGAACGGCGGGTTGAGACCTCTAGAAACGATTGGAAATGAAGAAAATGATATTGATGGCTGTGTTGCTCCTGGCATCGTCGATGGCGGCACAGGCTCAACTCAAGCGAGAGTATAGCAAGACGGGGACGACCAGCACGTCGTCGCCGGTGTTCAGCACGACAGCAAGCCCCGACATTCCCATGAGTGTCACCTTTGCAGGCGAGAAAATCAGTTTTGACCGGCTTGACATGGCCGAGCGCCTGGATCGCGAGTTGACGGGTGTGATATACGGGCAGACGACCACCGAGCTCTGCTTCAAGCGCGCTAACCGTTACTTTCCCGTGCTGTCCAAGATCTTGAAGGAGCAGGGTGTGCCGGTGGATTTTCTGTATCTTGCCGTGACCGAGAGCTCCATGGATTATAACGCCTATTCCAGTGCCAAAGCTGCCGGAATGTGGCAGCTGCTGGCGGGCACTGGACGCGACTACGGACTTGAGGTGAGTGACGAGGTGGACGAGCGCTTTGATCCTGAGAAATCGACGCTTGCCGCCTGCAAGTATCTCAAAGCCGCTTACAAGAAATATGGTCACTGGCCCACAGTGGCAGCAAGTTATAATGCTGGAATGCAGCGAATCGCGAGCGAGCTGTCGAAGCAGAAGGTGGACAACTCATTCGACCTCTACCTGGTGCAGGAGACGTCCAGATATGTGTTCCGCATCATTGCTTACAAGTTGCTGATGGAGAATCCCAAGCGCTATGGTTACCGATTTTCGCGCAAGCACTTGTACCAGCCTGTCGCCTACACCACCGTTGACGTGACCGGAAGCGTTGCAAACTGGGTGGACTGGGCCAAGGGCAAAGGCATCACCTATGCCCAGCTGCGTGAGGCCAATCCATGGATACGCTCCACCAAGTTGACCAATGCTGGCGGAAAGACCTACAAGGTGAGGGTGCCCAAGTCATCGGAACTCTACCGCAGCAAGCGCTCCGTCAGCGTTTACAATAAGGACTGGGTGGTGGATTGATAAGCCTTGCTTTGATGAGAAGTGAGAAGTGAGGAGTGAAAAGTGAAAAGTGAAAAGTGAGAAACTGTTCTAGGATTAGACCATGAACTGAAAAGCAGAGATAGAGCATGAAATTGAACGGACAGGAAATCGAGAGCGTTGAGGTGCTGGGCGCACGAGTCCACAACCTCAAGAATATCGATGTGGAAATTCCCCATTACAAGTTAACGGTAGTCACAGGACTGAGCGGCAGCGGCAAGTCGTCGCTGGCGTTTGACACGGTTTTTGCCGAGGGGCAGCGCCGTTATCTTGAGACGTTTTCCTCCTATGCCCGCAACATGCTGGGGATGCTTGAACGTCCCAATGTCGATAAGATTTCCGGACTGTGCCCTGTCATCTCGATAGGGCAGAAGGGTGTCAACCGAAATCCCCGCAGCACGGTGGGCACGACGACCGAGGTCTATGACTACCTGCGCCTGCTCTTTGCCCGTGCCGCCGATGCCTACTCCTATGAGTCGGGTGAACGCATGGTCAAATACACTATCGAGAAGATACTCAACCTGATACTCGAGCGCTACCAGGACCGCAAGATTTATATCATGGCGCCACTGGTCAAGAACCGCAAGGGACACTACAAGGACCTGTTCGAGAATCTGCGCAAGAAAGGATATATCAACGTGCGTGTGGATGGCACTCTGCGGGAAATCACTTATGGCATGAAGCTTGACCGCTATGTCAACCACAGCGTGGAACTGGTGGTGGACCGCTTGAAGGTGTCATTGAAGGATACCAAGCGCCTGGCCGACACGGTGGACCTGGCTTTCAAGCAGGGAAATGGCCAGTTGATGATATTGGATGCCGAGACCGGCGAAGTGGGCTACTATAGCCGTTCGCTCATGGATCCCGCCACGGGACTGTCTTATATGGAACCGGCGCCCCACAATTTCTCGTTCAATTCCCCGCTGGGAGCATGTCCCCGCTGCAAGGGCTTGGGATATGTGAACATCATCGACCGAGACAAGATCATGCCCGACATGGCGCTGAGCATCCGCGCCGGCGGCATCACGCCGCTAGGAAAATACAAGAATGTGCAGATCTTCTGGCAGATAGCCGCAATCTGTGAGAAATATGGATGCACGCTGGACACACCGCTGAACGAGCTGCCCGAGGAGGCACTCAACGATATCCTCAACGGCACGACCGAGCGCTTGAGCCTGCGCACCGAGACACTGAGCACCAGTAACTATTTCCTGTCGTTCGACGGGCTGGTCAAGTACATCGAGATGCAACAGGACGACACGGCCACCAGCCAAGCCCAGAAGTGGGCGGGGCAGTTTTTCTCCCGTGCTGTGTGCCCCGAGTGTGAAGGGGCACGTCTCAACCGTGAGGCACTCCACTTCAGGCTCAATGGCAAGAATATCGCTCAGCTGGCAGCAATGGACCTAAGCGAACTGCGCGACTGGATTCAAGACCTTCACAATCACGTGACGCCAGTCCAGTGGGAAATCGCTCGCGAAATCGTCAAGGAAATCGGCTCAAGGCTCGACTTCCTGCTCGAGGTGGGACTGGACTACATGTCGCTCAACCGCAACTCAGCCTCCCTGTCGGGAGGAGAGAGCCAGCGCATCAGGCTCGCCACGCAGATCGGTTCCCATCTGGTGAATGTGCTCTACATTCTTGACGAGCCTTCCATCGGCTTGCACCAGCGAGACAATCAACGCCTGATCGACTCGCTGAAGGCACTGCGCGACGAGGACAACACGGTGCTGGTCGTCGAGCATGACAAGGAGATGATGCTGCAGGCCGATTATATCATCGACATCGGCCCGTTGGCAGGCCGCAAGGGTGGACACGTCGTGTTTGCCGGCACGCCCCAGGAACTCTTGCAACAGCACACCCTCACTGCCGATTACCTGAACGGCACGCGTGCCATCGACGTGCCATCACACCGTCGTCCCGGAAATGGGAAATACTTGTCGCTCAAGGGATGTCGCGGCAATAACCTCAAGGGGGTTGACGTCGAGTTCCCGTTGGGGACATTCATCTGTGTCACGGGTGTGAGCGGTAGCGGCAAGTCGACACTTGTCAATGCCACTTTACAACCCATATTGAGTCAGCGCCTCTATCGCTCGCTCACCGCACCTTTGCCCTATGACTCGATCCAGGGCCTGGAAAACATCGACAAGGTCGTCACTGTCGACCAGACACCGCTGGGCCGCACACCGCGGTCCAATGCCGCGACCTATACCGGCGTGTTCACCGACATCCGCAACCTGTTCGTCAATTTGCCCGAATCCAAGATCCGGGCCTACAAGCCGGGCCGGTTCTCGTTCAACACCAGTGGCGGGCGATGCGAGGTGTGCAACGGTAACGGCTACAATGCGGTGGAGATGAATTTCCTGCCCGATGTGCTCGTTCCATGTCAGGCTTGCGGCGGCAAGCGTTATAATCGCGAGACGCTCGAAGTCAAGTTCAAGGGCAAGTCCATTGCCGACGTGCTCGACATGACCATCAACCAGGCTGTCGAGTTCTTTGACGCCGTTCCCTCGATTCTGCGCAAGATCAAGGTGCTGCAGGACGTGGGGCTGGGCTACATCAAGCTCGGGCAGCCCTCAAGCACCCTTTCGGGTGGCGAGTGCCAGCGAGTGAAACTCGCTTGCGAGTTGGCCAAGAAGGACACGGGCAAGACTGTCTATATCCTTGACGAGCCGACAACGGGTCTGCACTTCGAGGACATCAAGGTGCTGCTGGGCGTGCTCAACCGTCTTGTCGATAAGGGTAACACGGTGATCGTTATCGAGCACAATCTGGACGTGATCAAGTGTGCCGACTATATCATCGACATGGGACCCGAGGGTGGACGGGGTGGTGGACGGGTGGTCGCTTGTGGCACACCCGAGCAGGTTGCTACATGTCAGGATTCCATCACCGCCCGCTTCCTCAAACCGGAACTCTAGCCACCGTTTCCCAACTCCATCGCGATCGTTAGAATCGATCGTCATGCACTGTCTTTTTTCAATCACTGCCCGCTAATGGTTTTTCAACCTCTCGTTGAAGCACACTGCCATTTGACTATTGCGGGGATATCGTCAGAGTGAGATTCTCTTGTCGCCTGTTGCCATGAGCCACCATCAGGTGGATGCATCAGGGGCGCTCCCGTTAGCAACAAAAGATGGGCCTTTTGTTACAAATCGAACCGTCCCCGTGAAGCCGCCTTGATGGCAACTGTTGGTTTTAACGGTAGCAGTTTTTCATGATAAGAGAGTGGGTCGTGTCATGTTTTATGGGTGGCAGAATGATGGGTCGTGTCATGTTTTTGAGCCCATGATAATGATGGATGATGTCAGTTTTTTTGCCCGGATGGGTGGGGCAGAAACGATCTTTTTCAACTTTTGCACAAAATTTGGGTCAGAAAAATCGGAGTTCAGCACAAGGCGTGGCCGTCCTGATTGCAAAAACCATGATTCCCGGAAGTGGAAAATCTCCTTCTTGGAATACGCTTTCCACTGGCTGTAAATACCTGAAAAGTGGGAGAGAAGCATCATTTCCAGCGAGAACACAACCAATAAAAAGTGGTCTAAATTTCCTCATTTTGGCCACTTTTTCGATTTTTGAGCAGAAAATCGAAAAAATGCCGTTTTTGGACGTTTTTTTGATTTTTTGAAGAGGGTAGAATATGCGATTTTCTGAGCAGGTGTAATTGCTATGATGCCGATAAATACTGAATAGTTGTCAAAATCCGACAATTGGTATATAGGGTAAGAATCGACTATTTTTCGGTATTTCGACCCGATTTAGGGTTGGCTGGAAAATATTGCAAGGAAATCGAGTTGAGCTTCAGAAAAACAAAAGTTGGTATTTTACCAACGCCTTGTTCCGCTTTGAAAACCGCTTTTCATTTGCAATTTTGAATAGCGGGGTAGGGGTGCAAAATGCCGGTTTCTGTCCCCTGGATCCAGTTTACAATTGCGCCATCTGCTTAAAAAATCAAAATTTACACCCGTAAAGTTTACAAAATCATTAAAAAATCGCATTAACAATTATTTACAAAGACTACAAAGTGCTATAAATCAGTAAATTATGAGAAAAACCTTTAGAATTACTCGAAAGTTTAGGTTTCTTCTGGTTGTGTTGTTTGTTTGTCTTTATATTGGTGTTGCTAAATAATTAAAAACCAACTAGATAGCTGATACGATATGAAGTATTGGTCTAAATAACTTTATTTACTTTTGAGACTTGTCTAAAATTGTCATTTTTTGGAAATATTAATTGCAAACTATAAAATTTTCGTTTTTAAATTTGGTCAATTCAATTATTCGTTTTAAATTTGCAATCCCAAAATTAAAAAACGCAAACAGCGGTTTTTGAGTTAAGGGACGATTTTGAGCATGTTTCTAAATCGTATTTTTGAGTCAGAAAATTTTTTGTTCTGATTGATGGTAACCTCGCGCACTTGAGCGCACATAAAAAAGTGTTCTAAATGGATATTGTATCGAGACTGAAATTATTCATGACCAATGCGGGAATTTCGAGTTCCCAATTTGCCGACACGTGTGACATACCTCGTCCCACGCTCTCACAGTTGCTCAATGGACGCAACAAGAAAGTGAGTGATGAAGTCATCGGTAAGATCCATCGGGCCTATCCCACGCTGAACGTCATGTGGCTCATGTTTGGCGATGGAGAAATGTTGCTCAACGGTTCGGACAGCAACTCGGGAAGTGACAATTTGTCAGCATCCTCATCAGGTGGAGATGCGGTTCCTGAGGAGCTGGGACAGCACCGTTCCATTTCCTTTGACGGAGAGGAGTCCAGCGGGTACGGCTCATCGGCCAAACCTGCCCAACGTGCCGCCTCTGCTCCCGCTATGAGCGAGACCCTGCGCAGCTTCATGCGCAACACGGCCGGCCGGGTGCCTTCGCGCAGTGCCGATGCCTCCGACCCCCGTCGTGTTATCAACATTGTGGTCTTCTATAGTGATGGCCGCTTTGATGAATTCACCCCTGCCAACAAATGAAATAAATGATAGTAATAATAATGTTAATTCACAGTTAAGGCTTAGCCGGTCGCGAAACACACTTAATATAACAACGACTTTTGCCGCACATTAATATTGATAAAACAGACCATACTTAAAAATAAAAACGAACCATTGCTATCGATGCGGCCGGCAAGCCTGGACTGTGAGTTAAGACCGAAGAATCAACCAGCGATAAAACAACCATTACAAGTGCTATAACAAGCATCCATTACTAAGCAAAGCATCGGCCCAACGGCGGGAATCTCCCACCATTGGGCCGATGGACTTGTCTGACCATGCGGCAGCTGGTGCGTCGCTACTTGGTAGCATTGCCCAGGATATCGCGCAGGATTTGTCTTCCTGCTGCGCTGGTGGCATTCTTGACGGCACGTCCGGCTGCATCCTTGACGCTGGTGTTCTTGCTCTTCTTGCCGGTGATGGCATCCGACACTGTTTTGCCCAGGATAGTGGCCAGTGTGCCAGTGACTGCCGTGACGACGGCTTTCCATACTTTGCTCCAGATGGTTTTCTCTTTCTTCTTGGACTTCTCGGCTTTCTCGTCCTCCTTGGCAGCGGCGGCTTCCTCGGCAGCACGTGACTCGGCTTCGGCCTCGCGGGCGAATACCTCAAACACGCTTTCCCTGTCCTTGGCCTCCTTGTACTTGCTGCTGATGTCCTTGGCCTCGTTCATGATGTCGAGGCGTTGCCCCTCGGTGATGGCACCGATCTGGCTCAAGGGGAACAGAACCTTGGCGCGCTCAACGACGCTGGGAGCGCCTTTCTCGTCGAGGAACGATACCAGAGCTTCACCAGTCTCCAGCTCGAGGATGGCATCCTCGGTCTTGAACCCGGGATTGGCGCGGAAGGTCTCGGCAGCCACCTTGACGGCTTTCTGGTCGCGAGGTGTGTAGGCACGCAGGGCGTGCTGCACCCGATTGCCCAGCTGGCCCAGGATGACGTCGGGGATGTCGGTGGGCAACTGCGAGATGAAGAAGATGCCCAAGCCCTTACTGCGGATGAGGCGGATGACCTGCTCAATCTTGTCGGTGAGCGCCTTGCTCGTGTCCTCAAACAGCATGTGGGCCTCGTCAAAGAAGAAGACCAGCTTGGGCTTGTCCAGGTCGCCCACCTCGGGAAGCGTGCTGTAGAGCTCGCTGAGCAACCACAGCAGGAAGGTGGAATAGAGCTTGGGCTGCAGCATCAGTTTGTCGGCAGCGAGCACGCTGAGGACGCCCTTGCCGTCGCGTGTCGCCAGCAGATCCATGATGTCAAACGACGGGATGCCGAAGAACTTGTCGGCTCCCTGGTTCTCGAGGTGCAGCAGCGCGCGCTGGATGGCGCCGATGCTGGCGGTGGAGACGTTGCCATACTGGGTGGTGTACTCCTTGGCATGGCGGGAGAGCCAGTCCAGGGCACTGCGCAGGTCCTTGACGTCATCAAGCAGGATGCCTTTCTCGTCAAGGATGCGGTACAGGATGTTGAGCACGCCGGTCTGGGTGTCGTTCAGGCCCAGGATGCGTGCCATCAGGTCGGGACCCATTTCGCCGATGGTGGCGCGCATGGCGATGCCCTGCTCGCCGAAGACGTCATAGAACCTCACTGGGCAACCCTCAAATGTGAGGCTATTCTTGTCGATGCCGAACTCGGGCAGCCTCTTCTCGATGAAGCCCGACAGCTTGCCAGGTTGGCTCACGCCCGACAGGTCCCCCTTCATGTCGGCCATGAAGCAAGGCACCCCAGCCTTGCAGAAGCTCTCGGCGATTACTTGCAACGTCACCGTTTTACCTGTTCCCGTGGCACCGGCAATCAGTCCGTGACGGTTGGCCATGTTGCCCAGGATGCTGATGGGGCCGTTAGGGCCATGGGCGATGTAGAATCCGTTCTCTTGAGTGTACATAGTCTATTGTCGTATTTAACTGGTTGTTTATCTCGATGTATTTGCTGGTTACAAAGTTACACTTTTTCTGCAACTTTTTCAAAGCTGATGCCCAATTATTTCTATTTTTCTTGATGTTGACTGCCGTGGATGTTGTACCTTTGCCTACCTAATCACAGTATAATAAACACTTGTTTGACGTGTCAGCAATAGAGAGAAAAAAGGTTTTTGTGTCGGGTTGCTATGACCTGCTGCATTCGGGCCATGTGGAGTTCTTCAGGCAGGCGTCGCAGTACGGTGACCTGTATGTGGGCATCGGCAGCGACAAGACCATCGAGCGCCTCAAGGGTCACAAGACGATGTACAGCGAGCAGGAGCGCCTGTTCATGGTGCGTGCCATCCGCTATGTCAAGGAGGCTTACATCAACCAGGGCGACGGTATGCTGGATTTCAAGCCTACACTCGACCTTGTCAACCCCGACTGCCTGGTGGTGAACGAGGACGGTGACCGTGAGGAGAAGCGCCAGTTGTGCCGTGAGCGAGGCATGGAGTACATTGTGCTCAAGCGTGAGCCCGGCGAGGGCCTGGAAGCGCGCAGCAGCACGGGGTTGAAGCGGTCGATCAATCAGTTACCCACCCGCCTTGACCTGGCGGGCACCTGGATTGACCAGCCCTATGTTTCATGTCATGCCCCAGGGTGGGCGTTGACCATCTCGCTGGAGCCGACTTTTGAGATACGGGAGCGTTGCGGTTTGTCTACCAGTACGCGCAACACCATCAAGCGCGTGTGGCCCCACCGCCTGCCCGACATGGATCCCGAGATGCTGGCCCGGCTGGTCTTTTGCCTCGAGAACGACCCTGAACGCAGCGACGGCATCGTCAGTGGTGCTCAGGATGCCATCGGCATCTGTGTGCCTGGGCTGGCGCGTCATTACTACAACGGCAGCTACTGGCCCGAGAAGATTGAGTACACCCAGGACCCCGCTCTGCTGGGATGGCTTGAGGAGCACCTCTGCCTGATTCCCATGTTTCCGCGCCGCCCCGGTTGCAGTGTCGTGGAGAGAAAGGACATCACCCCCGCGAAGGTAAGGAATCTGGCTTCGGCAGCCGACAACTGCTGGAATGCCATTCAGCGACATGATCTGGAGGCGTTTGCATCGGCCTACAAGGCTTCATTCGAAGCCCAGGTAGCCATGTTCCCCGCTATGATTCAGCCAGGTGTGCAGGACTATATCGACCGCTACAGCGCCATGGACGGCGTGCTGGCATGGAAGATGCCCGGTGCCGGTGGTGGCGGTTATCTGGCACTTGTGTGCCGCGGGCGCGACAGTTTCCCCCAAGGCGCCATCCCCCTCACCATCCGCCGCAATGATTCTTGACCCCGTTTCCGTTACACCCGTTACATCCATTACATCCGTTATGAAACGCTATTGCCAAACCCTTGAGTTGCGGGATGACCGCGAACTGATTGAGAAATACGTTGAGGCCCACGCCCATGTGTGGCCCGAGATCCAGGCTGGAATCCGCAGCGTGGGCATCCTCGACATGCAGATTTACCTGCTGGGAAACCGCCTGTTCATGATCTGCGACACGACCGACGAGTTTGACTGGGAACGTGACAATGCCCGCCTGGCCACGCTACCGCGTCAAGCCGAGTGGGAAGCCTATGTCGCCCAGTTCCAGGGCTGCGACCCCAATGCTCCCTCGACGGCTA
>Ga0310691_10008147_pt1 | contig 10808 bp, 10 predicted proteins | sample 176DNAGHGlowgp2_FD_203887 | JGI IMG/M metagenome (GOLD analysis project Ga0310691, IMG submission 203887) | Sheep rumen microbial communities from Palmerston North, Manawatu-Wanganui, New Zealand - 1766 DNA GHGlow gp2 (v2) (version 2) | ecosystem: Host-associated > Mammals > Digestive system >... | reverse complement strand
GAACAGACAAGGTTATAGTGGTTACCGTTTCCGGAAGGGGAGACAAGGACTGTGCAGCGGTTGCAAGATACAGAGGGGAGGATATGCATGAGTAAGATAAAGAAAGCATTTGAAAACGGAAAGGCCTTTATTCCTTTTATCACCTGCGGGGATCCCAATATTGCCACCACGAAGAAGTGTGTAGTAGAAATGGTAAAGGCGGGCGCTGACCTTATTGAGCTCGGGATACCCTTTTCCGATCCTACTGCCGAAGGACCGGTTATCCAGGACGCAAATGTAAGGGCGCTTTCCGGCGGGATCACTACCGATAAGGTCTTTGATCTGGTAAAGGATTTAAGAAAAGAAGTGGAAGTACCCTTTGTATTTATGACATATGCAAATGTGGTATTTTCATATGGTGCGGAGAAATTCATATCCACCTGTCAGGCTGTCGGAGTGGACGGGCTCATAATCGCGGACCTTCCCTATGAAGAAAAAGGGGAATTCCTTCCATTCTGCCATAAATATGATGTAGACCTTATATCAATGGTGGCACCCACCTCTGAAAACAGGATAGCTGCCATAGCAAAAGAAGCGGAAGGCTTTCTTTATATCGTTTCAAGCCTTGGTGTCACCGGGGTACGGAGTGAGATCACAACGGATCTCGGGGCTATCGTGGATACAGTCAGGAAGAATACCAGCATTCCCTGCGCCATAGGCTTTGGGATATCTACTCCGGAGCAGGCTGCCAGAATGGCGGCTGTATCTGACGGTGCTATCGTAGGTTCGGCTATCATCAAGCTTCTCGCCGAATACATAGAGGCAGCTCCTGCAAAGATCGGTGAATATGTAAAATCTATGAAAGATGCAATATAAAACCTATTGACAAACTAGGAATTAAGAGCTATATTTTTCCTACCAAACTACTATGAAAATAGCCGGAGTAAGGGATTACCTTGATGACCGTAGCAGAACGCCGGTAGGGAGCAGGAAAAATATGGAGAGAACACAAGCAGATCAGATCTGGGATGTTTCATTTGAGACAAAATGTCAGGGAATGAACCTGAATATTACCGATGCATATCACGCCATAAGTTTCCCCATTTATCAGACAGCTACTTTTTCACACACGGGACTCGGAGAGAGCAGCGGGTTTGATTACTCGAGACAGAGTAATCCCACCAGGCAGCAGCTGGAAGGAGTCCTCGCAAGACTTGAAAACGGAAGAGGAGCCCTTTCCTTTTCAAGCGGAATGTCTGCCATAGCGGTGCTGTTCGAGATATTCGAGCCGGGTGACCACGTGATCGTGGATGCGGATCTCTACGGAGGAAGTGTCCGGATCTTTGACAAAGTCTGTAGAAAGAACGGGATCAGCTTCACGACTGCAGATCTTTCCACAGAGGATATTACAGCATATATCAGACCTGAGACAAAGGCCGTTTATCTGGAGACACCCACAAATCCCATGATGCACGTAACGGATATCGCGAAGCTGTCAAAGATCACGAGGGAAAAGGGGATCCTCCTGATAGTGGATAACACCTTTCTGTCCCCGTATTTTCAGAACCCTCTGGACCTGGGAGCAGATGTGGTAGTTCACAGCGGCACCAAATATATCGGGGGACATCACGATACCATCGGAGGATTCATCGTAGTAAATGACGAGGAGCTCGAGGAGAGGCTCAGATACCTTTCCACCACTATAGGGGCAGCGATGTCACCTTTTGATTCCTGGCTTATGCTCCGTGGCATAAGGACACTGGCAGTCAGGATGGAAAGAGCAGAGAAGAACGCAAGAGCCATAGCAGAGTTCCTTAAAGAGAATCCCTTTATAAAAAAAGTGATGTATCCGGGATTAAAGGATCATCCGGGATACGACATCATGAAAAAGCAGGCGAGAGGCTTCGGAGCCATGATCTCCTTTGAAGTAAAATCCGCGGAGCACGTGAGATCCATACTTAAAAACGTGAAGCTCTTTTATTTCGCAGAGAGCCTGGGAGGGACAGAAACGCTTATCACCTATCCTCTGACACAGACACATGCGGAAGTGCCGGAGGAGCTGAGGGAGAAAAACGGCATAAATGATCGGCTCTTACGTCTCTCTGTGGGAATAGAAGGCGAAGAGGATCTGATACAGGAACTTGACCGGCTCTTGAAGCTTGCAGAGGATGAAGCCGGAGAAAAAGGAGCAGAATGATATGAGTATTTATGCAGATAATGCAGCAACAACAGGGATGAGTAAGAGGGCAGTGGAGGCGATGATACCCTATCTGTCCGAATGGTACGGGAATCCCTCAAGCCTTTATTCCTTCGGGCAGAGATCTAAGGAAGCCATCGAAAAAGCCAGGGAAGATGTAGCGAAGATAATAAACGCAGATCCTAAAGAGATAATCTTCACTTCCGGAGGGAGCGAAGCCGACAATCAGGCGATCCTTACTGCAGCAGAGCTCGGGGAAAAGGAGGGGAAAAAGCACATCGTCTCTTCCGCTTTTGAGCACCATGCAGTTCTGCATACCCTGGAAAAGCTGAAAAAACGCGGCTTTGAGATAACCCTTTTAGATGTCCATGAAGACGGTCTCGTAAGGCCGGAGGAGCTGGAAGCTGCTATCCGGGATGATACGGTCCTCGTTACGATCATGTATGCAAATAATGAGATCGGTACCATCCAGCCTGTACGGGAGATAGGAAAGATCTGCAGGGAGAAGCATGTTATCTTCCATACCGATGCGGTCCAGGCTATCGGTCATATACCAGTAAACGTTGAAAGGGACAATGTCGATATGCTGTCTGCGTCTGCGCATAAATTCCACGGTCCCAAGGGCACAGGCTTTCTCTACGTAAAGAAAGGGATCCGCCCCGTAAACCTCATTGAAGGCGGGGCCCAGGAAAAGGGGAGAAGGGCCGGTACGGAAAATGTGGCAGGGATAGTGGCCATGGCAGAAGCTCTTAAAGAAGCTGACTGCAATATGGCGAAAAACATGGAGTCCCTCACTGAAAAAAGAAACCGGCTTATAAAGGGCCTTAAGGAGATCCCCCATTCCGCCATTAACGGAGATGAAGAGCGAAGACTTCCGGGGAATGTGAATATCTGCTTTGAAGGGATAGAAGGAGAGTCCCTTTTACTGCTGTTAGATGATAAGGGAATAGAAGCATCCTCCGGAAGTGCCTGTACATCGGGGTCACTGGACCCGAGCCACGTGCTTCTCGCTATAGGAAGAGTCCATGACGTAGCCCATGGTTCCTTAAGGCTCAGTCTGGGAGAGGATATCAACGATAAAGAGATTGATGAGATCATAGATGCGGTAAAGGAGACAGTTGAGAAGTTAAGAAGTTTTTCACCTATTTGGAGAGATCTCACATCAGGCAAAAAGCAGTTTATTTTATAAGGAGGCAGTTATGGCTTTATACAGTGAAAAGGTGATGGATCATTTTCGCAATCCGAGAAATGTCGGTGTGATAGAGGATGCTAATGCCATCGGGGAAGTAGGAAACGCAAAGTGCGGTGATATCATGAAGATGTACTTAAAGATCGAGGATGATATCGTACAGGATGTTAAGTTCGAGACCTTTGGGTGCGGAAGCGCCATAGCGTCCAGCTCCATGGCTACGGAAATGATAAAGGGAAAGCCGGTTTCCGAGGTGGAAAAGCTTACGAATAAGGCAGTTGCAGAGGCGCTTGACGGACTGCCGGACTATAAAATGCACTGTTCGGTGCTGGCAGAAGAAGCGATCAAGTCGGCATTGGAAGATTACAGAAAGAAGCAGGGGTAAAAATCTCCCTCATCCACCAGAAAAGCTGATGGATGAGGGTTTTTTTTCAAAATGATCAAAAAATTCTATATATTATTATATTCATGTTATAATTCAGGGTAATATCCAATAAGGAGGGATGATAAAAATGGCAGTTTTAAGTGTAATTATAGGTATTCTTTTAATAATCGCAGGTTTTTCCTGTATGTGTACACCTTTTGCGACATTTCTGTCAGCAGGGTATTTTGTCGGGATCATGATGTTCGCTTATGGTATCGGCGGCATTATCAAGGCATTTCAGAAGCGGAGTACGGTTTTTGACACCATCATGAGCATTCTTGCTTTTATAGTGGGTATCGTTGCCATGGTTCGCCCCGGAACCACTCTTGTTTTTGACGCAATGATGCTCTACATGGTAGCTTTCTGGTTCTTGATGAGAGGTATCTTTGCAATTGCGGTCGCTATCCAGATAAAGGACATCAGCAGCACATGGTGGCTCGGGATCATAATCGGTATCTTAAGCGTGATACTGGGTCTCTATTCATTTGCGCATCCTGCAGTTACCGCACTGACGACCGGTATACTGATCGGCTTCTACTTCGTGGAATCCGGCGTGGATCTCATACTGGCAACCTTTGTGATCGGTAAGGCAAAGGATATGGTAAAGGATCTTACAAGTGAGCAGAATGTTGTGAGTGACCAGGTTGTTGTGGATCAGCCTGAGGATAAGTCATGATAACACCGGGATTTTTGCCAATAGCTGTATTCATACTTTTTATGATCGTTATGATCGGTTTCTTTAATGAAAAGGTAACCGGTCTCACATATGAGATAGCACTGATGCTTTTTTCAGTGATCCTTGGAGGAGGCGCGGCACTTGCCGCTTCTCTTGCCAAAGGAACCAGCGTCAGCAATTTTCTGTCAGGAGTTGCTATTTTAGACTTTGAAGGATTTTTGATGAACGGGGTGCTCTGCTTTATGCTGTTTGCGGGATCCTGTCACATCAAGCTTTCCCATTTCAGGCGCCATGCGAGAAGCGTGGGTGTCCTTGCTTTTCTTTGCACACTTCTGGGAGCAGTATTTTACGGACTTTTATTCTATCTGGCATCATCTTTTATGAGACTGGGATTCTCACTTCCCATGTGTCTCATGTTCGGAAGCATTGTCGCACCTACGGACCCTATTGCCGCTACCAGCATATTGAATAAATGTGGTCTGCCCTCCGATACGGGATTTCTTATCGAGGGAGAGTCCCTTTTAAATGACGGAGTGGGAGTGGCACTTTTCGTATGTTTCTCGGGGATGGTTACAAACAGCGTGGGAGAGGGATTCTTCCAGGTGATGATCCGTGAGATAGTGGGAGCCGTTATAATAGGAACAGCGGTTTCACTTATTTTTTATACGATATTTAAGCAGACCGGAGACAGTAAGAGGCGTATATTCATAAGCCTTCTCACTGTTGCCCTTGCTTACTGGTTATGCGAGCTCTTCTCCTGCTCGGGAGCCATTGCCTCGGTTGTTTGCGGTGTGCTTTTTGCCACATTCCGGGACAGGGCGGAGGAGAAAGGCTTTGTAATGGAGCTCACGGAATTTGACGAATTCTGGGATATCCTGGATAACCTCTTAAATTCCGTTCTGTATGTGATACTCGGTTTTTCCTTTGTAAGGATCCTGCAGATGAAGTATGTTATCGTGCTGTCCCTTATCGCGGTCATCTGCAATCTGATCGCCAGATCGGGAAGCCTTTTTGTCAGTACTTTCTTTATGGGAGAGCTGCCGGACGGATTTTCGAGGGGTAATTTTACAAAGCTCTTAACCTGGGGAGCTCTCCGCGGGGGATTAAGTATTGCCCTTGCCATGAGCACGGCTCCTTACCTGGATGCGGAACCATATCATATTGTTCTGGGATGCACTTACGCTATAGCCTTCTTTACCACGGTGGTTCAGGGACTGTCTATGCAGAAGGTCTATGAGAAAATGGTATGATACTGCTTTAGTGACCTGTTCAAGATATAAAGACTCCATGGGGAATTAAAATGATTACATCCGGAATCAGAAATTTCATCATTTCCCTCATCGCCGTAGCTGCAGTTGTATTTCTCACTGTCAGTGTTTTTATAATGAGCGGAAAAGCGGGAAAAGCAGGAGATAAGGCAGCTGCAGCAGAAGAGGCAGCTGCGGCATATGCATCGGCACTTGCTGAAAGTACTGCGAAAATGAATGAAGCGGTTTTGGAAAAGCAGGATCTGGAAATGAGGGCGGCTGCCGCCGGAAAAGAGAAGGAAACCCTTAATACAGACTTTTCGGGGGAGGCAGAGCTCTATTCGGATTTCATTTCCGGTGACGGAAGTATAAGAAGCGCCCTGTCTGCGCTTTCCGGTGACGATCCGGAACTCATAAAGAACTTCCGGATAAAGGTGGATCTCCGGAATATGGAGGTCGTGAAGATAAACGGGAGCGAGGGTAGGAGAGTACGCTTTGAAGGGAAGTTCTCAAATCCCGCAACACGTAAGAATGCCGTGATCCGCATTAACGGTACCGGGGGCACCTATAAGGGAAAGATCTACGTTACTAATATAAGGTTTGATGATGGCAAAATCCTGGATCTTTCCGGTCTTACTGACGGGGATGTGGCTTCCAGCCACGGAGCTGCTTTAAGAAGTGCGGCCATTACGGACATTGACGGGAAAGCAGCTGTGGTCTGCGAAACGGAGTACACGGGAAACAGCGAAACTGATAATGCTGCGGTAGAGATCCCGTTTGGTGCGCTTGACTCAGCAGAGCTTTCCACGGTTAACTATGATCTTTACTTTGAAGGGACGGATTCGGATCTTCAATTTACCACAGGCTGCGATTTTGCAGGAAAAGATGATATCTCAAGGGAGCTCGATGACATCAATTCAGCCTTTGCGGTATACCGGGGGAAAGAGGCAGCGGGACAGGATCCGGAGGAAGCAAGGGAAAACCTGGTGGCTTCCGTTAATAAAATGAAAGCTGATCTTTCTATCTTTCAGGCGCAGGATCCCCTTGTGATAAGGATAAATGAATTGCTGGATATGAAGCTGTCCGTTATCGACAGCACAGCCCCGGAGAATGCAGCACAAGGATCCGGGGAGGAAGAAAAACAAGAGCCTGATGCGGGAAATACCGGCGAGAAAAAGGAAACGGCAGCCGGTACGCCGGAGAGCGTAACAGCTTTTACCCCTTCAGACAGTGGAGAAAAGAAGAGTGGCATAGTGCTTACAGTCCTCGCAGGTGTAATAGCGGTCCTCGGCATCATAATGATCATTCTCCTGTCGTTGTCCCGTGAAGCAGTTTTAGAAAACAGTATCTCTGCCACGGCTGCAGGTATCGCGGAAAGAGAAGCGGTGGAAAGGGAGAACAGGGTCCGGCTCGAAAATGAACGTATTAAGAGTGTTGCGGCCGGGGTATCGGAAAAGCTGGATATTCTTAAAAATGGAATAGAAAGCCCGGCAGAGGTGGATCTTTCCGGAGTAAATGCAGCTCTTGATACTGTAATGAGCAGGCTTCATGAAGTCGAAGTATCTCTAAAGAATGTAAGGGAAGCGGTTTTAGACAGGAGGCCCGATGACAATGCAAAAGCTTTTGAAAAAGAGCTGAAAGAGATCGTATCATCCAATGCTTCGCTTATGGAGTCATTAAGGAACCTGTCAGTACAGCTTGGTGAAACCGGGACATCAGTAACCGATATAAATAAGGCTGCTACGATCATAGCAGATGTGGCAAGCGAGACAAATCTCCTGTCTCTAAATGCCTCCATAGAAGCAGCCAGAGCTGGGGAAGCCGGGAGAGGCTTTGCGGTAGTGGCAGGCGAGATACAGAAGCTTGCAGATCAGACGGAAAAGTCTGTTTCGGAGATCACGGCTACGGTAGAAAAGCTGAATTCTGACTTTGAGAGAACCGGAGCATACATGGAGAATATTACGGGATCCGGGAACAGCCAGAATGAGAGGCTTAAGGAGACCGTAGACAGGATAATGGAGAGCGGGAAGAGAAGCGGGTCAGCTGGTGGCGCCTCTGCATACATGGAGACCGTAACAGATCTTGAGAGAAAGATCTCCGGACTAAAGAAAGACCTGGAATCCCTTTCAACAGAGGCAGGAGCACTTTCTGCCGGATCCCGGCAGCCGCAGGAATCAAAGAGGCTTATAGACGATATCAGATCTGAACTAAGGGAGATCTGAGATTCTTCGGGCAAAGCCCTCAGGCTGACAGGAAGTGTCATTCTGAGCGACGAGAAGAATCTAACCCCTCACACTGGGCATAGCGAAGAATCTAACCCCTCTTGACATATAATTAAAAATGTAGTATTTATTCAAAGTGATTTAGTTAAAAGAATTTATCTAAATCACTTTTAGTTATTTATACCGTGAAACATAGTTATCAAAACTACATCAAAAGGAGACAGACATGGAATTCGAAGAGGTAAAGAAGATTATCGTTGACACACTTGGATGTGATGAGGATCAGGTTACAGAGGATGCTAATATCATGGACGATCTGGAAGCTGATTCCCTGGATCTTGTGGAGCTGCACATGGCTTTTGAGGAAGCTCTTGATATCAAGATCCCCGATGAGACACTTGCAAAGCTTCAGACAGTAGGTGATATCGTAGAATATCTTAAGGGTGCGGCAGCAGATAAATGATGAGTGAAGACAGATCTATCCGTGCCGTATTTAAGACGGTAACAGAGAGAATAGCGCCGGACTACGTGAACTGTAAGGCGTGTGGCAGGCGGGCCATAAGGTCCGTCTGGAAAAAGAATCTGAATGTCTGCCCGTTCTGCGGCTACTATATGCCCATGACGGCAGACCTAAGACTCGAGACCATTTTTGATCCGGGAAGCAGGCAGGACTTTAATAAGGAGCTGGAAGTAAGGGATCCCTTAAACTTCCCCGGATATGCGGAAAAGGCAAAAAGAGCGGAAAAGAAGACGGGACTGAAGGAATCTGCAGTTACCTCCTATGGAAGGATCAATGGGATAAGGGTAGTGGCAGTTGTTCTTGACACCCGTTTTTTCATGGGCAGCATGAGCAGTATCGTGGGCGAGAAGGTGACAAGAGCCGTTGAAGCGGCTGACAGGGAGAAACTTCCCCTTATCATTTTTGCGGCCAGCGGCGGTGCCAGGATGCAGGAGGGTATCCACAGTCTGATGCAGATGGCAAAGACCAGTTCCGCGGTGCAGGAATTTTCGGAACACGGAGGCCTTTACATAAGCTTTTTGACACATCCCACCACGGGAGGAGTGACAGCCAGCTTTGCGACCCTTGGAGATATTACCCTGGCAGAGCCGGGCGCGCTCATAGGATTTGCAGGTCCCAGAGTCATAGAACAGACCATAGGAGTAAAGCTCCCCAAGGGATTCCAGAGAGCCGAATACTTAAGTAAGCATGGCTTTGTGGATAAGATCGTAAAGAGACCGGATATGAAGCAGACCTTATATAATTTATTAAAGCTTCATCTGGATTCAATGCAAGGAGAGAGATTATGATTAGAGAATCCCTTATGGAGGCTGACCGCATAGGAAACCGTATGCAGCAGTTAAGAGAAGAGGGCGTGTCGGATGAAGACCAGAGGATGCTGGCTCTTTCTATGGAAAAAGCCAAAGCGCTCCGCCCCTTAAATAATCTCACTGCTGAGGACAAGGTTTTCCTAGCGAGGAAGATTGAGAGACCCCATATAGATGATTATATTAACGCCCTGTTTACGGACTTTTTCGAACAGAAGGGGGATCATCTCTATGATGATGATCCGGCGATCTACGGAGGGATAGGCAGATTCCACGGTATACCGGTGAGTATAGTGGGACACAGAAAGGGTCATACCGCTGAAGAAAACGTGGCCTACAATTTTGGAATGGCCAAGCCCGAGGGTTACCGGAAAGCCCTCCGGATAATGGATCAGGCTGAAAAATTCAGGCGCCCCATTATCACATTTATCGACACCCCGGGCGCATTTCCCGGAATAGATGCGGAAGAGCACGGTCAGGGAGAAGCCATAGCGAAAAATATGGCAAAGATGTCCAGCTATCATGTGCCTGTGATCTCTGTAGTAACAGGTGAGGGAAGCTCCGGAGGGGCCCTGGCGATAGGTGTATGCAACCGGCTCCTGATGCTGGAATACGCAGTATATTCCGTGCTGAGCCCGGAGGGATTTGCCAGTATTTTGTGGAAAGATTCCTCAAGGCACGGCGAAGCCTGCGACATCATGAAGCTCACCGCAGACGATATCAAAGAGGCCGGAGTTTGCGACGAAGTGATACCTGAGCCCCTGGGAGGCGGCCAGGAGAATCCCAGAAGGCTGTACGGCAGCATGGATATGGCTATTGAAAAGACTCTCTCAGTACTTATGTCCATGACACCTGAGGAGCTTTTGAGGGACAGAAGAAGAAAATTCAGAGGAATGCTGTAAAAATGGATGGAATAGAGATAATCGCAACAGGAGTCGGGATACCTTCAAAGGTTATGACAAACGACGACTTTGCAAAGATAGTGGATACAAGTGACGAGTGGATATATTCGAGGAGTGGGATAAGGTCCCGTCATTTCTGTGATGAAGGAGAAACCAATGCCACTATGGCAATGGCTGCGGCAAAGGAAGCTTTTCAGAAATCCGGCGTCAGCGCAGAGGAAATAGGGTGCGTGGTACTTGCAACAGTTACGCCTACTTACGCATCCCCCAGTACTGCCTGCCTCATTCAGAGCGAACTGGGCCTTTCCGAGGATATACCGGTCCTGGATATAAACGCTGCCTGCTCCGGATTCTTATACGGACTGGAAGTGGCAAGAGGGCTTCTCTCTGAGAGAGACAGGAAGTACGGAATAGTCATCGGTGTAGAGCAGCTGTCCAAGGTTCTCAATATGGAAGACCGGAGTACCTGTGTATTATTCGGAGACGGTGCAGGTGCCGCGGTCATAAGATCTGCCCCTGATGCGGAGTATACAGGCTACCAGGGCGCGAAGGGAGGACTGGAGATATTTATCGAAGGTGTTGGATCACCCGTGTCCCATGTGCACATGGATGGTAAAGCTGTTTTCAGATTTGCTGTTTCCGCGAT
>Ga0310691_10008145_pt1 | contig 10809 bp, 6 predicted proteins | sample 176DNAGHGlowgp2_FD_203887 | JGI IMG/M metagenome (GOLD analysis project Ga0310691, IMG submission 203887) | Sheep rumen microbial communities from Palmerston North, Manawatu-Wanganui, New Zealand - 1766 DNA GHGlow gp2 (v2) (version 2) | ecosystem: Host-associated > Mammals > Digestive system >... | reverse complement strand
GTACTATCAGACATAATGGTGATATGCACATCATGCTCCTGTCCGTCGAATAGATTTTCTACGTTGGAGAAGCGGATGATGTAGGAGTTCTGCAGGGCGCCAGTCACTGGCAGATCGTCCAAGTTCACACCAGAGAAAGATGAAGAAGTGTATATTACCGTACCACCTGTATATGTGGAAAGATTCCAAGGAAATTCTCCATAATTGACAGTCTCTGTCCAGTTACTGCCTGAACTGAATACTGTATGTATTGTACCCTTGGTTGCAGGCCAGTTCTTTGCATCTTTTACCCATTCCGTACTATATTCAGGTTTATTGTTTGGTTGATTGGGCTCATCAGTGAAGTTCACATAGACACGGTTTGCACCAGTGCGGAACGTGAACTGCTCATCAGCAAAGCGAAGAGCCGCTGCACCACATTCGTTGGCGCTGTTGCCACCTGTGCGATAAGGTTCGACCTTTGATCTCAACACTGAAGCATCGGCACCACCAAAGTGCCTTGTCCTTTCCACACCAGTGCTATAGCTCAAATACTCGGTCAGCTTGTCAATTGTGGTTAAGTTAATAGCTCCGGTAATCGCTCCGTCATAGCCTACACAGCCAAATCTGATGTCAAGGCCGGACATGGAAAGTTTCCTTGACCATTCCATCACCTGGGTTGCCAAAGTATTGGCTTCTTCGCTCATGCTTCCAGAATTATCGACCAAGAAGACCAAGTCAACTGCCTTTCTCTGCTGTGCACCCTCTGCGTCTGCCGTATTGCTGATGGTGAATCCTTTAGGCTTATTATCAACAGACAGCCATATATTCTGGCGAGAATCACCAGTCCCGTACAGTTTCACCCAGTCATTTGTGTAGGGATCCCTGACCCCTGTCATGTCCAAGCGAATAACATACCAACCACTTTCCTTTGTTACTGTATAGTTGAAATTTGGGAGATTGGTATTCGTATCCTCCTGATTAACTGTTGGATTTTCTGATGCCATCCCATCCGACGGGATATCGCTTGTGCTCCAAGGATAGATTTCGCCATCGATTGCAACTTCAACGGGTTCACCAACCAGACGAATCTCCCCGTCAGTATATATGAGTCTATAATCGTATTCCATACCTGTTCGGAACACATCGGCCGAGCGAGTGGACGTCACATTGTAGTCCCTTCCGTCGATGGTGACAATGATGTCTGTCGTGATATTGAAATCCTGAGGTGGCAGAATGGCCTCGAAGCGCTTGTTTGACTCCATACTCATATAGACGTCGGACACGCCACCGCCCGTCGAGGCATAAGTGTTGGCGTTCAGGTCGAAGGCCGCCTCGAGGGACATGTTTTTCAGTTGCATGGTGACTGGCTGTATGGTTATGCCCGTAAGGTCAACGCAGATGCGACTCATCCTGTGCCAGAACTTCAAATAGACATCCTTATTGCCGGTTGTTGGAACAAACACGGTGCAAAAGTCGCTTAATGTTCTGTTCTTGTGTTCGCGCTGGTCTTGCTGTACCGTGAAAGTTCCCTCCGTAGCCAGTGCGTCCTGTTGTGGATAGACGGCATAGTAGGCTAAACCGGATTCTTCGCCCAAAGGGAGCTTGATTCCATCCTCTTTTTCCGGAACGAACATTCCGCCGCTGAAGACATAGGGTATGTTGTCGGCATAGTTTCCGGATGTCTTCAATTCTGTGCCGGCTGTGGGATGCACGGCAGAAATACTTATCTGGTCGCCTTGCTCGAACTGAGTCTCTGTGGCACGCGTCATAAGGGGATAGAACCTGACGTACTGGGAAGTCTGCGGCTCGACCTCTTCTTTCGTTGTACATGCTGCGAGTGCCACTGCGCATGCAACCATCACAAGAAAATTCTTCATATTAGTAGAATCAATGTTACTTATTTCCTCCCTCGAAGTTACCGTAGAGCCAAGCATCGCTCAAGATGATAATGTGATGATGGTAAGGGAATTGATGCAAAATTACAAATAAACTGCAATATAGCCAAGGAATTTATGGAAAATATTGTATAATAATAACAAAATAACAAAGTCATGCCGTCGGGCTTCAGCGACAAGTCAGCCCACGCTGCCTTCGAGTGTGACGCCGAGGAGCTTCTGGGCCTCGACAGCGAACTCCATCGGGAGCTTGTTGATGACCTCCTTGGCGTAGCCGTTCACGATGAGGCTGACGGCCTCCTCCGTGTTGATGCCGCGCTGGTTGAGGTAGAAGAGCTGGTCCTCCGATATTTTGCTGGTCGTTGCCTCGTGCTCCACGACGGCTGTATCGTTGTGCACATCCATGTATGGGAAGGTATGTGCTCCGCAATGGCTGCCGAGCAGGAGCGAGTCGCAACTGCTGTAGTTGCGGGCACCGTCGGCTGTGGAAGCCACCTTGACGAGGCCTCGGTAGGCATTCTGACTGCGTCCTGCGCTGATGCCCTTCGAGATGATGGTGCTGCGGGTGTTCCGTCCGATGTGTATCATCTTGGTGCCCGTGTCGGCCTGCTGGTAGTTGTTTGTCACAGCCACGCTGTAGAACTCAGCCTGCGAGCCGTCGCCCGAGAGCACACAGCTTGGGTACTTCCACGTGATGGCGCTGCCCGTCTCCACCTGCGTCCAGGAGAGTCGGCTGTCCTTGCCTCGCAGATGGCCGCGCTTCGTCACGAGGTTGAGCACGCCGCCCTTGCCTTCGCTGTCGCCAGGGTACCAGTTCTGCACCGTAGAGTACTTGACTTCAGCCCGTTCCTTCACCACAATCTCGACGATGGCGGCGTGGAGCTGGTTCTCGTCGCGCATGGGTGCCGTGCAGCCTTCGAGGTAAGAGACGTAGGCATCATCGTCGCACACGATGAGTGTCCGCTCGAACTGTCCCGTGCCGCGGGCGTTGATGCGGAAGTACGTGCTGAGCTCCATCGGGCAGCGCACGCCTTTGGGGATATAGACGAAGGAGCCGTCGCTGAAGACGGCGGAGTTGAGCGCGGCGAAGAAGTTGTCGCGATAGGGGACGACGCTGCCCAGGTACTCGCGCACCAGGTCGGGGTGCTCGCGGACGGCCTCGCTGATGGAGCAGAAGATGATGCCTTTCTCGCGGAGCTTCTCGCGGAACGTCGTCTTGACGCTCACCGAGTCCATCACGGCATCGACGGCTGTTCCGGCCAGTGCCATGCGCTCCTCCAGGGGGATGCCCAGCTTGTCGAAGGTCTTCATCAGCTCAGGGTCGATTTCCTTCTCTCCCTCTTGTCCCTTGCTCCCTGCCCCTTGCCCCTTGCGGGTCGGGTCAGCATAGTAGGAGATGGCTTGGTAGTCAATCTCCGGCATCTTCAGGTGTCCCCAAGTCGGTTGCTCAAGGGTCAGCCAATAGCGATAAGCATTCAGTCGGAACTCCAGCAGCCAATCCGGCTCCCCCTTCTTCTGGGAGATGAGGCGCACGACGTCCTCCGACAGACCTTTCTCGATGATGTCCGTCTGCACGTCGGTAGTGAAGCCGTACTCGTACTTCTTCTCCGCCACCTCACGCACGAAACTGTTCTTTTCTTCCATCTTCTGCTTCGCAACTGTCATTTGCGGGTGCAAAGTTACGAAGAAGCGAGCGAAATACCAAATTTATTTGATTGAAGTTTCCGACAACCACTTCCGCAAGCCGGCTTCTTGCAGCAATAATTGCAGACAGCGGAATGGAAAAGAGGTCAACTACCTCAGAAGTGGAGTTTGATTGTTCATGTACTTGCAATTGCATATACATGAACTTGCAATTGCAAGTACATGAACAATCAAACAACATGACCTGCCATCTTTGGCTTAGAGAAGTTTCTTCAGCCGCATCAGAGCCTCTACATAATAATAATCAGCATAGGTGAGTGGCACGTCCACTTCTCTCTTCTCAGGCATGTGGCCCACGCTATGCTTCAGGACGAAGCCGCCCTGCTCCCCTTCCTCAGCCAGGTATTCGGGCGAACTGAGCGTGCGCAGTTGCTTCTCGGCAAGTGCCAGATACTTCGGAGCCATCTTGCTCTTGTCGAGCTGGCTCAGCTCTATCAGGGCGGAGGCCATGATGGCTGCGGCCGAGGCATCGCGCTTCGCATTCGGGATGTCAGGGGCATCGTAGTCCCAATAAGGCACTCCGTCGGCAGGCAGACGGGGGTGGTTCATCAGGAATGCCGCTATCTTGCGGGCCTGCTTCAGATAGATGCGGTTGTGCGTCTCGCGGTACATCATCGTATAACCGTAGAGTCCCCATGCCTGACCACGTGCCCATGCGCTGCCGTTGGCATAGCCTTGTGCCGTGTTCTTGGCGTGAGGCTGGCCGGAAAGGGTGTCGTAGGAGACGACGTGGAAAGTGCTGTTGTCTTTTCGGAAGTGGTTCCTGATGGTAGTCTTGGCGTGTGTCTCTGCTACCTTCATGTATCGGCTGTCCGTCGTCTGACGTGTCATAAAGCAGAGCATCTCGAGGTTCATCATGTTGTCGATGATGACGGGATACTGCCATTGCTTGCCGAAGTCCCACGAGCGGATGACGCCCAGCTTGGGGTTCCATCGCGTGAGCAGGCTCTGTGTGCCTTCGCGGATGACGTCGAGGTAATGGCTGTTGGCTGTGAGACGAAAGCCCTGACCGAAACTGCAGAAGAGCATGAAGCCGAGGTCGTGTGTGTTGGTGAGCTTCTTAGCCGGTTCCACGCGCTCGGTGTAAAGCTCAGCGAAGCGTCGCAGCCTGTCGTCGCCGCTGTTCTCGTAGAGCATCCATAGCAGGCCAGGGAAGAAGCCCGAGACCCAATGGTCGTAGCGGATGGTCTGCACCTTGCCTTTCTCGTAAGTGCGTGGCAAGAGGTTCTGCCGGTCCTTCAGCGCTTCGGCCAAGAGAAGGGACTGAGTGGTCGCTCTCCGCAGTCCGAGTTCAATCACTTCGACCATCGGGGCATCGCTCCGACAGGATGCAGACGGGTCATAGCTCTGTGACGCTACTCCCATCGGGAATAGTGTCGCAAGGAGCATCAGTAGCATCGCTTTCATGGGGTATCTGGTTAGTTGGGTTGTCGCGACGGCTTGTTGCCAATGCGTTATAGACAAGCTCGGGTAACGCCTTGAGCGGCAGGCAAAGCTTCGACTGCTGCATCGTCTCTTCCTTGAGCAGCTTTGCTGACGAGAAAAGCCAGATAAGCGCTCCCAATATGAGAGCGTATTTCGCCAGGCACAGCAGGCCGCCCAGCAAGCGGTTGAGCATCCCCACGACAGGCAGGATGTTCAGCATCGAGGTGATGAGAGAGGCAATCAGGCTCGCCACGATGGGCACGATGACCCACAGCAGCACGAAGGCCACCGTCTTGCAGAATGTAGGGAAGTTCAGGACACTCGTAAGGATGTCACCCAACGTCTGGTAGTAGATGCAGGCGAGTAAAAAGCCTGCTACAAAAGCAACAAGCGAGATGACCTGCTTGACAGCGCCAGAGAACAGTCCGCTGATGAAGCCGACCGCCAGAAGGATGAGCAAAAGAATGTCCATTGCATTTAATTCATAATTCATAATTCATAATTATTGGGCAGCGGCCTGTCTTGTTTATGGCGTAGCCTAATTATGAATTATGAATTGTGAATTATGAATTGCTTTTAGAGTGTTGCTTTGATCTCGATTTCCTGGAAGGTCTCGATAATGTCGCCTTCGCGGAGGTCGTTGTAGCCCACGAGCGAGATGCCGCACTCGAAGTTGGTTGTTACCTCCTTCACGTCGTCCTTGAAGCGCTTGAGCGCGTTGATGGCACCGGTGAAGACCACGATGCCGTCGCGGATGACGCGTGCCTTGTTCGTGCGGCTGACCTTGCCATCGACGACGTATGCACCGGCCACGGTGCCCACCTTCGTGATGTGATAGACCTGACGCACTTCGACCTGTGCCGTCACCTCTTCCTTGATTTCGGGCGAAAGCATTCCCTCCATGGCATCCTTCACCTCTTCGATGGCATCGTAGATGACGCTGTAGAGGCGGATATCGACGTCCATCTGGTCAGCCAGACGGCGTGCGGCAGCCGAGGGACGTACCTGGAAGCCGACGATGAAGCAGTTCTCGGCAGCGGCAGCCATGTTGACGTCGCTCTCGCTGATCTGTCCGACGGCTTTGTAGATGACGTTGACCTGTATCTTCTCCGTCGAGAGCTTGATGAGGGAGTCGCTGAGGGCTTCGATGGAGCCATCGACGTCGCCCTTGACGATGAGGTTGAGTTCCTGCACGCCGCCCAAAGCGATGTTGTGAGCCAGCTCTTCCAGTCCGCGACGCTTCATGGTGCGAAGGCCTTGCTCGCGTGCCAACTGCTCGCGCTTGTTGGCAATCTCGCGTGCCTCCTGGTCGGAGTCCATGACGTGGAAGGCATCGCCGGCCTGCGGTGCACCGTTGAGGCCAAGCACCGTAGCTGCTTGCGACGGACCAATCTCCTGGACGCGCTGTCCGCGTTCATTGAGCATGGCCTTGACGCGACCGTAGTTTGTGCCGGCAAGCAGGACGTCGCCCACGTGGAGCGTACCGTTGCTGACGAGCACGGTAGCCACGTAGCCACGGCCCTTGTCCAGACTGGACTCGATGATGGAGCCCGTTGCCTTGCGGTTGGGGTTGGCCTTGAGGTCGAGCATCTCAGCTTCGAGAAGCACTTTCTCCAACAGTTCAGCCACACCGGTTCCCTTCTTTGCACTGATGTCCTGGCTTTGGTATTTGCCGCCCCATTCCTCGACGAGGAAGTTCATGGCTGCCAAGCCTTCCTTGATCTTGTCGGGGTTGGCGCTGGGCTTATCTATCTTGTTGATGGCGAAGACGATGGGCACTCCGGCAGCCGTGGCATGGGCGATGGCTTCCTTCGTCTGCGGCATGATGTCGTCGTCGGCAGCCACGATGATGATGGCAATGTCGGTGACCTGAGCACCACGGGCACGCATGGCGGTGAAGGCTTCGTGACCTGGCGTATCGAGGAAGGTGACGTGGCGTCCGTCGTCGAGCGTCACGTTGTAGGCACCGATGTGCTGCGTGATGCCGCCTGCCTCGCCGGCTATGACGTTGGTCCGGCGGATGTAGTCGAGCAACGATGTCTTACCATGATCGACGTGACCCATGACGGTCACGATGGGAGCGCGTGGCACGAGGTCCTGTTCGTCGTCCTCCTCTTCGCTGACTGCTGCGCTGACCTCAGCGCTGACGTATTCTGTGGTGAAGCCGAACTCTTCTGCTACGAGGTTGATGGTCTCGGCATCCATACGCTGGTTGATGCTGACCATGATGCCGATGCTCATGCAGGTGGCAATGATCTTCGTGACGGGCACGTTCATCATCGTAGCGAGTTCGTTGGCCGTCACGAACTCGGTCAGCTTGAGTACCTTGCTCTCTGCTGCCTCGTTTGCCATTTCCTCCTCCATGCCCTGGCGGATGGCTTCGCGCTTCTCGCGGCGATACTTGGCACCCTTGCCCATCTTCGTGCCTTTGCTGGTGAGGCGGGCCAGTGTCTCGCGAACCTGCTTTGCTACTTCCTCGTCGCTTACCTCGGGCTGCAGAGGTGTTTGCTTGGGCTGGTTCTTCTGCTTCTTGTTCTTGCTCTTGCCGGATGCGTTCTGTTGCTGTTGCTGCTGCTGTTGCTGGCCGGCGTTGCCGCCTTTCTTCTTGCCAGGCTGTTGCTGCTGATTGGCAACGGCATTGACATCGACGCGCTCCTTGCCAAGGCGGACACGCTTCTTGCGGTCTCCTCCCTGTCCTTCTTGTGCAGCACGTTCGCGGCGGCGCTCCTCGTGTGTCTTCTTCTTCGGGCGTGTGGTCTGGTTCAGGCTGTCCAGGTCAATCTTGCCCTTGATGGTCAGGCTGGGGACGGAGCCTGCTGCCGGCTTGAGGCGGAAGATTTCTTCCTCCTGCTTTTCCTCCGAAGCGGGTGCCTCGGGCTCTTCCTGCAGAGACCCTTCCACTTCTTCGCTTGAGGGAGAAGGCTTTTTGCTGCTTTCGTCAATAGGAGCTTCTGGCTCCTTTGTGCTTTTCTCCTGGACGTCGGCTTTCGGTTCGGGTTCAGAGGGAGCGGCAGTTGGCTCTTGCTTCTCTTCGGTTACGGTAGAGACAGCGGCTGCGGGTTCCTTTTCCTCTTCCTGGATGTGCTTTGGCTCAGGCTTGACTTCCTCTGCGACGACGGGTTGAGGTTCGGGTTTCTTTTCCTCCTCTGCCATCGGCTTCTTCTTAGGCTTTGCTGCAGGTGCCTTCTCAGCTTTGGGTGTTTCGGCGTGCTGCTCTCCCAGGTCGATGCGGCCTAATATCTTGGGTCCGGCAACCTTGGGTGCTTCTATCTGCACTTCCTCTACGGGCTTTGGTTTGGGTGTTTCCTTGCGCTCCTTTGTCTGGCCGATGTGCTGCTGAATGAGCTGTGTAGCCTCTTTGCGCAGTCCCTTGTCGGAACTGAACTCGCCTTGCAGGGCGGCATACTGCTCCTCAGTGATTTTGTAGTTGGGGTTGGCCTCAACCTCATTGAAGCCTTTCTTTTGGAGAAATTCAACAGCCGTCTGGAGTCCGATATTGAATTCTTTGGTTACTTTGTTTAATCTGATGCTCATATATAAGCTTTGAATGAAGAATGAAGGATTAAGGATTAAGGATTAAGGATTTGCTACCGCTCTGATGTCTTCATGCTGAGAGTTATTCAAACTCGGCTTGGAGGATGCGCAGCACTTCATCTACAGTTTCTTCTTCGAGGTCTGCGTTCTGGATAATCATCTCTCTCTGTGCGCCGAGTACGCCGCGTGCTGTCTCAAAGCCGATCTTCTTGAGCTCGTCGATGATCCAGGGCTCGATGGCGTCGGTGAATTCGTCGAGGCTGACGTCGTCTTCGTCTGCTGCGTTGTTATCGACTTCGCGGAAGACGTCGATGGTGTAGCCGACGAGCATGCTGGCCAGCTTGATGTTGAGTCCGCCCTTACCGATGGCAAGTGATACCTGGTCTGGGTCGAGGAAGACCTCTGCCTTGTGCTCTTCTTCGTTGAGTACGACGCTGTTGACACGTGCGGGGTTGAGGGCACGAGTAATCATGAGCTGGATGTTGGATGTCCATGTCACGACGTCGATGTTCTCGCCTCTGAGTTCGTGTACGATGCCGCGCAGTCTGCTGCCTTTGACGCCGACGCATGCTCCTACGGGGTCGATGCGGTCGTCGTAGCTCTCGACGGCTATCTTGGCGCGCTCGCCTGGGATGCGTGATATCTTATGGATGGTGATGAGTCCGTCCTGTATCTCTGGCACTTCGGCTTCGAGCATACGTTGCAGGAACTCGGGTGCAGTGCGGCTCAGGATGATGCGTGGCTTGCCGCCAGTGTTCTCGACGCGCAGGATGACGGCGCGTGTGGTTTCGCCCTTGCGGAAGAAGTCGCCCGGTATCATCTCCTGACGTGGCAGGAGCAGCTCGTTACCTTCCTCGTCCATGAGGAGGGTCTCGCGCTTCCAGGTCTGATAGACTTCGGCGCTGATGACTTCGCCCTCGCGGTCCTTGTACTGGTTGTAGAGGGAGTCGTACTCCAGCTCCATGATGCGGCTTGCCAGTGTCTGGCGCAGTTGCAGGATGGCGCGGCGTCCGAACTCCGACATGTCAACGCGCTGGCTGACTTCTTCGCCTATCTCATAGTCGTCTTCTATCTTCTGTGCTTCGCTCAGGGATATTTCCTTGTTCTCGTCGGTCACTTCGCCGTCAGGCACGACGACGCGGTTGTGGTAGATTTCGAAGTCACCCTTGTCGGGGTTGACGATGATGTCGTAGTTCTCGTCGGAGCCGTACATCTTGGCGATGACGCTGCGGAAGCATTCTTCGAGCACGCTTACCAGCGTCGCCCGGTCGATGTTGTTCTTTTCCTTGAAGTCGGCGAAAACCTCAATCATGTTTATCGCCTCTTTTGATTTTGTTGTCTTAGCCATTATATCTTGTTTAATTTAGTTTCTTGTGGTTAGGGGTTGGTGGTTAGGGGTTGGTGGTTAGGGGTTGGTGGTTAGAGGTTAGTTTTGGGATGCGGATTAGAGTCCAGAGGTATTCTCTAACCTCTAACCTCTAACCTCTAACCCCTAACCCCTAACCTCTTACTTCACCTTTATCAGGTACTTTGTGTATGCCACATCGTCGAAGCGGAAGTCTGTCGGCACTTCCTTGATGACGGGTCGCTTCTTGCCTTCTTCCTTTATCTTCTGGGCGATACTCATCTGGAAGCCTTCGTCGCTGACGCTGAGCAGTGTGCCGTGGTACTTGTGGCCGTCGTGCAACTGGGTCTCTACTTCCTTCCCTACGTGTATCTCGTACTGGCGACGTACGCGGAAAGGCTGTCCCAGTCCGGCGCTGCCCACCTCGAGCTCATAGTCCTCCTCGTCGCGGCTGAGGCGCGACTCGATGTGGCGGCTTAGGTCGGCACAGTCTTCAATCCATACTCCGTCGGCGTGGTCTATCTCCACCACGATGCGGTCGTCGGGGCTGATGCTGATATCGACAAGGAAATACTCTTTGCCCTCAAGCCATTCTTCTACTGCTTGCTGCACTGCACTTTTGCTGATCATGTGTTTTAGCGTTTTTAGGTTTATTAAAGAAAAGTGAGGAACCTTCAGAGCTCCTCACCTATATCTTTCTGCGTGCAAAGGTACGCTATTTCTGCGAAAGCTGCAAATAATTAGGCAGAAAAATAGCAGAAACACTGTATTCTTTAGCAAAAGCAACCCTTTCTGGCTGGCAAAAGCCCGAAAAGTCTTCAACTTCAATTGTCACTGACAGGAAAATCCACCAGATAGGTGCGGTTGTCGCGGTGGGTGTTGTAGGTACTTCTGACGTGTTTGTTCACCACAAAGCCGAAACCC
>Ga0310691_10008144_pt1 | contig 10809 bp, 5 predicted proteins | sample 176DNAGHGlowgp2_FD_203887 | JGI IMG/M metagenome (GOLD analysis project Ga0310691, IMG submission 203887) | Sheep rumen microbial communities from Palmerston North, Manawatu-Wanganui, New Zealand - 1766 DNA GHGlow gp2 (v2) (version 2) | ecosystem: Host-associated > Mammals > Digestive system >... | reverse complement strand
TAAGGTGACGCCTAAGACGATGTTTTTCTTGAACCTCGTCTCGTTGAATAAGGTCCAGCCTAAAAGCGGGATGATCCAGACGATGGAAATCCACATATAGAAGGGTGTCATTTTAAATCTCCTTCCAGATAAATCCCGGAAACAAGGGAGAGGATCTCTTCTTCTTTCATGCCGGAAAGGCGAAGTTCGGAGATCGCCAGACGAAGCTGCTGCATCGTCTTTTCATTGACCGCTTTATCATCTTTCGAAGCAACACGGGCACCGCTGCGTCTGTCGGTAGTGATGTAGCCTTCCTGTTTCAGGATTTGGTAGGCCTTGGAGACGGTCATCATATTGATGCCGGATTCATCGGCCAGGGCACGTATGGTGGGTAACTGTTCGCCGGGCTTGAGCTTGCCTTCGGCGATGCCGATGACAATCTGGTTTCGTATCTGCATGAAGATCGGTACATCGGAATGGAAATCGAAATTCAGAATCATAGTCATACCTCTTTGCATTAGTAATAATAATGCATATAATGCAAAGTGTCAATATATTCTATCTGTTACAATGGAAGATGAAATGGAAAAACAGAAAAAGAGAAATCACTATAAATGGTTTGGCATCGTCTTATTTTTGGGCTTCTTTTTATTCCTGTATCTGATGATGCCCAAGCTCACCTTTGTCAAAAAGAATACGATCTTAGAAAAAGGCGTGACGTATGACGCCTTGTCTCTGGTGGCTTCCAGCAACGGCCAGGTCATTCCGGAAAGCGATGTGGTGGATACACAGAAGATCGGAACCTATGATTTTACCTATACGGTGAAAAAGTGGTTGTTCTCCAAAGAGGTTGTTCTTCACTACGAAGTCATCGATACGACGCCGCCGGATCTTAAGGTGATCAAGGAAAGCGTGGAACTGAAACAAGGCGCCTCCTATACAAGACAGGATGTTTTGCGAAACATCGATTTTGATGAGGGAGAGATCGAATACCAAAGCAATATCGATGAGCAGTTCCCCGGTTCCTACAGGATCTATGTGACGGCAACCGATGAATCGGGCAACCGTTCCGAGATCTCCTATGAAGTCTTCATTAAAGACAGTGAAGCGCCGGTCGTTTTGAATTACGGTGACGGTGCGATGATTCTAAGAGGAGAAGAATTCGATATTTCCGACATCATCAGCTATGGTGATGACTTTGATCCAAAACCGAAAATAGAAGTGGAAGGAAAGGTCAATACGGCAAAAGTCGGTACCTATCCTTTAACTGTGACACTGACGGATCAGGCGGAAAATGTGACCTCCTGGGATCTGGATGTCCGTGTGGTGAGCCGCTATCCGAAAGAAGAAGAGGCAGAAGAAGAAGTCTACCCATTTGCGGATTTTTATGAGGAATACAAACAGGATGACCGTCTGATCGGCATCGATGTTTCCGAATGGCAGGGCGATATCGATTTCGTGAAGCTTAAGGAAGCAGGCTGCGAGTTTGTAATGCTTAGAATCGGCTTCTCCCGAAACGGCATCTTATATTTGGACAAGTCTTTCAAGGACAATCTGGCCAAGGCAAAGAGTGTCGGCATGCCTTTGGGCGTCTACTATTACAGTAACGACAAGAGCGCCGAGGAAGTGCGTTCCGTGTTCCGGCAGATCGTGAGTGAACTGGGCGATACCCGTCTGGAACTGCCGGTGGTTTTTGACTGGGAGAACTTCATGGACTTCCAGTATTATGAAATCAGTCTGAAGGATCTCGACCACATGTATCAGGTCTTCGAAGAAGAAGCAGAAAAGATGGGCTATACGCCGATGTTGTATGGTTCCAAGTATTATCTGGAGAATCTGTGGCGAAAGACAGACAAGAGGACCATCTGGCTGGCCCATTATACCGACTGGTCAAGCTATGAGGGCAAGTATAAACTGTGGCAGACCTGCGCCTGGGGACAGGTGGACGGTATTGAAGAAAATGTCGATTTCGATGTTTTATTTCTAGATTAAATGGATTAGAACCCCTACAATAAAAGAATATGAAGATGACAAAGAAGATAATAATCCTGTTAATGGTTTTTGTGATGCTGCTGTGTCATCCTTTTTGTGTTCAGGCAGAGGGAGAAGAGGATGAGACGCAAACCATACAGGCGCGTTTCTATACCCTGACGACAGACAAGAACACGACCATCAACGTCAAATTCAATCCGCAGTGGTTTGATCATACGGCAAAAGAATACAACCATGACCTGGCCAAATTGTCGCTGGGTCTGGCAACTTCCGCCTTTCGTCCGAAACATGCCGACGGTTCAGCGACCGACGAGAACCTCAACATGTATCTCTATACGGCCGGCTTCTATGATTTAAGAAGTGACGACTACAACAAGGATCCCTCCAAGTATACGATCTCGACCGTCATGGGCCACCGCACCATTGAAGGAAAAGACGGTCCGTTTGAAATTATCGGCGTCGGTGTCTGTGGTCAGGGTTATGTCGATGAGTGGGAATCCAATTTCATGATCGGTGATATCGGTGTTCATGTCGGTTTTGACAACTCCGCCCGCCTGGTCTATGACCGCATCTTCGGCTACATCGCTTCCATGGAATTCGAACATCCTTTGAAGATCTGGATCTCCGGATTTTCCCGGGCAGCTGCCGTGTCCAACATTGTCGCTGCCAGACTTTCGGATTCCAGTGTCTTTGGCGAAGACAACGTCTTTGCCTATACCTTTGCCACACCGCGCACGGCAACGACCGTTGATGAAAGCAAGTATCACAATATCTTCAATATCATCGGCAAGGCCGATCCGGTCCCGAAGGTTCCTTTTGAGGAATGGGGCTACAAGCGTTATGGCGTCGATCTGTATACGCCGATCTTAGAGACCGACAGCGATTTTGAAGCCAAACGCGTCAAGGCCAACGTCATCTACAAGATGATCACCGGCATCGACTACTGGTATAACCGGGAAGCCAATGAGACCATCAATAATATACTTTCCCTGTTTTTACAGATCTGTCCGACATCTGCCGAATATGCCTATTCTTTGGAAGACAAACTGATTCACATCTGGGAGAACAAGGATCCCATACACGTATTGGCGGCACTTCTGGAGATCGCCAAAGATCCGGTGCTGATCAACGAGAACACCAGAGAAGAGGCCAATGCCTTAATGAACTATCTGACGCTGCTGATCCGGGACTACAACGATCAGGACAGTGTTTTCAGAAGCTGGAACGATTCGGCAACGGCCGGTGCCAATATCCTGCAGGCTCATACGCCGGAGTTTTATGTCTCCTGGGTTTTTTCGGCTGACAGCGGTGAAGAATTATTTACCGACTTCTACCGCTACAACGTTGTTCACATCGATTCCGGCGTCAAGGTCACGTTGTATCAGGGAAATAAACTCATCGAATCGATCGATCCGATCATTCGCTATGATAAGGAAACTGACCGCAAGATCGTTCTGGTTCCTAAGAAAGACCGAAAGAATCCGGAAGGCAACATCTATCTGTCCTATCGGGAAGATGAGATCCTTGCCGTGCTTCCGCAGGACAATGACTATACCCTCAGTTTTAAAACGACAGATAATGAAGAACAGATTGTTCTGTTTGCCTATGGAAACACCATTCATTCCGGTGTCAATCAGGATCTGAACATCATCGTCTACTTACAGGAAGCCAATGACGTCTTCAATGCGACGATCAAAAAGGACGGCAGCTGGGACTACTCTTCCAAGGCGGGACTCAATGAGCAGAATTTCTCGGCTCATGAGACAGAGCTGAATATTTCCGATGTCATCATCACCTCCCGTCAGCACTACTTTGATATGACCTGGCGTCAGGCGGTCATCCTATCCATTTCCCTTTTCTTGTTTATCCTGTCGCTCTTTGTCTTCTATAACGCCTATCTGATCGGCCGCATCCGTTACATGCGCCGCATACGCAAAGGTTGGATCCGCAAAGACAGCAAGTACTCCGCCTTGCCGTTATTGTGTGCAACGGGTATCTTCCTCTTGTTCCTGATCATGGAATTCTTTGCGGCCCTCTTCCCATCCAACCGCCAGCTGCTGGTCTTTTATAAACTGGCGATCGGTGCCCTGGCCATCCTGATGGCTTATGTTGGATATCACAAGAAGAACACGCCGCTTCATCGGGCGATCCTAATTTCAATGTGCCTGTTTACTTTGGCCGACATCGTGACGACTTACCAGCTGAATGCAGGTACCCTGCTTCATATCGCTGCCTACATCTTACTGACCTATGTCTATATCAAGGAAGAACAGCCTGACAAGCGCCAATACATCCTCTATGGTGTCTTTGTGATCATTTCCTTAATCATCACGGCGGCAATCAAGGGAGAGTATGGTGTCCTTCGTCTGCTTGCCTTCTTGTATCTGGCTTCGGTACTGGCGATGATCGTGGCGTCCTTCCCGATGCCAAGAAGAGTCTTTGGCGGATCGCTGCTCTTATTTGCCGGTGGTATCTTCTTGATGATCAATCAGGTTCGAGGAACGACGTTCTTATCGCACATCCTGTCCTTGGGAACCTATTATCTGGCCATTGTGACCCTGGCCGGTCTGGGATTAAATACCGGTGTCATGAAAAAAGGTGTTTCCATCGAGGAAGAAGATCAATGAGAAAGGAAGTTGCATAAGCTTCCTTTTTCAATCGTATTTCTTGAAATATGAAGATAATGATGAGATGATTCAATCGAAAATGTTGAAGGAGGAACTTTGATGAAGCCTATTGAAACAGATCTGATGCTGAAGTACCGTTATCTGTCCAACCTGTTTTCTTTCAAGGGCGATCTTTACTATACCGACACGATCGCCGATCCGGAAAACAACGACTACTTACAATCCTTACACAAGTTAAGTGTAAAGGACGGGAAAGACGAAGTGATCTACGGTCCAATCAAGAGGATCAACAGCTTTGTGTTAAACGACACGCTCTTAATTTCCAAAAAGGGTGAAGAAGGAAAGGTCGAAACCCTCTATGTCACTTTGGAAGACGGTCAGGAAAAGGAATGCCTGCGCATTCCGATGGGTGTCTTTGACTTAAAGGATCTGAATGAGGATTACTATCTCCTGCAGGGACAGACGGACTTACGCTGCCCGGATTTCTATAAACTGTCCAAGGAAGAAAGAGATGCCTTTATAGAAGAGACGAAGAAAGAAAGCGACTACCTGGTCCTGGATGAATATCCGTTCTTCTTCAATGGCATTGGCTTCATCAACGGCATGCGCAATTCTCTTTTCACTTACAACAAGAAAAACGGTGAGATCAGGCGCATCACGCCAAAGACGATGGATGTGGAAAACGTCGAAGTCAAAGACGGAAAGATCTTCTTTTTGGCCAATGACTATGAATCGATGAAAGGCATGTTTTCATCAATCTACCGCTATGATCCAAAAGAAGACAAAATCGAAGTTCTCTATCAGAATGAGAAGGCCTTTATCCGCCGCATTTTCTTTGTCAAAGACAGACTCTTTGCGACGGCGGCCTTTGATACCTGCATCAGCGGTCAGTCCTTCTATGAGGTCAAGGACCATGATCTGAAACTCGTTTTGAAAAACGAATGGATGTTATACAACTCGATCGGTTCCGACTGCCGCTATGGCAGAGGACATGGCATGTTGAAAAAGGATGATGACATGTATTTCATCACAGTTGATGGGGAAAAGTCGATCGTCGTAAAATTTGACGGTGAGAAGTTAAGCAGAGTCACTGATGGCGAAGGTTCGGTTGATGATATGGCCTTCATTGATGACAAGCTCTATGTGGTGGCCATGAAAAATATGAAGCTGCAGGAAGTCTATGCGGCACCGGAATTCACACAGCTGACTTGCATCAACGAGGAAGTTCTCAAGGACTACTATGTCGCAAGACCGGAACGCTTCACCTGTTTCAATGTCGATGAGATCGTCGGCTGGGCATTAAAGCCGATCGACTACGATCCAAACAAGAAATATCCGATGATCCTGGATATCCATGGTGGACCAAAGACCGCCTATGGCGAGGTCTTCTATCACGAGATGCAGATGTGGGCATCCAGAGGCTACTTTGTCATCTTCTGCAATCCGCACTGCTCGGATGGAAGAGGCGATGCCTTTGCCGACTATCTCAAGCACTATGGGGCAACCGATTACGATGACATCATGGCCTTTGTCGATAAGGCGATGGAACTCTATCCGATCGATCCGGAAAGACTGGCAGTGACCGGCGGTTCCTATGGCGGCTATATGACCAACTGGATCATCACCCATACCGACCGCTTCAAAGCAGCCGCAGCCCAGCGTTCCATCTCCAACCGTGTTGCCGATTTCTACTATTCGGATTACTCCTATGACACGACGTATGAGAACGGCATTCCTCTTGACAGCAAGGCAATCGAGCTGTTCTGGGATCGTTCCCCGCTCAAGTATGTGGAAAACGCAGTGACCCCTACCCTGTTCATTCAGTCAACGGAAGATTACCGTTGTCCGTTCCCGGAGGCTTTACAGTTATTCTCGGCCTTAAAGTGGAAGGGTGTGGAGACCCGCGTCTGCGGTTTCAAAGGTGAAAACCATGAGCTATCGAGATCCGGTAAGCCGACCCATCGTTTGAGAAGACTAAATGAGATCACCGACTGGCTGATCAATCATACTTCTTAAGCATTATCCAAACAAGAAAAGAAGATCACACGATCTTCTTTTTCAATGCTTGCTTTGCAAGATAAAAAAGGCATAAAAAAAGCCAGAGCTATTCAGTTTTGTCATGATCAAAGCCTCCCGGTTTTTCATGATATTTATTTTTTCTCTGATTCTGTTTTACTATTCGGAAAAAGGACCGCAAGCGCATAAAGTGTAAAAACGATTCGCCTTTTCCTATGAGACACCCTCATTTACGATAAAATATTAGATAGATATGAGTAATTTTCCGATCCGCATACAAATGACATCCGGTGAAAACGGTGCAACGGCGCTGTTTATGATGCTGGGTTATTTTAATAAATACGTTCCGATGGATCAGCTCAGGGAGACCTGTGTTTCTTCGCGAAACGGTACCAGTCCGGCACAGTTAAAAGAAGCGGCGGAGTCTTATGACTTGCAATGCGAACTGAAGGAATTGAGTTTTGAGGAACTGCTCAAGCAGAAGACACCGGTGGTCGTCAACTGGAAGAAGCGTTATTTCGTCATCGTCACCAAGGTCGACAAGGAGACCATCTCGGTCATTGATCCGGCCAAGGGAAAATACAAGGCACCTTACAACAGTTTCAGGAAAAACTACGGCGGTATGATGCTGACGTTTGCCAAGGGACCAAACTTTGTGGCGGACGGCAAAAAGGAATCGATGTATTCACTGATCAAAGACCGCGTCAAGCCGATCATGAAGCCGATCATCGCCATGATCATTCTGACCCTGATCTGTATCTCGACCGATCTGGCCTTATCCAGAGGCATGAAATTCATGATGGACGACATCGTTACCGACAGCGGCTTTATCAGGGAACTGATCGAGCAGAACATGCTGCCGTCAAATCAGGCACAGGGTCTTTCGATCATAACGAGCGGCTTCATGTTTATCATGTATTTCGGTACGCTGTTCCAGATGTTTTTCCAGATCAAAAAGAACCGGGTGGTCAATCAGACCAGCCGCCGGCAGATGGCTCTTTCCAACAGCGGTATGATCAAGAAGATGATGAACCTGCCGTTACGTTTCTTTGAACAGTACTCGGTCGGTGAACTGATGGGACGCTTGGATTCCAATGAAAAACTTGAGGATTCGATCATGAATTCTCTGATCCCGCGAATGATCAACACCTTCATGACGATCTTCTATTTCTTCATGATCTTTTCCTATGACAAGACCATTGCCCTGGTCTCTTTGGCGATTGAGGCAGTTTATTTTGCGATCACCTTGAAGCTGCAGGAACAGAACGCGATTCTCTCCCGTGCCAACGCAACTTCATCCAACTCTTTGAATTCTTCCGTCCTCAACGGTATGAATATGATCGAGACGATCCGTTCCACCGGTTCGGAGAAGGATTTCTTCTCGATGTGGTATGAGTCCCTGATGCAGGCCAACGAGAGCCGCATGGATTCCATACGGATCAACCGCGTCATGTCCATGGTGGATGGCGTCCATTCCTTCCTGCTTCGAGCAGTACAGCTCTTCCTTGGTGCCTACTTCATCGGTCAGGGAAGACTCACCTTAGGTACGATGACCATGTTCCAGAATGTCTTTGGCAATATGCGCAGTTCCTTAAGTTCGGCATTAAGCTCCATGAACGCCATGCAGACGATGCGCACCAATATCGAACGGGTCAATGACATCATGAACCGGGAAACGCCGAAAGAGATCCCGCTGGAAGAAGGCGTGGAATACGAAAAATTACGAGGCAATATCAGTGTCAATAACGTGTGCTACCGTTACAACAACGGTGACGACCTGGCCCTCGACAACGTGTCTTTGGAGATCAAACAGGGACAGATGATCGCTCTGGTCGGCGGCACGGGATGCGGCAAATCGACATTATTAAAAGTCATTGCCGATCTTTATAAAGCCGAAAGCGGCGAGATCTATTATGATGGCAAAAAGCGTGAGGAAATTCCGGATGTCGTCTTCCATTCTTCGATCATGACGGTCGATCAGGAAGCGACGACTTTTGATGATACGGTCTACGCCAACATCCGCATGTGGGATGACACGGTGGAAGACTTTGAAGTTATTTTAGCGGCAAGAGATGCCCAGATCCACGACCGCATCATGTCGGATCGCCTGGGCTACAATACCAAGATCCTGGAAAACGGACAGAACTTTTCGGGTGGTGAAATACAGCGTCTGGAACTGGCCAGGGCACTGGCGCATGAGCCGACGATTCTCTTTTTGGATGAGTTTACGTCCGCTCTGGATGCCTTGACTGAAGACAAGGTCATTAAATCAATACGCGACAAGGGCACGACCTGTGTCATCGTTGCCCATCGTCTTTCCACGATCGTGGACTGTGACTGCATCTACGTCATGGATAAGGGAAAGATCGTTGAAAAAGGAACCCATTCCGAGCTCTACGCCCTGGATGGTCTCTATAAGAAACTGGTGAGTTCACAATGAGCATTACTTCCGACCTGATCAAAAAGAAAGAGGAAAGAAACCAACTGTTGGAAAAAAGTGCCGACAAGGCGCTTCTGGAAGACAAGAGGCAGGTGAATCTGAACATGGACCTGGATGCCGTGCAGGCGGCTTTGCTGTACATCCTGGATCGTTTTAAGCTGCCTGCCAATCGGATCTTTGCCTACTATTCCACCGATGATCTGGTCCAGAGGATCATGGAACCCAACAATGTCATGTACCGCAAGACGGATGATCTGCTGAAGGAAGCGGAAGAAAAGACCAGCTATATCCTCTGTTTTGATGAACAGGATAAACCATATGTTCTGCAACCTAGCATCTACGGCTACAAGGCTTATAATCCGGCAAACGGCAAGTCCAATATCTGCACCAGAAAGTTCCTAAGAAGTCTGAAGCAGACCTGTTATGTCTTTACCCAGCCGATGCGTCAGTACAAGTCGGTTCTGCTGACTTTTGTGATGGCGGTCTTCCGCTATCTGACGACCAACGATGTGATCCGTTTGGTTGCCGCCAGCGGCATCATGACCCTTTTGGGATTGGCTTTCCCGAAGATCAATCAGTGGATCTATACCGTCTATCTCAAGGATGTGGAAGGAAACGCTCTGATGTTCCAGTCGATCCTCACCCTCTTCCTGCTTTTAAGCATGGTCAATGTCATCGTCACCCAGATCAAGTCGCGGATGCTGGCAAACGTCAGAAACCGCGTCTCGCTTCGTGTCCAGGGTGTGGTCATGGCCAAGATCCTGCAGTTACCGAGATCATTCTTCTCGAACAACTCGACCGGCAAGATCTCCAAGCGTATCAGCCAGTGCAACAATCTGACCAATACCATCGTCAATATCTTCCTGGATATCCTGCTGAACTTCTCGTTCTCCGGTGCCTATATCGCGCAGATGAACGGCATCTCCAAAGAATTATTGCCGCCGGCTTTGATTCTTCTGGCCGTGCGTGTGGGATTCTCCATCCTGACCGCCGTCATGGGTGTGGTGATCGACCGCCAGACAGTGGCCTTAAGTATGGAGTCAGACAGCTTCTTCTATTCGGCCATCAAGGGCATCATGAAGATCAAATCGATGGGTGCAGAAAAATCCATCTATGCCAAGTGGGCGGATCTTTACCAGAGCATCCTGCACAACCAGTATTCCAAACCGTTCCTGCTCCGCAACTCCGGCCCGATTCAGTCTGCTCTGTCTTTAGTTACGACGATCACGCTGATGGGTGCGACGGTCATAAACGGACTGGCCAGGGAAGACTACATGGTCTTTACTTCTTCCTTTGCGATGTTCCAGGGCGTCATCAACTCTCTGGTCTCTACGATGAACTCGATGTTCCGCATGTCGACAATGGCAGATACGATCCGTCCGATCTTTGAATACGAACCAAGCCAGAAGGGTCAGCTGGACTATGTCCGCACCCTGCGCGGCAATATCCGGGTGGAAGATGTTCACTTCACTTACGATGCCGATCATATCGGCTGCCTCAGAGGCATCTCCTTAAACATCAAGGCCGGTGAGAAGGTGGCGATCGTCGGTGAATCGGGCTGTGGTAAATCGACTCTATTAAAGATCATCATGGGCATGGAAGTGCCGACGACCGGTGCGGTCTACTACGACGAAAAAGACATCACCAAACTCAATCAGCGCTCTTTGCGTCAAAGGATCGGTTCGGTCTTCCAGTTCTCCAAGCTCTTCCCGGGCACCATCTATGAAAACGTCACCTTCGGCTGTTATGACAATG
>Ga0310691_10008142_pt1 | contig 10815 bp, 10 predicted proteins | sample 176DNAGHGlowgp2_FD_203887 | JGI IMG/M metagenome (GOLD analysis project Ga0310691, IMG submission 203887) | Sheep rumen microbial communities from Palmerston North, Manawatu-Wanganui, New Zealand - 1766 DNA GHGlow gp2 (v2) (version 2) | ecosystem: Host-associated > Mammals > Digestive system >... | reverse complement strand
CATATTATTCTTACCTTTGTTCTTTGGTTTATGTATTTTGTCATAGAATAATCATAAGTGTCCCCATGAACAAGTTTTGCACGTCTTATAAATTCGTCTTGACCAACGTTAGTTGCCATGTGTCTGATGTTTAAATGACTCTGATGATTGAAAAACGAGGAAAGCCCATCAGATTAGCCTTGTCAGGAGGGGTACTAATTCTCCCTATCCTCGCTACAAAATTACCCATTTCTAATACGATGCAAACCCAATGATTTGAAAAACACAATATACCGAAAGAAAATTCTTCAACTGTTAATCAGATTAACATTTCGTCGACTGTTTTTTGATATACTGGTATCGCATAACAACAGCACGAAGGATGGACTGGGAGTGGCATCTGGCTGTCTATCGAATAGAACTTATTACAAACATCGTCACAAATTGTGCAGTGGAATGTGGAACCACGGAAACACATGAATCCTGCAGCACCCTCATCCTCGTAGTTCTGCCTCATTTGCCTCATCCATGCCATCTGCAGGGTAGTTTTTGCGAATCGGATGATATTATTGGCCTCGCTGTTAGAATTTCCTACATTACCATGCTTTATGCCCTTTGTCCTGATATTCTTTGCTTTGTACATATTGGCTTGCCTGAAAACATTCTTCATGATTGCGGTCTGATAGACGTTATGAAGGTTGTTCTTGATGATGTTCGCTGCCTGTGAAGTGTTCAACCCTGCCACTTTTGCTGCAACAATCATAGCCTCCAAATCTCCCATAAAGGCACGCAGTCTTGTTTCCAAAGTCGCTTTTAGAGCCTTTCCTCCTCTTCCGAGTGTAAGAATCCATAAGAACAAAGCATTCTTCTTCTCTTTATCCTTAGTGCATTTCGTAGAATAGACTGATACGAGGTCGAGTATATCTTCCTCTAACTCATCCATGACAGCGGCTACTTCTTCAAACATCTTTTCGTTGTATTTATACGACAACTCAAAAAGTGTTGGGTTGATATTGTAGCGGTAGCATATTGATGTTATTCTAACTGTTGCATCCTGAAGGAGCGCGTCAATCAGCGAGGATAGCCCTCTTGCTGCTGACTCTCTTCTAAGGACGTAGTTCTTTGCCCTTTGTACCTGTTCCTCTGTAACAGGCTCATAAAAATCGGCTAATTGTATTTTAATTGATTCTGCCATTCTAATCTGTTTTAAGAGGTTAAGCGGATATTTCTACCCGCTCAACCCGTTCCCTAATGAGTTTTGTTCCATTCGTCCCAATTCATTCTGCCTGTCCAGTTACGTTGGTCATCATAATTTCTTCCAGACTTGTTTGGTCTTCCTCTTCCACGTCCTGTAGCTACACTACCTTTTCTGCTCCTTGCCTTTTTTGCTTTCTCCTCGTTCTCGGTATTGCTTTCTTGGCTTTGTTGGCTTTGTTGGGCGTTGATGACTTCGATTTGGTCTTCTGTCTGTATGTCGGACAACTCCTCTTGGAAATTCAGATTCTCTTCGTTTTGCATTTCGAGACGCTGTTCCTCAAGCAAGAGCGTGTGCATGTCGTTATCATGCTGTTCTTTCTTTATGCGTTCCCACTCGTTAGGTGTAGAGAAGTAGAATTTCTCGGATGCCGTCTGTTTTGAACAGAATCCGTTCTGCACGGCAACGGAAAGGTTTGTAGTTACCTCCTGGTCATTAACAGGAAGGAACGGCACAATGTAGTATGCGATTCTTGTGTTTTTGAATGCCAGTTGCATACCGCATTCAATGCCATATCCCCATTTGAAAATTTCAATCATCTTACGAACGAATGCATCGTATTCCTGTGCCTCCAGCATTGCCTTGTTGTACGCATCAGAGTACAGGAGTTTGATGGCGGCAGCAGGAGTGTCGCCCGATTTGAGTTCGGGAGCCTTTATAACCATTGACTGCGAGTAGATTTTCTCTTCCAGCATGTCAAGTTCCGTCTTATATGCGTTAGAAGCATCCTGACGATTCAAGAACTCCGCTTTTCCGTCCGATGGTATGATGAATATCTTTGATGCATACGACATATCTGACGTGGCGATTTCTTTTATCTTCTTGCCCTCTCCGTACAATCCGAGGATAGGCAGACCGAAATCGTGATTACTCTGTGCGAGTCTTGAGAAAGCAGCTTCCCTGTGCTCAATTGTTTCCTGTGACGGAGACCAGACAGGACCGTCGTCCCTTCTGTGGTAAGCAAAAGGACATCCTGGATAATTATGAGAAGACTCATATTCTACATGATAGCCGGCAATGTCAAAATCCCCTGCAGTAGTGTGCAGTACGGAATCATCCTCTTGTGTTGCACTATTATCCTGTTCCGACGTCACGACATCAACGAGGCGGTAGTATTTCTGTGAATCCCACACATCAATGTAATTGCGGACGTTGTTTTCCTCATCCCAGTCGGTGTAGGTTCTGGCAAGGAGATTCGGCTCTCCTGTTCTACGATCATAGTGAGGGTAAAGTACATCGCCATTGAGGTAAGACAATACTTTCCACATAAATTTTCCTTTTACCATAAAACCGACAAAGGCGGTATCGCCAGTAGCACAACTTGACTTAGCGGCATAGTGCCAGGCGTTCTCCATTCTCTTGTCGGCCCATCCTGCCTTGAAAGAGTCATAGGCTTTCTGAGAGACGTCTTTGTATTCCGCTTCTGCAAGGTCAAACTGAATGTCATTGCCAGTAAGTCTTGCAAGACGGTCATCAAGAATCTCCTGTTGGTAAGCGAAAGCATATCGCGGGAAATCCTCTTCATAAAAGAGGTCTTCCTCTTTGTTGTAACGATAGTTGATATAGACGGTTCTGTCATTGATAGCATGGCTTGATGGGTCTAACTCCCTTCTGAAGTCAGCTTGTGTGACCTCCATGTAAACGAGGTTGTCCTTAACGATATACTTTTCGCCTAAATCATGCAGTGCCCAATCGTCTCTTTCTGGTACGTCCGGGCAGATTCTGTAAAACGGTCTTTTTGTCAAGAGACCGCGAGAGAACTTCTTCGATTGAATTGCTTGTTCCATAATATAAAAGTTTTATGGTCTGGCATCTGGGTCTCATAGCCGTTGACCGAGTTAAGAAAAATCAAAAGTCCGTATTCGTCTGACATGTTTACTTAGGAAGTCAGGTATTTCCGTTTCTGTATCCTTTACGTCAAATATCTCAAACATTATCAGCGATTCTATAAAGTCAGGTGAGTGACCTACCAAGGAACGTCTCTTCATCATATCCTTTGGAATAAGAACCCATCCCTTGTCTTGTTTTGACATATCCTGCCTAACAGCTTTTCTTTCTTTTTGGAGAATGAACTGCAAGTCATTTACGGATTTCCCGTTTTTGAACTGACGTTTCAGCAGTGTGGGGTCAATGCTCCATTCTCCCTGTTGCGTATGTTGGGCAAACTTGTATGCGCATTGTGATTTTATGCAGTCATACAAATTCTTGTCTTCTTTTGCCACAGCTTCCTGATTGTTGAAAGGGACTGCGTTCGGGAACGCTCCTTTAAAGATTTGGCCTATTCCCTGCAAGTCATAAACAAAATTCTGTTCAAGAACTCCCCATTCGCGCAGTTTTGCTTTGATTAGCGGAACGGTATTATATGGATCAACTCTGCAGACATATAAGTCTTGGATATGGTTTCCTATCTTGAACCAAGTGACGCAGTTATCTCCGCCATCTCCAGCGACGTCACATGATGCTCTGCGTATATTGTCTCCTAACATTGCCGCGTTGTTAAAGCATTTTTCCAAATGGTATGGTTGGATGATATCATCACCGATAGCTATTGCATCCCAGTTTCCATCCCATTCTTTAGCACGTTCTTCAGGCGACTTGTTCAGTATAGATGATACATAGTTCGGGTCATTGAGGAGCAAGGATTTGTTTTCCATAATGCTTGCCTTGATAAAAACGGCAGATTTTACGGCAAAATCAATCTTGTTGTATCCAAACATTTCGAGTTTTGGGTCCCACAAAGCGTCAATCTCGTCTTTCGCCTGAGCATACACATCAGCAGGTGTGTCACCCCAAATAATGTTTTCAACAGAATTGCCTGTGATAAAGAAATACCTGACAACACCGTTTCTCCAAGGAATAGGCAGTCCGTGTTTCTCAGGATGCTTTTTACCGTCTGGGTATATAGTATCCACGTCGGCTATCCACCACTCAAGGAATTTCCTCAGCCAGGAGAGGGGATCAGGGTTACACGTTCCGATAATGCGTGAACGTATTCCGATAGTGTTTCGGTTTGAACCCATAAGAATCTTAAGAAAGTCGAATGGAATCTGCGGAAGCTCGTCTATCCCTATATATGGTATCTGCTGTCCTCGATACTTGTCCTCAAACTCCTTGAGTGTCATATCGAAGTGGTCGAAAGACATTTTAGCTCCTGTCTTAAAATTCCATGTCATATCATCCTTTGATTTGTTGTATTTACCCATGTTGGTAAACCAACGTTTGCTTTCGTTCTCTATGTTCTCGAAGTCGTCTTTGTTCTTGCGGAACAAAACACTGTTGTAATGTTTGTTGCCAATATCATAGATGCCTTCCATTAGCATAAGAGCCGTATTATGGTTGATGGTGTAAGCATCAGTCAGATACAAGTGTTCTTTTCCAGATATCGTAATACATCTGCATGGCTGCTTAACCTTTGACTTTGAAACCCACAAGACTTTCTTTGTCAAGCAGTCGTCTAAATCTTTAATACTTTTAGGTGTTTTGGCAATGATCTTCGCTCTGTTTTTTCGGCAATGCCTATACCAGTATTTCTTCATGTCAGGTGCTTTGAAAATGACCTTATAGAAGCCTATCTTGTCTGGGTCGTCAGTTATCTCGACAACCATTACAAAAGCTCCTAGAGACCTCGCCAATTGAGCCGTCTGTTCTGCGAGTCGTTTGTTAGGGAACTCAATATATGGACATGTGCCTTTGGATTTTCCGTTTCGTAACATCATACCTCGTATCAGCTCCCACCTTGATTCTATGGAAGCATACATGTATTTGTCAGGAATATAAGCAGGAGAGTCGTTTCTTGCAAGTGTTATTTCTTTGCGGGCTGAATTGGGGATACCTCTTATGCAATACATTCCGTCGTCGTTCTTTTTCAAATGATACCCAAATGCATAGAATTTTCGGGAATCCAAATAATTGTTTGTAACAGGAATACCTTTTCTCGAAAACTCCCACAATCCTTTTCCTATTATGTATCCCAATATAAAAGGGTGAACCGGTAGCGTAGAAGGCAGTTTCTTTTCATCATGCTCCACTTCTCCGCATAAAGGAATCTCTACATAATTGTATTGTCCTCTTCTAAATGAATAAGGCGGTCTTTCATCAATCTTATAGATGTTGAAAATCTCCTTTGCTTCCCAAACCATGAAAGGTTCGTCTCGATGTCCCCTGGCATAAAATCGGTGGTTGTCCATACATTTCACCTCTGTTCCATCGTCGAAGTGCAAGGTGTAAATGGTATGCTCACCTTGCTCAAAGATTTCCGTTACCTCCTGTATTCCTTCATAAGGCGTACAGATAGGGTCTCCAACTTCAAGGTCGCCCATTTTCCTGAACCCCTTTGGCGTAGCTACCAAAGTGTTGTATGGATTAGCCTTGCCTCCTCCTCGGTTTCCTCCGTAAATGATAAGGTCTGCATCACTGTGAAGTCCGTCTTCCTGAGCACCCTCATTCGGAATAAAAATCCGTGAATCTCTGTTGTCTTCCTCTTGTTTTCGCAGTGCTTCTACGAACTCGGAAGTGCGGATGTTTTTGCCATCCAACGTGGTAAGTCCACTAAATTCTAACATAGTAACAATTCTTTTGTTTAACGTGACAAATGTATCTATAAATCACTTACTTGCAACGTGTTTTGAAATTTTTCTTCAACTTTTTCTAAAAACATAATGTAGGAAATGTACTAATATTTACATTTGTAAGCAAAAGAGGCAGAAAGACTGCTTTCGGGATAACGTTTCAACACAAAAACTAAACTATTCTATTATGGAGAAAAATCTTCTCATTCAAAATTTAAAGTCTAAGGCTGGAGTAGACAACCTTAGCGACAGAACGTATGACGAGGTAGCAACCTTGTTTCTCTCACAATTCGCAGATGACGAAAAAGTAACGGAAGAGACTTATTCGATTCCATTGCAGATGCTCAAAACGATGAGCGGACAGCTTCGTCATGATGTAGCCGACGGTATCAGCAGAGGCAAGAGCCTATGGGAAACCGAACAGAAGACCGCACAGCAGAAGGCTATCGACGAAGCTATGTCGGCATTCAAGGCTCAGTGGGAGAAAGACCATCCTACCAACGAACCACCAAAGCAGACTCCACCACAGCAAGAAAAGACTATGGAGGAACAGATTGCTGAAGCAGTCAGCAAGGCTATAAGCGGTATCACAGGCGAAGATGGTGCTCTTGGTAAGTTGACCAAGCAGTTTACAGACTACATGGCGAAGACTGAACAAGAGAAAAAGGATGCTTTCGTCAACAAAATCCGCGAAGACCTTAAATCTTATCTCCTGGATGTCCGTATGGCAGACCGCGAACCAGTGGTTAACCTTGCCATCAAGGAGTTAACGATTGACGAGAAGTCGGATTTCGACAAGCTCAAGATTGAGGTTGAAAAGAAATACGAGTCACTTTATAAGGATTTTTATGGTGATTCCGGCAGCAGTCCTTATGCTGGCGGTGCAGGTGGAAACCAAAACTCCAACAAAGAGTTTGAGGATTTCATCAAGGAACGCCAAAAGAAGGCAGAGGAGGAAGCCAAGGCAGCAAAAGACCTTGAGTCACACATGATGTAGTCGCGGGTTTCAACATAGAGAGTTAATTCACTTTATTATTCACAAACACAAAACAAACACATTATGATTAAGGGTACGTTTAATCAGATTGTCAAGGCAAGCGCAAAATTCGGTGGCGCATTGGTTGTGTTCGAGGGGAAGCCTGAACTGCTTGTCGGCGGTTTCAACTTCAATCTCGCAGACCTCCCCGCACCTGGCGACGTGCTGCCTTGCGGTACTCCTGTGAATTGTGACGAGTCAACCCGCGTGATTACTCCTATCATCACAGGTAAGGTTTCTGCTGTTAACGGCACAGCCGTGACGATTGCAGACCTCGGCTTCGGTCAGACCGCCTTCAAGGAAGGTGCTACCGTAGCAGTTTTGGGCAGTGACCTCTCTCAGGCCGCTTCCAAGTATGCCACCATTGTCTCAAAGGATGGCAATGTAATCACTCTCAGTGCAGCCATTGAAGGTCTTTCTGCTGGTGCTATCCTCGTTGAGGTAGACGCAACAAGCAAGAAGATTAAGGCTATTCCTAACGCTCTGACTCCTTACGACATCGTTCGTGACGCCAACGCTATCTCAGTAGACGGTGACGGTGCTTACAAGAATGATCGTCCAGTTTTGGAGCGTCGTATGCCTGCTATCAACGATGCTATCAAGGCTGCTCTCGTTGCCGCTGGCTGTCAGTTTAAATGGTCTAACCGCAAGTAAAAAGAAGGAGGAAAGATTATGGCAACTACAAGAGCTAAGAATTTCTACAATCAGTATGACATCCGTCGCTATGTAGATGAGAACAATTTCAGTGTCATCATGGACACTGCCAACGCAAAGTACAATCAGGCTCAGTGGCGTATGCTTGGTAACTGGGATACTCCCAGCGACAGCAAGACGTGGAGTCAGGGCACAAAGACCGTACCCATCATGGCACGCGCTTCTCTGCTCTCAACTCACGGCTTAAAACCAATGCGTAACACCTCAGGTTGGAAGTTCTACACTGGTTCAACACCTAAGTTCGGTCACGGCTACACTATGGGCGAGGACGATATGTTCCTGCTTCGTGATGCACGCAATAACACAGGAGCTTCTATGCAGAGCCTTATCTATGATTCTCTGCTGACCAATGCTCAGAACATCCTCGGTGGTATGCATAACGAGCTGACACACATGTGTTTTGAGTTGGCTTCAACTTCTGAGATTCACGAGGCATCCGTTGACGGTGTGAAGTACGACTTCACCTTCGACTTCGACCAGAATCAGTTCCAGGAAGTTTCTCCTGCTTGGTTCAAGTACGAGAGCGGTGTTCTTGTACCAGACGACAAGGCAAATGTCATCAAGGATATGATTGAGTTGCAGCGTTTGTACACTCAGACTCAGAATCGTGAAGTTAACGCTTGGATGCTGAACAAGGATACGTTGGATATGATTCTCGACCATCCTGCAGTAATCCGTGCATTCCTTGCCAATCGTGCAGCTTACCTCGCATCGCTGAGTGGTGGTACGTTGTCAATCGCACAGGACGACTACGTTACTACTCGTCGTGAGATTGCAGCATTCCTGCACGACCGTGGTGTTTGGCCTTTCCTGCCTGTTGATTTCAAGTCTGTTCACGAAGAGGACGGTGTTCCTGTGGAGGATGCTCCAGCATTCGCACCTCAGTACATCGTTGCTTTCAACAGCCGCGAGAAGATGTTCAACATCAAGAACACCAACTCTATCTGGAAAGACCGTCAGGCTTACGGTGGCATCGCACGCAACACCATGTACTCGTTTGTCGAGGAACGTATTGCTGTGTTGAGCACATGGGGTGAGAACCCGATTCATAATACTGTTGAGTTCGAGTTGTACGCTGGTCCTGTGTTCCGCAATCTGCGTAACTATGGCCGCGTAAAGATTTACAATCCACAGTAAACTCTCTAAGTGACAGGTATTATGGCAGAAATCTTCACCATACAAAACTATCTGGAGGGCAAGGTCAGGAACATTACAATTCCTGACAAGGCTCTCCTTTCTATTTGTGCTGACGCAGAAGTGAATCCTTCTACTCCGTATGACGAGGCTACTGAGAGGCAGAAAGACCTTTCTTTGGCTTGGCTGTATGCTTGGGTGGCAGGTTCTCCCACTCAGAGTGGTGGTTGGTCTGAAGAAGATGCAGATTGGAGGAAGACCGAAAATGGTGAAAGGATGTCTGCCAGTGTACTCAAACAATACCTTGCCATGGCTAACAAGATTTTCGAGAAATATGACTTGCCTGTAATAGGAGAGGAGTCTTGGGGTTTTGTAGGTCGTGGTATTCGCAATCCAAGACGTTACCGATAATGTCAAACATAAGACCTGAAAATCCACGTTTTCCTCACAACTGCACTATAAAGAGGGCTGTTGGTGAAGATCCTATGCAGGATGAAACGGAAGATGTTGTCATTTACGAAGGGGAATGCAGAGCTTATGAGAAAAACACCACCTCAGACAAGGGAGAAGTAGTAACCTCTTACAGGGGTCTCGCCTTGCCCATAGACAGGGAGGGATGGGAAGAGCTAGGCAAAGTACCAAGAGAAGGTGATATGGTTGTTGTTGACAGAGGTACACATACTGAGAACGGTAGGGTATTGGATGTCAATCCAGGAAACTTTGGTGGAACTCATCTTGTTTGGAGGTATGGCAGACAATAATGTTTCTATAATCAACAAAGCCTTTAAGGAGTTTGCGAATGGAGTTATGCGCGAGGAAATGACCAAGCAAATCAGTCTCCATTGCGTTAATCTCCTTGTAAGTGCGATTCGGAATAGAATGAGTCTGAGCCATAGAATCGGACACGATTATACTGGTAACTTGATAAACTCTATTGTTGTAGTTCTCTATCAGGATGGAGAAATTGCAGATATATGGACTGCCGGAGAGGCAGGACAGGTAAGAAAGCCAAAATTCAGAAAAATGTCTGCACGCAAAAAGATGTATGTTTACAGCAATGACTATAGCAACAGCAGTTCTCGTTATCGCGCCGAGATTCCGACAAACCGAGGTGTAGCAGATGAAGATATTCAGAATTTCCTAAACACTAACACTCCTTCTATACAGAATGGTTTCTGTGTTACAGTGGCATACACTGTTGAATATGCAGAATGGGTTGAGATGGAGAGAGGAACAACTGGATACCTAAAGACGCTGCATAATGCAAGAAAAGAGTTCCAGCGTTCGTTCAAACTTCTTAAGGCATCATAGAAATGGCAGAGAGAACAACCATAGCAAAAATATACGGAGACCTCGTTAATGGCATTAATGGCATTGTCGAGCCGAAGTATATCTTCTTAGGAGGCAGACCAGACATAAAGGATGTAGATTCGGAAACGATGAAGAAATTTATTGTCATAGAGCTGCCAACCAATATAGAAGATATTGCTATTGGTAATCATAAATTCCATTTAACAACGGAGGGTGTGATGTATCTCATTTCTGAGGCAAAGAAGAATCGGACGTTCAACATCAACTCTATTTCCGATTTTACGGAAGAGGTAAGTTCAAGATTTCCGATATGCGGAGATTATATAGCAGCAGCGAACCCTTCTGTATTATTGCGCGGAATTGATGAGTACGGATACCAAATAGTCACTATTACATTTGACATTCACACTAAATAGTTTTCACTAATTAATACGTTACGATTATGGCAAACATTGCATCAAAGAACACTAACAAGTTCGTAGGCATCAGTGCCTTGCACGTTATCAAGGGTGGTTTCGGAAGTGCTTTTGCTCTTCCCGACGGAGGTGTCCTTGAAGAGATTCCAGTAGCTGAAGACGGTGGCTTCACATATACCGGTGGTGAACCTTCTATCGAGCATTACAAGATTCATGGTTTGACGGCAGACTGGACTAGCCGTACAACTCCAGGTGAAACGGAGGTGAACCTGTTCATTCCTTCTATCACAAAGAATCTGCTTGAGTTGTTTGGTTTCAATGTTACAGAGGCTACAGGTGGATCTTCTGCAGCAGGATTGAAAATTAAGAGCGGTTTCACTTTCGCAGAGACTTCTCTGGCAG
>Ga0310691_10008139_pt1 | contig 10816 bp, 11 predicted proteins | sample 176DNAGHGlowgp2_FD_203887 | JGI IMG/M metagenome (GOLD analysis project Ga0310691, IMG submission 203887) | Sheep rumen microbial communities from Palmerston North, Manawatu-Wanganui, New Zealand - 1766 DNA GHGlow gp2 (v2) (version 2) | ecosystem: Host-associated > Mammals > Digestive system >... | reverse complement strand
GCGCGCTGCATCGCGCGCGCCTCGCGCATCACGGGGCGGTCTCCGCCGCCGTTCACGCCGAGCAGCAGTTCCGCGCCGACGAGCGCGCCGCACGTGCCTTCCATGCCGCCCATGCCGACGCCGAACGACGCGCCGAGCGCGAAAAGCTGTTCTTCCGAATACGGCATTTCGTCCGCAAACGCGCACAGCACCGCCTGACAGCAGTTATAGCCCGCGTGTTTTCGCTCGATCGCTTCCTGTTTCCGCTCGCTCGTTTCCACGATTTCCGTCCTCCCGTCCGTTTTGCTCATTATAGCATACGGCACGGGCGAAAGTCAAAGACGGTGTGCCGTACAAAGGGCTTGACACGGCGGAATGCATCGTATATAATTTCTCTAATTATCGGACGGCGGACGCCGGACGAACGCAGTTCACGCCTGATGCGGATCGAACCGGTCGGGCGTTCATTTTAGGGGAGGAACCACGATGCAGATTTATGAGGAATTGAAGGCGCGCGGACTGATCGCGCAGGTCACGGACGAAAACGAGATCCGCGAGCTCATCAACAACGGCGGCGCAAAGTTCTATATCGGCTTCGACTGCACGGCGGACAGTCTGACGGCGGGGCATTTCATGGCGCTCACGCTGATGAAGCGCCTGCAGATGGCGGGCAACAAGCCGGTCGCCCTGATCGGCGGCGGCACGACGATGATCGGCGATCCTTCGGGCAGAACCGATATGCGCAAGATGCTCACCAAGGAGGACATCGACCACAACGCCGCGTGCTTCAAGCGCCAGATGGAACGCTTCATCGAGTTCGGCGAGGGCAAGGCGGAGATGGTCAACAACGCGGACTGGCTCCTGAAACTCAACTACGTCGATATGCTCCGCGAGGTCGGCACGCATTTTTCGGTCAACAATATGCTCCGCGCCGAGTGCTATAAGCAGCGCATGGAAAAGGGACTCAGCTTCCTCGAGTTCAACTACATGATCATGCAGTCGTACGACTTCTACTATCTGTTCCAAAACCACGGCTGCAACATGCAGTTCGGCGGCGATGACCAGTGGTCGAACATGCTCGGCGGCACGGAACTCATCCGCAGAAAGCTCGGCAAGGACGCGTACGCGATGACGATCACGCTTCTGACCGACTCGCAGGGCAAGAAGATGGGCAAAACCGCGGGCAACGCGGTCTGGCTCGATCCGAACAAGACCTCGCCGTTCGAGTTCTATCAGTACTGGCGCAACGTCGGCGACGCGGACGTCATGAAGTGCATCCGCATGCTGACCTTTATCCCGATCGAGGAGATCGACGAGATGGAGCGCTGGGAGGATAGCCGCATCAACGAAAAGAAAGAGATCCTTGCGTTCGAGCTTACGAGGCTCGTCCACGGCGAGGAGGAAGCAAATAAGGCGCAGAGTGCGGCGCGCGCGCTGTTTGCGGGCAGCGGCGACGATGCGAACATGCCGTCGTTCGCCGTTCCGGAGGATGCGCTCACGGACGGAACGATCAACATCGTCGATATGCTTCTGCTCGGCGGCATCGATTCGTCCAAGGGCAAGATCCGCACGCTGATCACGCAGGGCTCGATCCAGATGAACGGCGAACGCGTCGACGACACCTGGCTTTCCGTCACGAAGGAACAGCTTCAGGGCGGCGTCAGGATCAAAAAAGGCAAGAAAGTCCACGTGAAGTTCACGCTTTGAGCAGACGAACGGCTCCTTCGGGGGCCGTTTTTATCATCCGTTTTCAACCCTGCCGACCGGAGGCAAAACATGACGCTGTATGAATCATTGATCGCCGTCCAAGACGGCGCGTACCGGGAATTTCAGAGCAAACTCGTCCCGAACGTCCCGGAGGAAACGATCCTCGGCGTTCGCACGCCGGATCTTCGCCGGATCGCGAAGGACGTTTTCGAAAGCAGCGATTGCGACGCGTTTTTAGCGGACCTTCCGCACCGGTACTATGAGGAAAATCTGATCCATTTTTTCGTGATCGCAATGATCCGGGATTTCGACGCGTGCGTAAAAGCCGTGGAAGCGTTTCTGCCGTACGTCGATTGCTGGCCGGTCTCGGATCAGGCAACGCCGAAATCGTTTCGGAAGCATCACGAAAAACTGCTGCCGTACGTGAAAAAATGGATTGCGTCGGAGCACGTGTATACCGCGCGGTTCGGGCTGCGCATGCTGATGAACGAATTTCTCGACGCGGATTTCAAGGAGGAATACCTCGCGCTCGCCGCGGGCAAAACGGGCGACGATTACTATCTCAAAATGATGGTCGCGTGGTTCTTCGCGACCGCGCTTTTTAAGCGGTACGACGAAACGGTCCCGTACTTCGAAGGTCGCCTGCTCCCCGAATGGACGCATAAAAAGGCAATTCAGAAGGCGCTTGAAAGTTTCCGCGTCACGCCGGAACACAAGGCGTATCTGAAAACGCTGCGGTAAACCGCTCTCGTTCTGCAGGCGTTCCGTCGGAACGCTTGCTTTTTTGTTTGCGCTGTGATATGATGCTCTCCGTCCCGTGCGGACGACAACGGTGTCTCTTGGTAACCACCGCAAAAAAACAAGGAGCTTATTTTTTGATGAAAAAAACCATTTGTGAATTTCGTGAACTCTTACGAACCGTTCCCCCGATTCTGATGACGCTGACGGTGCTTGCGATCGTCGGCATGAACCTTCTCGCGAACAAAAGCATCGACACCGGTCTCGACTGGCTTGCGCTGGACTGCGGCATTCTTTTGTCGTGGCTGGTGTTTTTGACCATGGACGTGCTCACGCACTGCTACGGTCCGCGCGCTGCGACCGTGTTCTCGATCGTTGCGCTGCTGATCAATCTGTTTATGGCGGGGATCTTCTTCCTTGCAAGCCGTGTGCCCGGCGTCTGGGGCGAAAGCTTCGTCGAAGGCAGCGAAGGCGTGATCAACGCCGCGCTCGACAACACGTTTGCGGGCACATGGTACGTGCTGCTCGGAAGCTCGACCGCGTTCATCGTCTCCGCGATCGTCAATAACTTTTTGAACTACGGCATCGGGCTGCTGACCAAGATGCGCGGCGGTTTCGGCCGGTTCGCGCTGCGTTCCTACGTGTCCACGTTCCTCGCGCAGTTTGTCGATAACCTCGTGTTCGCGCTGATCGTCAGCCGCATCTTTTTCGGCTGGACGACGCTGCAGTGCTTCACCTGCGCGGCGACCGGCGCGATCGCGGAGCTTCTGTTCGAGGTCGTGTTCTCGCCGTTCGGCTACCGGATCGCAAAGCGCATCACGGAGCGCCGTTCGGAAGCGCTGAAAGGAGCGGAAGCATGAATGTTCTCGTTACCGGCACGTCGACAGGCATCGGCAAGGCGATCGCCGAGCGGTTTTTGAAGGACGGTCATGCAGTCTTCGGCGTCGATCTTGCCGAAAGCGCGATCGACCATCCCGCATATATGCATTTTGTGCGCGATATCCGCGACGATTCTCCCTTCGACGTTCCCGCGCCGGAGATCCTCGTCAACAACGCCGGAACGCTCGAAGAGGCGGAGGCGATCGACGTGAACCTTCTCGGCACGATCCGTTTTACGGAACGATTTCTCGATTCGCCCGCGCTCCGGTCGATCCTGTTCATCGCGTCTGCGTCGGCGCGCAACGGTGCGGAGTTTCCGTATTACGTCGCGAGCAAGGCGGGCGTCGTGGGCTATATGAAATACCTCGCGAATACGCTCGGCAGGCGCGGGATCACGGTCAACAGCATTTCCCCGGGCGGCGTAATCACGCCCGCGAACGCGCACATTCTCGAAAACGAAACGCTGTACCGCGCGGTCCTCAACGAAACGCTGCTCGGAAAGTGGGCGGATGCGGACGAGATCGCGGCGCTCGCGGTCGCGCTCACGGTCGAAAACCGTTCCGTCACGGGCGAGGATCTGCTTGTCGACAACGGCGAAATGCTGAAATCAAACTTTATCTGGTAAAATCGGGACGCCGTTCGGCGTCCTTTTGATCAGGAGGAACCATGGACTACAGACGATTCAACGACACGCTGATCGTGCGCATCGACCGCGGCGAGGAGATCATCGAAAGCGTCCGCCGCGTTGCGGAAAAAGAACGGATTCGCCTTGCGAGTATCGAAGCGCTCGGCGCGACCGACGATTTCACCGTCGGCGTGTATGACCTTTCGGCAAAGCGCTACGATTCGAAAACCTTTACGGGCCCGCACGAGATCGTTTCGCTGACCGGCACGATCACCGAAAAGGACGGCGCGTTCTATCAGCACCTGCATCTTTCCGCGGGTAATTCCGACTGCGCGGTCGTCGGCGGGCACTTAAACCGCGCGGTGGTTTCCGCCACCTGCGAAATGGTGATCCGCGTGATCCCGGGCGCGGTCGACCGCAGCACGGATCCCGAAATCGGCATCAATCTTTTGCGCTTTTCCGATTGAAAGCGCCGCAAAACCGTGATATAATCCTATTTTGAGCGGACGCCGCCGAATCGCGGCGCAAAGGAAAGGAGATCCTATGAAATTTTCCGAAATGCCTTATCAGAGACCGGATCCCGAAGCGGTCAAAAACGATCTTCGCAGCCTGACCGAACGGCTCAGAGCCGCTGCGAGCTACGAAGAAGCGAAAGCGGTCTTCCTCGAGAAGGAAGAGCAGGGAAAACGCGTGGAAACGATGGGCACGCTGGCGTCGATCCGTCATTCGATCGACACGCGCGACGAGTTTTACGACGGCGAGATCGCGTTCTGGGACGCGTTCGGACCGGAGATCGAGGAATTCGAGCAGGCGTGGCTCGAAGCGATGCTCGCTTCGCCGTTCCGCAGCAGCTTTGCGGAAGAATACGGCGATCTGATGTTCGTAAATGCCGAGATCGCAAAGAAGACGTTTTCGCCCGCGATCATCGAGGACATGCAGAAGGAAAACGAACTGACCACCGAATACGGCAAGCTGATCGCATCGGCACAGATCCCGTTCGAGGGCGGCGTGTACACGCTGTCGCAGCTGGCGCCGTTCAAGACCGCACCCGACGACGCGAAGCGTCTCGCGGCGTGGAAGGCAGACGGTTCGTGGTATAAAGCGCATCAGAAGCGCCTCGACGAGATCTATGACGAGCTCGTGCATCTTAGAGACGCGATGGGCAAAAAACTCGGTTACGGCGGCTATACGCAGCTTGGCTACTACCGCATGGGCAGAAACTGCTATACGAAAGAAGACGTCGAACGGTTCCGGGAGGCGGTGCAGAAGTATCTCGTGCCGGTCGCGGATTCCATCATGCGCGAACAGGCGAAGCGCCTCGGTAAAACCTATCCGCTTTCGTATGCAGACGCCGCGCTGAGCTTCCGCAGCGGCAACCCGCGTCCGCAGGGAACGCCCGACGACATCCTGCGCGAAGGCAAAAAGTTCTACGACGCGCTTTCCCCCGAAACGAGCGAGTTCTTCCGCACGATGCTCGAAAACGACCTTCTGGACGTGCTTTCCACCGAAGGCAAGGAGGGCGGCGGCTACTGCACCGGCATTACCGCGTATGAAATGCCCTTCATCTTCGCGAACTTCAACGGCACGCAGCACGACGTCGAGGTCGTCACGCACGAAGCGGGTCACGCGTTCGCGTACTGGATGAACCGCAAGCGCATCCCGGTTGAATACGCATGGCCGAGCATGGAGGCGTGCGAGGTCCATTCGATGAGCATGGAGTTCTTCGGCTGGATGAACGCGGACGGCTTCTTCGGTCCGGACGCGAAAAAGTTCATGTACAGCCATCTGGCGGGCGCGATCACGTTCATTCCGTACGGCACGATGGTCGACCACTTCCAGCATATCGTCTATGAGAATCCCGACATGACGCCCGCGGAGCGTCACGCAGAGTGGAAGCGGCTTTTAGGCATCTATCAGCCGTGGATGAAGCTCGACGGCGAGATCCCGTTCTATGCGGAGGGCGAGGGCTGGCAGCGGCAGAGCCACATCTACGAAGCCCCGTTCTACTACATCGACTACTGCTTCGCACAGACGGTCGCTTTGGAGTTCTGGGCGATGATTCAGAAGGACCGCGAAAACGCGTGGAAGCATTATATGGCGTACACGAAGCAGGGCGGCAGCCGGACGTTCGTCGACCTGCTCAAAAACGCGGACCTCGTGCCCCCGTTCGACGAAGCGTGCCTGAAGGAAGTTTCGACGGCCGCCGCAAAGTGGCTCGACGCGTTCGACATGACCGGCATCGAATAAGCATAACAAATCAAAAACGCCCGACCGTGCGCCGGGCGTTTTTTCGTGATGATTCATTTCTCTTGCTTTGCGTCAGACACGGACAAAAGCGCCTGCGCCGTCGCGTCGATCATCGTCGCCGCCGCCATTGCGGGGTCTTTCAGGATTGCAGCGCGCTGGCCGTTTTGCACCATCCACGCTTCCTCGACGACGAGCTTGTCGAACGCGATCGACAAAAGCGTGATGCCGAACCGCTTCAAAAACGGTTCTTTGACCGCATCCGTCACCGCCGCTCCCAACGTTCCGGCATATCCGGGCAGCGCATACGGACGAACGCCGTCCTTCACGATCGCGGCGATTGCGGGAGCGAGCGCCGAAAGAAGTTCCGCGTCGAGCTGCGGCTTGAGATACGACCGATCGCAGCGGCCTTCGATATTTCCGACGGCGTGATACAGCGCGGCGGGGTCGGTGACGCGGTAGGCATACATTCCGCCTGCGGAAACGGACAGGTCGATGTCCATGCCCGTGACCGAATCCGTGATGCGTACGGGCACCGGCGCGGGCGTATCGAAGCGGTTTCCGTGACATTCCTTCGTGTTGACAACGTACACGCGGTGCCGCACCGGCTGCACGCTGCCGCCGAACGCGATGCGCTCCTTCACATCGTGAAAGAAGTCCGCAAGACCCTTGGGACGGTCCGGATCAAGGAAGCGGTGTGCGCCCGGCGCATCGTACGATGCGAGCACCCTGCCCTGCGAAACGACGATCGCGCTCTGCCCGTCGGCAACGGAAACAATCGACCCGTTCGAAACGATCTCATCGTTCGGATCCGTGTTTGCGCTGCGCGCGGAAACGTGTTTTTTCGCGCGCAGCATCAGCGTGTCGTTCGAAAGCGAATCGCACGCGAAGAACTCCTTCCACTGCTCATGCAAAACGCCTTTTATCGATTCGTTCACCGCGCGAAAGATTCCCATAGCCGCTCCTTCCTTTCCGTTTCGAGTATAGCACGCACCGGCGCATTCCGCAAGAAAAAAGCCCTCCCGAAGGAGGGCGGACGGAGGATCGTTATTCACCGTCGACGCACAGATCGCCGTACGTGAAATCGTACGAGGGCTCGAGAAGCTCCGTCGTGCCGTCGAGCTTTTCCCAGACGTACACGAACGCGTAGCGCGGTTCCGTGCCGGGCTCGTCGGGCGTGACCCTGCAAAGGATGCAGCGGTTCAGCCCCGCCACGACCTGCGTGCCGACGTTTACGAGCGGCTCGTACGACGCGCCCGACAGGCTTTCGACCGCTTCATAGAAGCGCAGTGCCATCTCGTCGGTGATCGCGGGATCCTCCGCGTACGACCAGCCGCCGGCTGCGGCCTCGGTCGGCGTCATGGGCCGCGTGCCGCCTTCGTTCGGAACGATCGGCATCTCCGCACCGTTCACGAGTTCCGCGTTGCCTTCGGCGTCGACGGAAATGAACATCAGCGTCATCGCGGGCTTCGCATCCGGCATCACGGCGGTGCACTGCGTCAGGATGCAGTAATAGGTCTTCTCCTTCTGCACTTCGGTTCCGAGCAGGGCGAACGGCCGGTAGCTCACGCCGGCGATCTCGCCGATCGCTTTCCAAAAGATCGCCTCGACGTCGTCGGGCAGTTCGGCGGTCTTCGCGTTTTCCCAGCGGGGGCCGGGTTCCAATCTTCCGACGATGACGTTCGGATCGTCCGCGTTTTTCGCGGCGCACGCGGCGGCGGAGACGAGAAGCAGGGAGCAGAGAAGCAGGGCAAGCAGTTTTTTCATATGGATTCCTTTCACGCCGTTTTTGTCGGCTTGTTTGTTTGTAAAATATACCATGCGGCGCGCGAAATGGTTGCAGGCGTACGCCGGATTTTGAAAAAACCGTGGACACGGGCGCGGATCGGCTTTATAATCAAAAACAGGAGACAGGAACATGGAAAGACCCGATCACGATCTGGCGTTTATGCTGCAATACGAAAACGTCGCCTGGTACGAGGATGGTGCGGTGCGGATCTTGGACCGCCGCTGCTATCCGCGCACGGTGTCGTTCGTCACCTGCCGGCAGTACGGTGAGGTAGCGCAGGCGATTACGGACATGGTCACACAGAGCGCGGGACCGTATCCGGCGGCGGCGATGGGCATGGCGCTTGCGGCGCACGAATGCCGCTTTGAAAGCGAATCCGAACAGCGCGCGTTTCTGAAAACGGCGGCGGAGCGTTTGTCGAACGCGCGTCCCACGACGGCGAAGCGCTTGGCGCACGTCTGCGCGACCATGCTCGAAGCGGCGGAAGCGGCGTGGCAATCGGGCGAACCGGTCGACGAAGCGATCAAACGCCGCGCGATCGAAGCGAACGACAGCCGCTATCGGAAGATCGAAACGATCGCAAAAAACCTTGCGGATCTGTTTCCGGATTCCGGCACGATTCTCACGCAATGCTTTGCGGAAACGGTCGTGGGCATGATGCTGCGCGAAGCGAAGGCGCGGGGCAAGCGGCTTCGCATCTTCTGTCCGGAAACGCGCCCGTATTTTCAGGGCGCGCGGCTGACCGCGACCGTGTGTTACGAAATGGGCTTCGACGTGACCGTCATCACCGACAATATGCCGGCGTTCGTGATGCAGCGCGAGCACGTCGACCTGTTCACTTCGGCGGCGGACGCGATCACGATGGACGGATACGTCGTCAACAAGGTCGGCACGTTCCAGATCGCGATCGCAGCGAAGTATCTGGGCGTTCCGTATTACGTCACCGGCGTGCCGGACGCGGTGCATCCGTCGATTCATGACGTTTCCATCGAAATGCGCGATCCTGCGTTCGTGCTCGAGGCGATGGGCGTCAAGACCGCGCGCGACGGCGTGAAGGGGTATTATCCGGCGTTCGATATCACGCCGCCGGAACTCATCCGCGGCGTCGTCACGGATCGCGGGATTTTCAGCCCGTTTGCGCTGTCTTCGTATGGCACGGGCAACGAATATGAAGTTGTGGTTTGATTCGGAAGGGAGAGGAACGAATGGCTACGATCAACGTATACGAACAGTATTTTGCAGCGGACTGCGTCGCCAACAGCATCAACCGCCACGGCGCGCTGGTCATGCTGATCGCTACGTCGGAAAACGGCACGGTGCGCTATGAGGCGGCGGTGACGTTTTTTCCGCACATCGACGAGACCGACTTTGCGGTGTCGTACGACGCGTATTACGCCGACGTGCTGTACGAAGCGCCGGGCAGACGCTCGAAAAAGCGCGAAGCGCAAATGCTCGAAACGCTCCGCGAGGACGTTGACGTGCTCGCAAAAGAAGCGGGCGGCACGATCTACTGGGACCGTCCGCTGCGCGAAGCAAGATTCGGTTAGTCGGAGGGAAACATGCATATTACGGTCTATCTCGGGGCGACCTTCGGAAACGATCCCGCGTTTTCGGACGCGGTGCGCGAACTCGGCGCGTGGATCGGAATCAACGGGCATACGCTCGTGTACGGCGGATCGAAATGCGGTCTCATGGGGCAGCTTGCCGAAAGCGTGCTGAAGACGGGCGGTTCGGTCATCGGCGTTGAGCCGCAGTTTTTCGTCGACGCGGGGTTCGTGTACGACGCGATTACCAAGCTCTACGTCACGAAGGACATGTCCGAGCGCAAGGCGAAAATGATCGAGCTCGGCGACGCGTTCATCGCGTTTCCCGGGGGCACCGGCACGCTCGAGGAGATCGCGGAGGTCATGAGCAAGGTCGCCCTGCATCACCTGTCCGCGCCCTGCATCCTGTACGACCTGAACGGTTATTACGAGGGCATGCGCGTCCTCTTGGACCGGATGCTCGAAAAGGAACTCTGCACCGAGGAAAAACTTTCGGGGATCCGCTTCGCTTCCTCGCTCGGCGAGATCAAAGCGATCCTGCAGGAACGGCTGCTTTCCCCTGCGGGGAAGGCCTGAAGCGTTCTTCCTGCGGAGCAGCTGCCGGCCGCAAGGCTGACGGAGGAGGCGCCGGATTCCCGCCGACGCAAAAGGAACGGTAACGCTTTTTCCTTCCGGATTGTCTTTTGTATGGAAAGACGGTTCGGGAGGTTTTGTATGTACGGAAGCGCGGCGTTCGGTTTTCTGATCTTCGGGGTCCTTGCGGCTTTTCTGCTTTTGATTTCGGCGTTTCAATCCCGCCGGTAGCGCTCGGCAGAGGGCGACGTCCCCGGCTCCCCGCACGCGGCAACGAAAAAAGATCCCCTTCCGGGGCGTACTCCGTAAAGAAGTTGCTTTGAGGTTTCCATCACCGTCTCAAAAGGATATGAGACAGGCGTGACCACAACGGTCACGCCTGTTTTGTCTTTTGGATTTTGTGGGACAAAAATCCGATGCTCGTTATGAAGGTGGACAAGGATGCATCCCCACCTCATCCGACCTCGCTTCGCTCAGCCGCCTTCTTCTCAAGGGGACGGCTTTTTCTGCCCTCGCGGCATCTCCGCAAACCGGAATTTGTCAGCCTGCTTCCCGGGCTTCAGATCATTTTGTAGAGTTCGTAGCAGTTGTGTCCCCTGGGAACGTCTTTGAGCTCGCCTCTGAGCAAATAGCCGTTCTTCTTGAAGAACGCAACATTCCAGTCGCCCGCATTCGTCATGACCATTGAAGCACCGTTTTCCTTTGCGAATTTCTCTGCTTCCTTCAGGAGATGCGTGC